>Ga0335085_10011443_pt1 | contig 13166 bp, 12 predicted proteins | sample Lox_Sample_45_FD_206712 | JGI IMG/M metagenome (GOLD analysis project Ga0335085, IMG submission 206712) | Soil microbial communities from Loxahatchee National Wildlife Refuge, Florida, United States - Lox_Sample_4.5 | ecosystem: Environmental > Terrestrial > Soil > Wetlands | place: USA...
CACGGCAGCGCACCGATGTGATCTTCGTGTCCGTGCGTGAGAATGACGGCGCGAACGTGCGCGCGGTTTTCGATCAGGTAGGTGAGATCGGGGACGACGATGTCCACGCCGAGCAGTTCGGCTTCCGGGAACATCAGGCCGGCGTCGACGACGATGATGTCATCGCCCCAGCGAATCGCCATGCAATTCATGCCGAACTCGCCGAGTCCGCCGAGCGGAACAACCTGGAGCTTTCCTGTGGGCATCTGCAAGTCTCGATGCTAGCACAGGGAACAACCACGAGTGGGCCCACTCGATTGGGTGGTGTGACCATCCACAGCGTCGGGACAGCGCGAACCCGTTCCGGGCTGTGGCTACAACGACTCTTTCCGCTTCGGCCCAATGCTTACTGCTTCGCCGCTTTATACTGGATCTAACGATAATGTCCGACTCCGCCAAGAAATCCTGGGCCCGCCGCCGCATCGAAGACGCCGTGCGCTCTGCCTTCATGAAGGCCTACCACACCATCAAGGTCGATCCCGACAACTACCTGCAACATCTGCGCATGACGTATCAACTTCCAGCACTGACGTATGAGGGCGTGTACTCGGTCGATCCCGATCTGCTCGACCACATCGCGGAGGAAACCATTCGCGCGCACATGCACGTCGCGGCCGCGGAAGGCGCCGGGCTCGGTATCGGCGGACTGTTCACCATGCTGCCCGATCTCGGCATCCTCGCCGGCATCACGCTGCGCATGATCCAAAAACTCAGCCTGATTTACGGCTTCTCCTACGAGACCGAAGAAGAAGAAGCGGAGCTGTGGGTGGCAGCGGCCAGCGCGGCGGGCGTGGACATCAGCCGCGAGCTGGTGGAAAAGCAGTTTGTCCGCCGTTTCGTGCCGCGCGTCATCCAGCGCATCGCGGTCAGCGCCAGCGCAGAAATTGTGGAGAAGTGGACCGCACGGCTGATTCCGGTCGTCAGCTCGGTTATCGGCGCGGGCCTGAATTATTACTTCGTCAAAGTCTGGGGCGAGCGCGCTATCGGCCACTTCCGCCAGAAGCACTTGCAAATGCGCCAGCAGAAAAATGCCATCCCGCTGCCCGCCAGCACAATGTAGTAATCGCGGCGGATGCCCCGGTTCTCGCGGTTTTCGAGACTTGGGAATTGTGCAATCCGAGGGCAGCTTCTACTCCAGCGCGGCTGCAACAACTGCCGACGGCCGCTCCCCCTGGAATTCGCCTTCCCACTTCGCCATCACTACCGCGGCCAGGCAGTTGCCCAGCACATTCACGGCGGTGCGGCCCATGTCGAGCAACTGATCGACTCCCAGCAGCAGGAAGACCGGCTCGGTCGGCAGGCCGGTGGACGCTGCCGTCGCCAGCAGTATCACCAGCGCGGCGCGCGAAACTCCGGCGACGCCCTTGCTGGTTAGCATCAGCGTCAGCATGATCATCAGCTGTTGCCCCAGCGACAGATGAATGCCCGCGACTTGCGCGACGAAAATTGCCGCCACTGACAGGTACAGCGAGCTGCCGGTCAGGTTGAAGCTGTAGCCGGTAGGGATGACGAAGGCGACGATCTGGCGCGGCACGCCCATCGCCTCCATGGCTTCCATGGCGCGAGGCAGAGCAGCCTCGGAGTTGGCGGTGGCGAAGCCGATGGTCACCGGCTCGGCAACGGCCCCAAGGAAGGCGCGCAGCGGAACCCGGAAGATCAGCGCGACGGGCAGCAGCACGCCGACGATAAAAACAGCCAGTGCAGCGTACAGCGTCAGCAACAGTTTCAGCAGGCTGCCGAGAACGGCAAAACCGGTATGTCCCACAGTGTAGGCCACGGCCGCGCCCACGCCCAGCGGCGCCATGTACATCACGATGTTGGTGAACTTGAACATCACCTCGCTGAGGCTCTCGCAGAAGCTCAGCATGGGACGGCGCTTGTCTTCGCTCAGCATCGCCAGCGCAACTGCGAAGATCAGGCAGAAGACCACGACCTGCAGGATCTGGTTGTCGGCAACCGACTTGGCGATGTTCTCGGGAAAGACGTGCAGGATGGTGTCTTCGGCGCTGAGCTGGCCGACCGAGCTTTTATCGGCGGTGGTAACCGGCAGTTGCACGCCCACACCGGCTTTGCTGAGGTTGATGGCGCCGAGGCCGAGGAAGATTGCGAGGGTGGTGACGATCTCAAAGAAGATGATGGAGCGCAGGCCGAGCCGGCCAACCTGGCGCAGGTTGGAATGCCCGGCGATGCCGACCACCAGCGTCCCGAACAGCAGCGGCGCGATGATGGTCTTGATGAGCCGCAGGAAGATCAACGCGAGCACACGCAAATGGGTGGCGACGTTGGGGAAGTCGTGGCCGATCTCCGCGCCCAGCAGCATGGCGATGAAAATCCACGCGGTAAGCGTGCGGCGCATGCAGCCATAGACAACGAGCGCGGCCAGCGCAGCCCAACGGAAGACCGGGAAGAGCATGTTTGCGGATAGTGCGGTAAAAGAGCACAGCAACGCCGCAAGGCCGAGGAGGGCGGCGATCAGCAATACGAGTCTTTGGCTGGAACGAGTCAAGCTATGGCCTGCCCCGCCCTGGCCAAACGAAGGCTAGAACGGGGCACCCCAGTTTACAAAACGGAGCCTCATCCGGCGCTGGTGCTGTGTACCTCGACCTCGCAAGAAGAGGCGCCCAGGCAGCATTCAGCCGCTGAATTGAGTAATTAGCCCAGCGCGGAAGCGCTGGGTTTAACGGCCCGAAAAAATTTCAGAGCCCCCTCAGGGGCGTCATCCTTCAACCAGCCACTGCCGCCCTGAAGGGGCTACAACCGGTGAAGATGCACGGCGTTCCCAGCGCTTCCGCGCTGGGCTAATCACTTTCGGCAATTTCTAGCGGAAAGGACAGCCACGCTGTCTATTACTTTTTCTGCTGGACCCGTTCTGTCCTTCGTTTGCCTGGGGGCGGGGCAGTTCATTCTCCCGCCCGCTGCCCTTTCGCGCTCCCCAAAATCAAGCCAGGCTCCGTTTGCTCCGCATCGCCCGCAAGGTATCCCTTCTGCGCGCCATTGGGCGCGAGCAGCGTGGCCGCGGCATCGCGATCGACGGAGCGCAGCCGCAGGTCGCGCTGCGGGAACGGGATCTCGATGCCCGCCTGATCAAGCAGCTCCATGATGGCCAGCGAGACCTCGCTCTTCACCTTGATCGTACCGCTCTCCTGCATCACCCAGAAATGCAGCTCGAAGTTCAGCGAGCTGTCGCCGAACTCCTTGAAGTAGACCGCGGGCGGGGGGCTGGTGAGCACGCTCTCGTTCCTGGTGGCGGCCTGGTCCAGCAACTGCATCACCAGCTTGGGATCGGTGCCGTACGCGACACCAACCAGCAGCTCCAGGCGGCGCTGCGGGTTGGTCAGCGTCCAGTTGGTCACCTTGCCGGAGATGAAATTGCCGTTGGGGATGATCAGCTCCGCCCCCTGAAACGTCCTGATCGTGCTGGAGCGTATTCCGATGCGCGTCACCTTGCCGCTGGTGCCATCGATGTCGAGCACATCGCCGATGTGGATCGGCCGCTCGAATTGCAGGATGAGCCCGGAGATGAAGTTGTTGACGATGTTCTGCAGTCCGAAGCCGACGCCCACGCCGAGCGCACCCGTCAGCAGCGTGAACTTGTTCAGCTCCACTCCGCCTGCATTGATGGCGAAGAAGAAGACCAGCAGCAGGAGAAGGTAATGGAGCGTTGATGCGATCAGCTCGGGCACACCGCGGGCGAGACGAAAGCGGCTGAGCAGTTCCTCGCGCAGCAGAAAGCGGATGGCGCTGGAGATGGCGTAGCCGACGAGGAGAATCAGGAAGAACCCGAGTACGCCCCCCAGAGTGATGCCCGCCGATGTGCCGGCGATGTGAAAGTCGCAGATGGCGGCGACCTCATCGCCGAGCCACGAGCTCAGGCCCAGCAGGTTCATCGTGACCAGGAACCAGATCAGCGCGCCGCTCCACTCGAAAACGCGCGGCACCCAGCGGGTGATCGCCTCCGAATAGCAACGCACCGCCGCCAGTTGTTGCGCCGGTGCCGTGGCAATGCCCTCCAGCAGCAGCCGTGTGAACACGCGCACGCCGGTCAGCATGCTGATCGCGATAAACGTGCTGTAGAGGCACAACACCGCAAGAAACTGCGCCAGCTTCACATAGCCGAAGAGATTGGCCAGCAGCGAGGCGCCCAGCACCAAGACGGCAAGCCGCACTCCGAAGACGTGCAGGTCATGCAGGCGATTGTCGCGTTGTCGAAACGACATGCGGGACGGCCGCACCAGGTACGCGAACACCAGAAACACGGCGACGTTGATGAGAAACTGCAACTCGCGCTTGTGAAAAGGCGACAACCCCAGCCAGGAAATCAGCGCGCTGAGGGTGTATACCCCGGCCAGGCAATACAGCAAGCTGCGGAAGCGCGGCTGCAGCAGCGGCGGAAGCAGGATGAGAATCGATGCGAACGACACCAGTATGACCAGACCGATCAGCGTCAGCGGCGCCTCGGGGGCCAGCAGATACCCACAGAGCAAGGGCGGCAGGATTCCGAGCGCGATCCAATGGCGCGTGATGCGCAGCACCTCCGCCTGGCGCTCCGTGGTTGGTTGCATATGCCGCGTCGCCAGCCGCAGGCGATAGGTCCCGAACATGGACAACACGAGCAGGAAAAACAGGAACCCCAGCGCATGTTTGGACTGCGTGGCGAACGCGCGGATGCTCATCAGCCGGGTCGACGCGCTGGTATAGAACGCGCTGTTCTCGCCCACTTGCCGCCGCTCACTCAGCCGCCACAGCGGCAGGCTGTCGCGTTCCAGCAGCTTGCGGTCCAGCGACTCGCGCGCCTTGGCCAACTCGTCGAGCGTGTCCAGCACCAGTTGGTCCTGGGTGGTGGCGCGCACCTGCAGATTGACGATTGTCCGCAGCTGGTCCTGCGCCTGGGTCTGCACTTTTTGCAGATCGGCGACCGCCTTCTGCATGACCTGCTGCGTGGGCCCAAGCCCGGGCGTTTGCTCGTTGTCCTGGAGCGTGGTCTCCCAGACCGGCAGTTGCGTCTGCACCTGTTGCAGTGCGGACTGCGCCGCATTGGCCCAATTGGACAACTGTTGACGCAGCCCTGCGGTTTTCTCCTGCTCCGCCCGCCAATAGTTCTCCTGCTCGCGCAGCTCCAGCGTGCTGGGAGTCGCAGCCACAACCGCGTCCACTTCCCTTCCCCTGACACCTAATTCCTCATCGCGCTGGTCCAGCGTTGCCTTCGTAACCTCCAGCTGATCGGGCGTGGGCAGCTGGTTGGTAAGGCTGCGCAGCATGCGCTTCAAATCTTCTGAGCGCGCCGCCACATCGGCCAGCGGAATGGCTGCCGTCGGTTGCGGTTGGGCTGCCGGCGTTGCCGGCGGCGGAGACGGAGGCGTAGTCGCAGCCGGCTTCGGCTGGAAGCGATCCAGCAGCGCCTGCGCGGGATTGGTGGCGGCTTTCTGCGCCGCTGCCCATGAGGTCACCAGCAGCAGCACGAGCACGGTAGCCAAGACCCTGCGCAATGCTGCGCGCGCCTGGCTTGCCGGAGAGCTCGCGTCGGATGGCCCCTGAGACATAGCTGTCGCCATTATCGCCGATTTGGTGCGGAATGGGCCGGGATTACGCGCGCTCCAGTTCGTCCAGCATGCCTTCCATTTCGGCCTGCGCGTGCTGGTTGCGGGTGCGGCGGGCGGACTCGATGCCCTGTTGCAGCATGGCCCGCGCCTCGTCGCTACGATCCGCGCGCACGAGCGTCTGCGCCGCCATGAAGTATCCGTTGGTGTAGTCGGGATGTGCGGCGAGCAGGCGCTGGAATTCCGCCAGCGCGGCGTCGGTCTCGCCCGAGCCGGAGTACTCCAGGCCAAGCGCGTAGCGGGCGAAAGCGTCGTTCGGATTGGCGTCGAGGACCTGCTTCAGCGTGGCGACGCGTTCGGGATCGGACATGAGACTCTCCTGGAGAATAATCGCACAGTTTAACAATCAGCATTTAGCGTTTAGCAGTTAGCAGTTAGCAGTTAGCAGTTAGCACTTGGCAGTTAGCACTCGGCAGTTAGCACTTGGCAGTTAGCACTCGGCAGTTACCACTTGGCAGTTAGCACTTGGCAGTTAGCACTCGGCAGTTAGCACTCGCCAGTTAGCACTTGGCAGTTAGCACCTAGCATTTAGCACTTGGCTTTTGGGCTTGGTTTTTGGGCTTGGCTTTTGGGCTTGGCTTTTGGGCCCCGGGCGCAAGCCCGGGGTGGGCCGCGATTTGAGACCTACCTGGCCGCGTAGCGGCGATTCAGTTGACGGGGTCTGATGGCCTGAGTCTTCGGGAATTGACGGTTGCATCAGGCCGCTACGCGGCCTCGAGCTCTCAGGGGCAAACACTCCCCGGGCTTGCACCCGGGGCTGCAATCACAGTCGCTGCTTCGCAGCTCGATTTTGCGACCTTGCATAAAAAGACTCAATCAGAGTTTCCCTTAGCACTTATCTAAGCTCACCCACCTCTGAGTACCACTGCAGATTCCCGCTTGCCGACTGCCGCCTGCTGTGCTGACAGCGGAGTGCGACCTGCCCCGCAGTACAATGACACTCATGGCCTGCCCATACTTCATGCCGGATGAGCGATTCGAGTCCACTTGGCCGTTTCCGCAGCGGCTGCCCTTGGGAGCGGGATGGAGCGGCACCTGTACGGCGCCGGGGCATGAAGGCGCACGTCCGAATGCAGATGAGCTGACATCGAGCTGCAATCTGGGTTACGCAAAGACCTGCAGCCGCCTGCCGGCCGAGCGCCATGCCGACGCGGTGCGCTTCGCGCTGGGCGAAGAGCGCGACGGAATCTTGCATGTGCTGTTCGTCTGCGAGCGCTCGTATCTGCCGGCCAGCCATGGGGAGCTGTTGTATGACAAGACGCGTCGCACCTGGACGAAAACTCACGCACAGAGCTGCGTACAGCGCATGGCCGAATGCTATGTGCAGGCGCAGTTTGAGCGGCGGGCGAGAGGATCTCCGTGATAGTCGGTTGCGTTCTGTCGAAAACCATTTCACCACGGAAGCACGGAACAATTGATTCAATAGATTCCGTGCATTCCGTGCTTCCGTGGTGAATTCTCATCGCGCAAACTTGAAACTCGAAAACTGATTGACTATGGAAAAGAACGACGGAATGATGCGGCCCAAGCCGGTAAGCGAGTCGAAGTCGGAGATGATCGAACTCGTGCTGCCGAACGACACCAACCCGCTGGGGGCGCTGCTCGGCGGACGCCTGATGCACTGGATCGACCTGGCAGGAGCGCTGGCCGCTCATCGCCATTCGCACTCCTACGCGGTCACCGCCTCCATGGACCACATCGATTTTCTCGTGCCCGTCCACGTCGGCGACATGGTCATCCTCCAGTCGGCCGTCAACCGCGTCTTTCACACCTCAATGGAGGTCGGCGTGAAGGTTCTGGTGGAGAACTACATCTCCGGCAGCCGCCAGAAGGTCGCGACCGCGTACCTCACCTTCGTCGCCGTCGATCGTCACGGCCGCAAGCTGCAAGTGCCGCCGGTCATTCCCGAGTCGGAGGATGACAAGCGTCGCTACGAAGGCGCGCGGCGGCGGCGCGAGGCCGCGAAGGTCGAGCGTGAGCGCCGGGCCGCGGCGCGCAAGAACGCAGTCGAATCGGCGTGAGCTTTCCCTGTCGGAAGGACGCGCCGGGGTCTGTCCAGAGTGAGTCCTTGCTGTTGTTTGGACACGCGCGTTTGTCCAGGATGAGCTTTACCTACGGCATGGACGCGCGAGGTCTGTCGGGAAACAGATGCCGCAATCGAACTCGTCCCGCCCTGCGGGACAGCTCAGTCCCAGCCCAGGACGCAGCGAAGCGGAGTCCTGGGTACGCATTGTTAAATGAGGACGAGTCCCGGCAGGGACGCCCGCTACTGTCCTTTCATCTGTGTTTCCGACGCTAACCGGTACGTGATCCCATTCCATGCGTACACGTACACCGTGTATGTCACCTCGCCATCAGCGACGGAGCGCGGCACGCGCACCCCGATCGCGCCGTTCGTGGCTTCGGCGGCGGCGCTGCCGAACTTGTTGTCGCAGAAGCCGGTGCCGTCCGGAGGCTGCTCCACCGACCAGATCTTCTTGAACTTGCTCTCGGAAATCTGGCGAAACACGGTGAGCGTCAGGCAATTGTTTTCGCCGGCGTAGGTCACCAGCAGCACATCGTGACGCTCGGCCAGGCCGGTGAGATCGAGGTTTGCGATGCGCGAGTCGTCATCCTTCTCGTCGGCAACCCGAGAGGCGCTCCGCCACAGCTTGTGGATGGTAAAGGTGTCGAGGCCGGTCGCCTTCGCCCACCTCTCCTCGTCTTTCTTGTGGACCTGCTTCCAGTTCTGCGCCGCGGCCAACGAGGCCAACAGAAGCGTCAGAAGGATGGTCAGCAATGGCCGGCGACGGGCGCTCCAATGTCCGCGCCGCGACAACCGCTTTGCCGCGAAGACGTTCGGCTCCGGCATCTTCAGAGGGCGCTAAGCCGGAGGCAGATTCACCGCGTAGCGAACGAACTTCAACTCCTGCGGCGAGAGGTTGCCATACTGCCCCGATTCGAGCGCACGCTGCCGCGCGCCCGGCGGCATGCCCCGCAACGCGCGGATCACGTTGCGCACCTCGGGACGCATCTGCTGAAGCTGCGCAGCCGGGTAGCTGGTGGTGCGCGTCGAAGCGTACGCCGTCCGATAGCTCGGCGCGGGCGTCGCGTACGTCGCCTCATGCAGCGTCAAGGCGCTCGGGTTGGGAGCAGGCTGAGGAGCGGTAACTTCGGGCTGCACTACAGCAGGGGCGCTCTGGTAGTAGCCGCCGGTCTGCGTGTAAGTCGGGTCGGCGGAATAGCCCGACGGATCAGCCGTCGGCCCATAACCGTAGGGGTAAGGATAGGAATTGTAATAAGGGTAAGGATACGCGTAGTAGGGATACGGATAACCGTACGCGTAAGGATAGGAGTAGCCCCAGCCCCAGTACGGCCAGCCGAAGTTCAGGCTGATGCCGAAGCCCCATCCGCCACCCCAGTAGCCGGGATAGCCCCATCCATACCCGCCGCGATAGCCATAACCGCGCCAGCCGTATCCGTAGCCGCCACGATAGCCGTATCCGCCGTGGTATCCGTAACCACCGCGATAGCCATAGCCCCCGTGGTATCCACCGTACGAACCGCCATGGTACCCGCCGTAGGAACCGCCGTGATACCCGCCGTAGCCGCCATGGAATCCGCCACCCCCACCGTGGAATCCACCGCCTCCGCCGTGAAATCCGCCGCCTCCATGGAAGCCACCACCGCCGCCATGCTGGCCGCCGGCGAAAGCCGTCTGAGTCGACAATGCCAGCGCTACCATCGCCGCGCCAAGCAGAAGAGTGCGCAATACCTTCAGTCGATTCATGGTGTACCTCCATGGCGGGGCGCGCGCGTGGAACCGCGACAACCCCGTACCTGCTCACTAGTATAGACCCGCCGTCAAAAGCAAAATCTCGATGTCGCTCCCAATAATTAGGATGCGGCAGCCAGAAAAAAGCCACGTGATCGTAGCGTTACGAGCATTCGTCCCTGTCTTTGCCAGGAAGCATGAGTTATAACGAATGTTATAATTCAACGGTGAAGACTAAGCTGCGCAGAATCGGCAATGGTTTGGGTGTTCTCCTGCCCAAAGAGGTGATCGAACATCTTCGGCTCACCGAGGGCAGCACGCTGACGATCTCCGAAACCGATTCCGGCATCCAGCTGTCGCCCTTCGACGCCGACTTCTCCGCCCAAGTGGACGCCTTCCGCCGCACCGAGCCACGCCACCGCAACAGCTATCGAGAACTGGCGAAGTGAAACGCTTGCGCTGGCTTACCTCGGCGGCCCTCACTGCCATTCAACAGGAACTCATCAACCGATACGGAGGCAGACCAGGCGTGCGCGCGGCGGAATCGCTGGAGTCGGCGCTGGCTCGGCCGAAGCATATGCTCTCGCACAAACCCCGAACCACCGCGCCCGAACTGGCAGCGGCGTACGCCTGGGGACTGCTGCGCAACCACCCGTTCGTCGACGCCAACAAGCGCCTTGCGCTGGCGTCGATGGTCGTATTTCTCGACCTGAACGGATGGGAGCTGAGCTGCAGCGAAGCCGAAGAAACAGCGATGGTGCTCCAGGCCGCGGCCGGAGACGTTACCGAAAGAGCGTGGGCAGACTGGGTTGCGGCGAACGCGACACGGAGAAAGGGCTGAGCGTCACTGCCGGCTGCTCACTCCAACTATCGCTCGGGTGCTTCTCGGCGCTCTTTGCCGAGAGGATGGCTCCACAGCTGTGATTCATCATGGTTGCAAGTTGATCCATCGCTGCTGGCTTCAGTCATATCTCTCGAACACCACCTGCTTGCGGCCCCAGCCCAACTCGTCGATGAGCAGCTTGCGATTCGCCGCAACCATTTCGTTCAGGCCGCAAATGTAGGCTTCGATCTGTCGCCGGCCGGCGGCAATCTCACGCACATGGTCTTGCACGTATCCGCGGCAGCCTTGCCAATCGCTGCCGCAGCGGCTCAGCGTCGGCACATAATGGAAGTTCGGATGTTCGCGCGCGAGCTGCTCGAACTCCTCGCGGTAATAGATGCTGTGCTCGTAGCGCGTACCAAAGACCAGCCAATATTCGTGACCGCGATTGCGCTCGGGTGCCGCAAACAGCCACTGCAACATGCTGCGGAAGGGAGCGATGCCGGTGCCGGTCGCGATGAAAATGGCATCCTGCCGCGGCTGGCGCAGCACGAAGAGTCCGTGCGGCCCGTGGAATTGCACGGTCGCGCCCACCTCCAGGTCGCACAGCCAGTTGGAAAGAAATCCATCTTCGACGCGGTTCAAGCAGAGATCGAAGGTGGGATCGGAGCGCGGCGGCGATGCGATGGAATACGCCCGCGTGTGCACCTTGCCGTCGGGCCGGGGCTGCCGGATCGAAACAAACTGGCCAGGGGTGAAGCGAAACTCGTCGGCCCCCGCGACCCTGAATTCCAGGTGCTTGGTCTCCGGCGAGAGCAGGATCGATTGCGTCAGCTCAGCGGTCAGCAACTGACGCTGAAAGGTGGTGTGTTCCTGAACCTGGGTACTCATGGGCCCCTGCTATCTAGATGCGGCACCCATGATGGAGGTCACGAACCGGCGCACCCTTTATTCCACCGTAACCGACTTCGCCAAATTCCGCGGTTGATCCACATCGCATCCGCGGCGTACCGCGATGTGATACGCCAGCAACTGACAGGGCACGACCTCCAGAATCGGCGCCAGCAGCTCCGGCGCCTCCGGAATGTAGACGACGTGATCGGCGGCCTCGCGAATTTCTTCGTCGCCTTCGGTGGCGATTGCGATCACCGTGCCCGAGCGCGCCTTCACTTCCTTCAGGTTCGACAGCGTCTTCTCATACCGCAGCACCGAGCCGGGATCGTTGACGTCGCGCGTGGCGAGAATCACCACCGGCAGGTCTTCGTCGATCAGCGCGTTAGGCCCGTGCTTCATCTCGCCCGCGGGATAACCCTCGGCGTGAATGTAGGAAATTTCCTTCAGCTTCAGAGCGCCTTCCAGCGCGATGGGATAGTGAATGCCGCGTCCCAAGAATAGAAAGTCGTGTGCGCGGTGATATTCCTTGGCGAGATCTTCCGTCTCCTCGTCGCGCGTGAGCAGCGCCTCCAGCTTGGCCGGAATGCGCGTCAACTCATCCAGCAGCTTCTTCGATTCTTCGGTGGTGATCGTGCCCCGCACCTGCCCGAGGTAGACGGCGAACAGGAACAGCGCGGTCAATTGCGCCGTGAACGCCTTCGTCGAGGCGACGCCGATCTCCGGGCCCGCGTGCGTGTAAATGGTGCCGTTCGCCTCGCGCGCGATCATCGATCCGACTACGTTGCAAATGCCCAGCGTCTTCGATCCCTTGGCGCGCGACTCGCGCATGGCCGCGATGGTGTCGGCCGTCTCTCCCGACTGGGTAATCAGGATGGTCAGGTCGTTCGCATCCGTCAGCGGATCGCGGTAGCGAAACTCGCTGGCGTAATCCACCTCCACTGGCAGCTTCGCCAGCCGCTCGATCATGAACTTACCGGCCAGCGCCGCGTGCCAGCTGGTACCGCACGCCGCGATGTAAATCTGCTCCAGCTTGCGGAAGTCATCTTCCGTAATGTCCATCTCGTCGAGGAAGACCTTGCCGCTATCAAGCGAGATGCGCCCCAGCGTGGTGTCGCGCACGGCGCGCGGCTGCTCGTAAATTTCCTTGAGCATGAAATGCTTGAAGCCGCCCTTCTCCGCCATGATGGGGTCCCAGGTGATGTGCTGCACCTCGCGGGTGATGGGCCGGCCTTCGAAGTCGCTCAACTGCACGCCGGTGGGCGTGATGACCGCGAGGTCGCCGTCGGCAAGGAAGAACAGATCGCGCGTGTGATAGAGGATCGCCGGCACATCGCTGGCGACGAAGTACTCGTTGTTGCCCAGCCCGATCACCGCCGGCGGGCCATTGCGCGCCGCGACAATCTTGTTCGGCTCGTCCGACGAGATCACCGCGATGGCAAACACCCCAGTCAGCAGCTGCACCGTCTTGCGGACCGCCTCTTCCAGCGGCACGCGATGTCCATTGCCGCCGGGGTTCAGGTTCTTCTCGACCAGGTGCGCGATGACCTCGGTGTCGGTCTCGGTGCGGAACTTATGGCCTTCCTCGATCAGCTTCCTCTTCAGGCTGAGATAGTTCTCGACGATGCCGTTATGCACGACGACGATCTTGCCGGTGCAGTCACGATGGGGATGGGCGTTCTCCTCCGTGGGACGGCCGTGCGTGGCCCAGCGCGTGTGCCCGATGCCGTAGGTGCCGTCGAGCGGCTTCAGGCGGATCACCTCTTCCAGGTTGCGCAGCTTGCCCTCGGCGCGGCGCACCTGCAGGCCGTCGCCGTTGCCCGCCACCGCGATGCCCGCCGAGTCGTAGCCGCGGTATTCAAGCCGCCGCAGCCCGTCAAGAATGACCGGCACCACCCGCTTCTGCCCTACATAACCAACAATGCCACACATAGCTCAGCCCCTTCTTGCTTCCCAAATCGTTCGGCTGGAACGGGGAGGAATGCTCTGAATTGTAATCGTTAGTGATTGGATGTTACAGCGCGAGTTGTCGATGCGGAAGCCGGGCGGCGCTGTACATGTG
>Ga0335085_10011444_pt1 | contig 13163 bp, 12 predicted proteins | sample Lox_Sample_45_FD_206712 | JGI IMG/M metagenome (GOLD analysis project Ga0335085, IMG submission 206712) | Soil microbial communities from Loxahatchee National Wildlife Refuge, Florida, United States - Lox_Sample_4.5 | ecosystem: Environmental > Terrestrial > Soil > Wetlands | place: USA...
GAGGCGTCCCATGCCGGTGACGGGATCGAAGCGGGCGCGCCGCGCCAGCCCCGAGTCGACCACCACCGTGACGCCGGGGATGGTGAGGCTGGTCTCGGCGATGTTGGTGGCGAGCACCACCTTGCGCGTGCCGGCGGGTGAGGGCGCGAGCGCCGCTTCCTGCTCCGCGCCGGCGAGCTCGCCGTAGAGCGGCAGCACGCGCACGTCCGCAGGGAGTGAGGTGAGCCCCGCCTGCACGCGCCGGATCTCGCGCGCGCCGGGCAGGAACACCAGGCAGTCGCCGCAGGTCTCGCGCAGCGCGCGCAGGATGAGCCGGGTGACCCGCCGCTCCGGGGTGTCCGGGGGCCGGGCGCCGTCGGGCAGCAGGGGCGGTCCGCAACCCTGGTAGTGCACCCCGACCGCGAAGCTGCGCCCGGGTGCACGCACCACCGGCGCATCACCCAGCAGCTGCGCCACCGCCGCGCCGTCCAGCGTGGCGGACATGACCAGGATGCGCAGCGCGGGGCTCAGGTTGGCGCGCGCATCGAGCGTGAGGGCCAGCCCCAGGTCCGCCTGCAGGCTGCGCTCGTGGTACTCATCGAAGATCACCGCGGCGATGCCCTCGAGCGCCGGGTCTTCCTGCAGCAGGCGTGTCAGCACCCCCTCGGTCACGACCTCGAGCCGGGTGGCGCGCGAGACGCGCGTGTCGGCGCGCATGCGGTAGCCCACGGTGGCGCCGACCGCCTCGCCAAGCGTGTGCGCCATGCGCATCGCCACCGCGCGCGCCGCCAGGCGCCGCGGCTCCAGCATCACGATGCGTGCGCGCCGCGCCCACGGCTCATCGAGCAGCGCGAGCGGTACCACGGTGCTCTTGCCCGCCCCCGGGGGCGCCTCCAGCACCGCGCTCGTCCCGGTACGCAGCGCGGCTTTGAGCTGCGGCAGCGCCGCCTCGACCGGCAGGGCGCCATTCACCAGATGTGCACGCGCTGGTCCGGGCTCAGGTAGAGCTTGTCCTGGGGCTGCACCTTGAAGGCGGCGTACCAGGGGTCGAGGTTGCGCACCACGCCGTTCACCCGGAACCGCGGCGGGCTGTGCGGGTTGGAGAGCACCTGGCGGCGCAGGTACTCGTCCTTGGTGAGCGCGCACCACACCTGCGCGTAGGCGAGGAAGAAGCGCTGGTCGCCGGTCAGGCCGTCGCGCACCGGCGCGGCGCGGCCGTTGAGGGAGCGGTGGTAGGCGTCGTAGGCCACCGAGACGCCGCCGAGGTCGCCGATGTTCTCACCCAGCGTCAGGCGCCCGTTGAGCTTCAGCCCGGGGAGCACCTCGAAGGCGTCGTACTGCGCCGCCAGCGAGCCGGTGCGCTGCTTGAACGCCTCGACGTCGGCCGGCTGCCACCAGGTGCGCAGCACGCCGCGCGCGTCCGACTTCGCGCCCTGGTCGTCGAACCCGTGGCCCATCTCGTGCCCGATGACCGCGCCGATGCTGCCGTAGTTGACCGCCGGGTCGGCGTGCGGGTCGAAGAACGGCGGCTGCAGGATCGCGGCCGGGAAGACGATCTCGTTGAAGGTCGGGTTGTAGTAGGCGTTGACGGTCTGGGGCGTCATGCCCCACTCGCCGCGGTCGGTGGGCTGGTCCAGGCGCTCGACCTGGCGGCGCCACTCGAACATCTGCGCGCGCACCGCGTTGCCGAAGGCATCGCCCGGCACGATCGAGAGCGCGCCGTAGTCGCGCCACCGCTCCGGGTAGCCGAGCTTGGGGTGGAACGCCGCCAGCTTCTCCAGCGCCAGCTTGCGCGTCCCGGGCGTCATCCACGGCAGGTCCTGGAAGCGCGCCGCGTAGGCGGCGCGCAGGTTCTCCACCATCTGCCGCACCTGTTCCTTGGAGGAGGCCGGGAAGTAGCGCTCCACGTACAGCGCCCCCACCGCCTCGCCCAGGTCGTTGTTGAGGGCGACGATGGCGCGCTTGTCGCGGCTGCGCTGCTGCTGCTGGCCGGTGAGCGTGCGGCCGTAGAAACCGAACACCTCGCTGTCCAGCGCCTGCGGCATGACCGGGGACATGGTGACCAGGTAGTGGTACTTGAAGTACGGGCGCCAGGTGTCCACCGGCACCTCGAGGAACAGCTTGCCGAGCCTTTCCACCGCGTCCAGCTCGCGCACCACGTACTGCGGCTGCGCATCCACCCCTGCGGTGGCAAGCCAGGTCTCCCAGAAGAACCCGGGCACCAGCGCCTCCAGCTGCGCGCGGGTGCGCGGGTTGTAGGTGCGGTCGCGGTCGCGGCGCTGCGCCGCCGGCCACTGCTCGCGCGCGATGCGCGTCTCGACCTCCACGATCCCCTGCGCCTCGGCCTGCGGGTTGACCTCGCCGATGTACGTGAGCACGCGCGCGATGTGCGCCAGGTACTGGGCGCGGATCTCCGGGTACGGGGCCTCGCTCTTGAGGTAGTAGTCGCGGTCCGGGAGCCCGAGCCCGCTCTGGGTGATGGTGACGGCGTAGCGGTCCGGGTCCTTCTGGTCGATGGTGATGCCGAGCCGCAGCGGCGCGGTGAGCGCGAGGTCCGGCCGCCCCATCAGGCGCGTGAGGTCGTGGTGGTTGCGCGCCAGCGAGATCGCGTCGATCCCGGCGCGCGCCGGCACGATGCCCCTGGCATCGATCGCCGCCACGTCGAGGTAGGCGCGGTAGTAGTCGCCGACCTTCTGCGCGTTGCTGCCCTCGGGCGCCTGCTTGGGCAGCCCGTTCACGATCTCGAGCTGGCGCGCGATCGAGCGCTCATCCAGCTCGGTGAACGAGCCCCACTGCGAGCGGTCGGCGGGGATGGTGTGCGTGTCCAGCCAGTGACCGTCGGCGTAGCGGAAGAAGTCATCGCCGGGCTTCACCGCGAGGTCGCGGTTGTTGAGGTTGAGGCCCCAGGGCGCGATCTCGGCCTGGCCGCCGGAGGGGCTCGCGCTGCGGCCGGGCGGCTGGCTGCAGGCGGTGAGCGCGCACAGCGCCGCTGCCAGGGACAACAGTGTCCGGGTCCACATGGATGTCAGGCCTCCCTCAATGGAGTTGCGAACAGTCAGCGCTTGAGCGCGCCCAGGGCGAAGGCGAGCCAGGCCGCGATCCAGGCGATCCCGCCCAGGGGGGTGAGCGCACCCACCAGGCGCGGCGCCTGGAAGCTGAGCGCGTACAGGCTGCCGCAGAACAGCACGATGCCGGCCACCAGCAGGACCGCCGCGGTGCGCCACAGCGGCAGGTCGGCGGCGCGCAGGGCCACTCCCAGGCCCAGGAGCCCCAGGCCCTGGAAGAACTGGTAGCGCACCGCGGTCTCCCACAGCTGCAGGCGATCCGGGGCCAGCGTGCCTTTGAGGGCGTGCGCGCCGAAGGCGCCGCACGCGGTCGCCAGCGCCAGCACCAGGCCGGCGGCGGCGAGCGTGCGGGCGCTATTCACCAGGCTTGCCGAGGAACGGCTTGATCAGGTCCAGGGGCAGCGGGAAGACGATGATCTGGGTCTTCTCGTGGGAGATGTCGGCGAGGGTCTGCAGGTAGCGCAGCTGCAGGGCGCTCGGCTGGCGCGCGAGCGACCCGGCCGCGTCGACGAGCATCTGCGCGGCCTGGGCCTCGCCCTCGGCGTGGATGATCTTGGCGCGCCGGGTGCGCTCGGCCTCGGCCTGCTTGGCCATGGCGCGGATCATGCTCTCGTCGAGGTCGACGTCCTTGAGCTCGACGGTCGAGACCTTCACGCCCCAGGTCTCGGTGCTCTGGTCGAGGATGCGCTGCAGGTCGGCGTTGAGCTTGTCGCGCTGCGCGAGCAGGTCGTCCATGTCGTGCTGGCCGAGCACCGAGCGCAGCGTGGTCTGCGCCACCTGGCTGGTGGCGTCGAAGTAGTTGGCGACCTGGATGATGGCCTTGCCGGCGTCGATGATGCGGAAGTAGACCACCGCGTTCACCTTCACCGAGACGTTGTCGCGCGTGATCACGTCCTGCTTCGGCACGTTGAGCACGATGACGCGCAGGTCGACCTTGCGCATCTGCTGCACGATCGGCCACACCAGGATCACGCCCGGACCCTTGATGCCGGTGAAGCGCCCGAGGCTGAACATGACGCCGCGCTCGTACTCGTTGAGCACGCGCAGCGAGCTGAACACCAGCACCAGGAGCAGCACCCCGAGGACGACTGCGAACGGCATGACTCTCTCCGTGTGGGCGCCGCGCGCTCAGCGCGGCTCGACCCACAATGTTAGACCTTCCACCCGGACGATGCGCGCCCGCTGCCCGGGCGTGAGCGGCGCGCTCGAGCGCGCCTGCCACAGCTCCCCGCCGTAGCGCACCCGGTAATCGCTGCCCTCGCGCCCCACGACCTCCGCGTGCTCGCCCAGCATGCCGCGCGCCCCGGTGACCACCGGCGCCTTCAGCGAGCGGGTCGCGAAGTAGACGATGCCGGCGATGACCACCGCACCCACGGTGGCGAGGGCCGCGATCAGGAGGCGGCCGATGCGCAGCCCCGGGACGTCGGAGTCGAAGAGGATCAGCGAGCCGACCACGAAGGCGACCAGGCCCCCGACCCCGAGCGAGCCGTAGGTCGGGTAGAAGAACTCGGCGATGATCATGCCGGTCCCGAGCACCACCAGAGCGAGGCCGGCGTAGTTGACCGACAGGATCTGGAACGCGAACAGCGCCACCAGGAGGCAGATCGAGCCGGCCACCCCGGGGAGCACCGCACCCGGGTTATAGCCCTCCAGCAGCAGCCCCCAGATGCCGATCATCAGCAGGCCGTAGGCGACCGTGGGGTTGGTGATGACCGCCAGCAGCTGGGTGCGCCAGTCGGGCCGCTCGCGCGCGAAGCGCAGCTGCGAAGTCGCAAGCCTGACGGCCCCGGTCGCGAGCTGCACCTCGCGGCCGTCGAGCTGGGCGGCAAGCTCGGTCGGGTCGGCGGCGATCAGGTCGATGACGTGTTCCCGGAGCGCCGCGGTGGCCGACAGGCTGACCCCGCCGCGCACCGCGCTCTCGGCCCAGGCCGCATTGCGGCCGCGCAGTTCCGCGAGCGCGGTGATGTAGGCGGCCGCATCGTTCACCACCTTGCGCTCGAGGGCGGTGCCGGGCGGCGCCGGCTGCGCGGCCGGCGTCCCCTTGCCCGCCGCAGGCGCCGGGGCGGCAACCGCGGGCGAGGGCGGCTCGCCGCCGATCGCGACCGGCGTGGCGGCGCCCAGGTTGGTGGCCGGCGCCATGGCCGCGACGTGGCTCGCGTACAGGATGTAGGTGCCGGCACTGGCCGCGCGCGCCCCGGCGGGCGTCACGTAGCCCACCACGGGGACCTCGGAGGCGAGGATGGCCTGCACGATCTCGCGCATGCTGCTGTCGAGGCCACCGGGCGTGTCCAGCTCGAGCACGGCAAGCTGCGCGTGGTTCTGGCGCGCGTGCTTCAGGCCCTGCACCACGTAGCGCGCCGTCGCCGGCCCGATGGCGCCGCGGATCTCGAGCACGGTGGCGACCGGGGGCGCAGCCAGGGGCATCGGCAGGGGGTCGGTGGACACCTCCGCGCGCGGGGCGCCCGGCAGTCCCAGCGCCAGCACCACGGCCAGCGCGGCGCAGGCACGGGCGGCGAGCTTGCGGATGTCCATGCGAGCCACCCTACTCTGGCGCGCGCGACTTCCGCAATCGGACCGCCGCGGGCCTACGACTGGAGTGATCTAGCGCGGGCGGCCGCGCTTCGGGCCCTTGGCGCGCGGCGCCCGCGGCGTGCGCGGGAGGCCGGTGTGCTGGGTGCGGAACGGCCGCGCGCCGGCGGCCGTGGCGCGCCGGCCCGCGCCGCGCTCGCCGGTGCCGGCCGGCTGGTAGGCGGGGACCAGCTGGTGGCGGCCGTTGCCGATCAGGTCGGCCCGTCCCATGCGCCGCAGCGCCTCGCGCAGCACCGGCCAGTTGTCCGGGTCGTGGTAGCGCAGGAAGGCCTTGTGCAGGCGTCGCACCTTCAGGCCCTTGGGGATCACGACCTCCTCGCTGGCGCGGGTGATGCGCTTCAGCGGGTTCTTGCCGGAGTGGTACATGGCGGTCGCGGTCGCCATGGGACCGGGGAGGAATGCCTGCACCTGGTCGGCGCGGAACCCGTGCCGCTTCAGCCACAGGGCGAGCTCCAGCATGTCCTCATCGCGCGTGCCCGGGTGCGCGGCGATGAAGTACGGGATCAGGTACTGCTCCTTGCCGGCCTCCTTCGAGTAGCGGTCGAACAGCGCCTTGAAGCGGTCGTAGCTGCCGATGCCCGGCTTCATCATCTTCGACAGCGGGCCCTCGGCGAGCGCCTCGGGCGCGATCTTGAGGTAGCCGCCGGTGTGGTGCTGCGCCAGCTCCTTCACGTACTCGGGCGACTCGGCGGCGAGGTCGTAGCGCACGCCGGAGGCGATCAGCACCGTCTTGATGCCCGGCAGCGCGCGCGCCTTGCGGTAGAGGCGGATGAGCGGGCTGTGGTCGGTGTCGAGGTTCGGGCAGATGCCCGGGAACACGCACGAGGGCCGGCGGCAGGCGCTCTCGATCTCGCGGCTCCTGCAGGCGAGCCGGTACATGTTGGCCGTCGGGCCGCCGAGGTCGGAGATCACGCCGGTGAAGCCCGGCACCTTGTCGCGCACCTCCTCCACCTCGCGCAGCACCGAGGCCTCCGAGCGGCTCTGGATGATGCGCCCCTCGTGCTCGGTGATGGAGCAGAACGTGCAGCCGCCGAAGCAGCCACGCTGGATGGCGACCGAGAAGCGGATCATCTTGTACGCCGGGACCGGCGCGCCGCCGTAGGCCGGGTGCGGGGTGCGCGCGTACGGGCGCTCGTACACCCAGTCCATCTCCTGGGTGGTGAGCGGGACGGGCGGCGGGTTGAGCCACACGTCGGTGTCGCCGTGGCGCTGCACCAGCGCACGCGCGTTACCGGGGTTGGCCTCCAGGTGCAGGATGCGCGAGGCGTGCGCGTACAGCACCGGGTCCGAAGCCACCTGCTCGTAGGCCGGCATGCGGATGACGCTGCGCTCGCGGTCGGCGTTCTTCACGCGCCGCACGAACCGCACCACCTTCTCCCCGCCGCTCCCCGTGGCCGCCTCGCCCGCAGGCGGCGCCGGCGCGCGCTCCATCGCATAGGGGTCCTGCGGCGGGTTGAGGGGGCCGGGCGCATCGAGGTGCGTGGAGTCGACCTCGACCCAGGGCGCAGGGGTCGCGCGGCGCGTGAACACCGTGCCGCGCACGTCGGTGAGGGCTTCGATCCTCTCGCCCGCGGCCAGGCGGTGCGCGATCTCGCACACCTGCCGCTCGCCGTTGCCGTAGACCAGGAGGTCCGCCTTGGCATCGAGCAGCACCGAGCGGCGCACCTTCTCCGACCAGTAGTCGAAGTGCGCGATGCGGCGCAGCGAGGCCTCGATGCCGCCGACCACGAGCGGCACGTCGCGGTAGGCCTCGCGCGCGCGCTGCGCGTACACGATCACCGAGCGGTCGGGCCGCCGCCCGCCCTGCCCGCCCGGGGTGTAGGCATCATCGCTGCGTACGCGGCGGTCCGAGGTGTAGCGGTTGACCATCGAGTCCATGTTGCCGGCGGTGATGCCGAAGAACAGGTTCGGGCGGCCGAGCGCGGTGAAGTCCCGGGTGCCGTGCCAGTCGGGCTGGGCGATGATCCCCACCCGGAACCCCTGGCCCTCGAGCACGCGCCCGATGATGGCCATGCCGAAGCTCGGGTGGTCGATGTAGGCATCGCCGGTGACGATGATGACGTCGCAGCTGTCCCAGCCGAGCAGGTCCATCTCGGCGCGCGACATGGGCAGGTACGGGGCGGTGCCGAAGCGGGCCGCCCAGTGCTTGCGGTAGCCGGTGAGCTCGCGGGCCTGCTGCATGGGGCGCAAATTAGACCAGAAACCGCCCCCGGGGACCCACTGCGCCCGACCGCCGGCGCGCAGGCCGGCGGGAGCCCCCCGCCTGGGCCTGTCCCGACCCAGGTCTGGATGTTACCAGGGTAACTTGGTAACATGAGTCCCATGAAGACCGTCACCCGTACCCAGACCGGCGTGCGCCTGGAGAGCCGGCTCCTGAAGGTGCTCAAGGCGCTCGCCACCGACCTCGAGCTGTCGCTCGGGGACCTGCTCGAGGGGGTGGTGCTGCACGCGTTCGAGGGCAAGGCGCCGTTCGGGCCCGCGACGCTGAGGAAGATCCGCGCGCTGAAGGCGGTCTACGGCCTGGACCTCGTGGCGCGCGACTCGCACCAGCTGCGCGAGGAGGAAGCATGAGCGCGGTGACGCTCGCGCGGTTCCTGCACGGCGAGGTGCGGCCCGGGGAGCTTCCGCACCGCGAGCACCTGCGCATGGCGTTCGAGGTGCTGAAGTCGCACGACTTCGCGACCGCGGCGCTGCACTACGCGAACGCGCTGCGCTCGCTCACCGCGCGCGCCGGGCGGCCGGAGGCCTTCAACATGACGGTGACCGTCGCGTTCCTCGCCGTGATCGCCGAGCGCCTGGCCGCGGACCGCGCGTGCGACTTCGGGCAGTTCACGCAGGCGCACCCGGAACTGTTCGACCGCCGCCTGCTCGAGCGCTGGTACCGCCCGGAGCGGCTCGCCTCCCCGCTCGCCCGCGCAGCGTTCGTGCTGCCCGAACCACGCGGCTGAAGCCTCAGGGCTGCTTGTGCGCGATCTGCACCAGCACGCGGCCCTTCATGTTGTCGAGGCGCGTGTGCATGGTCGTGCCGTCGGAGTCGACCGTCCAGCGCTCGATCATGACGATGCCACCTTCCTTGCGGTCGGTCTGCTCCAGGGTGTGGTCGTTGATCAGCCGCACCGACACCGAGGTGGCGACCGGGTTCCCCGTGTAGGGAGCCTCGGTGCCGTCGAGCCTGGCAGTGTAGGCGCTGCCCTCGGCGTCGCGGCGCTCGACCGTGTCGCCCGTGATCCTGAAGGTCGTCAGGTCCACGTTGTCGGAACCCTCGCGGGCGGTCTTGACCCACCGGCCGGAGATGGCGTGGGCCCCGGGCATCACGGCACCCAGGCGCCGCAGTGTGTCCTTGATCTCGATGGGCGCGGCCCCGGGCAGCGTGATCTTCTGGTCCGCGACCTGGGTCTGGCCGTCCTCGGCGACGCTCACCTGCACGTCGGCCACCGTGTGGCCATCCTTCCTGGCGAGTTTCTGCACGGTGCGCGCATCGATGACGCGCACGCTGAGTGTGTCGTAGAACGTGCTGCCGCTGACCGGGTGGTCCTGGCCATCCGCCGGGATGGAGAACGCCGGGGTGCAGGTGCGGCAGGAGTAGGTGCCGTTCAGCAGTTCGTACTCGTCGGCCTTGCTGTCGGAGGTATTGCGGTCTCGGTCGAGGTCGGCCTTCCAGGTGCCGTTGAAGGGGCTGTCGGCCCGGGCCAGCGGCGAGAGCGCGAGCGCCAGGAGTGCACAGGTGAGCGGGAGCCTTGCCATGAAGCGTCTTTCCGGGTCCGTAGGAGGAAGGCTTATTGTAACGAACTGTTGCCCTCTGCAGGTCGGCCGGCCCTCACGGATAGATAAGAGAGCCCGCCCGCTCCTGTGACCAGGCCTTCTCATCGGCGGCGGCCATGCGGTCGAGGTCCGCCGCCGTGGCGGCCGGGTCGTCCACCCACTCCCGCAGCAGCGGGCCGCCGTTGATGACGTCGATGGCGAGCCGCCCGGCTTCGTACTCGTACGGGAAGTCGCGCCACAGCGGGTAGTCGGGCCGGATCAGCTTCAGCGACTTGAAGGCGAGCGCGAACAGTCGCCACGGACGGAACCCGTGGTGGTCATACAGGCCCGGGTCCTCGACGTGGACCTGGAACCCGGCGCACAGCTTGCCGGCGTGCTTGTGGAAGGTCGGCTCGAAGTAGCACGGGCGCAGGCGGCAGCCGGCGAGCCAGCCGGGCGCGAACTGCGCCATCTTCTTCAGCAGTGCCGGCACGTCGAGGTCGGGGGCGCCGAGCACCTCCAGCGGGCGGGTGGTGCCGCGTCCCTCCGAGAGCGTGGTGCCCTCGAGCATCACCGAGCCGGCGTAGCAGCGCGCCATCCACAGGTTCGGCGCATTGGGACTCGGGTTCACCCAGGTGCGCTGCCCGAGCGGCCAGCCGTAGCCGGGCGCGCCCCTCGGGTCCCAGCCCTGCATCGGCACCACGCGGTGGTCGACGTCCAGGTCGAGGCGGTCCACGAACCAGCGGGCGAGCTCCCCCATGGTGAGCCCGTGGCGCATCGGCAGCGGCCCCGCCCCCACGAAGCTCTCCCAGCCGGGCCGCAGCGCGAGCCCCTCGATCACCCGGCCGGCGGGATTGGGGCGGTCGAGCACCCACACGCTCTTGCCGGTGCGCGCGGCGTCCTCGAGCACGTAGCGCAGCGTCGTGATGAAGGTGTAGATGCGGCAGCCCAGGTCCTGCAGGTCCACCAGCAGCACGTCGAAGGCATCCAGCATCGCCTGAGTCGGGCGGCGCACGGTCCCATAGAGGCTGAAGACCGGGATGCCGAGCACCGGGTCGACGAAGTCCTGTGACTCGACCATGTTGTCCTGCTTGTCGCCCCGCAGCCCATGCTGCGGACCGAGCGCTGCCGTGAGCTTGAGCCCAGGCAGCGCGGCGAGCGCATCGAGCGAGTGCGTGAGGTCGCGCGTGACCGAGGCCGGGTGGGCGAGCAGCGCCACGCGCCGGCCGGCAAGCACCTGGCGCAGGTCGGCATCGGCGAGCAACTGGTCGATTCCGAATTTCACGGCGGGGTGAGTTCCAGTGTGAAGGCGTCGGGATGGTGGAAGTCGGGCTTGCCGGCGGCGTGGTGCAGCGCCCAGTAGGACAGCGCGCCGTCCTCCTCCTCCACCACCGCGGCCAGCGCGAGCCTCAGCACGCGCGCCTCGGCGAGGTCGGGGAGCCCGGCCAGCTCGACGCAGGCGAATACCCCAAGCCCCGCGGGCCTGAGGTCCAGGTGGATCACCGGCGGCTCGACCAGGTGCGTCGGCGTCATGCCGTGACGATAGTCCTCGAAGCGGTAGGCCGCCCAGTCGCCGCCCGGGGAGAAGTTGAACTCGTAGTAGCCGCTGACGCCGGGAGCGGTGACGAAGGCCTCGAAGCAGGTATGGCGCCACAGGCCGTCGCGCCGCTCGCCGGGCGCGATGGGCGGCAGCCGCACGCGTTCCATGTCCGCATGGAGGGCGTAGTCGCACACCAGGACGGCAGGCCCTGCCAGGTGCGCTTCCGTGGTGACCCCCGCCACCGTCTGGGGCGGGGTGTGCGGGTGCGGGACCAGTACGCTCCAGTGCACGGCGCTCAGCATGGCCGGGTGGGCGACCGCGGCGCGCTCAGCGCCGCAGCCACGCGGCGAGCGCCTCGTTCACGGCCTGCGGATGCTCGAGCGTCGACAGATGCCCGCAGCGCGGGACGACGACCATCTCGGCACCGGGGATCCCCTGGGCGATCTCGGTGGCGCGCTCCGGCGGGGTGAGCACGTCGCTGTCGCCCACCAGCATCAGCGTCGGGCAGCGCACCCGCGCGAGCGAGGTGCGCGAGTCGATGCGCCCGATGTTGGCGGTCTGCTGCCTGAGGTAGCCCTCCACGCCCACTTCCTCGCCCATCAGGCGCACCAGCGAGCGCAGCTCGCGGTCGTGGTGGCGGTCGGGGTGCACCAGGCGCGTGAACAGCGTGTCGACCACCTCGGGGAAGCGGCCGGAGCTGGCGAGCGCCATCTGCGCACGACGCGCGGCGACCACTTCCGGGGTGTCGGCGCGCGCGGCAGTGTCCAGGAGCGCGACGCGCGCGACGCGCTCGGGGGCTTGCCTCAGGATCTCGAAGGAGATGTAGCCGCCCATCGAGAGCCCGACGAGGGCGAAGTGCGACGGCGCGGCCGCGAGGATCCCACGAGCGATGGCCTCCATGGAGTCGGCCTGGGTGTGGTTCGCGACCATCACGCCACCGCGGCTCCACAAGCCACTCAGCTGCGGCGCATACATGCGCCAGGACAGCAGCAACCCGGGAATAAGTACGACCGGCAGCGACTCGCTCACGGGGCCGAGCGTAACATGCGTCCATGGAAGCCCGTATCGCCGCACCCCTGATCCTGCTCGCAGGTCTCCTCGCCTGCGGCGCCGCAAACGCCGCCGCGCCCTGGCCGGATGGCCTCGATGACTCCGCGGCCGGGCGCTTCGCAGCTCTTGCGCTGCAGTGCCTGCACCAGCAATACCCGAACCACGTCTCCCACACACTCAACAGCGATGCCGACGCGCGGCCGCCGCGCAGCCTCACGCCCGCCTTCTTCGGCTGCCTCGACTGGCACTCGGACGTCCACGGCCACTGGCTATTGGTGCGACTGCTGCACCTGAACCCGGCCGCGCCGTTCGCGGCGCAGGCCCGCGCAGCGCTCGCGCAGAGCTTCACCGCCGAGAACATCGCCGCCGAGGTCGCGTACCTGCGCGGCGCCGGGCGGGCCTCGTTCGAGCGCCCCTATGGCCTCGCGTGGCTGCTGACGCTGGCCGCGGAACTCAAGGCCTGGGACGATCCCGAGGCGCGGCGCTGGAGTGCGACGCTTGCGCCGCTGGAGACCGAGGCCGCCGCACGCCTCGAGAGCTGGGTGCCGAAGCTGCACTATCCCATCCGGGTCGGCGAGCACGACCAGACGGCGTTCGCGTTCGGGCTCGTGTGGGACTGGGCGCAGAGAACGCAGGACTCCCACATGCAGGACGTGCTGCGCGACGCCGCGCAGAGGTTCTACCGCCACGACCGCGCCTGCCCGCTCAACTACGAGCCCTCGGGCGAGGACTTCCTGTCGCCGTGTATCGCCGAGGCCGACTTCATGCGACGGGTGCTCGAACCGCACGCGTTCGCACTGTGGCTGACGGACTTCCTGCCGCAGGTTCCGCGCGCCCCGGGTGGGCCGCCCTGGCTCACCCCCGGGGTGGTCACCGACCGCGCCGACCCGAAACTTGCCCACGTCGACGGCCTCAACCTCAGCCGTGCCTGGATGCTCCAGGGCATCGCCGCCGTCCTGCCGGCGTCCGACCCCCGCATCCCCGCGCTCAGGAAAGCTGCGGCCGCGCATGCCGCAGCCGCGCTCCCGTTCGTGACCGGGGAACACTACGAGGGCGGCCACTGGCTGGGCACGTTCGCGGTGTACCTGACCAGCGGGGCGGGCTTGCCGCAGCGCTCGGTACAGTGATGAACAAGGGTTGTTATGCGGCAGAAGTGACGCAGAATTCTGCTGCAGGTCGGCCGTCTAATTAGAGTTAGA
>Ga0335085_10011445_pt1 | contig 13162 bp, 13 predicted proteins | sample Lox_Sample_45_FD_206712 | JGI IMG/M metagenome (GOLD analysis project Ga0335085, IMG submission 206712) | Soil microbial communities from Loxahatchee National Wildlife Refuge, Florida, United States - Lox_Sample_4.5 | ecosystem: Environmental > Terrestrial > Soil > Wetlands | place: USA...
CACGCGGTCGCTCTCGAACCGCATCTATGAAGTCGAGCAGAAAACGAATGACGCGTTCGAGGTCGTTTCAAAAGAATTGTACGACGTTGCGGGCAATGTGCTCACGGTAAAAAAGTTCTCGCAGGAACAAGCGGAAACCGAACACAAGCGATTGCTCATGGGCCAAGCGAGGGACATACAATACGGCGCCGAGCGCCTGTGGGGCGTGATCGACAACGTGCAAACCGCGATCTCAACGGTCGGGCGCGTGGGCGTGCTCGGACTTTCCGCGTGGTTCGTGCTCCGCGGCGAAGCCACGATTGGCCAATTCGTGCTCTTTACCACGCTCCAGGGAATGGTCTATCAGCCGCTTTCCCAGCTCGCCGAAATATTCCCCCGCATGCGCCGCAACATCACGCGCGTGGAACGGATGTTCTCGATCCTCGACGAACCGGTGGCCGTGACCGACAAGCCGGGCGCCGTCGAGCTTGCGCCGCTTAAAAACAATATCGAATTTCGGAACGTTTCTTTTGCGTACCGCAAAGACCAATCGTGGGCGTTAAAGAATATTAACCTCGTGATCCCGGCAGGGAAAACTGCGGCGCTCGTGGGGCGCTCCGGTAGCGGAAAGACGACGTTCATCAACCTGTTGCTCCGTTCGTTCGATCCGCAGGAAGGCGCGGTATGCGTTGACGGCACGGACCTCCGCGACGTAACGCAAGAAAGCCTGCATCGCCAGATCGCGGTCGTGCCGCAAGAGGTCGATCTTTTTTCGCGCACCGTCCGCGAGAATATCGCCTACGGCCAGACGAACGTCACACAGGAACAGATCGAAAACGCGGCGAAAACGGCGCTCGCGCACGACTTCGTTGTGAAGTTGGAACACGGCTACGACACCGTGGTCGGCGAACGCGGCATCAAATTGTCGGGCGGCGAACGCCAGCGTATCGGCATCGCGCGCGCCGTGCTCCGCGATCCGCGCATCCTGATCCTCGACGAAGCCACAAGTCATCTCGACAGCGAAAGCGAACGCCTGATCACGAAAGCTACCGACGCGCTCATCAAGGACCGCACGTCGATCGTCATCGCCCACCGCCTTTCGACCATCCTGCACGCGCACATGATCGTGGTCTTCAAAGACAACGCGATCGAGGCCGTCGGCACCCATGCCGAACTTCTCAAGACAAGCCCCACCTACGCAAAGCTCTATGCTATGCAGTTTTCGGACGAAGAATAAAGGCCTGGATGAGCGGCACTGGACAAGGATGGCCCCATTGGTGCAAAATGGACCCAGAGTGTTGTCGGGGAATTCATGGGTTGGATGAGCCGTGTCCGCAGTTCGCGGGCTCGCGAAAGCGAAGGCGATCCAGGCAGGAATTCCCGGAAGAGAAGCACAGACGATGCCACCCTAACGGGAGTCGGAGTCTGTAAGGTAGGTCGGCGCCTGGAACGCCGACACCAAAATACGGGGCGTTAGCTCGCTCCTTCGAGGCTGGAAAATGCCTGGAGGACAGTGCACATATCGCACCCCGCGGAACACGGGCTCGTACGAATACTCTTCGGCGAGCCCCTTCCTTTTTATTAACTACGTATAAAGTTTTTCCCGAACGTCTTTCAGGAGCCAGTGCACGAACCATGCGGACGCGAGTCCCACAACGATGCCACCTAGAATGTCGAACGGCCAGTGCACGCCAACGTAAATGCGCGCGATGCCCATCACGAAGGATAGTCCGAAGAACCACCATCCCCATGTGCGGTTCACGAACCATACCGTAAGCGCCAAGGCAAAGAACCACGCCATGTGCCCCGATGGGAACGACCATCCGGCTTCCGGAATAAGCGGTGTAAAATTAAAAAATGAAAACGGCCGCTCGTGGTGATAAAAAAGCCGAATGATCTCCGTCACGAGCCCACGCGAAAGCATGATGGCGATCGCGCCCTCGCAAAACACGTAAACCTTCCGCCGCCATCCGCGCTGGTAGTACGCGAGCACCAAAAACGCCGCCACCAAAAAATACGCAAGATATTCCGCAAAGAAAATACCGATCGCATCGAGCGCCATATGCCTCCCCGCAAACTGGTGGATAAACAAAAACGCCGATTGGTTGAAGGTCATAGTGGTCAGTTCTCGCGGTGCTCCGTTCCGTGCAAAAAGCGCTCCTCCGCATCATAGAACTCCTTCTCGTCGGAAAAGAACAGTAGCTCGCCCTTGGAATCGTATATTTCGATACGCTCAAACCGCCCCTGCGGCCCTTTAATGGTTTTCATGCGGAACGAACCGTCATTGATTTCTTTTCTAAATTCATCGGTTTTGATGTGCTGCCGTCACCATGCTTCTTGAACTTTTGCGTCTTTCTCGTCGCCTTCTGAAGCGAACCGGTCCAGCGATGGTGAGCGGTACATATCGGCGATCTCCTCGGGCGTCGCTTCGCGATCGTTCTCGAATGCCGGCGCTTCCCGTTTAGGTCCCTTTTCACTCATGAGTATAACTATATCAGATATCAAAAATGGCGCCTTTCCAAGCGCCACTATCCTATTTCCTGACGTACGCAAGCAACCCCATGTACCGCGCGCGCTTGATGGCGGTCGAGAGCTTCCGCTGGTGCTTCGCGCAGATGCTCGTGTGCCGCGGGTCGATGATCTTCGACTGGCTCGAAACGAACCTCTTCAAAAGGTCCACTTCTTTATAATCGACGTTCGCCATGTTTTGCGAACAGAAAAAGCACTGTTGTTTCATATGCGTTGTGTGGTCTTTATACCTTTTTTACCTGCAAAGAGTCAAGTTCGACGGCCGTGTCGCGCCCGAAGATCGGCACGAGCACTTTGATGCTCCCCTTTTCCGTGTTCACTTCAGAAACCTTGCCGTCATAATCCTTGAACGGCCCATCCGTGATCTTCACGAGGTCGCCCACCTGAAGATCGAGGATCACTTTGCCCTCTTCGCGCGTCGAACGCGCAAGCAACGTGTCTACCTCTTCTTTCGAAAGCGGCGTCGGCGTCGTGTTATCAGGACCAACAAAGCCCGTCACGCGCGGCGTGTTGCGCACCACGTACCACGAATCCTCGGTAAGGATCATTTCGACGAGCACGTAGCCCGGATAGATCTTTTCTTCGATCGTCTGCCGCTTGCCGCCTTTCACTTTGATCGTCTTTTCCTTCGGCACCAAAATATTGAAAATCTTGTCGCCCATCGTGAGCGATTCCACGCGCTGCTTCAAATACCGCGCGACGGCCTCTTCGTAGCCCGAATACGTCTGCACGGCGTACCACTGCCGCATGCCCTGATGCTCGATGTGCGCTCCCGGCCGCGATGGGTTCAGTGCCATGTTAATGGACGATAAAAGATTTGATGGCGTTCGTGAACACGAAGTCGAAGAATCCAAGGAAGAGCGCGAGGCCGAGCGCAATGCCGATCACAACCGACGTAAGCCGCACCGCTTCCTGCCGCGTGGGCCAGTTCACGTGCCGCAATTCCTGCCGCGATTCCGCAAAAAAGTTTTTGATCTTGGCGAACATTTAAATAAAATACCGCTATACTCGCGGTACGGAGGTAAGCCCATTGTAACAGGAAGCTCATCCGACTGTCAACCACCTTGTCTAGTCGTAAATATCTTTGCGATGCCCGATCGCCAATATATAAATTTCTCCGTCTGCCACATCAAATAAAGCCCGATAATCGCCTATGCGAAATCGGTAGCTTCCTAGCGGATGATCATGGATTCTTTGCGCGAATGCAAGCGGATCGCGAACGTGCGAATAGAAGACAAGTTTCAAAAATATTCTCTTTTGGACGTCAACAGGAAACCTCCGCAGATTTTCTCCTGCGTTGTCCGTTATGATCATGAAAAAATTATTTAAGAAGTTTTTTCTTAACTTCCTCAAGAGTCATGTAGCGCCCTTTTTTAATGTCTTCGCGTGCTTTTTTAATTTTCGCCGCCAAATGCCGTGACTGGCTCATCACGCTGTCTTCAAGATGATCTTCAAATGCTCTCCACGTCGAGAGAGGGAGCACAACGACGCTCTTCCCTTTTACACGTACAACCTTAATCTTCTCGGTCCGTTGGAGCAATATAGCCGCAGTCATTTTTTTAGTTTTATTTTTCTTTTTCTGAATCATAGCAATGGAGAAATAAATTGCAACCTTTCTTTAATAATTTTTTAATGTTCATTGATTATGATTCATTATAACAGCCAATGCCAAAATTTGGATACTTTAGAAAACGGCGCGAGCGACTCATGCGGGAAGATCCGCACTGTCATTGGTGCCGACGGGAATTGAGGCTATATCCTGATTATGGGAAAAATGGCTTCAAGGTCATGCCCGAAGACGGCGCGACGATCGACCACCTAACATCCGCGTTTATGGGTCCAAGGAGAGATGTCCGGATGAAAGCGCATACACTCGTCTTGGCATGCCCATCATGCAATAACGCGAGAAATGTAGCTGAAACGAAAGGGCACATATGGCTGACTCGATGGAAATCAGCCTCATTCCCGTTTCCATTCCGGTGGATCGGGAAACTTTTGAGAATATATCGACGGCATCAACGAAACCGATACTAGATATCCAAGTTCTGCACGGAGGCCGCGTGCGCCTGGATGAAGTTCTTGCGCGGTTCCACGGCATCGCCCATCAGGATGTCGAACATCTTGTCGGCTTTTTCGGCGTCTTCAATAAGCACCTGCTTCATGAGGCGGTGTTCCGGATTCATCGTCGTTTCCCACAACTGCTCGGAGTTCATTTCACCCAAACCCTTGTAACGTTGGATGTTCGGCTGGCGCTTGCCGTCACCTTCCCCTTCTGCAATCGCCTCGCCCTCGGCGCTCGCCTCCACGACCGCTGAAACCTCTTCCGCATCTTTTCCTTTGGCACCCTTCTTCGCGCCTTTCGCGGCCGGTTTTTCTTTTTGCATTTCGACGATCGCGCGTTCGCGTTCGGCTTCCGTAAACGCATAGCGTACATTCTTGCCGAGCTGGATGCGGAAAAGCGGCGGCTGGGCGATGTAGAGATACCCGCCGTCCACGACCGAACGGAAATAACGATAGAACAACGTAAGTAAAAGCGTACGGATGTGCGCGCCGTCAACGTCCGCATCCGTCATGATGACGATCTTGTGGTAGCGGAGTTTCGCGAGATCGAATTCCTCGCCGATCGCTGTGCCGATCGCAACCACAAGCGCCCGCACCTCAGCGTTCGCAAGCATCTTGTCGAGCCGCGCCTTCTCGACGTTCAAAATCTTTCCGCGCAAAGGCAAGATCGCCTGGGTGTGGCGATTTCTTCCCTGCTTGGCCGTACCGCCGGCCGAATCGCCCTCAACAATAAAGAGTTCCGATTCGGAAGGGTCCTTCGAAATGCAGTCGGCGAGCTTGCCGGGCAGGGTGAGCCCTTCGAACGCGCCCTTGCGAAGCACCGTTTCCCGCGCCGCCTTGGCCGCAAGCCGCGCCTTTGCCGTCAAAATAACCTTGGCGATAATGGACTTTGCCTCCGCCGGGTGTTTTTCCAAAAAGTCCTTCAACCCCTCGCCCACCACGGCTTCCACTGCCGTGCGCGCCTCCGGGTTGCCGAGCTTGGCTTTTGTCTGCCCCTCGAACTGCGGCTCGCGCAACTTTACCGAAACCACGGCGATCAATCCTTCGCGCATGTCGTCGCTCGTCAGGTTCTCTTCTTTCTCTTTTAAATATCCTTCGCTCCGCGCAAAGCTGTTCAAAGAACGCGTGAGCGCCGTGCGGAAGCCGGTTATATGCATGCCGCCATCAGGCGTATAGATGTTGTTCGCAAAGCTCATCTCCTGGATGCGCGTATCGTCCACATAAAGGAATGCGACTTCCACGTCCATCTTTTCGTGCTCCTTCTCAACGTAAAAAATATCTTCGTTCAATTTGTTCTTGCCGCGCGCCAAAAACTTTACGAACGAAAGCAGCCCGCCTTCAAAATAGAAGCCGTAAAACACCGGCGTCTTTTCTCGCCGATCAAAGAAGTTGATGCGGACGCCCTTCGTAAGGTAGGCCTGCTGGCGTAAGTGCTCGAGGATCGTTTTGTCATTGAACCCCATTTCCGAAAATACCTGCGGATCGGGGCTGAACGTGACCTTCGTGCCGTGGCGCTTCGAAGCGCCAACTTTTTTCACTTTGTACTTCGGCTTGCCGCGTTCATATTCCTGCACAAAAAGCCCGCCGTCGCGCTCGACTTCCACCTTCAACCATTCGGAGAGCGCGTTCACCACGGAAACGCCCACGCCGTGCAAGCCGCCGGATACCTTGTACGATTCGCCGCCGAACTTTCCGCCCGCGTGAAGCGTCGTGAGCACCGTTTCGAGCGCGGACTTTTTGGTTTGCTTGTGGATGTCCACCGGAATGCCGCGGCCGTCGTCCGTCACGGCCACTTTGCCATCCGACAAAAGCTCCACGGTTACGTTCTTTGCGAATCCCGCCATCGCTTCGTCGATCGAGTTGTCGACAACCTCCCAGATCAAGTGGTGGAGCCCCGCAGTACCCGTCGAACCGATATACATTCCGGGACGCTTGCGCACCGGTTCAAGCCCTTCGAGAACGTAAATGTCCTTCGCATCGTACGAAGCGCTACCCTTGGTGTTGTCTTTTTTCTCTTCTTTTTTGAGGTCCTTCTTCGGTTCTTTGTCTGCCATATTACTTAAAAAATGCCCTTCGGCGTATGCCTCATTTTACCATGTTCCGAGGGCAATTTTCAAGCCGATTTTGAGCCCTAAAACGAGGCCGTTTGGGGCGATCCGAGGCCCGTCACGTAGTCATATCGCGCGCGGGCATTGCAATAGTACTTACAGGTGCCATTCGCTCCGCTCGTGATATCGCGGAAGAATTGCAACGTCGTTGCCGATGCCTTGTCGGCATAAAGTTCCGATAGCGAAATCGAGTGGCCGAGCGCCTCGATCGCCGCCCATTGCGGAGCACCGGCCGAAGTGCCGCCCACGGTATACCATCCGCCCGTTTTTGAAGAGCCGGAAGATTTATATACGACGTAGCCCGACTTTGGATCGGCATTGTAGGCCACATCAGGAATGGCGCGATGTCCGTTGGCTTTCGGAATACTATATGAACGCTGATAGATCGGTTCCGGTTCGTATTTGCTCACGCCGCCGCCGCTTCCCGACCATGCGGATTCGGAAATGAACGATCCTTCCTTAAAAAGTTCGAGCGATGTGCCGCCGACGCCCACCACGTTGGGCGATGCCGCCGGCCAGCTCGCTCCCGCGCCATCATCGCCCGATGCCGCAAAGAACACCGCCCCGGCCGCGCTCGCAAAATGCGAATCGAGTGACGTCTCTTCGGGAAATTCCGGACCGCCCCAGCTGATCGAAACCGCAACAACGTCTTTGCGCCCCGCCGCATAGTCGATGGCGTCCAAAAGATTCGAGCCGGAGGGCGTCTTCGCTTCGACAAGCAATATCTTTGCCTGCGGGGCGATCGCGTGCGCCCATTCAACGTCGAGCGACGTCTCGAGCGCCCAGCCGCTGTTCGCGGCCGTGCCCGCGGCCATCGCGTGCTTTTCCAAACATCCGCCCTTCACGGTGCATGCGGGCAAACCGTAACGGGCGTCGAAAACGCCCAGGTCATTCTCGATGTTCGCGTCGTCATACGCATCAATGATGGCGATCGTCCCCGTTCCACCCGACGCGGGCAGGTTGTAGATGCGCTTTATTTCGGACGGCGTCACGCCTGCCGGATCCTTTTGGGCCGACTTAAAGATATGGATCGGCGGTTTGCCCAAAAAATTGGCGAAATGGTAGCTGGCCTGCGCCGCATCCAACCGCCCCGCACCCCCCGCGCACAAGAATATGAAGGCCGCCGCAAGGACGGCGACAAGTTTTTTGTTTTTCATACTGTCCCATTATACTCACGGGACATTAAAACTCTGTTAAAAGAAACTTGACGCACTACCAAATCCGCGCGCGCAATTCCTTCGGCCGCCACAATACGTCACCCTCCTTCACGCCGAACGCCGAATAGAACTCTTCCATATTGGATACCGGCCCATTCACGCGATATTCCGACGGCGAATGTGTATCGGCTTTTATTTGCAGACGAAGCCGTTCCTCGCGAACCGCGCCGCGTTCCGTAATCGCGTATTGTACAAAAAATTTTTGGGTTGGTTTGAACCCTCCGGCCGCAACCTCCATTTTTTCGGGTCCAAGCGCAAGACGAAGCGCGTCGTAGGCCACCACAAGCCCGCCGAGGTCCGCGATATTCTCCCCGAGCGTGAGTGAACCGTTCACGCGCACATCCGGTAAGGGCTTGTAACCGTCGAACTGCTCGACGAGGATTTTCGCGCGCGCATTGAAGCGTTCCCGATCGCCCTTCGTCCACCATTCCTCCAAATTTCCTTTTCCATTGAACAGCGACCCTTGGTCGTCGAACCCATGCGTAAGCTCGTGCCCGATCACGGTGCCGATGCCGCCGTAGTTGTACGCGTCGTCGGCTTTGGGATCGAAGAATGGCGGCTGGAGGATCGCGGCCGGGAAAACAATCTCGTTCATCGGCGGCTGATAATAGGCATTCACGGTCTGCGGCGACATGAGCCACTCCGCGCGGTCGACGGGACGTCCGATCTTCTTCATCTGCCGGAGGAATTCGAACGCATGCGCCCTCATATAATTGTCGGCATAGGAGTCGTCCTTAATTTCGAGAGCGCCGATATCCCGCCAAATGTCGGGATACCCGAGCTTCCGCGAAAACATGTCGAGCTTTTCGAGCGCCCGCTTTTTTGTTGCGTCTTCCATCCAGTCGAGCTTCTCGATGCGCGCGCGGTAGGCCTCGACCAGGCGGTCGACGAGTACCGTGATTTTTTTCTTTGCATCGCCATCGAAATAACGCTCAACATAAAGCTTCCCCACCGCTTCATCGAGCAATTCGTTGAGCGTCGCGAGCACCCGGCGCCATTGCGGCTTCATCTCCTTGGCGCCGCTGAACGTCCGGCTGTAAAAATCGAACCGGAGCTTTTCGAAGTCGTCGCTCAAATACGTGGCGAGCGCGCTCAAAAGATGCGCCGTGCAATATAATTTAATCGCGTCAAGCGGCGTTTCGGCGAGCACGAGCTCGAGCGTCGAAAAAAATTCGGGTTGTCCGACGATAAAATATTCGGGCGTCGGCAAGCCGAGCGCCGCGAAATAGTCGCCGAAGGAAAAACCGGGGATCAGGCCGCGTATTTCATCCGCGCCCATCTTATTGTATTGCCTGTGCACGTCCCGGAGCTCGACCCGCGTGCGCGAAGAGCGCGCGAGCCGCGTCTCGAGATCGATCACGATCTTGGCGACCGCCTCGCCCTGCGCCAAAGGCACACCGATCCGCCCGAACAGTCCCGCGACGTATCCCGCGTATCCGGCGCGGATGGCGCGGCTCTTTTCGTCATCGTTCACATAATAGTCGCGGTCGGGTAACCCAAGCCCTCCCTGGTAGGCATGCAGGGCGACCATATCGCTCTGTTTCTCGTCTTGTTCGGCGAACGGCGTCCAGAAGACCCATGCTCCCACCTTGTGAAGTCCCGCCGTAAGCGACGAAAGCGCAGCTTTATCCTTTGCTTCTTCGATGCGGGCGAGGAGCTCTTCGATCGGCTGGGCGCCGAGCGCATTGCGCTTTGCATTATCGATGCCCGTGATATAAAAATCGCGCACTTTCTGCGCCACGTCACCTGCGGGAATGTCGGCCTTCAGGGCAAGCTCTTCCAAGATAGCCTTCAGTTGATCCTCCACCGTGACCCGCAATTTATAGAATGACCCCCAATGGGACTCTTCGGGAGGAATGGGGTTCTCTTTGAGCCACTTTCCGTTCACATAAGCAAAAAAATTGTCGCTTGGCTTCACGGAAGGATCCAGTTCGTTCACATCCATGCCTAGGATTATAGCACCAAAACCACTGGCGTCGTCGTATAAATCAGGATATACTACCAACTAATATGAAAAAGTACGTCATCGCGGGAATTTTGGTGGTGGCCATCGCGGGCTATCTTATTTTTACGAACAGTAAAAGCACGCCGGTCGCCGCGAACACGCCGAGCGGCGGGACGAACGGCACCTCGTCAAACGGGACGCCCGGCACGACCACAAGCACGGATATGGGCGGGATGGTGATGGGCCACTATAAAGACGGCACGTACACCGGCCCCGTGACGGACGCGGTCTATGGCAAGATCCAGGTTGCCGTGACCATAGCGAACAGCATGATCACGAGCGTCGACGTCCCGGTTTATCCGACGGACGGCGGCCACACGCAACAGGTGAGCGCGACGGCCATCCCTACGCTCAAACAAGAGGCGATCGCGGCGCAGAGCGCGCAGGTAGACATCGTTTCGGGAGCCACGCAGACGAGTCAGGGTTTTATGCAGTCGCTCGCCTCCGCACTCGCGCAAGCGAAGGCCTAACCATCCGCCACCGATGAAGCAAACCCGGGTGCTCATGGGCATGCCGATAACGGTTGAGATCGTCGACGCCAAAGCAACCGCCGCAACATTCGACACCGTATTTGAATATTTCCGTTATGTTGACGAAACATTCAGCACGTATAAAGACACGAGCGAAATAACCGCGATCAATAAAGGAGTGCTTCCTCAAGAAAAATGGAGTGCCGACATGAAGCTTATCTTCGCCCTCGCCGAAAAAACCCGCGTCGAAACGAACGGGTTTTTTGATATCCGTACGGCGGGCGACCGCTACGACCCATCGGGCATCGTAAAAGGATGGGCAATATGGAAGGCCGCCGAGATCCTGAAAAATGACGGATTCGAAAACTTCTATATTGATGCGGGGGGCGATATCCAGCCCCACGGCCTTAACGCCAAGCGAAAAAAATGGGCGGTGGGGATAAAAAACCCGTGGAACGAGCAGGAAAATGTTAAGATTGTGCACGTGACGACCGAAGGCGTGGCAACCTCGGGCACTTATATTCGCGGGCACCACATTTACGACCCAAAACACGGCAACCGTCCGGTGGACGAAATCGTAAGCCTGACCGTGATCGGCCCAAACATTTACGAAGCGGACCGGTTCGCCACTGCCGCCTTCGCCATGGGGCGCGAGGCGATCAACTTTATTGAACATCTTGATGGTTTCGAAGGATATATGATAGACAAAGAAAAAACAGCCACGCTCACGAGCGGATTCGAGCGTTATACCATACCGGGCATTAAAAAATGATTAATTTTGTAGACCGCTTGCTCAATAAGATAACGATGTACCGCCTGGTGCTCTATGTCTTGATCGCATTCCTTGCGATTGCGGTCGTGTTCGGCGCGGTCGGCTGGCTCCCCTATTCGCCGATAAGCATCGTGCTTTCCACGCTCGTCCTCCTTGTGGCGTGCTGGCTCGTGAATTCCATCATCGCCGATTTCCTCAAGGTGTCGACGAACTTCGAATCGGTCTATATCACGGCGCTCATCCTCGCGCTCATCATCACGCCGCCCAAATTCGCGCCGATCGATTACGGCGGCATCATGTTCCTTGTTTGGGCAAGCGTTTTTGCGATGGCGTCGAAATACGTTCTCGCCATAAACAAGAAGCATCTTTTTAATCCGGCCGCCATTGCCGTTGTGCTCACGGGATTGCTCTTTAACCAATACGCAAGCTGGTGGGTCGGCGGGAATCTGCCGCTTTTGGGATTCGTGCTCGTGGGCGGGCTCCTCATCACGCGCAAGATCCGGCGTTTTGATCTTGTAACCACGTTTGGCGTTGTTGCGGTCGCTTCGATCGTTCTCACGAGTTTGCAATTCAACCCGCTCGTCACGATCGAAAAAACCTTCATCCACACCTCGCTTCTTTTCTTTGCCTTCATCATGCTCACGGAACCCTTGACCACGCCGCCTACGCGGGCGCTCCGCATTGCCTACGGCGCGATTGTCGGCGTGCTCTTCGCGCCCGCCATCCATATCGGATCGCTCTATTCGAGTCCCGAACTCGCGCTTGTCGTCGGCAATATCTTTGCCTATACCGTAAGCCCCAAAGGCAAACATGCCTTCGTTCTTAAAGAAAAGAAAGAAATGGGCACCGACCTCTACGATTTTGTGTTCACGACAAAGAACGGGCCGATGCCTTTCCGGCCCGGACAATACATGGAATGGACGCTCGCCGCAAAAAAGAACGACGACCGCGGCAACCGCCGCTATTTTACGATCGCCTCGTCGCCCACCGAGCGCGAATTGCACCTCGGCGTAAAATTCTACGAACCGCCGAGCACGTTCAAACGAGAGCTGTTCGCCATGGAGCCGGGCGCCGCGATCATGGGCGGAGGCATCGCGGGCGACTTTACCCTGCCAAACGACAAGCGCAAAAAACTTGCCTTCATCGCGGGCGGCATCGGCATCACGCCCTTCCGCAGTATGGTCAAATATCTTTCGGATAAGGGCGAACGCCGCGACGCGGTGCTCCTCTATTCAAACCGCACGATGGCCGAGATCTCGTATCGCGAGGTCTTCGACGAAGCGGCAAAGACGGCGGGCATCCGCACGATCTATGCCGTGACGGGCGCCGGTGAACAGACGCCCGAACCGAACGGCCACAAGGGCCGCATCGACGCCGCGCTCATCGCCAAAAAAATCCCCGACTACCGCGACCGCATGTTCTATATTTCGGGCACGCATGCGATGGTCTCCGCGATGGAATCCATCCTCCGCGACATGGGCGTGCCGCGCGCGCAGATCAAAACCGACTTCTTCCCCGGTTTCGCGTAATCGCCTATAATTCGCTCATATGGAAACCACGCACGCCGTTGCCGTTGCATACTGCCCCGACTGCGGACCGGCAACGGTACCGCACTGGGTCGAACGTCTGCGGGCGCGTATGGATGTGAGTATGAGCTATCTCATGCGGCCCTGCGCCGCGATCTGGGGCGTCGTGAGCCCGGGCGTCAGCATGCTCCAGCCCGGACTTCTCATGCCGCTCGCGGCGCGCACCCTCGGGGCGCTCGGCCTCGCAAAAACCCTGACGGCCCCCGACGACAACGTGAACTGGCGCACGCGCGTCCTTTGGGAAGAAGCGAATCGCCGCGGCATCGTGATGAAGGAACTGCGCATCTTCGGCCTGCCGCGCGAGATATTCTGGGCAACGTACAACAGCAAAACCGTCGCATTCGACGGCATGCCGCGCGGACGCCGGGGCGCCAAGTCCCGCTCGCTCGACTGGATGGACGATAAGGGCGTGATCATCGGCGCGTTCCAAAAAGC
>Ga0335085_10011447_pt1 | contig 13161 bp, 9 predicted proteins | sample Lox_Sample_45_FD_206712 | JGI IMG/M metagenome (GOLD analysis project Ga0335085, IMG submission 206712) | Soil microbial communities from Loxahatchee National Wildlife Refuge, Florida, United States - Lox_Sample_4.5 | ecosystem: Environmental > Terrestrial > Soil > Wetlands | place: USA: Florida...
GGAACTCCTTCAAGGATACTCGCCTCGCGTGCATCCTCTCAACAAGGGCGCTTGGTACCATCGGTAGTGATTTACCGCAAATACTCGATCTGAGAGGCGCTGCATTCCTATGCGATACCGCAGACTTGGACGGACCGGTTGGACGGTCAGCGACATCGGTTATGGACTTTGGGGGATGAGCGGATGGTCCGGCTCGGACGATCAGCAGTCGGCTGACTCGCTGCAGCTCGCGGCCGACGCTGGGGTTACGTTTTTCGATTCTGCCTGGGGATACGGTGAAGGGAAGAGCGATCAGTTCCTCGGAGCCTTACTGGCGAAGAATCCCCACCGGCGGCTGTACGCCGCCTCCAAGATTCCTCCCGCTAACTTCAAGTGGCCAGCACTGCCGTCATATTCTCACACAGAAGTCTTTTCTCCCCATCATGTGTTCCGTTATGCCGACGAGATCCGTCGAGGCCTGGGCACCGACTCGATTGATCTGCTGCAGTTTCATGTATGGCAGGACCACTGGGCGGACGAATCGGACTTCCGCAACACGGTCGAGAAGCTCAAGCGTGATGGTGTGATTCGTGCTTTCGGATTGAGCCTGAACCGCTGGGAGCCATGGAACGGCATCCGGGCGATTCGGACCGGGGTGGTCGATGTGGTGCAGGTCATCTACAACATCTTCGACCAGGCACCCGAGGATGAACTTTTCCCACTCTGCCGCGAAATGAATGTCGGAGTAATTGCGCGGGTGCCGCTGGACGAAGGTAGCCTGGGAGGCAAGATGACCGTTCACACGCGCTTTCCGCAAGGCGATTGGCGTGGCCGCTACTTCTCACCCGAGAATCTGATTCCGACGATCGACCGGGTCGAGCGTCTTAAGCGGATCGTACCAGCGGGTATGGCTCTTCCAGAGATGGCGATCCGCTTCGTTCTTTCGAATCCCGCAGTCAGCACCACCATTGTGGGAATGCGGCGTCCCGAGCACGTGAAGGCGAACGCCTCGTACAGCGACAAAGGTCCACTCTGCGGCAACTTGCTTGCCGAGTTGCGCAGGCATCGTTGGGACCGCGAGCCAGCGCCGTGGTCAGACTAGTCGGCAGACAGCTGTCAGGATCATAAGGGCACACTTGTGCCAGCATTGCTGCAAGAATCTGCACTTCCGAGCTTCACGCCATGATGTATGTAGTTGATTTAATGGCAGATAATTTGGAAGTAAAAATGCACAACAAACGTACGCCCTCGGTTCCGAGAAGGGGTTCTACAGTCGAGTGATTAGGAGAGATAAATGAAGAGACTTGTTTTGATGCTATTGCTTTCGCTGATGGCCGTTAGTGTGGCCCACGCGGCGACGAGCAAAGCGATTTTTGCGTTCACGTATCCGCCCTACCAGCTTGGTGATGTCGAATTGCAGACCAACAACGGAAATTCCGTTGCCACAATGACTGGCTGGTACGACATGGGCGGGAATCACAGCGCCAGCAATCCCGACTACATTGTTGGACTTTGCGGCAGCAGCGACTCCTGCAACGGCGGCGATGATGTATTCAACGACTTCTTCACCTTCAACGTCACGCCAGGTACGACCAGTGCTGTCCTTTCTGTGTACCTTCCCGATCCCGGAGCCTTTCAATCCGGACTCTCGGCGTTCTACTGCAACTGCAGCAGCCTGACCTACCAGTCGTGGGATGTATCCACCCCAATCGCGCTCTTGCAGTCAGACAATACGGGGCAGGTAGCCATCTACAACGACTTGGGCTCAGGCACGATGTATGGCTCGGTCGTGGTGGTGCCTGCCGACCAGGGCACCCAGATTCTGATCACGCTGAACTCCGCTGCCATCGCCTCGATCAATGCAGCGGCTGCGAACGGCGAGCAGTGGGCCGTTGGTGGATCGATCTTCGGCGCGGCGACCACGCCGGAACCGGGCACGATCTCCCTGGCGCTGACCGGACTTGGAGCCGGACTGGGCATGCTTCGCCGGCGCAAGCTCATCTAAGTTTAGTGGCTTGCTTTCTCAGCCGGGCGCGTGACGCCCGGCTTTTTTGTCCCTGATTACTGCTTTGGGCAGCAAACTGACGAACGGCTCTCGTCCCTGGCAGCGGTGTTTTTGCGGCGTAGCAGGGCTGTTTCATCACTCCAGCGCTTACACACCCTCAGGCTCATCGTCCAAACCGCCGCACGCCAGCATCGGGGTTGGTGGTCTGGGTCGCACGCCCATCCGGATGCAGAAATTCCGCAAATAAAGGAGTTGCGCATGTACGAACGTCGCTCTCTACTGGTCGTCGCATTCGCCGTTTTTGTCGCCACCTTATGCTCAGCGCAGTCAGCTCTGCTCGATCTGCCGCGTAAGAGCCAGAACGCCGAGGTCATGCAAACCATCGGCATCACGGAAGTCGCCATCAAGTACAGTCGTCCGCTGGTCAGCGGGCGCAAGGTCTTTGGGGGCATCGTGCCTTACGGCGACGTGTGGCGCGCGGGCGCGAACGAGAACACGACCATCACATTCACCGATCCGGTCACCATCGAAGGCAAACCGCTCGACAAAGGTACGTACGGGTTGTTCATGATCCCCAAAGAAGACGAGTGGACCATCATCTTCTCCAAGACCAATACCGCGTGGGGAGCATTTACCTATAAGCCCGACGAAGACGTGCTGCGCGTCACCGTGAAACCCACGACCTCGGACTTTCACGAGGCGCTGCTCTACGACTTCGCCAACCTTCAGCCGGACTCGGCGCTAGTCACTCTTCGTTGGGACAAGACTGCGGTTCCGTTCAAGGTGGCCGTGAATGTTCCGCAGACAGTCGAGGCCAGCCTGCAAAAGCAGTTCCGCGGAATCGTGCAGTACACCTGGGTGAGTTACGACGACGCAGCGAACTACTTCTTAACGGCGAAAGAGGACCTGCCCGTTGGCCTGAAGTATGCTGACCAGTCGATCGAGGCGGAAGAGCGCTACGAGAACCTGATGACCAAGTCGCAAATCCTCACCGCCATGGGCAAAGCTGACGAGGCCAAGAAGTATTCCGACATGGCATTGAGCAAGGCGAACGCCGGGCAATCGTACCAATTTGCGCGTCAGCTTCAACGCGACCATAAGCAAGACCAGGCGTTCGCGATCTATCGGGACATCGCGAAGAAGTACCCAACCAACCTCTTTGCCTATGCGGGTCTCTCTCGAATCGCCGTTGGAGACGGAAATTACGACGAAGCGGTGAAAGAGATGAAGCTCGCCAAGGACGCTGCGCCGGAAAACGCGAAGTCCCAAATCCAGGGGCTCATCAACCGGCTGGAAAAGAAAGAGAACATCAACCAGTAGTCCCGCTAATCAGAGTTGTTCTTCGATCCTGCGCGGAATGAAGGCCGCGCAGGATTTCGCGCATATACTTACGCGAGCAGCCTTACCGCCTGCCAGCTATGAACACTTTTCTTCTTGATCTTCGCTACGGACTGCGAATGCTCGTTCAGTCTCCGGCTTTCGCAGCGATTGCTGTGCTGACGCTCGCGCTTGGGATTGGCGCCAACACCGCACTGTTCTCGGTAGTCAACGGAGTGCTGTTGAACCCGCTGGCGTATCCGCATTCTGACCAGCTGGTCGCGATCTATGAAAAGTACGAAACGATGGGCGGCCTCGAGAGTGCGCCCATTGAATACATGAACTTTCTGGATTGGCAGCGCGACAGCCGCTCCTTTGCCTCGATGGCGGCATACCGCAATGAAGACTACAACTTCATCGGCAATGGCGAAGGCGAGCGCTTGAGCGGATACATGATCTCGGTCGACTTCTTCCATGCCCTCGGCGTCGTGCCGGTTCTTGGCCGCACCTTCCGCACCGACGACGATCAACTGGGCGCCGCGCCGGTGGTAGTCCTGAGCGGCGGCTTCTGGAAGCGCAAATTTGGCGCCGCGCCCGACATTGTCGGCAAACCGATCACCCTGAACGGAACCGCGTACACGATCGTCGGTGTAATTCCCGACACCTTCAGTTTTTATGGCAACATGCGCGACGTCTATACACCGATCGGACAGTGGAGAGACCCGTCGTTTCGCGACCGCCGCATTTCGGTCAGCGCCCGCGCGCTGGGTCGCTTGAATCCGGGGGTAACGCTTTCGCAGGCGCAAGCCGAGATGGAGCAGATCGCCCGCAACCTCGCGATCGCTTATCCGGAGGCTGATGCCGGCAAGACCATCAAGCTGATCTCGATGAAGGAAGACCTGGTCGGCAATGTTCAACCCTTGCTGTTGGTGTTGCTGGCGGCGGTGGGATTCCTCCTGCTGATTGCCTGCGCCAATGTCGCCAATCTCCTACTGGCGCGTTCGGTGGCGAGGTCGCGCGAGTTCGCGATTCGGTCGGCCTTGGGGGCAAGCCAGGGACGCATGATTCGGCAGCTTTTGACGGAAAGTATCTTGCTTTCCAGCGTCGGCGGAGCGTTGGGACTGCTGCTCGCCTACCTAGGAACAAAGACGCTGATCAAGGGTCTGCCGGCGGCGTTGCCTCGCGCCAGTGAGGTGGGTCTCGACCCCAAGGTGCTGCTCTTCACGCTCGTGCTGTCTGTGTTGACAGGGGTGATCTTCGGGCTCGCTCCTGCGATGAAGGCGACGCGAACCAATCTGCAGGACGTTATGAAGCAGAGCGGACGCGGCTCGAGCGGCTTCCGCCACCGGCTGCAGGGAACCTTCGTCGCCGTCGAAATCGCAATGGCGCTGGTTCTACTGGTCGGAGCCGGGCTGATGATCCGTACATTGGGCGCGTTGTGGAAAGTCAATCCTGGCTTCAACCCCAATCACGCCATCACGTTTACCTTGTCGCTTGCCGCGACCCCCACGACTACCTCGGCCGAGACCCGAGCCCGGCTGCGTAACTTCGACGACAAGATGCGCTCGATCCCAGGCGTGCAGGCAGTGTCGGTCACGCTCGGTTCGCGCCCCATGATTCACGACTCCTCGCTGCCGTTCTGGATCGAGGGCGAGCCCAAGCCCGCCCATGATACCGACATGCACGCGGCAACGTTCTTTCTGGTCGAGTCGGGCTTTCAGCAGGCCATGGGGATCAAGGTGCTGAGCGGCCGCTTCGTCACCGACCAGGACAACGAAAACACCCCTATCGTGGTCGACATCGACGACTCTTTCGCACGCACGTATTTCCCGGGCCAGGACCCGATCGGCAAGCGCCTCAACTTTACCGAGTTCAATGTACAAGCTGAGATCGTCGGCGTGGTGGGACACGTGAAGCAATACGGCCTCGATAACGATCCCGCAGGCTCCATCCAGGCTCAGTTCTTCTATCCCTTCATGCAGATTCCAGAGAAGATCATGCCTCTGGTGGCGAAGTCAGTCGCAGTAGTGCTGCGCACGCAGGGCGATCCGACGGCCATCATGGGCCAGGTTCGCGAGACGGTTAAGGAAATCGACCCGCGCCAGGTCATCTACAACGTGCAGACGATGGACGATGTCGTGGCGACATCGTATGCCGCCCGGCGGCTGACCATGATTCTGCTGGGAGTCTTTGCCACGCTGGCATTGGTTCTAGCGTGCGTCGGGATCTACGGTGTGACTTCGTACCTGGTCGGGCAACGCACCACCGAAATCGGAATTCGCATGGCGCTGGGTGCGCAACGGCACGACATCCTACACCTGGTATTGGGTCAAGGCACGAGGATGGCCCTGATCGGAGCGGCAGTCGGCGTGGCCGCTTCGTTAGGCCTGACGCGCTTGATGGCGAGGCAACTTTTCGGTGTCAGCGCCCACGATCCCTTGACCTACATGAGCGTCGCATTGCTGCTCATGCTGGTTGCCATCGTCGCGTGCTACATTCCCGCACGACGGGCCATGCGCGTGGACCCGATGACTTCGCTGCGCTGCGAATGAGCTTGGGCCCTGGGTCTACTTGATCGGAAAGCAATCCAGATCGTTCGCAAACTCCACCGGGCCAGAGTATTGCTTCCTGATCTCCGCCAGCGTTTGGTCTTCCTTGCCTAAAGTCCGCAGCATGCGATGGGACAAAACCAACTTCTTAACGTGTGCCTCGGCCGCGATCTGCCCAATCACCGACGGAGGCATGTGCAGGTTCCTCTCGACCCCGGTGATGCCTTCAGGCACCGCATTGTGGGCGATGAGCAGGTCGGCATTCGCGGCTATTTTCGGTAGTCCCGGCCCCTCGCCATTGGTGTCGCCGCTGAAGGCAATGACCTTGCCGCCAATTTCGACTCGCCATGCCAACGCAGGAAACCCGCCATGGATGACGCGTGCCGAATACGCCGCTAGATCGCCGCCTCGAAATGCCAGCACAGGCGTTGCGGTTCCCTCGATAGTGTGAGGCTGCATCTTGTAGCTGCCTTCTTCTCCCACCACCAGCAATTCGCTGAGATACCGATACGCGCCCTTCTCGCCGAAGAGATCGGACACGAACTCGGTGGTGGAGGGCATGAAGCCATTTCCGGCAGGACCATAGATGGGCAGCGGCCGTTTGCGGTCCTCGAACCACGATGACTTGATGAGGGCAACGAAGTCGCCGCTGTGGTCGACGTGGAAGTGGGTGAAGAGGATCGCATCCAGCTGCGACATCTGTGCGCCGCTTTCGCCGAACCGCAGGGCGCTACCCCCGCCGGCATCGACCAACACTCGCGCCTGTCCGTTCTCCCAAATCAAATAGCTGCTTGACGCCCGTTTGTCTTGCAGCTCAGGTCCACCGGAGCCAAGTACCTGTACCGCAATCCCCTGCGCGCCGCAGGTCTGCGCTTCAACCGATGGCAAGTATGGACGAGTCATAAAGCAGAGAACAAAAAGAAGCAAATGCACCGAGGTCCGTCGAAGATCGTCTTCCGCCGGCACGCGCTACACCGTCTCCCGATCCAGTTCTTCTACGGCACCATTCTCGACTGAGCCGTCGCGAGGGGTCGCCTCCACCGGTTCGTCACCTTCGCCCGGAGCAAGAAACAAATTCTGCTCCAAGCCGTGCTGCTTGGTATACAGGTCAAAGTAACGCCCGCCGAGTTCGTACAGCGACTGGTGTGTCCCGCGTTCCACAATTTGTCCCGCTTCTACCACAAGAATCTGGTCCGCCCTACGAATCGTCGACAGCCGGTGTGCAATGACGAACGTCGTACGTCCTTGCATCAGGTATGCGAGTCCCGCCTGGATCAACTGCTCTGACTCCGAGTCGAGACTCGAGGTCGCCTCATCGAGAATCAAAATCCGGGGATTTGCCAGGATCGCGCGCGCAATTGACACCCGCTGCCGCTGACCCCCGGACAACTTTACTCCGCGCTCACCAATCACAGTGTCGTATTTCAACTCAAACTTTTCGGCAAACTCGTCGACGCGGGCGATTGCACACGCCCGCAGCAGCTCTTCTTCCGTCGCACCCGGCTTCGAGAACAGTACATTTTCGCGAATCGTCCCATCGAACAGAAATGAATCCTGCAGGACCATGCCAAGCTGCGTGCGATATGACTCCAGCCGAACCGTTGCCACGTCGACTCCATCCACCAGCACCTTGCCGGAGTTCGGCTTATGAAACGCCGCCACCAGTCCTATGATTGTGGACTTGCCCGAGCCCGACGACCCCACCAGCGCCGTCAGCGTGCCCGGCCGCGAGTCGAACGAGATGTTGTGCAGCACGGTCTTCTTCTGCTCGTAGGCGAAGGTCACATGTTCAAAGGCGACCTCTCCGTGAATCGGCCCCAGCGTTACCGTTCGACCGGGATCTTCGTCTTCCGGAGTCTCGCGCAGCACCTCGCGCGTGCGCTCCAGTCCGGCAATCGCTTCTGTGATCTGCGTGCCCACGCTCACCATCTGGAACAGCGGCGCAGCGAGATATCCCAGGAACATGGTGTAGGTGAAGAACCCGCCGAGGGTCAGCGTGCCCGCTAAAATCTGTCGCGTGCCCATGAACATCACGATCGCGCCTACGATGCCCATCAAGCTCGATGAGGTAAGGCTCATCAGTGAGGTCGCCGTCAGCGTCTTGAACACGTTCTGCAGCAGTCGCTCGACGCCTGCGCTGAACACGTTGTGCTCGCGCTGTTCGGCGTGGTATCCCTTCACGACACGCACACCGCCTAACGACTCGGTCAGCCGCCCGGTAACTTCAGCGTTGATCCTCGACCGTTCGCGGAAAATCGGCCGTATCGTCTTGAACGCTTTGCGCAGGCCGATGCCAAACACGGCCAGGAAGCCGAAGGCGATCAGCGTCATCACCGTGCTGATGCGCATCAACACCACGAACGCGATCACTGCCGTCAGCAATCCGCCTATGAGATCAACCAGCCCCGTACCCACCAGGTTGCGCACGCCTTCCACGTCGGTCATGATGCGCGACACCATCGTGCCCGTCTTGTTGGAGTCGTAGTATGAGACCGACAACCGCCCGATGTGCTCCTGCACCCGCCGGCGCAGCTCAGCGATCAGCTTCTGAGCCGCTTTCGACAGCGTCTGCGTGAGCGTGAACGACGTAAGTCCTTGCACCAGCGTGGCCGCCAGCACAACTCCCACCAGCAGCGGCAGCTTCTGCATCTGGTGTTTGCCGATGATGTTATCCACCAGGAACTTTGTCGAGGCCGGTAGTACCAGTCCCGACACCCGGTTGATCACCATCAGCACGAAGCCGACGGCGAGCAGTCCGCGCCGCGGACCAATCAATTGCCAGACTTCCGGTAGCGCCTTGAAGGCTTCGGTCGCCTTCACCGGCTTTTTCTGTATGGCATCCATAGTGTGAAAATAGTTGGATTCAATTAGCGACTGCTTCGGTGCGAAAGTCGTCGCCCGGCATCGCGATAGCATACATTTCGAAATCGTTCGCGATTGATTATTTGCACTTCTCGCGATGCAAATCCGTAATTCAGTAGCTCGCACAAAGCAAGGACGCAATCGAACGTGCACGCGAGCTCTTTGCGCCAAACGAAAAGGCCACCCGGCAACAGGGCGGCCTTTTCTTCAAGGGAGAATAGTTCCAACGGAGGCTAGACCGTCAAAACTTTCTGCACAAATACTAGGTTCAGCCTACCCCCCTGTCAAGCGTTTTCTATGACTTAAATTGCTGTGTTTTCAATAATTTACATCAGTTATGGGCGATCTGAGGAAATTGGCCGAAAATGCGCAATTTCGCCGAGAGTACCGACAAATACTTCATTTTCAATTACTTATTAGGGGTCGTCCGATCGCCGATGTGAAGCTGCACGATTTCCACATTCTCCGGCAGGTCGAACACAGTCCCCGGAAAGTAGCGCGTTAGTAGTACACGAATGCCACCCATAAACACACCAAACACGAGCCCGACGAGAAGCAGAATTCCGATCAGTCCGAACACTGCCAGCAACAAGTTGCCGACGTTGTCCTTCTTGCTTACGGATGTCGCTTCGTTCCAAGTGACCTCGGCTTCGTAGTTCACACTGTTGAGAACTGCCTTGGCGTCACTGTTATCCACGTTGCCGCTCTCAGCGACGATGATTGGGCCAGTTCTACGCACTGCGAACTTCGGATCGAAACCCTGAGCCGCTTGAATTGCGCGCAACCGCTCAATCGCTATCTGCGGGGTGGGATACTCCAGCAGCATCAAAGTTACTGGACCCTCGGGCGTGGCGTAGTTCTGCGTGAGGATCTCGGGTTCCACGGTAAAAGCCGCCAGTTCAGCAGGCAAAGGGGTTTGTGTGGCTGCCAAAGCTTGCGGACCGAGGATATATTTTGCCGAGTTTTCCACCGCGCCTTGCTTGGGCAGATACTCCGGCAAGTTCGGCAGATTGCCGAGGGTGCCCTTTACTTCCGGAAGCATGCCTGCCAGTTCGCGCAGCTCCGCCGCTGACATGCCGGTGACGCGATCGAGCGCCGCATCGACCAGAATATTGCTGCGGAAGAACAGGATTCGCTGGTTGGCCGAAGCCGCCTTGGTCCCAATCTGCTCGCTCTTCATCGCCGGATCGCGATAGAACGTGAATGCCCCATAGGCTCCGGTCGCGTCCTTAAACTCGGCTGCTTTGATCGTCAGACTGCGACCATCCGGCCGTGCGTAGGTGGCTGTCTCGGCTGCCGTGAATCCGTATTCGTTCAGCACGGCAGGGTAGGCGGCGTCGGCCTGCTCCGGCTTGGTGACGACCTTGACGTCGCCGGTCTGCGTCCATCCTGCAAATGATTTGGGGAGAATGTTGTTGGCTGCAACCGCGCACACCGCACCACTCAGAAGCACGAGCAGTGCGATTGGTTTGAAAAATACCTTCATGGAAGAAGACACTTCGTCGGCGCGGCAGACCCCGCACCAAGACATTAGACTACTGTCCCATGGGCAAAGTTTCCAACCGTGCGGTCTTGGGTGCCCCGGAGCCTGCCCTGAGCGTAGCCGAAGGGTTCGCGTCCTTCTGTTGGGCACTAACCTGGGAAACAAACACTAGCTCATGAACCGCAGGCTGTTACCGTCGGCGTCCTTGACATACATCTCGCGTGTGCCCCAGGTCTGGTCAACGGGGCCGGTATCGACCTTGACTCCCTTGCCCTCGAACTCGGCATACAAGGCATCCACATTCTCGACATTGAAGTTCACCACTCCCCCGGCGACTCCGTCCCCAGAAAATGACGAGACAACGATCCACACGCCGTCGCGCGAAAGTCCCATGTAGCAGGGATCGGCCAGTGAATCGTCAGCTCTGTGCGCGAACTCCAGCTTGAAACCGAGCTGGTCGCAGTAGAACCTCTGTGCTGCCGCGGAATTCGATACGTGCAGCAGCGGAGTCACGCTCTTGATCATCATTCACCTCTGCAGGGCCGCGTTCGTTGACCGTCCCGGCAGGGACGGCATATCTAAGCCCACCGTTTTCAACGGTGGGAACGCGGCAACGACGGTCTGAGTCCCGGAGGTCGCCGTAGCGACCGAAGGGACGACATACGGAACTGCGTGTTACTCCCACGATGGGTGGGCGTGCACATCACCGTCCCGCGAGCACCAGCCCTTCCGCCACCAACAACTCCTCCAACCTATCAACCAACGCGTTGATGCGCCCCACCACATCGCCCCTCGGATTTCCCACTAACTCTCTGACCTCCCGCTCCATCCCGTCCGGCAGCTTCATACAACCTGCCTTCGCATGCTCCAAAATCCGCTTTTCCCCCGGATGCGGCAGCTCATTTACCGCAAACAGCACGTCGAAGTAACTTGCCAACAGTGCCGTCACTCGGTGATTCACGCTGACGGGATCATCCCGCTTAACCGCCAACTCGATCTGGTGCAAATACGACGACTGATTTCGCCGCAGCAGAGGATAGTTCTTCGCGATGATGGCCCGCCGCAACTCCGGTGGATAACTTACTGCCGCTCTTTTCTGTAATGCCGCGAACCACTCACTGCGATCGAACAGCGGACGCGAATGTAGAACGTTGTACCAGAAACAGGTCGAATACCCGACCGATGCCTGATGCTGCACCAGCACCCGATCGAGTTGCTCTTCGATCCAACGCACGTGCCGGAACATCACATCCACCGGCGTGCCGGTTGCAGCATCGGTCCACTCGTCACCCGGCTCCCATGTCGTGTTGCCAATTTCTGCGTGCGGCGCGTCCACCGCGATTTGGGCCCGCCTGTCTAGCGAAACCTCTTTCGTAACATAAACGTAGAGATCTACGTCCGACTCGGTGTCGGCGAACTTCGCCGTCCGCGAGCCCGCCATAGCAACCGCTTCAACTTGGGGCAGGGAAGCGAAGTGCGTGGCGACACGTTCGGCGACAACAGCCTCCGGCGACCGTTGTGGATTGTCGGCTGACATGGAAGGGCAATGCCGCTAGGCAGAATAAACGATCAGCCCGTACGGAGGCTGTGGCTACAGTAACCGTAGGAGGGTGCAAGTGACATCTGGTGACTGGCTACTGACCGCTGTCCTTCTCGAACTTCGAGGCCACCTTCACTCCGCTGAGCCCGCTAATGTACTTCGCGATGCCCTTGTAGAGCGACTCGGCAATCTTCTGCCGGTAGTCTGGCGTCTGGAGTTTCTTCTCGTCGGCGGGGTTGGACACAAACGAAATTTCTGCCAGGATGCTGGGCATGTTGGCGCCGATCAGCACTACGAATGGCGCTTTCTTGACGCCGCGATTGCGCAGCGTCGGGTTCTTCGGTGCAAGTCCTGCATACAGCGACTGTTGCACATCGTTCGCCAACTCGCGGGACTCGTCGATCTTGTCTTTGAGGGTAATCTTTTTTACCAGGTCCTGTAGCTGGTAGATCGACTTCTCCGACACTGCGTTCTCGCGGGCTGCCACCTCGAGTGCATCCGGGCTCGACGTGAAGTTGAGGTAGTAGGTTTCGACTCCCCGTGCCGTTTCATCCCGGCTCGAGTTCGCGTGGACAGAGATAAACAAATCCGCTTGGCGCTCGTTCGCAATGGCCGTTCGCGTTTCCAGGGGAATAAACGTATCGTCGTCGCGTGTGAAGATGACTTCGGCGCCCAGCTTGGTCTCCAGCAGTCGTCCCAGCCGCAGTGCTACGTCGAGAACAAGATCTTTCTCCTGCAGGCCTTCCGGACCGATGGTGCCGGTGTCGTGTCCGCCGTGACCGGCATCGATTACGATGCGGCCGATCTTGAGTCCTAGCGCGCGAATCAGGCTGCGATCACCCGCCGAAGTCGGCATCGCCTCGTGAGCGGCGCGTGCGTCGCTTGCTGCGACTGTCGCGCTCTTCTTGGTTCTCTTCTTGTCGGGAGCCACGGTGACCGCCGTGGGAGCGTTGGTAAGTCTGCTGGTTGGCTTGACTGGCGATTCGGCAACCACCTCTGCGTCATCTTTCTTCGGAGCACGTTCCGTCGCCGTTGCCGGCCCCGGCGGAGGCGTATTGCTCGCCGCCAGCTCGCCCTTGGCATTCTTGAATGCGGTCGTGGTCGTGGATGTCTGAGGATTCGGTTCAGTCCTTGCTGAGCTTACGGTATTTTTCGCCCCAGCCGGCGGCTTGGATGCGGCAGCCTTCTGCTCCGGCTTCGGTGACCCATCGTCTGAAGCCCCGGTGCTGGTTGGGGTTGCGGGAGGGCGCGGGGCCTTTGCCGCGCTTTTGGGCACGACTGGAGGAGCGCTCCCGCTACTTACCCCGGAGTCATTCGCGACTGCAGCCGGCGGCAGGTCATCTGCGATCTCCGTCGCCGCTCGTGGTCCCTTGCCGTGGATGTCAATGATCAACCGGTATGGATTCGGCAACAGGAAGGCTGAATA
>Ga0335085_10011448_pt1 | contig 13160 bp, 12 predicted proteins | sample Lox_Sample_45_FD_206712 | JGI IMG/M metagenome (GOLD analysis project Ga0335085, IMG submission 206712) | Soil microbial communities from Loxahatchee National Wildlife Refuge, Florida, United States - Lox_Sample_4.5 | ecosystem: Environmental > Terrestrial > Soil > Wetlands | place: USA...
AACCGGGTGGAGCTCGCCCTGTACGCCGTAGCCAAATTGAAGCTGGATGAGGAGAGCGCGGCGTAAGGCCGATCAGAGACTCGTGACATAAGCAAAGGCAGTCCGGTTGCGGGGGGTGGATTTGAACCACCGATCCCGCTCGGCGGGATTATGCGCCGTGGGGAAAGCGCTCCGCTTCTAGGCTCGTCTTGGCGAAGAACCCTTTGCCTCCTTTCTGTGACTTCAACTCTAGTTCGCAGCGGCGAGCCTCGGAATAGTTGGGATGACGCTCCGAATAGACCAGCTCCCATGGGCGGTGGCGTCTCGACCAAGCGGCGGCGTTCGAGGAGTTGTGCTGCAAGAGACGATGCTGAGGATCTTCGCTAATTCCGATGTAGAAACGATGTCCGGATGGGCTCCAGAGGACGTAGACGAAGTAAGGCCTATTAGAGACTCGTGTCATAAGCAAAGGCGGTCCGGTTGCGGGACCGCCTTCAGAATGGTTGCGGGGGGTGGATTTGAACCACCGACCTTTGGGTTATGCGATCTGACTCAGCTTTCGCTGAGAGTCGGACTGTACCTTCATCCCCTTGACCGGGATGCTCGCCGTCCAGTCTCTACGCCTTCCCCGATCCGCTGGGGCTTGGTTCGGTATTGCCGTATCCCATGACGCGGGAGTTAGGTTCCACCGACTTTGACGAGTGATCTTCCCGCACATTGCTGTGCGGACGCCCAATTGCCACTCGGGATCGAACACCGATCCCGCAGCGGCGGGATTATGAGCCCAACGAGCTACCAGACTGCTCCACCCCGCATTTCGATCATACAAAGTTGTATCGGTCTGGTCAATTAGCGCGGGCACTTGGAGGGGCGTGACTTGCGCCGGGTGATAGGCTGTTGATGTGACTGGCGACAATCGAGACAGCAAGTCGAACAACCCCGCAGTGGTGTGGGCGCGCTACTCGGAAGTTGCCTTCATCATTCCTGCGGCCGTGGTGGTTGGCCTCTTGCTGGGCAAATTGCTGGACTATTGGTTACACACGCACTGGCTGTTTCTTGTGGGAATCATTTTTGGTGCGGTCGTGGGATTTGTGCAGATGATTCGCATGGTCACACGCGTCAAGGAATGACCTCGCGGTCGGGTTGTCGCTCTGCGCCGCGGTTTGGAAACGGAAGGATACGGTAGACTACGTCGGTACCAGGAGTGCGTTCCTTACAGTAGTGTGTGCCACAAAGAGTAATTCTCGCTGCGAGGAGCTGTTTATGACTCATCTCAGCCTGCGAGCCGCGCTCGTTTTCCTGGCCGCTACATTCGTGCCAGCGCTGCCCGCGCAGCAGATCCAAAGCACATTTGCTGACCTGACGATGCCCGGGAACTGGCAAGAGGCCAAACAGTTTGCCTCGGCGCACTTTGGGTTCGACATTTTCTACGACGCGGCGACCGGCGCCGTGCTCCAGATCAGCCAACAGGGCGGAATGCAAAGGGTCGGTGAGATCGCCAAATACTTCGGTGGTTCGCAGGGGGCGACCCGGGAGGCGGGGGGCCTCATGTCAGCCGCCGAATTTCCTCTGCCCATGGCTTACACCGAGAAAGCTTCCAAAGACCTGGCGAAAGGAACTAAGCCCCCGAAACTCTGGGACATGAAAGAAGGAGAAGGGAATCCGCTGTGGTTCTATGCCTCTCAACTGTTCGATGACTACCGGATGCGAGACGTCGGCGGAGGCTCGGAAGTCCACGAAGAGTATCTTCCTGTGCACGTGAGCAAAGCCGAACAGCGTGCGGTCTCGGGCGGCGATATTCTCCTGTTTGAAGTGGAAACGGACCGGCCGGCCAGCGAGGCGGCACTCAGACGCTTTCACATGCCCGCAGGACTAAAGGACCAGAAAGTGCGCTACGGCTGGGTGCAATTTGCTCCGGGTGGGATTGCCTCCGGACAAGGCGTCCTGTCGGTGGCGTTCGCCACCCCAGCGAACTCCAACCTGGCCATCGATGACGTGGCCAAGCAGGTCGCGGTGGCGAAGATCAAGCCGTTGTGATGAGTCTGCCGGCTACCGGGTTACCGTGGACCTGACCAATGTCCTACGGCGGAACTCAATCTGACGATACTCGGGCTGACCGGTTTTACGGTGCTGCTCTTGACCGGATACGCCGATTCATCCTCGTTCTCGGCGTGGCCGGTGTGGTGGTGTCCCTGGTGAGGTTCGGATGGGTTGTGGGCGCCGGATTCCTGCTGGGTGCAATCGTCTCCTACGTCAACCATGTGTGGCTGGAGCGCGTAGTCGGCGCTCTGGGTGAACGCATCACCCGCGGACAAAGCCGGGAGCGGGGAGGCGCTATCGTGGCTCGTGCGGTGCTCCGCTATGCATTCATCGCGCTCGGGGCCTATGTTATATTTAGAGTTTCTAAGGCAGGATTGTTCGGCTTCCTGGGAGGCATCTGCCTCACGATCGCCGCAATCGCCTGCGAGGCCGCGGTAGAGATGTACGTCGGGCTGCGGCGCGGACTCTGAATTCCAGGCTATTTCATATCCAGGTTGCTGAATCCGGAGCCGGAAGTGTGCCGGTCCGAGTAACCCAAGCTAATACCGTAGTACGAACCCGAATTTTATGCCTCATCAACTTTGGATTACCGCATTTCTGAATAAGTATTTCGCGGGCGTGGCGAACGCGATTCTCGGCATTTTTCATCTGCGCGCCCCCCACCCCGAAGCTCCCATACCAAATTACGTAGCCATGCAGATCGTGGTGTTCGTGTTCCTGGTGCTGGTATTCCTCTTGGTGCGGTCGCGGCTTTCGGTCGAAGATCCGGGGCACCTCCAGCAGGTGTTTGAAAGCATCAACAGCATGATCAGCCAGCAGGGCCATGAAGTCATCGGGCATGGCTATGAGCGCTTTACCAATTACCTGGTCACGCTTGGCCTGTTCATTCTGACCTGCAATCTGATCGGCCTGATCCCCGGCTTCGAGGCGCCCACAGCCGTACCGTCCGTACCGCTGGGCTGCGCCGTAGTCACATGGATTTACTACCACCTGAACGGGATCCGTGCGAACGGCCCCGGCTATATCAAACATTTTCTCGGCCCGGTCTGGTGGCTGGCTCCGCTGATGTTCGTAATTGAAGTGGCGAGCCATCTGGCGCGAATTCTGTCGCTCACGGTTCGTCTCTTCGCCAACATGTTTGCCGGAGATATGGTGACACTGGTGTTCTTCTCGCTGTTCCCCATTGCCATCCCGGTCATTTTCATGTTGCTGCACGTCGGCGTTTCGTTCATCCAGACCTATATCTTCGTGCTGCTGGCGACGGTGTATATCGGCGAAGCTGTGGCGCACGAGCACTGACAAGTTCCGCTGCGAGCGTGAGGGCGTCTGCACGGTATGGCGTCAACCACCCACTGGCGGCGATTTATAAGGAGAAACACAATGCGGAAACTAACGATCGGAGTACTCTCTGGGCTGGCCATCATGATGATGACCATGCCTGCCTATGCGGCGGATGGAGCCGCCGCAGGAAGCACAAACTGGATTGCGATTGCCTCGGGATTCGGCATGGCAATCGCTGCCGGCATGGCCGCACTGGGCCAGGGCAAGGTTGGCGCAGCCGCCTGCGAAGGTATGGCACGCAACCCAGGCGCACGTCCTGGAATTCAGCTCGCGCTGATTCTTGGGCTGGCGTTCATCGAGTCGCTGGTGCTGTTCACGCTGGTTATCATCTTCGCCAAGGTCGTCTAGTTTCGGCTTCGGCAAGTACAAAAGCGCCCTGTTCCGCGAATGCGGGACAGGGCATTGTTGTGAACGGAGAAATCCTGCGCGATGTGGCCGCTATCTGAGCAGATCCTGCGCGGCGCGCACGGCGTTATCCAGCACCCGGTTGGGCAGCACACCCAGGTAGATCGTCGCGATGAGGCTGATCGCCATGGCAGCCCCGAGACCGGCGGGAATCCGCGCGACGGGAGCTTCGGTGCGCTCATCCCGCATGTACATGTAAATGATGACGCGCAGGTAGTAATACGCGGCGATGGCGCTGTTGATCACGCCGATGATCGTCAGGCCGATCAGGTTCGATTGCAGAGCCGCCGAGAACACGTAGAACTTTGCGAAGAAGCCGCCGGTGATCGGAATCCCGATCAGCGAAATCAGGAAGATCGTAAGCATTGCCGCGATGAGCGGTGACCGGCGGCCCAAGCCCGAGTAGTCTTCCAGCGTGACGTAGCGCTCGCCTCTGCCCGAGAGGTGGGCAACGATGGCGAACGCGCCGACATTCATGGCCGCATAGGACGCTGCGTAGAAGATCGCGGCGGAGATTCCTGTCGTCTTGGCGGCGGCGAATGCTACCAACAAGTATCCGGCGTGCGCGATCGACGAGTATGCCAGCAAGCGCTTTACGTTGTTCTGCACCAGCGCGCCGATGTTACCGATCGTCATCGACAGTGCGGCAGAGACCCAGACCAGCCAGAACCATCCAGGAGCGCCGGTAGCGAAGAGAACTCGCAACAACACGGCAAAAGCCGCGGCTTTCGGTCCCGTCGACATGAATCCGACCACCGGAGCAGGCGCGCCCTCATAGACATCAGGTGTCCAAACGTGGAACGGGGCCGAGGCCACCTTGAATCCCAGGCCCACGAACATCAACGCTACCGCCAGGTACACAACGACGGAGTGCTGCGTGCTGAGCACCTGGGCGATGCGATAGACATTGGTAGTTCCCGTTGCGCCAAAAACCATAGCGACGCCGTACAGGAAAAATGCGGTTGCGAAGGATCCGAGCAGGAAATACTTCAGCGATGACTCGGCGCTTTCTGCCGCGCGTCGCCGGAAGCCTGCCAGGACGTAGGTCGAGATCGACGAGATCTCCAGGGCGATGAAAATCAGGACGAGTTCAACGGCCGATGTCATCAGCATCATGCCGACCGTGGCGAACAGTACGAGTGCGTAATACTCACCCGAAGTGATGCGCTGAACTTCCAGGTAGTCGAACGAGCTGAGAACGACCACCAATGCGATCAAAAGAATAACGACGTGAAAGAAGACGCTGAAGGTGTCGACACGCACCATGTTGAAGAAGGCGTCGCCATAATATTGGGCCTGATAAGCGGTGGCGGCGAGCGCGGCCAGCACTCCGACCACTGCAATAATCCCCAGCGGCTTCTTTGAATCGTGTGGAGGAATGACCGGATCGACCATCATGGCAAGGATGCCGAAGATGCTGAGCACCAGCTCAGGAAGGATCCGGATGTAGTCAACGGTCGGAATCATCGTCCGATCACCTGCATAAGTGCGTGAGTAATGTGAGAGGCTGCCGGCGCCGCGGCGCGCAGGCCGTTATTAAATTGCGTCAAGGCATAGGCGACAGACGGATCGATCGAGTGCAGCCACAGATTCGGCGCGACTCCCATGACCAACGCTGCGACCGCCAAGGGCCACAGCGAAACACGCTCGCGGGCGTCCATGTCCGCGAGGGTCTTGTTCACGGGATGCGTAATCTGGCCATAGAACATTCGCTGGTACAGCCACAGCAGGTAGCAAGCGCTCCAGATCACTCCCGTTGCCGCCACGATGCCAAATACCTGGCGCGCCTGGAAGGCGCCACTGAGAATGAGGAACTCGCCGACAAACCCGTTCAGCATCGGCAAACCGACCGACGACAACATGATGAATGCGAAGAATGTGGCATACACCGGCATCGGAGTCGCAAGACCGCCGTACTCGGAGATGTCATAGGTGTGGCGACGGTCGTAAATCATCCCCAGCAGCATGAACAGAGCGCCCGTCGACACTCCGTGGTTGAGCATCTGGTAGACCGCGCCATCAACGCCAATCTGCGTGAAGCTGAAAATACCCAGGACGACAAAGCCAAGGTGGCTGACCGAGGTGTAAGCGATCAACTTCTTGGCGTTAGGCTGCACCATGGCTACCAGCGCTCCAGAGATGATGCTGATGAGTGCCAACACTATGATCCACGGCGCGTTGCTTCGTGCCTCGTCGGGGAAGAGCCCGACGTTAAAGCGCAGCAGGCCATAGGTCCCCATCTTCAGCAAGACCCCGGCCAGCAGGACCGACCCGGCGGTCGGAGCTTCCACGTGCGCGTCAGGCAGCCAGGTATGCAGCGGCCAGAGAGGAACCTTGACCGCAAACGCCACAAAAAATCCCAGGAAAAGCCACTTTGCGGCGGTATCGAAGCCTGCAACCTGCGAGTTCTGGATGGCGTCGCGAATCGTCACGAAGTCGAAACTGTTGGTATGCGCGTACAGCCAGAGGATCGCAGCCAGCATAAACACCGACGCGATCATGGTGTAGAGGAAGAACTTCACCGCTGCATAAATCCGGCGGCCATGGCCATAAATGCCGATAATCAGCGCCATCGGGATCAGCGTAGCTTCCCAGAAGAAATAGAAGAGGAAGAGATCGAGCGCTACGAACACGCCGATCATCGCCGTCTCGAGCACCAGCATCAGGATGAAGAATTCCTTTACCCGATCGTGAATCGACTTCCAGGAAATCAGCACACATAGCGGCGTGAGAAATGTGGTCAGCACCACCAGCCACATGGAGATGCCGTCGATGCCGAGGTGGTAGTGAATAACCGGGTGCGAGATCCACGGTACGTTCTGCTCGAACTGAAAACCGGTCTGGCCGCGATCGAAATACCACGGCAAGTGAAGCGAGGCCAGTAACGTTATCAGCGAAATGCCCAGGGCGAACCAGCGGATGTCGCGGTCCCGCCGGGGGAAGAAAACGAGCAGCAGCGCGCCGAGCAAGGGAAGGAAGGTGACAATGGTGATGATGTTGTGATCGATAGCGTTCATCGCACACCCTTCCACACCATGAAGACGATCACGACAGCTGCGCCGAAGGCGACCCACCCTGCATACGAACGGATGTTCCCCGACTGCATGTGGCGAAGTCCGTCGGAGATATCTTTCGCGCCCGCGGCGCTTTCATCCACCGCTCCGTCGATCAGCGTGGCATCGATGCCTTTCCACAGCACGTTGGTCGAGATCAGGACGATCGGCCGGATGATCGCGGCCCCGTATAGCTCATCAATCCGATATTTATCGAGGACCAGCCTGTATAGGCCTCCCGCAGCCGCAGCCATCCTTGCCGGCAGGTCGGTTCGCTTGTAGTACAGGTACCAGGCTCCGAGGAAGCCGATCGTCGCGGCGGCTACAGAAATTCCCATCATCAGGAATTCCATGCCGCGCTCTTCGTGTTCAGCAGACTGCTGTTCCGCAACCTCCGCCGTATTCGGTAGGTGTATGTAGGAATCCATGGGTGGCGCATACTGCGCGAACACCGGGTTGAGAAAATGATCGAAATGATCGGAGCCGCCCAAGGCAGCGGGCACGCCGACCCAGCCGCCGACAAACGAAAGCGCCGCCAGGATCATAAGCGGAACGATCATGATCATGGGGCTCTCGTGCGGGCCTGCATGACCATGTTCGCCGTGCGCATCATGGCTGTCATGTCCATGACCTGCATCGGCGGAGATCTCTCCGCGGTATTCACCAAAGAACGTCATGAACCATAGCCGGAACATGTAGAACGAAGTCATGCCCGCCGCGATGAGCCCAATCAGCCACAAAATGTGATTACCGCTGGCCCATGTCTTCCAGAGGATCTCGTCCTTGGAGAAAAATGCCGCCAAGGGAGGGAAGCCGGAGATCGTGAAGGTGGCGATCGTCATGCACCAGAAGGTCTTGGGCATGTACTTTCGTAGGCCGCCCATGTGACGCATGTCCTGCTCGCCGCCTAACCCGTGAATAATCGCTCCGGCCGAGAGGAACAGCAGCGCTTTGAAGAAGGCGTGCGTCATCAGGTGGAAAATGCCCGCGCCGTAGGCCGCTACGCCGCAGCCCATGAACATGTATCCCAGTTGCGAGATCGTCGAGTAGGCCAGGACCTTTTTAATGTCCGTCTGCAGAATTCCAATCGACGCCGCGAAAATCGCCGTCAGAGTGCCGATTACAGCCACTGTCATCAACGCAATTGGGGCGCGATTAAAGACTGCATTCGACCGCGCCACCATGTACACGCCCGCCGTCACCATTGTCGCCGCGTGGATCAGGGCCGATACCGGAGTGGGGCCTTCCATCGCATCCGGCAGCCACACGTAGAGAGGAATCTGTGCCGACTTGCCGGTAGCGCCCAACAGCATCAGCAGGCCGATCGCGGTCAGCAGTCCTGCCGACGCCTCGATGGGATACGCGGAAATTGCCTTGAACACCGAGTCGTATTGCAGACTTCCGAAGTGCTTGATCAGCAGGAAAAGCGCAATCAGGAACCCGAAGTCCCCGACGCGGTTGGTAATGAACGCCTTCTTGCCGGCATTCGCGGCGGAGTCTTTCAGGAACCAGAAGCCGATCAGCAGGTAGGAGGCCAGCCCCACGCCCTCCCATCCGACGAACATCAGCAGATAGTTATTTGCCAGAATGAGCGTGAGCATAAAGAACATGAAGATGTTGAGGTAGGCAAAGAAGCGGTAGTAGCCTCCTTCATGCTCCATGTAGCCGACAGAGTAAATGTGGATTACGAATCCCACGCCGCTGACAATGAGCAGCATGACCAGCGAAAGCTGGTCGAGGTATATGCCAAACTCGGCGGAGAAGTTTCCCGCAGTCATCCACGTGGCGTAGTGCTCGATGTGAGGAATCTGGTCCGCCGGAAGTCCGAAGAACTGCACTGCCACCCAAACTGCGTAAAGGAAAGCCGCAGCCGTCGACCCTAAAGCGATGGCGTTGACCACTGCCTTCGGGAAGCGCTTGCCGAGCAAGCCGTTAATGGCGGCTCCGGTAAGCGGCAACAGCGGGATGATCCAGAGATGAAGGCTCATAGTTTGAGAAGGTTGACGCGGTCAACGTTCAGCGTCTCGCGTGTCCGGAATACCGAGATTATGATTGCCAACCCCACCGCAGCTTCGGCCGCGGCGACTACCATCACGAAGAAAACAAATACATGGCCGCTAAGGGCATGCAGTTCAGCGGCGAAGGCGACGAATGTCAGGTTTACCGCGTTGAGCATCAGCTCAATCGACATGAAAATAGTGATGATATTGCGTTTGATCAGAAATCCTGCAACGCCGCAGGCAAACAAAATCGCACTCAGAACCAGATAGTAGGAAAGAGGAACCATCTATTCCTCCCTCCGGGCGAGAACCACGGCGCCCAAAATCGCTATGAGAATCAGGATGGAAGTGACCTCAAACGGCAGAAGGAAGTCGCGAAACAGCAGCTTGGCGACGAAGGTTGGCGCACCGAAGCTCTGCGTACCGTTCGATACGGTTGGCCCACCAATGCTGATGCGGTCGAGCCCCGCATAATGGGCGATGACCCACACCCCAGCCGTCAGGCCGACGATGAGGCCCGGAATGCCGAGAGTAACGGCTACCCGGCTGCCGTGCGGCAGAACTTCCTCCGCACCTGCATTCAGAAGCATGATGACGAAGACGAACAACACCATTACGGCGCCGGCATAGACAATCACCTGTACTGCCGCGACGAATTCGGCGCCCAGCAGCAAGTACAGCAGCGCCAATGAGGCCATCACGACGATCAGCGAGAGCGCGCTGTTAATCGGGTGCTTCTGTACGAGCAGGTTGATCGCTCCACCCACGCATAACGCACCGAAAATGAGGAAGAGAACTAAGTGCATGATTCTGTGGCTCTTCGCCTTTCGCTCGTCGCCTTCGCAGGTCGTCCGCTTGTTCTTAGCGAAGAGCGGACAGCGAAGGACGAAAGCGGCTTTTCTATCGCAATGCGACTACCAGACTTGTCACAATAATGTTGGCTATCGCCAGCGGTAACAAGAACTTCCACCCAAACGCCATGAGCTGGTCATAGCGAAAGCGGGGAAGCGTGCCGCGAACCCAAATATAAACAAAGATGAAGACGAAAACGCGTAGTGCAAACCACAACACCGGCAACAACGACTGCAATAGTGGCGGCCCAAATACCGGCCCCGACCAGCCGCCCAAAAACAACACCGAAGCCAGGCACGCCACCGTAATCATGTTGGCGTACTCGGCCATGAAGAACATGGCGAACTTCATCGAGCTGTATTCCGTGTGATATCCGGCGACCAGCTCAGTTTCCGCTTCCGGCAGATCGAACGGAATGCGGTTCGTCTCCGCGTATGCGGCCATGATGTAAATGAAGAACGCAACGATCTGACCCTTGAAGATGAACCACTTAGGGATGAAGCCGAACCACGTGCCCGATTGCGCATCCACGATGTCGCGTAGGCTAAAGCTACCAGCCAGAATGAGGACTCCGATCAGCGAAAGTCCCAGCGCGATTTCATAGCTGACCATCTGGGCCGAGGCGCGCAAGCTCCCTAAAAGCGAATACTTACTGTTCGACGACCAGCCGGCGAGCGCGATCCCGTACACACCGATCGACGTAACCCCCAGAACAATTAGGAGTCCGATGTTCACGTCGGCGATTCCCAGTTGCGTCCGCACACCGCCGGCCGAGATCCACGGGCCGAACGGGATGACGGCTATGGAGGTCAGCGCCATGGTGACGGAAATGATCGGCGCCAGAAGGTACAACGGCTTGTAAACGTATGGCGGTGTGAGATCTTCCTTAAAGATAAACTTCAGGCCATCCGCCAGTGGCTGCCAGATGCCAAACGGGCCCACTCGCGACGGTCCCCACCGGTTCTGCATGCGGCCCACGACTTTGCGCTCCATCAGGACGGCGTAGGCTACGGCGGTGAGCAGCACGAAGACCACCAGCACGATCTTGATAACCGAGACGACGATGTAGGTTATAATATCCATTATAAGCGAACAAATTACGAATAAACCGCGACGCCAGAGCGTCAGTCAGCCGCGACTTCTTTGTCTGCCGGTGCCACCAGATTGCGCTCGATTACCGAATTCAAGGTGGCCGAGTAGCGCCCCAAAGTTCCCGATGTAAACAGCGTGTCGTCCGCGGGCAAAATCAACTCGGGCTGCCCGGTTCCCGTGACACCAGTGATCTGCACCAGTTGCGTGTGCTCGTCCTGACCGGCCAGAAGGCTCAGCCGCGACACGTCATATCCAGCAACCAGCCGCTGAATCTCATCCAGCATAGCGGTGGGGTCAAACGGACTCAGCTTTGGCTCGAGGTTGTGCGCCGCCAGCCAGACCGCGTGTTGATCCGATTCGCCCGATTGGACGCCCCGGGTTTGTCCCATGTCAGCGCGAACGCCGGCGCCGGTGAAGGGAACGAGTTTGTGTACGTCGTATCCCATTGCCTGCGCGACGCGGACAATGCACTCGAAATCGCTGCGGGTTCCGGCGAAGTCGCCTGCCTTCTTGAGAACCTGAAGATCGCCTGCCGTGTTGGTGTACGTGCCGGCCTTCTCGTAGGCGTTCGCGACTGGCAACACCACGTCGGCAATGTTGGCGGTCTCCGTCAGGAACATATCCTGCACGACGATAAACGTCTTTGAGAGCGCGAACGGATCAATGTTGAAGCGCGTGATGGGATTCGAACCAACGACGTACAGCGCTTTGAGATTACCGGCCTTCGCGGCGTCGACCATTTGAAGGATGTTGAGTCCGGGTTCCTTCGGAATGGCATCAACCCAGTTCTCGTGAAACTCGCTGGCGCTGGTCACGGGCGCATAACCCGGCAACATATCGGGATAAAGCCCCATGTCGGCCGCTCCGCGTGAGTTCGCGTAGTCACCGAGGCACAGGAATCTCGCGCCTTGCGCCAGACCAAAGTCGATCAAGGCCTTGACTGCGCCGTCGCGGATTTCCGATCCGAAGATGATGACCAATCCCTGTTCGCCCTTCAACTTGTCGCGCAGTTCGTTGAGCGCTTCGCGGTTGAGATCCACTGAAACCGCAGCGTCGCCCGCAGCGTCGTCGCCGGCCAAGAACCGCACGAAGCTCGCCTCAGAGCCGGGAGCTAGTTGAGCAAACACCGTCGCCTGCCGCCGCAGCTTGATCGGCGTCGAGTTCACAACGTAGACCTTGGCGCGATGCAGACGGACGTTAGTGCGAATCTGCCACGCCAGCAGCGGGTGCTGCTTGGTGGGATCGTTGCCGATAAGGAGGATCGCGGGCGCAGTGCCAACGTCCCGCATCGAAGCGGTCGCATTCGCTTTGCCGGCTAGCGCGGACGCAAAAGCAGGAAAGTCGGCAGTGCGGTGATGATCGATGTTATTGGTGCCCAGGGCCAGGCGCGCGAACTTCTGCAGCAGGTAGCTTTCTTCGTTGCTGGTGCGATTCGAACCGATTACACCGACCGAGCTTCCTGCCTCTTTGAACTTGGCCGCGATGAGTTGAAACGCCTCGTCCCAGGTCGCCGGCGCGAACTTGCCGTCGCGCTTGATCAGCGGCTGGCGAAGGCGCTCGGAGTTGTTGGCGAAGTCGAAGGCGTAGCGTCCCTTGATGCAAAGGAAGTCGCCATTGATGCCGCTCTTGTCGCGATTGTCGCCCCGCACGATGTCCATACCGGTGTCGGCGCGACGCACCCCCAGGGTCGTCTTGCAGCCGTCGCCGCAGTGCGTGCAAACCGTCCCGACGTGTTTCATCTCCCACGGGCGGGTCTTGTAGCGATAGGCTCCGGAGGTGAGCGCGCCGACAGGGCAGATGTCGATGCACATGCCGCACTCTTCGCACTCGAGATGATCTTCTTTGTTGGGCGCGATGATGGCGCTGGAACCGCGGTTCTGGATGCCCAGGGCCCAGACGTCCATACCTTCGCCGCACACGCGGATGCAGCGGTAACACAAAATGCAGCGCGGGCGATCGAAGTAGACCACCGGAGACCATTGTTGCTCCTCGCGGTGGTTCTTGATGTCCATGTATTTCGATTCGGCAGCGCCGTACTTGAACGTCATGTCCTGCAGTTCACACTCGCCGCCGGCGTCGCAGACTGGACAGTCAAGCGGATGATTGCCCAGCAGCAGTTCAAGCATCGATTTGCGTGCCTGCTTGATCTTGTCGCTTTCTGTGGCGACGACCATGCCCTCGGTCACCGGCGTGGTGCACGCGGTCTGCAGCTTGGGCATCTTCTCGATTTCCACAAGGCACATGCGGCAAGCGCCCTGCAGCGAGAGCCCGGGGTAATAGCAGAACGAAGGCACCTGGATGCCGGTGCTCTTGCAGGCTTCAATGAGCAGCGTGCCCGCGGGAACCGTGAGTTTCTTGCCGTCGACAGTGAGGGTTACGTCAGCCATAAGAAGCAACT
>Ga0335085_10011449_pt1 | contig 13159 bp, 10 predicted proteins | sample Lox_Sample_45_FD_206712 | JGI IMG/M metagenome (GOLD analysis project Ga0335085, IMG submission 206712) | Soil microbial communities from Loxahatchee National Wildlife Refuge, Florida, United States - Lox_Sample_4.5 | ecosystem: Environmental > Terrestrial > Soil > Wetlands | place: USA...
CGCCCATTCCGGCCGGTTCTCGGACATGAGCAGGACCCGGTCGCCCGGCCCCACGCCCGCCGCCTGCAGGGCGCGCGCCGCCCGATCGGAGAAGCGCGCCAGCTCGTCGTAGGTGATGCGGTCGTCGCGGGTGCGCGCCAGCTCGGCCGCGCCCTCCTCGCCGGCGTAGAAGCGCAGGGCCACGCGCTGGCCGAAGGCGTGCCGCGCGGCCGCCAGCAGGGCGAGGAGATCCTTGGGCTGCGCCACCTCGCGCTTGAGCGCCTTGGTCTCCTCCTCCAGCCCGGGGAAGACCCACTCCTCCAGGCCCCGCATGTGCACTTCCATCCAGTAGCTGCGCCAGTCGATGGCCTCGGGGTCCCAGGGGAGCTTCGCCCGGTCGTCCTCGGACAGCTCCGCCCATAGCGCCCGGGTGTGGGCGCACTGGAAGATGAAGCGCTCCCCGGCGACGAAGGGAAGGAAGAGGTCCCAGGTGGCCTGCAGCGCCTCCAGCTGGCGGTCCACGCCGGCCAGCGCCTGGTCGGCGCGGGCGAGCAGCGCGGTGGTCTTCGGCGCGCCCCAGGACGCGCCTTGCTCGGCGATCAGCTTGCGCAGCCCCTTGGTGGCGGCGCGGAAGAGCGGGGTGCTGGAGACGAGGTAGAGCTCCTTGGAGGCCGGGTAGGGCTCGAGGAAGGTGTCGATCCAGTTCTCGAAGGCGCTGCGCTCGCCCTTCTCCACCCGCTCGTCCATCTTCCGCCGCTTGTAGAGCGCCACCAGCTCCACCGAGCGGCGGACGTAGAACGGGTTCACGTCCCCCGAGGCGAGCTGGAAGACGCGCCGCTCCAGCCGGCCGGCGCAGGCGGCCCCGGCCACCCCGAGGATGCCGGCCGCCACCAGGTCGACGGGGATGAGGTCGAGGACCAGCTTGTGGGTGGCGGGGAAGACGCGCTGGCCCTTGAGGCCCATGAACACCAGCGGCGCGGAGGTGGTGAAGCCCTCGTTCCAGCCGGGGAAGGGGAAGCGCAGGGCGCTCTCCACGATCGCCGGCCGCACCAGGGCGTACGTGCAGCCGCTGGCCGCGATGGCCTGCTCGCCCATCGCCTTGGTGTACGTGTACGTGTTGGGCCAGCCCCAGGCCCGGGCCCGGTCCATTCCCGCCTGCACCAGGTTCTGCGAGAGCCAGAGCTTGCGCTCCCGGCCGGCGGCCAGCCGCAGGGCCTTGTCGTCGCCGGTGTCCCGCCCTTCCTCCCGCAGCCGCTGCACGGCCGCGGCGCGGAACTGCGCGGCCAGGGCGCTGTCGTCGGCCTGCGCCCGCAGGCGCGCCACCAGGGCCCCCACGTCCTTCAGCTCCGCCTCGACGGCGAAGGGCACGCGGGCGGCCTCGTCCAGGTCGTGGGCCTTGGGATAGCTGCCGGTGAGCGGCTCGTCCTCGAACACCGGCCCGCGCCGGGTGCCGGCGACGAAGCAGGTGGAGATGTGGATCAGGGTGGCGCCGGTGCGCTGGCAGAGATCGGCGGCGTTGCGCGCCCCTTCGGTGTTCACGCTCACCGCCAGCTCGAGGCTGGGGTTGAAGGTCACCAGCCCGGCGCAGTTGATCACGCAGGCCAGCCGGCCGCGCAGCCCCTGGACCTGCTCTGCGGAGAGCCCGAGCAACGGGTCGGTGACGTCGCCGGAAAGGGCGACACACTTTTCCCTCAAGAAGCCGTCGAACCGGTCGCCGTGGCGCTCGCGCAGGGGGCGGAAGGGGGGAGAGGAAGCCACTTTCCCGAAAAACCTGTCGTCCGCGGTCCCGCCGGCGCGGGGGCGGACCAGGACGTGGATCTTCCCCACCTCCGGGTAGCGGTCGAGCAGCATCGTCAGGGCCACCTTGCCGAGGAAGCCGGTGACCCCGGTGACGAGGATCTCCTTCCCGCGGAAGGCGCTCGCCAGGTCGATGCTCAAGGCTCTCCCTTCGCCGCGATGGCGGGCTTGGAGGCGGGCCCGCCGCCGTGCTCGGGAAGCTGGCGCACGCCCTCGTGGGAGGGGAGCGACACCTCGGTCATCACCATCGGCGGGTGGTGCATGAGGGTGATTCCGGCGGCCCGGCCCTGCCGCCCCCGGGCCATGTCGATGGCCTCGGCCAGGGTGTCGGCGCGCTCCCAGCCCATCAGCTCGGGGACGTGCGTGTTCTCCGTCCCCACCGCGATGATCTGCCCCAGGTGCTGGCGGCCGTTCTCGCCCCAGTACCACATGTAGAAGGGGTGGGCGCCGTGGTACGCGTTGCCCTTGCGGTAGAGGTGCACGTACGAGGGGTTTTGCGCGAATTCCCGTTCGTACTTCATGTGCAGGGCCATCGCGTCGGTGGTCTCGGGCAGGAGGCGGTGGAAGAACTCGATGTAGCTGGGGTGCTGGACGGGGTCGAACTCGTCCATGCAGGGGTGGGTGATGATCAGCGTCCCGCCCTTCTTCACCAGCGGGATCCCCCGGTTCATGTTGAAGAAGTAGCCGCAGGCCATCACCTGCACGAGCAGCGGGTTGAGGATGGAGTTGACGTTGTACGGGCTGATGTAGGGGATGCCGGCGATCAGGATGTCCGCCTGGCCGCGCACCTTGACGAAGAGCTGGCGGCGGCAGGCCTGGAGGATCTTCTCGTGCGCCAGCTCGGTGCGTCCGGCGGCGCAGGCGATCAGCCCGTAGGCGGCGGGGATGCGGTGGAAGACGTTCTGCCGCAGCGTCCGGGGAGTGCGCTGCAGCGTCCAGCGCAGCCCGGCCAGGGCGGCCCGGTCCACGTCGGTGAAGTCCTCCTCCCGCTTGCCGAGGAAGGCCATGGGCCCGTCGAACATGCGGTTGTTCAGCGCCGTCTCGATGTGGAAGACGTTGAGGTGCTGATCGATCACCTTGCCGATGCGGTCCACCGAGCCGTGCAGCTCGGAGTGCTTCGGCTCCATGTAGCTCTTCGAGGCCCGGATGGCCTGGGGCGTGTGGTGCGCCCGCAGGCCCAGGTAGTCGGTGAGGCCGGTGCCCACCGACTTGTGCCCCCCGTCCATGGGGACGAAGTTCACGTTCAGGTAGATGACCAGGTCCGCTTCCGCCGCCCGCCGGGAGATGCGCACCTTCTCCCCCGCCTCGGTGGTGCCCAGCTCGACGATGGCTCCCGGCTCCTCGGCGTCGTGGTTGGTGTAGCGGTCGGGGTAACAGGCGTCGAAGATCTTCGTCCCCACCATCCGCCGCATCTCCGCCTCGGTCATGCGCCGGTGCAGGGCGTTGGCGATCAACAGATGGACGTCGTCCACGCCGGAGTCGGCCAGAAGCTGCAGCACGATCTCCAGCATGTGCTGGCGCACGTCCGGGGTGCGCATGGGCGGCAGGGGCAACGAGATGTCGTCCATCGCCACCACCACCCGCATCCCCGGGCGGAGCTGGGCGTGCAGCGGGTCGCAGCCTTCCGGGTGGTTGATGGCCCAGCGGATCGCCGCCCGCCAGTTGGCCAGCTCCTCGACCGGTGGATTGGGGAAGATCACGCGCGTTCCCGCCGGGATCTCCTCCAGGAGGATCCCGGTGTCCGAGAAGAGCATTCGCGGAGGGGAGCGCTTCTCCTGGAAGACGACCTGCGCGTCCTCGTCGTAGCTCGCCCGCAGCCGGTCCAAGGAACGCATGGGACGGCGGTTCTACCTGAAATGCCCTCTCTTCTGCACGGTCCGGCGGATCAGGCGAGCTTCTTGCTGAACCTTGCCGAGGCGAGCACGACCAGGGCGGCGAGGATGCCGGCCAGCCAGGCGCACTCCGTGGAAAGCTCCCTAAGTCCGCTCCCTTTCAGGCTGATTCCCCGGACGATGCGGAGGAAGTGGGTGAGCGGCAGCACCTGCGAAAGGAATTGCGCAGCTCGCGGCATTCCCTCCCAGGGGAACATGAAACCGCTGAGGAGGATGTTGGGCAAAAGGAAGAAGAAGCTCATCTGCATGGCCTGCTGCTGCGTCTGCGCCAGGGTGGAGAAGAACAGGCCCACGGCCAGGTTGGCGGCGATGAAGACGAAGGCCAGCAGGTAGAGCAGGGCCACCGACCCGCGGAAGGGCGCGCCGAAGATCAGGCGCCCGAGGAGGAGGATGAGGGTCATCTGCACGTAGCCGATGGCCACGTAGGGGAGGATCTTGGCGACGATCAGCTCCCCCCTCCGCAGGGGAGAGACGATCAGTTGCTCCAGCGTCCCCCGCTCCCGCTCGCGGGCGATGGCCATGGCGGTGAGCATCACCATGGTCATGGTGAGGATGACGCCGATCAGGCCGGGGACGATGAAGGCGCTGGTCTCGAGGTCGGGGTTGTAGAGGATGGCCGGCTCGATCACGGTGCGCGGTCGCTGCGCCGCCTCCGCCTGGGCGACGCCGGCGGCCGCGGTGCTGGCGCTGGACACCGTCTGCGGGTCGCTGCCGTCGAGCAAGAGCTGCAGGGTGCCCGGCCGCCCTCGCGCCAGCTGGCTGGCATATCCCGGCGGCACCACCAGGGCGGCGCGGGCCTCGCCCTTGCGGAAGGCGCTGGAGATCTCTTCGTAGCCGCGCACCTCGCCGGCCAGGTCGTAGAAGCCGGTGGCCCGCATCCGCTGGGCGAAATCGCGGGACTGCGCCGAACGGTCCTGGTCCCAGACCACGGTGGGGACGTGGCGCACGTCGGTGTCGATGGCGTAGCCGAAGAGGAGGAGCTGGATCACGGGCAGCGCCACCATCATCGCCAGGGTGAGCCGGTCGCGGCGCAGCTGGAGAAGCTCCTTGAGGGCGATGGCCCAGAGGCGGGAGAAGGTGGCCCTCATGCGCCCGCCGCCTCGTGCCGCACCATCGACACGAAGGCGTCCTCCACGGTGACCCGGGCGGGGCGGGAAGTGCGCACCGCCTGCCCCAGCACGCGCCGGGCCAGCTCTTCGGGATCCACCCCGCGCAAGGTGGCGAGGCGCATGGTGTGCCCGTAGTGCGCCACCTCGTCCACCTCGGGCAGGGCGCGCAGGGTGGCGGCGGCGGCCGGCGCGTCGTCCACCTCCAGCTCCGCCACCCGCAGGCCGCGGCGGTCGACGACCTGCTGCGGCGTCCCCACGTCGAGCACGGTGCCGCGGAAGATGAAGGCCAGCCGGTGGCAGCGCTCGGCCTCGTCCATGTAGTGGGTGGTGACCAGCACCGTGGTCCCCAGGGAGGCGAGCCGGTGGATCTGCTCCCAGAACTCCCGGCGGCTCACCGGATCCACGCCGGCGGTGGGCTCGTCGAGGAAGAGCAGGGGAGGCTGGTGGATGGTGGCGCAGGCCAGCGCCACCCGCTGCTTCCATCCTCCCGAGAGGGTGCCGGCGATCTGGTCCCGGCGGTCGCGCAAACCGGTGCTCTCCAGCACCTCGGCGATGCGCGCCGCGCGCCTCCCCGCGGCCACCCCGTAGAGCCCAGCGTAGAAGCGGAGGTTCTCGAAGACGGTGAGGTCCTCGTAGAGGGAGAAGCGCTGGGTCATGTAGCCGATGCGCTCCTTGATCCGCTCGGCGTCCCTGGCGATGTCGAAGCCGACCACCGTGCCCTTGCCGCCGGAGGGGTCGAGGATCCCGCAGAGCATGCGGATGGTGGTGCTCTTGCCCGCGCCGTTGGGACCGAGGACGCCGAAGATCTCGCCCCGGCGCACATCCAGGGTGACGTCCCGGACCGCGAGCAGCTCCCCGAAGCGGCGGGAGAGGTGCTCGGTCTGGACGATGGCCCCGGCGCTCATTTGTGCGCCTCGAGATGCCGGGTGGAGATGCGGGCGAAGGCGGGCACCCCGGCGTGCAGCCGCTCGCCGGGATCCTGCAAGTCGATGCGCACCCGCACCACCAGATTCGGCCGCTCCTTCTCGGAGAAGAGATAGCGGGGGGTGAACTCCAGCGAGCGGCCGATCATCTCCACCGTCCCCTGGAACCACTCGCCGCCGAGGGCGTCGATGCGCACCTGCGCCGGCGAGCCCACCGCCATCTCCCCCAGCTCGCCCTGGGGCACGAACACGTCCAGGTAGGGCCGCCGGGTCTCGCCCACCGTGACCACCGGGGTGCCGGGCTGCACCACCTCGCCGGGCTCGACGTGCGTGTCGAGCACCACGCCGGGGATCTCGCTGCGCAGGACGAAGCGGGAAAGGCGGGCGTCCTCGGCGTCGAGCTGGGCGTGGGCCTGCGAGCTGCGGGCCAGCGCCGCGCGCACCTCCTGCGAGCGGGCCCCGGCCCGCAGCGCCGCCAGCCGCTCCTCGGCGGCCTGGCGCTCGGCCCGGGCCCGGTCGTGCTGGCCCTGGATCTCGTCGAGCTGGGAGGGAGGGACGGTGCCCTCGGCGCGGAGCTTCTTCGTCCGCTCCAGCGAGTCGCGCAGCGTGTCCTCCGCCGCCCGGGCACCGCGGAGCTGCGCCTCGGCGGCGCGGAGATCCTCGGCCCGGGTGCCGGCCTTGAGCAGGTCGAGCTGGGCGTCGGCGGCGCGCGCCTCGGCCGCCCGGGCCTCCCGCTGCGGCCGCTCCAGCGAGTCGTCGAGCAGGGCCAGCGTCTGGCCCGCCTCCACCCGCTCTCCCCGCCGCACCCGCCGCTCCTTCACCCGGCCGGACACCTCGAAGGAGAGGACCCGCTCGTGCAGCTCGATCACGCCCTGGTTCTCGGCGGGGGGCGCCGCGCGGGAGCAGGCGCAGGCGCAGATCAGCAAGGCGGCGCGCTTCATCCTCGCCTCCGGCGCGGCAACGGCGCGCCCAGGTAGCGCTGCAGGGCGGGGGCGATGGTCTCGATCAGCCGCTCGTCGTCCTCCGAGGCCAGGGGCTCCACCCCGAGGATGTGGCGGGCGAGGAACAGCCCCATCATCTGGCTGGCGCAGAGCTCGCCGCGCAGCGCCGCCTCCTCCCCGGGGAAGAGGCGCTCCAGGGCGGCCACGGCGGTGGACTCGACGGCCCGGCGGAGCATGGCCGCCGCCTCCGGGTTGCTCACCGCCGAGCGGAGCAGGGAGAGGACGGTGGCCCGCCGGTCGCGGAAGATGCGCCGGAGGTAGAACTCCGCCAGCCGGCGCCCGAGGGCGCGGCGGTCTCCCTCGGCCAGCGCCTCGATCTCCGCCGGGTCGATGGGCAGGTGCAGGGTGCGGGCGAAGAGGTCCGCCTTGGAGCCGAAGAAGTGCAGGACCAGGGCCGGGTCGACCCGGGCCCGGGCCGCCACCGCCCGCACGCTGGCGCCGTCGTAGCCCCGCTCGGCGAAGAGCCGCTGGGCGGCGGCGAGGATCCGGGCCCGGGAGTGGCTCGCCCCCGGCCGGCGCCCCAGTCGGGCCTTGGCGGAATTCAACACATGATGAATTCTACGCGCGTTGAATTGGCTGTCAAGGACGGACGGCGCGCAGCGAGCCCAGGGTGCCGCCGTCCACCACGTAGACGGTCCCGTCCCTGCCGCCCCAGAGGCCCAGGGGGACCTGGAAGGCGGCGGCGGAGGCGAGCCCGTCGTCGTTTCCCATCGCCCCGCTGCCGGCCCAGGTCTTCACCGTGGTGCTCCCGGCGCTGGCGCCGGGCGAGACCAGGCGCAGGCGCTGGTTGGCGGAGTCGGAGACGACCAGGCTCCCGTTCAGCCAGAGCAGCCCCATCTGCGGCTGCATGCGGGCCACGTCGCCCAGGCCGTCGGAGAAGCCCAGCCCGCCGCCCACCAGGGTGGTGACCGTGCGCGAGGCGTCGGTGCCGATCACCTTCAGCTTGCCGGTGGAGCTGGCGAGGAAGAAGACCCGGCCGTCGGGCGCCACCGCCACCGCGGTCGGATAGTAGAAGGTGGCGCTGGAGGCGGGCCCGTCCGCGTCGTCGCCCCAGTGGGTGGCGGCCAGCGTGCTCACCGCCCGGCTTGTCACGTCGAGGATGCGGATGGCCTGGTTGCCGGAGTCGGCGATGACGATGTGCGTGGCGTCCAGCCAGGCCATCCCCATCGGGTAGGAGAGCCGGGCGGCCCCGCCCAGGCCGTCGACGTAGCCGTCGTTGAGGAACGCGCCCGCCACCAGGCTGACGGTCCGCCCGGCGTCGTTGCCGATCTTCCGGATCACGCAGTTGTGCGTGTCCGCCACGTAGACGTTCCCCGCCGCGTCTGGCAGCACGGCGGTGGGGCCGAAGAAGCGGGCGGAGAGGGCGGGGACGTTGTCGTAGCGAGCATCCCCGGTGGGGTTGCCGTCGCCGGCGAAGGCCCAGTACTTGCCCTTGCCGTCCGACTGCCAGATCCGGTGCGCGCGCGGATCGGCGATCACGAAGGTCCCGTCCGCAAGCTGCGCCACCCCGGCAGGCCCGGGCATTCCCGAGGCGAGCGTCCGCACCGAGGAGGCCCACTGGGTGTCCGCCAGCGGCGCGGGCGGTCCGGAGACGGAGAGCAGGGCCGAGGGCACGGGGAGCTGCAGCCCGAGCTTGAGGAGGTTGGCGGTCATCCGCTCCACCCGGGCATCGCGCAGGGCGCCGTCCACCCCGTAGGACCAGAAGATGCTGCCGGCGCCGAAGACCAGGTTCCCGGCGGGCGCGGTGTAGAGGGTCGCCTCGGCCACGCCCGGCTTGCCCTCGGCGTCCACCACCGGAGAGCGGGCGAGCACGCTCACCGGGGACGGGGTATCGAGCTCGGAGGTGCGGTCGTACTCGTAGCCCACCAGCTGGGGGATGGTGTCGCCCGCCCGCAGACCGGTGCCCTCGTACATGGCGTGCGAGACGTTCTCCGCCGTCCAGGACATGCCGAAGAGCATCCAGCTCTCGTACATGGTCCCCACCAGCTCCTCCTCGGGGCGGTCGATGGGGTCGTCGCGGAAGCGGCCGGTCTGCTGCGGGGTGCCCGCCAGCGGATCGTCGCCGGGGTGTTGCTTGTAGCAGGTGACCACCCGGGCGTTGCCGTCGATGCCGGGATCGGAGAGGCGCACCTTCCAGTAGGCGGCGTTGGCCCCGAAGAAGTAGATGGGCAGCCCGGCGTCGCGGGCCGCCTCCACCGCGTCGCGCTCCTCGCCGGGCCAGTACTCGTCGTGGCCCACGGAGAGGAAGGCGCCGCGGCGCAAGAGCGTGCCCTGGCCCTCGCGGGCCACGTCCAGGTTGGTGGTGTAGGTGACGTCGTAGCCGTAGCGCTCGAGGAAGCGGGCCATCAGCGCCTCGTAGCGCAGCACCTGGCCCGAGCCGCCGTCGCTGTCGTAGGGCCGATCGAAGCTCACCTGCACGGCGAAGTGGCCGGGCGGGTCGTAGAGGCCGGTCCCTCCCCACTGGTTGTAGGCCTGGGCGGTGAGCACGGCCGACTCCATCAGCAGATCCGCCGGCCGGTCGTCCTTCACCACCACCGGGATGAGCACGCCGAAGCGGTCGCTGCGCACGATCCGCACCAGGTAGAGCCCGCTCACCGCTTCCTGGGGGATGGCGACGGAGAAGGTGGGCGACCAGGAGCAGCGGATCATGGCGCTGCCCGGATCCTTGGAGCAGGCCGGCTGGGAGCCGAGCTTCGCCGTGCCGGTGGTCAGCGGGCGCGCGCCGGCGCCGCCGTACCAGCCCAGGCGGTAGAGCGTCCAGCTCGCGCTCGCGCCCGGCGTGTCGCTGCGCACCATCAGCCGGACGGTGTCGCCGGCGCGGGCGCTCACCCGGTCGGCGTACGCTTCCACCTGCGCTGCCCAGGGCCGGGAAAAGCCCCGGTTCCAGTTGGCATCGCCGGGGCGCTGGTTCTCGGCGGGGATGGGGTCGAGGTAGCCGGGCCGCGGCGGAGGCCAGCCCGGGTGGCTGTAGCCGCCGCCGGAGCCGTCATCCGGCCCGGCATCGGTCGGACCCCCGTCCAGGGGCGTGACCTGTCCGGAAGGCCCCCCATCCGGATCGTGATCGTGCGACGCGTCGAGAGGCGCCGCCTGTTGACAGGCGAACGCCAGCACCCCGACCAACCCGCCCCACCACCGCATGGCCGCAAGCTGGGCAGCGGGCAAGGCGCCGGCAAGCTGGCGAAATGCTTCAGCGAGGCAAGTGTTTACGGCCCGTCAGCGTGAGGTCCAGGATGGGCCATTCGTAGGCCCGCGCGTGCGAGCGCAAGCGGCGGTCGGGATTGACGACCGTGGGCCGCCCCACCACCGCCAGCATGGGGTAGTCGGAGAGCGAGTCGCTGTAAGCGTGCGAGAGGTCAAGGCGCAGGCCGTGCCTGATGCAGTACTCGCGGATGCGGTTGGCCTTGTTCGCCCCCTCGACGATGGGAGGGATCACCTTTCCGGTGGCGAAGCCCTCGACGAACTGCAGCGAGTTGGCGATGAGGTCGTCGGCCCCCAGGTACTGGGCGAGGGGCCGCATGGTGATGTCGATGGCCCCGGTGCAGAGGACGATCTTGCAGCCCGCCTTGCGGCACTCGGCGATGATGTCCAGCGCGCCCGGGTAGACGGCGGGCTTGAGCACCTTCTCGCAGAGGTCCTGGGCCAGCTCCACCAGCCGGTCCTCGGAGAGGCCGCGGTAGGCGCGGTAGAAGAGCTCGTTGAAGACCTTGCGGTTCACCCGCTCGGCCAAGGCGTAGACCGGGGCCATGGCCAGGCCGCGGAACAGCCGCTGGGCGGTGCCGAAGATCGTCCCCCGGTGGAAGACGTAGTAGGCGTAGGCGTCGACGACGTTGGTGGCGACCAGGGTGCCGTCGACGTCGAAGAAGGCCCCCCGATCGAACATCAATCCCTCCGCCTCCCCATGAAGCGGAGGAGGAAGAGGAAGAGGTTGATGAAGTCGAGGTAGAGGGCGAGCGCTCCCACCAGCGCGTGCCGCTCCTCGCCCTGCTCGCCCATGGCCCGCAGCCGCTGGGTGTCGTACGCCGTCAGGCCGGCGAAGATGAGCACGCCGGCGCAGGACATGACGAACTCCATGGCGTTGCTGCGCAGGAAGATGTTCACCACGCTGGCCAGGATCAGGCCGATGAGCCCGATGAAGAGGAAGCTGCGCCAGGCCTCCAGGTTGCGCTTGGTGACGGTGGCGTAGAGGGAGAGGCCGAAGAAGGCGCCGCCGGTGATGAAGAGGGTGGAGACGATGGAGGTGGCGGTGTAGACGAGCAGGTAGACGGAGAAGGTGACGCCGGAGAGGGCGCAGTAGGCGAGGAACATGCCCGCGGCGGCGGCCAGCGAGGTGCGCTGGATCATCGGGACGAAGAGGAACACCAGGAGCAGTTCCGCGATCCCCACCATCCAGAAGAGGCCGGTGACGCCCACCACCCGGCCGTCCTGGTAGTGGTAGAAGGCGGAGAGCAGGCCCGGGGTGCTCGTGACCGCGAAGGCGACGATGCCGGTGATCGCCAGGCCGAAGGCCATCCAGCGATAGACGGAGGCCATGAACTCCGCGGTGCGGGTCCCGGCGACAGGCGTTGTGGAAGACCAGGCGTCCATTGCGGATTCCTCCGTGGGAACCAGGGAACCTTAACCGTCAGGGGGCGGGTGCGCCACCGCCCAGCTCCTCCCAGAGGGCGACGATGCCCGCGCAGCGGGCCGTGAAGAGGGCGGCGAGGGCGGAAAAGCCCGTGAGCGAGAGGCCGCCGGCGAACCAGAGGCGGGAGAAGAGATCGAGGGCCTGCGAGCACTCGCGCGCGAGCCGGGACAGGGCGGCTTCTCCGGCCGGAGCGGCGGGGCAGAGCGCCTCCATCCAGGAAGGCGGCGCTCCCGCCCGCAGCGCCATCCAGCGCACCGGCTGCCAGGTGCCGAGGGCGCCGAGGAGCGCCTCCGGGTCGGAGGCGAGCGTTCCGCTGTCGGCCGCCCGGGCGAAGTCCCGCAGCGCCGAGGCCACGCGCAGCGACTGGGAGAGCCCGGCGTAGAAGGTGCGGAAGGCGGGAGCGGCGGCCGCCGCCGGGTTCTGCGTCAAGAGCCGCGCCAGCCATTCCTCCTGCGCGAAGGCGAAGGAATCGCCGCGTTCCTCCATCTCCCGCGACAGATCCGCGGCGCGGCCGGGCGGCAATTCCCCGGCCTGCGGATCCTCGGGCAAGAGAAGCGCGGAGGAGGCGCAGGCGAGCCCCACCAGCCGGAGCAGCGAGGCATGGGTAGCCACGGCCGTTGCCGGCGTCGCGCCCCCTGCCAGCTCCCGGCTCTGCTCCAGCAGGCGCCGGGCTCCCGCGTGCGCCCGGCGCTTCAGCTCCCCGCGCTGCTGGCTGCGCTCCGGCCGCGCCCCGAGCCCGTCCAGGACCGGCGGGCCCGGAGGAAGGGGCGGCCGGGGACCCAGCCCGCGGGTCAGCACCACGTCGAATCCCGGGGCGCCGTCCCAGGCGTAGACGTCCGCCTGCTGGGCCAGCGACTCCAGCTCGAACAGCGCCGGCTCCGCGGGATCGTGGCGGGTGAGGGGCAGGGCCGCCGCCACCGTGTCGAGGATCAATTCCGCGAGCTGCCGGGCGGTGGCCTCGCGCTCGGCGAAGTCCGGGCGCAGCGCTCCGAGCAGCGCCCGGGCCAGGCTCTCCTCGGGGGCGGCCGCGCTCACGAGGCGATGAGCCTCCCCGCGGCGTACGTCGCCGCGGCCGCCAGGGCGCCGATCAGCACCGTCTCCAGCCCGCTGCGCAGCCAGTGGCGGCCGGTCATCCGCGTCTTCGCCGAGCCGGCGGCGAAGAGGGCCGCGAGGGTGCAGCCGATGGAGAGGGCGAAGGCGGCGGGCACCGGGATGGGCAGGGCATAGGGGATGACGGGGAAGGCCGCGCCCAGGGCGTAGGAGAGCGCGACCACCAGCCCGGAGCGGAGGGGCGCGCCCATGGGCACCGCGCTCAGCCCCAGCTCCTCGGTCATCATCGTATCCACCCAGAAGATGGGATCGGCGGTGACGTGCTGGACCATCTGCTCCAGCGCCTGCCCGCGGAAGCCCTTGCGGGCGAAGATGGTGCGCACCTCCTTGCGCTCCTCCTCGGGAAACTCGCGGATCTCGCGCTCCTCCCGCTCCCGCTCGCTGAGGACGAACTCCCGCTCGCTCTTCAACGCCAGGAAAGCCCCCAGGCCCATGGCGATGGTGCCCCCGATCAGCTCGGCCAGGCCGGCGAGGAGCACGATGCGGGTGGAGGCGGAGGCGCCGTGCACTCCCGAGACCACCGCGAAGGCCGCCACCAGCCCGTCGTTGGCGCCGAACACCAGGTCGCGCAGGAAGCGGCCGCCGGGGATGTGCGCCGCCTCGGTGTGCGAGGCCCCGTCTTCCCGGGTGCGGATGAAGTGCTTGGGCAGCCGCATGTGCGCAGCGCGACGACTTGCCACGTCCGGGGGGGAGTGACAACAGGTCGCGGTCCCACTATCCTAGC
>Ga0335085_10011450_pt1 | contig 13159 bp, 11 predicted proteins | sample Lox_Sample_45_FD_206712 | JGI IMG/M metagenome (GOLD analysis project Ga0335085, IMG submission 206712) | Soil microbial communities from Loxahatchee National Wildlife Refuge, Florida, United States - Lox_Sample_4.5 | ecosystem: Environmental > Terrestrial > Soil > Wetlands | place: USA...
GCTAAGATCAAACGACGACGTTTTTGTTCCTCGACTATCGCTTGCCGCGGTCGGTTCTCTTTTGCCATCGTCCCTCGCCTTTAAATACCGCTTGCTCGCCCAACTCTTCTTCGATTCGGAGAAGCTGATTGTATTTTGCCACTCGTTCCGAACGGGCAGGCGCTCCAGTCTTGATCTGACCGGTATTTAGTGCAACGGCCAGATCCGAGATGGTCGTATCCTCGGTCTCTCCCGAGCGATGGGATACAACCGCGGCGTAGCCCGTCTTTTTAGCCGTCTCGACCACCTCAATCGTCTCGGTCAGCGTCCCGATTTGGTTGAGCTTAATCAGAATCGCGTTGGCGATGCCGCTCTGGACTCCTCTCTCCAACCGGCCACGGTTCGTTACAAAGAGATCATCGCCCACCACCTGAACGCGTTGCCCAATTCGATCCGTAAGTTCCCGCCATCCTTCCCAATCATCTTCCGCCAGGCCGTCCTCGATCGAGACGATCGGATACTGGGTGATGAGCGTTTCATAATACTTGATCAGGTCCGAAGATTCGCACTCTTTTTTCCGGCCCACGCGAATCTGATACATTCCCCGCTGATAAAAACCGCTCGCCGCCGCATCCAGAGCGATAACGACCTCGCGACCGGCTTTATAACCGGCCTCCCGAATTCCGTCCAGGAGAAGGTCCAGGGCCTCTTCATGCGAGCTCAGTTCAGGTGCAAAGCCCCCTTCATCGCCAACGCCGGTCCGGTGACCTTTTCTTTTTAAAACTGCCTTGAGACTATGGTACACCTCCGCTCCGATCCGAAGAGCGTTCGCGAATGAATCCGCTCCGACCGGAAGGATCATGAATTCCTGAATCTTAAGACTGTTATCCGCATGGGCACCGCCGTTGATAACGTTCATCATCGGAAGGGGAAGGCGTTGGGCATGAACACCACCGAGATAACGATAAAGCGGCAGCTTCGACTCCTCGGCCGCTGCCTTTGCGACTGCCAGCGAAACGCCGAGGATGGCGTTGGCGCCTAACCGGCCTTTGTTGGGCGTCCCGTCCAGACCGATCATCCTCTCATCGATAAGGGTCTGCTCCTGGGCCTCAAACCCCGCAATCTCCGGTCCGATCTCGTTCATCACATTGGCAGCAGCCTGAGTGACCCCCTTACCCAAGTAGCGCCGTTTGTCCTTGTCCCGCAGTTCCACCGCTTCATGTTGGCCGGTCGAGGCTCCGGACGGAACCGCGGCGCGGCCCACCACGCCGCTCTCCAGGACAACATCTACCTCAAGCGTTGGATTTCCTCTGGAGTCTAAGATCTCTCTTGCAAACACGTCAATAATATCGCTCATGGCTGCCCCATTATTGAACTGGAAAATATCCCTGGAGCGAACGTTGCGAAATTCTTGGGCACCCAACTTGGTAAAGGAAGCGTCCACGAAGTGGCGAGTAGGCACTGTCCGAGACCGAAGGCCGAGTTTGCCGATTCGAGCGACCGAGCCATTGTTGGGTCAAGAATTTCGTTAGTGAGCAAAAGGGACATTTTTTAGTGTGAACCTCCCAGTTTCTTTTTCAGCAACTCGTTCACCTTGCCAGGGTTTGCCTTGCCTCTAGATTGCTTCATTACCTGTCCAACGAAAAAGCCGAAGAGCGCATCTTTCCCCTCACGGAACTTTTTGACCTCATTCGGATTCGCAGCGAGAACCTGGTCTACCATCTTCTCTATCTCAGACTCATCCGAGACCTGTACCAGACCTTTCTCCTTCACAATCGCATCGGGAGATTTCCCGGTCCGATACATCTCGACAAAGACGTCCTTTGCGATCTTTCCGCTGATCACGCCGGAATCCAGAAGTTTCAGCATCGTCGCGAGTTGCTGCGGCTTAAGCGGACTTTCTTCGGGCTCTTTCCCGCCATTTTTCAGCTCACGGAGAAGGTCCCCCATTACCCAGTTGCTGACAGCCTTGGGCTTAGGATACTCTTTTACACAGGACTCAAAATAATCGGCCAGAGCCCGAGAGGTGATGAGCACACTTGCATCGTATTCCGGAAGTCCGTAGTCCTGAACAAACCGAAGCCGCTTGGCGTCCGGAAGCTCCGGGAGTTTGGCACGAAGCTCTTCAATCTGTTCCACGGTGATTTTTAACGGCACCAGATCCGGTTCCGGGAAATATCGGTAGTCGTGCGCTTCCTCTTTCGACCGCATCGGAAAGGTAATCTCTTTCTCCACATCCCACAGCCGGGTCTCTTGAATAATGCGGCCTCCTTCGCTTAAAACCTGCGTTTGTCTTTTTACCTCATACTCAACGGCCTCCTGGACATATTTAAATGAATTGATATTCTTGATCTCTGTCCGAGTTCCAAATTCTTTTGACCCCACCGGACGGAGTGAAATATTCGGCTCACATCGGAAACTGCCTTCCTCCATGTTTCCATCGCAGATGCCCAGATAGACTAGGATGTCCCGCAGTTTTTTAAGATAGGCAACCGCCTCTTCTGCTGAGCGCAAGTCCGGTTCAGTCACAATTTCCATCAGCGGGACACCGGCACGGTTCAGGTCCACATGGCTTGCCCCCATGATGCCTTCATGCAGGTTCTTGCCTGCGTCCTCTTCCATGTGGATCCGGCGGATTTCGATGCGTTTTATCTTCCCGTTGACAGCAATCTCCAGGTGCCCACGCTCACAAAGGGGTAGCTCGTACTGTGAAATTTGATAACCCTTCGGGAGATCGGGGTAGAAATAATTCTTTCTCGCAAAACGGCTGAACGGAGCAATCCGACATTCAGTGGCGAGGCCGGCCAGGACCGCCATTTCGACCACACGTTTATTTAATACCGGTAAGACTCCCGGCATCCCGAGGCAGATGGGACAGGTCTGCGTGTTGGGCAGTGAGCCGAACTTTGTGCTGCAACCGCAAAATATTTTTGATCCGGTCAGCAGTTGCGCATGGACCTCCATCCCGATTACAACCTCATACTGGATCTCTGTAATGCCATGTGCTTTCATGTCATGTAATCCTTACAAAATTAAAGGCTCGGCTTCCGCTTCTGCCACTCCGTTTCTTGTTCGAAGGTGTAAGCTGCGCGCAGTATGGTTTCTTCATCAAACGGCCGGCCCAAGATCTGAAGGCCGATCGGCAGACCCGTTTTGGTAAACCCGCATGGAATCGAGATCGCCGGGATGCCGGCCAGGTTTACCGAGATTGTAAAGATGTCTGAGAGATACATCTCCAACGGGTCCTGAGTCTTCTCGCCAATCCTAAAGGCCGCTGTCGGTGTGGTCGGGGTTAAGATCGCATCCACCCCTCGAAAGGCTTCATCAAAGTCCTGCTTGATCAATGTCCGCACACACTGCGCCTTTCGATAGTAAGCATCGTAGTAACCGGCCGACAGCGCATAGGTCCCCAACATGATTCGCCGCTTGACTTCCGCGCCGAAGCCCTCCGAGCGTGTTTTCAGGTACATCTCCATAAGATCCTTGGCCTGCTTTGTCCTGTATCCGTATTTCACCCCATCATAGCGGGCGAGGTTGGAGCTCGCTTCGGCCGTGGCCAGAAGATAATATGTCGCAACGGCATTCGACGTGTGAGGGAGCCGGATGTCCTTGATCGTTGCACCCGCTTTTTCTAACAGCCGGACCGCCTCCTTGACCGCTTGTTCCACTTCCGCATCCATGCCTTCAACGAAATACTCCCTCGGCATTCCCAATCGCAGACCCTTCACGTCCTTAATCAAGGCCCTTGTAAAATCCGGACAGGCGATATCGGCGGAGGTGGAATCCATTGGATCATGACCGGCGATCCCGTTCATCATCAGCGCGCTGTCCGTTACATCCTTTGTCAACGGCCCAATCTGATCAAGAGAAGAGGCAAAAGCCACGAGGCCATATCGTGATACCCGGCCATACGTCGGCTTGAGTCCCACCACGCCGCAGCAGGACGCCGGTTGACGGATCGAGCCCCCGGTATCCGAGCCGAGCGCCGCAATACAGAGATCTGCTGCGACCGCAGCCGCCGAGCCGCCGGAAGAACCTCCGGGTATTCGATCCAGCGCCCATGGGTTTTTTGTCACCGCAAAGGCCGAGTTTTCTGTGGAAGAGCCCATCGCAAACTCGTCCATATTCGTCTTGCCCGTCATGACAAAACCCATGTCCTGTAATTTTGCGATCACGGTTGCATTATAGGGCGGTACAAAATTTTCTAAGATCTTGGATGCGCAGGTAGTCCGAACGCCCCGTGTGCAGAGATTATCCTTGATCGCCAACGGAATGCCGGTGAGAGGCGTGATCACCTGATCAGATTGAATCCGTTGATCCGCGGCTTCCGCCTCTTTCATGGCTCTCTGCCGCGTTATGGTGGTGTAGGCTTGTATCTTAGACTCGACCGTCTCGATCCGATGGAAGACAGACTCCGTCAATTGCTGTGAAGTGATCCCGCGCTTTTTTAGCCGATCATGGAGTTCATGGATGGTCAGTCCCGCAAGGGCCATTCCGTCAGCCTCCACGATGCTTGATCTGATTCTTCTCGTTTAACTTCACAATCACGGGCTTAAAACTTCTGAGCTCCTGCTCGCTGTAGTATTCATAACAGAAGATCACGATCCGATCTCCGACAACCGCTTTTCGTGCGGTCGGTCCGTTGAGACAAACTGTTCCGGATCCTCTGGGTCCCTGGATCACGTAGGTCTCGAACCGTTCACCGTTGTTCATGTTCGATACCATCACCTGCTCATACGGCAGGATGCCGGCCGCTTCCATCAAGGCCTCATCCACCGTAATGCTTCCTTCGTAATCAAGGTTTGCATCGGTCACGGTCGCGTTATGGATCTTGGACCGCAGCATTGCTCGCAGCATTCAAACCCTCCTATTCAATGATTCTCGGCACTCGGAAAAATTCCTCGGTGGCATCCGGCGCTCCCGCCAGGGCCTCTTCACGCGGCAAACAGTTTTTCACTCGATCCTCACGAAACACATTCTGCATTGAAATCACGTGCGAGGTCGGCTCAACCTTCGAAGTGTCCAGCCCATTGAGCTGATCGACATACGTCAAGATGGCGCTGAGTTGCTCGCTGAAAATCGACTTTTCCTGCTCCGTGATGGCCAGCCGGGCCAGTTTGGCCACATGCTCTACCTGTTCCTTCGTGATTTTCACCCGGATGCCCCCTCCAGCATCGCATATTTGACCGCCAATTTTTTGATGCCCACGGATTGAAAGCTGACGGTGAGTCGAAGATCATCTCCCTCCCCTTCACGCTTTTTCACCGTGCCCAGACCCCACTGCGGATGGCGGACGAGCGAACCCACGTTAAAGCCTTGCGTAACCTGGGTGTCTCCATCATAATCATGATGAACTTCCTGTTCCTCATTCGTATGGCCTATCGACTCAGGCATTTTATGCCCTTTAAACTCCACCAGTTCGGCCGGAATCTCTTCTAAAAATCTCGAGGGGCTGTTCCAGCGAGTGGTGCCGTAAATTCTGCGGCATTGAGTCGTGCTGAGATGAAGCCTCTCGCGCGCGCGGGTCATGCCGACATAACAAAGCCGGCGTTCCTCCTCCATCTCATGCTCGTCCGTCAAGGCCTTTGAAAACGGGAAGAGACCTTCTTCAAGACCCGTCAGGAACACCACCGGAAATTCCAACCCTTTCGCGGCATGAAGCGTCATCATCGCCACCGCACCGACGGATTCGGAATAGCTGTCTACATCTGAGACGAGCGCGACCTGATCCAGAAAAGCGGCGAGGTTTCCATCCTCCAGGTTCCTCTCCTGAAACTCCAGCGTCGCGGTGAGCAACTCTTTCAGGTTCTCGATACGCGACTCGGCATCCGGTCCGCCGTCCTCCTTGAGCGCTTCCAGATAACCGGTACGGCTAAACACCTCTTGCAGAAGATCCGACACGGACAGTCGGCCCACCAACCCCCGAAGCTCATCGATCATCAAAACAAATTTTTTGATGTTGCGTTGCGCGGTTGAACTCAGGGAGTCATCCTCGTATATCCCGGACAACGCCTCAAACATCGAGCAGCCCTTCGTTCGCGCATGGTCCGCAATTTTCTCAACCGTCACGTTTCCGATTCCACGTGTCGGGACATTAATAATACGTTTTAGACTGACCGAGTCGCCCGGATTGATCAGGAGCCGCAGATAGGCCAGGACGTCTTTGACCTCTTTCCGGTCATAGAACCTCAAACCGCCGATGATAAGATACGGAATGCCTTCACGCCGGAAGGCATCTTCGATCACTCGGGACTGGGCATTCGTCCTGTACAAAACCGCGAAATGAACATAGGTCCGTCCTTCTTCCAGTCCGTTTCGGATCTCACGGCAGATGTAATCCGCCTCGGCTTCTTCATCCATGAGCTGAACGACCGCAAGCTTACGGCCCGGCGGGTTCTCGGTCCAGAGTTTCTTTTGCTTTCGCCGCCGATTTCGGTTCACCACGGCGCTTGCGCCGTCCAGGATCGTCTGAGTCGAGCGGTAGTTCTGCTCAAGCGAAATCACCTTGGCCTCCGGATAGTCCCGCTCAAAGCTCAAGATATTCTTTAAATCTGCGCCGCGGAAGCTATAAATACTCTGATCATCGTCTCCGACAACGCAGAGATTCCGGTGCTTGCCCGCCAACAACTTTGTGAGCCGGTATTGCGCATGATTCGTGTCCTGATACTCGTCCACCAAAATGTATCTAAACCGGTCCCGGTAAGACTCGAGGACAGCCGGGACGGTTTCAAACAGTTTGACGGCGTTCATCAACAGGTCATCGAAATCCATTGCATTTTGATTCCTAAGCTTCTCCTGGTACAGAGCGTACACCCGGCTCACTTTTTCTTCCATACCAAATGCCTTTGGATCCAGCGCTTCTTTGGAATCGATCATCGCGTTTTTCAACCCGCTGATCCTAGCCGCTACCGTTCTCGGCTCATACAGGTCCTCATCGATGTTCAACTCTTGAAGGCAGTCCCGGACCAGAGCTTGCTGATCCGACGTGTCGTAGATCACGAAGTCCGGCCGATAACCGAGACGACTCAACCCCTCATTCGCCGACTGCCGCAAAATTCGAACGCAGGCAGAATGAAACGTGCTGATCCAGACTTTCTGGGCCCGATGGCCGAGAAGCTTCTCCATCCGTTCCCGCATCTCCCCCGCTGCCTTGTTCGTAAAAGTTACGGCCAGGATGTGGTACGGGCTGACGCCGCAGTTCTGGATGAGATGCGCAATGCGGTACGTGATCGCACGCGTTTTGCCGCTTCCCGCACCGGCCAGAATCAGCAGCGGGCCTTCCGTCTGCCGCACCGCATCGAGCTGCTGAGGGTTGAGATCTTTTAAAAAATCCATTCTCACTCCATCGTCACAGTAGCGGGTTAATCGATTTAAGTCTTCCGTATCTCGAGCCGCTCCACCCGACTCTTCAAAGAAAACAACTCCTGCTCAACGGTTGTCATTCTGCGATCCAGTTCTGCATAGGAAACTTTATGGCAGATAATATTTCCTTATGTTCACGCTCGTTTTCTTCCCTTAGCGCCGTCATTTCTCGATCAAACTTCTCGCTCAGGTTCCCAACGCCTTCCGCTACTTGCTGGATCTCGTTCCTGAGCCCTTCCGCCACTACCCCAAAATGGCGCTTGATCTCTTCCACCTGATCATGGTTCATAGAATTTCCTCACTCCACCGTCACGCTCTTGGCCAAATTCCTCGGCTGATCCACATCGCAGCCGCGGAGGACCGCGATATGATATGCCAGGAGCTGTAAGGGAATCGTCATCAAGATCGGCATCAAAAGAGGGCTTGCGGTCGGCAGCTCGATCACCTCGTCTGCCTTTCCCGAAAGTTCCTGATCGCCTTCGGTCACCAGCGCAATGACCTTGCCTTCGCGCGCCTTCACCTCCATCACGTTGCTCACCGTCTTTTCATAAACCTTATCGCGCGGCGCCAGGACGACCACCGGCATCTGCTTATCAATTAATGCAATCGGCCCATGCTTCATCTCGCCTGCCGGATAGCCCTCAGCATGGATATACGAAATTTCTTTCAGCTTGAGCGCCCCTTCCAGCGCAATCGGGTAATGAATTCCTCTTCCAAGATATAAAAAGTCCCGGTGCTGATAAAATTTTTGGGCGAGGGCCTTAATCTCCTCCTCGCGCTTTAAAACCCGTTCGGCGAGATGAGGAATCTTCACAAGGTCGTTCAGTAGCGATACGCCTTCCTTACGGTCCAACGCCCCACGTCTCTTTCCGATCAAGATCCCCAAGAGATAGAGCGCCACAAGCTGTGTGGTAAAAGCCTTCGTTGAGGCAACTCCTATTTCAGGACCGGCATGCGTATAAATCACTCCTTGAACCATTCTTGTGACGGAGCTCCCCACCACATTGGAAATCGCAAACACCTTAGACTTTTTGTGTTTTGCCAGCTTGACCGCCGCCAGCGTGTCCGCTGTTTCACCCGACTGGGTTATCGCCACGACAAGATGATTTGCTTCCAGCAACGGATCTCGATAACGAAACTCCGAACTGATGTCCACCTCAACCGGAAGCCGGGTGATTTCTTCCAAAAGATATTTCCCTACGAGCGCCGCATGCCAAGAGGTTCCGCACGCGACCAACATGATCTTTTGAAGCCTGGAGAAGTCCCGTCGGGTAAGTTTTAGCTCTTCCAAATGAACGTCACCAGAATCTAAACCCGTTCTCCCTCGGATGGTATCTAAGATCGCTCGAGGCTGCTCATGAATCTCCTTAAGCATAAAATGAGGATAACCGCCCTTCTCCGCCATGCCGGCAGACCATGTGATCGTGGAAGTATCCTTCGCGATCCGCTTTCCTTTAAGATTTTTAACCTCCGCCCCCTTCGACCTGAGCACCGCCATCTCTCCATCTTCCAGCAGGATCATCTCTCGGGTATAAGGGAGAATCGCGGTGATGTCCGAGGCCATAAACGTCTCGTCTTGTCCAATGCCCAGCACCAACGGGCAGCCGTTCCGAGCAGCGATCAGCAGTCCCGGCTCCTCTTCGCTGATGACACCAATCGCATAAGATCCTTGGACCTCTTTTAAGGCATGACGTACCGCCTCTTCCAAGCTGTGCCCTTTCTTCTTATACTGGGCGATTAACTGAACCATCACTTCGGTATCGGTTTCGGATTTAAACCGAACGCCGGCAGCCATCAGATGTTTCTTTAAAGAAAGATAGTTCTCAACGATGCCGTTGTGAACAATCGCAACGCTCTCGGCCCGATGGGGATGGGCGTTCTCTTCGCTGGGTCTTCCATGGGTCGCCCATCGGGTATGTCCCAGGCCGATCGTTCCTTTATAGGATTGACCCGCAAGACGGGTTTCAAGCTGTGAAAGCTTTCCGACACACCGCTTCACCTCCATGTGACCGTCTTCTAAGAAGACGATTCCGGCCGAGTCATAGCCTCGATACTCCAGACGCTTGAGCGAGCTCAGGAGAACAGGAACCACTTTCTGTGAACCCATATATCCGACAATACCGCACATGTTTAAAGCCCCTCTTTTGTAGGAGCGCTAATCATTCCGCGCCTACTTTTTCCTGCTCTCTTTCGCTCTTGACTTTGACCTTTTAACCTTTGCTATCCGCTGTTCCGCCCGGCCCGGTTTATTCACCTGCTCTGCACGGGCAATGGCCAGGGCCCGGGGTGGAACATCCTTCGTGATCGTGGACCCTGCCGCGATCAGCGCACCGCGTCCGATCCGAACCGGCGCGATGAATTGGGTATCGCTGCCCACAAAAACTTGGTCGCCGATCACGGTCTTCGATTTCGTAAATCCGTCATAATTGCAGGTAATGGTTCCGGCCCCGATGTTAACATCCCGTCCTATCACGGCATCGCCAAGATAGCTGAGGTGGTTCGCCTTGGACCCCGGTCCCAACTCGGTCTTCTTCACCTCTACAAAATTTCCGATCCGAGCCCCTGTTTTGATCACCGTACCCGGCCTTAAGTGCGCAAACGGCCCCACAGACGCAGCAGTTTGAATTTTGGACCCGTTGATCACGCAAAAATCCCGAATGGTGGCACCGCTTTCGATCCGGCTGTCGGTCAGTCGCACGTGAGAGCCGATCACACATCCTTCGCCGACAACCGTATTCCCCTCGACTCTAACCTGAGGATAGATCACCGTATCGCGTCCGATCAAGACTTGCGGATCAATCCAGGTAGTGTTCGGATCAAGAACCGTTACTCCCTCCAGCATGAATCGTCGCAAGGTGCGTGTCTGCAGGATTTTCTCGGCCCGCGCGAGGTCAATACGGGTATTGATCCCGAGCACTTCTTGAAAGTCGGAGACCTCCAGGCTTTCTACGTTGTATCCTTGCCTTACAGCACCCTCCACCAGATCGGTCAGGTAGTACTCTTTTTGACGATTGTTCGGCTGGACCGTTTTTAGAAGTTCAAACAGGGCTTCTTTCTCGATAAGATAAATACCGGTATTAATTTCCTGGATTTTCTTCTCATAAGGAGTTGCATCGCTCTCTTCCACAACTCGCCGAATCCGACCTTCACTGTTTCGCACGATCCTCCCGTAGCCGAATGGATCAGAAGGCCTTGCCGTCAGCAGGCTGAGATGGGCACCCCGTTGATGGTGAAGCTCGATCATGTGCTCTAGGGTGGACCGCATCAGCAATGGGGTATCACCATTTAAGATCAGGACCGGCCCACGGACATGGGCCAGGGCGGCTTGAGTCCTTAAGACGGCATGGGCTGTGCCCAACTGTTTCTGCTGCATCACCGTTCGAACCGGTCTGCCCGATAGAAGGCGCTTAACTTCATCGGCCTGGCGTCCGACCACCACAAGGATCGGTTTCGCTATTTTCTCCACCGCCTCGACAACGTAAAGCAACATCGGCACGCCTCCGAGCGAATGAAGGACCTTCGCTCGATTTGATCTCATTCGTTTGCCCTCTCCAGCTGCTAAGATAACCGCCGCCTGCTTCACGAAGTGACCTCTTTCTTTGATACAAACGCAGATGTCATCCCTGGGGTCTTTGTTGGGCCAACGTGAAGCGGCGGGGTGTAGAGTCCTCCTGAGATGATCATCTTCATCCCTTCTTCGACCGTCATGGAAACCGGGATGATCTCGCTTTCCGGAACAAACAGCAGATAGCCTGATGTCGGGTTCGGCGTAGTCGGAACATAAACATTGAGAACCCTCTCACGAGTCAATTGCTGAACCTCGCCTTCCGTGATGCCGGTCACAAATGCCAAGGAGTAGTGCCCTTTTCGTGGAAATTCGATCAACACCACACGGCGAAAGTTTTCCTTCCCATTTGTTGAAACCATGTTGACCATGGACTTGATCGTAGAGTAGACGCTTCGCACGATGGGAAGACGTTCCATGCCTTCTTCAGCCCACATCACCAACCGCTGTCCCAGGAAATTGGCAGTGAGGAGGCCGGTTGCAATAATCAAGAAAAGCAGGACAATAATCCCGAGACCTGGAATATAATGAGGAAGGTACTTTCGCAGGGTGCCACCTACAAAACCATCCAGGGTTTCAAGCAGGGTCTTGAGCACCAGGTAAGTCCCCCAAATCGGTATAATGACTAAGAGACCAGTCAAAAAATAGCGTCGGACGGCGCTTGCCACGCGGACCATGACCGTTTTTCTCCTCAATTAAAGACATTATCATACTTCATTTTTAGAAAGTCTTTCAAGCACTTTATTGCATTTCAGAGGATTTTAGATTATGATGAATCACATTTTCATACCAAATGGGATTAGGCATGAAACTTAAAATCACGCAGGCGGGACCGATTCGGGTTTCGTAATGATAATACTAGAGCTGGTTCTCTACGGCGTTCGCAATTTTACCGAGATCAAAAAGTTCTCTCTTCGGCCCGGCCTTAATCTCATTCACGGTGGAAACGGCGCCGGCAAAACCACCGTTGCAGATACACTCTTCGCGATTCTGACCTGCGAAAAGGACAAGGCAGCGATCGAGAGTCTCGCACCGCACAATCAGAAAGAGTTCTGCCAGGCTGCCTTGATCTTTCAAAGTCAAGACGGCGGCATCTATCGGTTGGTTCGAGATTTTGCGAAAGATATCGGCAGCCTGTCCAAACTGGACCAAAACAAGAAATTCAATCTTATGAGCAAAGACGATGATCAGATTGTCGGTTTCATTCAGTCGGAGATTCATGCATTGCCTCCCGGACAGATGCGATCAGAGCTGCTCCTGTCTCACTCTCAGATGCCTTCCGCCTCCCCCATCACACCACCCAACTCGAACTTAATATCTTCGATCAAAAGCCAAGAGCAATCGGGAGGCCGGACTTCTTTGCAATTCAAGACGAAGCGTCTGGAAGAAATCCAAGCAGCTCTGGCCTTGGCGGATCAGGTTGCCAAATTTGAAGAGCAGTTGGATGAGCTTCAAAACCGTCTCTTAGAACTCAAGCGAATACGGGAGCGACACAAATCTCATACCCAAGAAATAAATCTCCTTATTGAAAAACAAGCGGACTATGCCGGGTTCGATGGTATTCCCAAAAACATCATAAGTCTTCTGGACGAGTACCAGAGCAATGAGAAGACACATAACAAGGAACTCACGGAACTCGAGGAACGAAGAATTGACCTGGACGCCCAAGTAGTGCTGTTCCCCGCCACACCAATTTTTCTGAACCCGCTTTTTTTGACGGGAATCGGCGTGATGGTCTTCTCGCTTATCTTTGCCATCATCGTCAGGCTGGAAGGGGTTTGGCAGATACTCTATTTCTTGGGACTACTGATTGGAGCAGGCATGGTCATGAGCTCCGTTATTCTGGATGTCCGACGGCTCACCCAGCGGAAATCAATCCAAAACAAGTTGGATGCGGTATCCAAAGCGCAAGAAACGTCGGAGGCTCGGTTCAAAAAGCAGAATGCTGCCGTGTTGGATCTATTAAAAAAGACTTCCTGCCAAAACGTGGATCAACTCAAAGACCGGATCAGGAATTATACAGAGAACCTCAGGTCTGTTGAAAATTTAAAAGAAGAACAGCAGCGTCTCTTGGGCGGAAAAATTTTACTCGATTTAGACCGCGAGCAGCAATCGTTGTCTGTTGCGGCCAAAGAGATCGAATCAAAAATCAGAGGGGCTCAAGGGTCGTCTGTCGATATTTATACCCTCCAAGAAGAGATGCGAACGATTCAGCGCGAGATGGAAGAACAGCAAAGCCTAAATCCTCAAGCA
>Ga0335085_10011451_pt1 | contig 13157 bp, 13 predicted proteins | sample Lox_Sample_45_FD_206712 | JGI IMG/M metagenome (GOLD analysis project Ga0335085, IMG submission 206712) | Soil microbial communities from Loxahatchee National Wildlife Refuge, Florida, United States - Lox_Sample_4.5 | ecosystem: Environmental > Terrestrial > Soil > Wetlands | place: USA...
CCGCGTCTGGGGCACCCAGCGGGACGTGACCACGCAGCATCACCTCGAGGACCAGCTGCGGCAAGCCCAGAAGATGGAGGCCGTGGGCCGCCTGGCCGGGGGCATCGCCCACGACTTCAACAACATTCTCACCGCCATCCTGGGCACCTGCGCCCTGATGCAGCGGGAGCTGCCGCCCGGCTCCGCCGCCCGCGAGGACGTGGACGAGATCGAGCGCTCCGCCAGCCGCGCCGCCGGCCTCACCCGCCAGCTCCTGGCCTACTCCCGCCGCCAGGTCCTCCAGCCCGAGGTCCTCGACCTCAACGCCGTGGTGGAGGACCTGGACCGGATGCTCCGCCGGCTCATCGGGGAGGACATCGAGCTCGTGACCACCCTGGGGGCGGACCTGGGGCGGGTGCTCGCGGACCGCGGCCAGATCGAGCAGGTGGTGCTCAATCTGGCCGTGAACGCGCGGGACGCGATGCCCCGCGGCGGGCGGCTCACCATCGAAACCGCGGAGGCCCGCGACGATCCCGCCCCCGCCGGGGGTGCCACCCCGCATCGGGTGATGCTGGCCATCAGCGACACCGGGGTCGGGATGAGCGACGAGGTGCGCTCCCACCTCTTCGAGCCGTTCTTCACCACCAAGGAAGTGGGGAAAGGCACCGGCCTGGGGCTGGCCACGGTGTACGGCATCGTGCGCCAGAGCGGCGGCTCCATCGCGGTCGAGTCGGCCCCCGGACGCGGGAGCACCTTCCGGGTGTTTCTGCCGCGGGTCGACGATACCGCCTTCGGTCCGGCGGCTCCCGAGTCCGGGCCCGCCGAGCCGGGTCTCGGAGGGCAGCCGGGCCGGGCGCCGGCGGCCCACATCCTGCTCGCCGAGGACGAGCCCCGGGTGCGCGCCCTGACGCAGCGGGTGCTCGAGGCCCAGGGGTACCGGGTGCTGGCGGCCGCCGACGGCGCGGCCGCACTGGAGCTGGCGTCGGGGCGGGACGTGCGGGTGGACCTGCTCGTCACGGATGTCGTGATGCCCGGCATGAGCGGCCCCGACCTCGCCCGCCGCCTCCGGGAAACCCGGCCGGGGGTTCCGGTGCTGTACATGTCGGGGTACGCCGACCAGGGGCTCGCCCACGAGGCGGCGGCCACCGGGGGAGCGTTTCTGTCGAAGCCGTTCGAGACCGAGGCGCTGGAGCGCCTGGTCCGTCAGGCGCTCGAGCAGCCCCGCTGACCCCAGCCCCGAGGATCCCGAGGATGCACGTGCTCATCGCCGAAGACGACACCGTCACCCGGATGGTCCTGAAGCAGCTCCTGACGGGGGGCGGCTACGAGGTCACCGAAGCGGCGGACGGAGCCTCCGCCTGGCAGGTCCTGCAGTCCATCCGCATCCCCATCATCATTTCGGACTGGCACATGCCGGATCTGGAAGGACCCGACCTGTGCCGGCGCCTCCGGGCGAAGGGGGGCGAGTACACGTACTTCATCATGCTGACGTCCAACACGGGCCGTCCCTCGTATCTCGCCGCGATGGACGCCGGCGTGGACGACTTCCTGACCAAGCCGCTCGACGCCATCGAGCTGCAATGCCGGCTGCGGGTGGCGGAGCGGATCCTGGGCCTGCGCCAGGAGGTGCAACGTCTCGAAGGGCTCCTGCCGATCTGCAGCTATTGCAAGCGCATTCGGGACGAAAACCAGAACTGGTCGTCGCTCGAGGGCTACATCGAGAAGCGGTCCAAGGCGGAATTCAGCCACGGGATCTGCCCGGACTGCTATCGGAAGCACGTCGAACCCCACCTTGGACCCCAGTGACATACCGAAGATATGACGAAAAACGTAGTAATTATCGTACATATTTGGCGACTGAACGCTCACTTTATGTGTTAAAATGCTGTATACAAATGATTTACATGCGCGCAAGTGTTGAGTTTGTCGTGTATGTCATTCACTGCATTGATGTTAGCAATTACGCGACCGCCAAATAGCGACGCCTCCCGCTAGATTTGCGGCCATGGCGATCCTCCCGCTGGCCGGGCACGACGCCCTCCGCGCCCGTTTTCAGGATGCGGTGGCGGGCGGCCGGCTCCCCCAGTCCCTGCTGTTCGAGGGCCCCCCGGGGGTCGGCAAGCAGCGGCTCGCCCTGTGGCTGGCCCAAGCCCTCCTCTGCGAGGCAACGCCTGCCCCCTGCGGGAGCTGCGAGGCGTGCCGGCTGGTCCTGAACCTCTCCCACCCCGACCTGCACTGGTTCGTGCCGGTCGAGCTCACCCGGAAGGGCGCGGACGCGGACAAGCAGATCGACCTGGTCGAAGAGGCGCTGGGGGAGATCATGGCCTCCCGCCGGGACGATCCCCTTTACGAGGCGCCCGGAGGACTGGCGGCGCATGGCATGGCGTCGGCGCGCCTCCTCCTGCGCCAATTGACGATGCGGCCGGTCCGCGGTGCCCGGGCGGTGTTCATCGTGGGGGACGCCGAGCGCCTCGCGGCGCAGAAGGGGCAGACGGACGCGGCCAACGCCGTGCTCAAGGCGCTCGAAGAGCCGCCGCCCACGGCGGTCATCATCCTCACGACCAGCGTGCCGGACGCCCTGCTCACCACCATCCTCTCCCGGGTAGTTCGCGTGCGGGTTGGAAGGGTGCCGGATACTGTCGTGACATCATTCGCACAGCAACGCTTGGCGCGGCGCCTGCCAGAAGGCGCCGACCTCGCCCGGAAGGTCGCGGCCGCCGAGGGGGCGATCGGCGCCCTGGTCGCCACCGGGGGCTCCGCCGACACCGCTACCGCAGCGGCCGAGCGGCTGCTCCAGGCGGCCCGGCGGGGGGTCGGCACCGCCGGCTACGCCCTGGCCCTGGCCCAGCCCCCGTTCCAGGCCCGGGGAGCGTTCACCTCGATGCTGGACGCCCTGCTCGAGCGCCTCCGGGATGAAGCCCGGGACGGGAACGACACCCGCCGGGTGATGGCCGCCGTCACGCAGGTGCTGGAGGCGCGGGAGCTGGCCCAGGGGAACGTGAATCCCCAGCTCCTGACGGCCGTTCTGTCTGAAGATCTGGCGGGGCGCCGGTGAAGCTCTCGCACCTGGACGACCAGGGCCGGGCCCGGATGGTGGACGTCGGGAACAAGCCGGCCACCCTCCGGACCGCCACGGCCGAAGGGGCGATCCGGATGTCGGAGGAGGCCTACCGGCTGGTGGCGGAGCAGGCCGTGGCGAAGGGGGACGTGCTGGCAGTGGCGGAGGTGGCGGGGACGATGGCGGCGAAGCGGACCGCCGAGCTGATCCCGCTCTGCCACCCCGTGCCCCTCGACCACATCGCCGTGGAGACGGCGTTGGACGAGTCGCTGCCGGGCGTGCGGGTCCGGGCGTCCGCGCGGCTCCTCGGACGCACCGGCGTGGAAATGGAGGTGCTGACGGCGGTGAGCGTCGCGCTCCTGACCGTGTACGACATGGTGAAAGGGGCGGACCGCGGAATGGAGATCGGCCCCATCCACCTGATCGAGAAGACCGGCGGCACGAAGGGAGACTGGCGGCGGAACGGGCCGGCCGGTCCTTGACGGACGGTTGATGCGGGGAGCGGAGATTGCTCCCCGAGACGAAACATTGCGAGAGAGGATTATGCGAACCAAGACCCAGCGATTGATGCTGCGGGGCGCCCTGATCGTCGTGGTGGCGCTGATCGTGAGCGCGGTGGGCGGATGGGTCCGCCGGGCCACGGCGGACGACGCACCGCCCCCGCCCGTGACGATTCCCGTCGCGGACGTGCGGGGCCTCGAGCAGAACTTGGATCAGGTCCAGGGGGAGCTCACCGTGGCCCGGCTGCAGCTCGAGCGGGCCACGGCCATCATCGGATTCTCGGGCAAGTACCGGATTCCGGCGGACCTGGCGAGCACCATTTACGACCTGGCGGGCGCCGAGGGCGTGGATCCGGGACTCGCGTTCCGCCTGGTCCGCGTGGAGTCGGGGTTCGATCCCCGGGCCCGGAGCCGGGCCGGCGCGATCGGCCTCACGCAGGTGCTGCCGAGCACCGCCCGCCTCTACGAACCGGGGCTCTCGCTCGAGCAGCTCTACGAGCCCGCGACCAACCTGCGCCTCGGCTTCCGCTACCTGCACGACCTGATGGCGCGTTACGGCACCTTGAACCACGCGCTGGTGGCCTACAACCGGGGTCCGGGAAGACTGCAGGAGCTGCTCGACGCCGGGATCGACCCGAAGACGGCGTACTCCCGGCGGGTGGCGGCGGGGTACAGGCGGAAGTAGGTGTCGGGTGCCAGGTCCCAGGTTTCAGGGTGTGAAGAAGGGGACTCCGCACGGAGTCCCCTTTTTCACGCCCGACACCTGGCACCCGGCCCCTATCGGAATTGCTTCGGCGGAATCCGGATGGTCTGCCCGGGGTGGATGATCGAGCGGACCCCCAGGTCGTTGTAGTCGAGGAGCGAGGCGACGCTGACGCCGTAGTGCCGGGCGATCTGGCTCACGGTCTCGCCCGCGGCCACCCGGTGCGACCCGCGCGACGCGCGGGCCCGGGAGCGGTGCTCGGGCGGGATGCTCCACGCCGACGGCGGCACGATCCGGCCGCTCATGGGAATGATGAGCCGCTGGCCGATCCGCAGGTCGGCCGCCCGGACGTGCGGGTTCGCCCCGGTGATCATCGCCACCGTGACGTGGTAGCGCTGGGCGATGGCGCCCAGGGTCTGGCCCCGGGTGACATAGTGGTCCACGAAAGTCACCCGCTCGTCGGCCGGAAGCGAGTCGTACCGCAGCGCCACTTCCTGGCCCCGGCCCCGGGGCACCCGCACCGTCACTTCACGGCCGGGCGGGGTGATCCCGCGCACGAACTGAGGATTGAGCTCGAGGATCGCCGCCACGGTGGTGTCGGACAGGCGGGCGATGACGTCGAGCCCGGTCGCGTCCGGCACGCGCACCTCGTCGAAGACGAGCGGCGCCATCGGCTGGATGTCGGTGAACCCATAGCGGGCCGGCTGCTTGGCGATCAGCGACGCGGCGATGAGCTTGGGGACGTAGTCGCGGGTTTCCCGCCGCAGGTAGCGGCGGTTCGCGATCTCGAAGAAGGTCTGGTCCGTGAGCGAGTCGATTTCGCCCGGGAGCCGGGCGACGCTCCGTTCGATCTTCCCCGCCCCGGCGTCGTACGCCGCCGCGGCCAGGTAGACGCTCCCCAGACGCTGCATCAGGTCGGAGAGGTAGTTGGCGGCGGCCTCCGTCGCCTTGAACGGATCCCGCCGCTCGTCCACCCAGGGATCCACGGTCAGCCCGTAGGTGCGCGCCGTTCCCGCCATGAACTGCCACATGCCCACCGCGCGCGTCCGGCTCACGGCCGTGTTCGACAGCCCGCTCTCGATCACCGTCAGGTATGCGAGATCTTCAGGGAGCCCCTTGGCCCGGAGCCGCTCGCGGATCATCCCCTCGTACCGGCCCAGCCGTTGGAGCCAGATCTCGAACCGGTCGTGCGCGTCGGTCTGGAAGAAGTCGAGGTACTGCAGCACGCGGGTGTTGCCCGAGAAGCTCGAGACGTCGATGTCGAAGGTGGCGTCACTGCCCTTGGGACCGGCGCTCGCGACGGTCGGCTGGTCGGGACCGAAGAGCCGCTCGGCCTCGTGCCGGACCTCGCCGCCCACCGCGGCGGACGCCCCCGGAAGGGCGCGGGCCGAGTCCGGGAGCCCCTGCTGGAGGGTGTCGAGGACCCGCTGATCGGCCGCCTCGTCCCGCGCATCGGCCGCCTGCGCGGCGGACACGGAATCGGCGTCCGCCACGGGCAGGCTCACCGCCGAGGCCGCGGGCGCCCGCGTCCCCGCCACGGGGGCCGGGGGGGAACCGGCGGGCGCGGCCTGTCCCCCGCACCCCAGGAGCAGCGCGGAGACCGCCGTCAGTGACCACCACCCGCTCGTTCGCCCCATGCTCATCTCGTCGAAAAGTGATTGCCGAGTATCCGGTTCGTCGCGTTCAGGACCGCAAGAGCCGCGCCGCGGGGCGGGTCCGTCTCCGTGAGGTACGTCCCCACGAGACGTGTCGCCTTGGACGCCTGCCGCGCCGACAAGGACACGATCACCACCGTCGCATCGAACGCCCGGACCGCCTTCACCCCGAGCAGCTCGAAAACGATTTCCGACTCGACCGCTTCGCCCAGCGCCTGCACCGCCGCCTCCGCCGAGCACCGCAGTTCGCCGGCCGGGGAGGTCACGCCGTCCGCCTCCCCGGTGAAACTATCCGCCCCGGTTCTGCCCAGCACCACCTTGGCGCGGCAGCGCCCGTTCGGCAGCCGCTGGAAGGTGAAGTCCTGGAACCGCAGCCGCTCCGCGGTGGCCGAGGGGGCTCCGCCGGCTGAGCCGAGGTCCGCGTTCACCTAGTCGAACCGCACTTCGATCTGCTGCCGCGCGCCCGCCGGCTCGCGGGCTTCCACCACGTCGACCTCGAGGTGGGGCCGGTTCTGCTCGTCCCGTTCCGCCGAAACCACAAGGATCAACCCCGATTCCAGCTCGACCTTGAGCTGCCGCAGGTCCGACCGCGCCGTCACGTCCCGCACCGTCTCTCCCCGCAGGCGGGCGACCGCCGCCGCGATCCGCCGCAGGTCCTGGAGATCGACGGCGTTCATGGCCGCCGCTCCTCGAGGAGCCGGGACAGGTCCCGGTCCCTGATCCGCTCGGCCTGGAGATAGAGCGACGACTTCGAGGTCGCCTCCAGGGGGAAAAGCGCCCAAAACGACGATGACCGCAGTCGCTCCGACGCCGCCCGGAAGGTCAGCACCAGCTGCCAGGCCTCGGTGTGCGCCCGCCGCTCGGCCAGGGCGTCGACGTGCCAAACCTCGTCACCGTGGGCAATTACCCGCCAGGCCAAGCCTCACCTCCGGGCGCCGAATATTTGGATAACGCCTTGTAGAGTCAATGCTTGAGATCACCACCGTGCTCGGAATCAGGCTGTGGGAGCACGATTTTCGGGAAATGTTTGGGCCTCAGGCGGCGGTCAGTCCCCGCTGGACACGAGGGCCCGGAAGCGCCGGGACAGGTCGGCCACCACGGGTCCGGAGACCCCGGTGCCGATCACCCGGCCGTCGAGCTTGGTCACCGCGGCGAGCTCCGCGGCGGTGCCGCTGAGGAAGACCTCGTCCGCGGAGTACAGGTCGTACCGATTGAGAGGCTCCTCGGCCACGCCGTAGTTGGCGTCCCGGGCCAGCTCGAGCAGGGCGTCCCGGGTGACCCCGCGCAGAATCCCCGAATACGGAGGAGGGGTGCGGATGACGCCCCGTCGCACGCAGAAGAGGTTCATTCCGCTCGCCTCGGCGACGTACCCGGCGCTGTCCAGCATGATCGCTTCGTCCACGTTCGCGGCGATGCTCTCGATCTTGGCCAGAATGTGCGACAGGTAGTTCAGGGACTTCACGCGGGGGGACAGGTTTTCCTTGTGGCTGATCGGCGTCGCGGCGGTGATGCAGGTGAGGCCCCGCTCGTAGCGGTCGCGCGACCACAGCGCGATGGTGTCGACGATGCAGAACACCGTGGGCTGCTCGCATTTCCGGGGGTCCATGCCCAGGTCGCCGACGCCCCGGGTGATGACCAGCCGGATGTAGGAGTCCTTGATGCCGCTCCGGACCTGGGCCTCTTCGACCATCTTCCGCATGTCGGCCGGCGCCATCCCCGGGTCGAGCCAGATGGCTTTGGCGGAGGCGTAGAGGCGGTCGATGTGCTCCCCCAGCCGGAAGATCCGGCCGCCGTAGGCGCGGATCCCCTCGAAGACGCCGTCCCCGTAGAGGAGGCCGTGGTCGAAGACCGAGACGGTGGCGTCGTCCCGCGACTTGTACTGCCCGTTGATCCAGATGGTGGTTGGCATATGAGCCGGCTGGGGATCGAACCCAGGACCTACGGATTAAAAGTCCGTTGCTCTACCAACTGAGCTACCGGCTCACGACCCCTTAGGTCGCGCAGGAAATTAGTCGATGCGGGAGTCCTCCGCACCCTCGGCCTACCGCGCCGCCGCCCGCGCCTCGGCCGTCAAGTCCCGGGTCTAGCTGGATGAGGCCGCGGGGTGAGTCCGTGCAGATCCTGTCGGAAACGCAGGTGACGCGGTGGGCGGCGCTCGAGGCGGCGGACCTCGAGCGGCGCTCCCGGGCGCGGTGGCCGCGCCCGGGAGTCGAGCGGCCTAGAAGATCGTGTAGATGAACGGCGCCAGGGCGGAGCCCTGCGCGAAGATCAGGAGCGCGCCGACGGCCAGGAGCAGCAGCACGATCGGCAGCAGCCAGAATTTCTTCCGCACCTTGGCGTATCCCCACACCTGCCCCATCAGACTCGTCGCCATGCCCGGCCTCCTTAGAACTGCGTCTCGAGGTTGCTCCGCCCGCCGGAGGGCACCGGCAGCCAGAGGCTGCCGTTCTGCTCCCGGTGGCGCATCGGATTCCGCCCGAACAGCCGCATCACCCAGCCGATCGGGGTGATGATGATGAAGTAGGCCGCGCTCACCATGATCGGCGCGGTCACCTTGGAAATGGCGCCGGCGAGGGACATCCACCCCCGGTTGAGGGGGCCCAGCCGGCCCGGGATGAGGATGCCCGCCAGCACCAGCGCGGCCCCCAGGACGCCCATGACCCGCGGCGGCCAGACGTGCCCGCGCCACGCGGACAGCCCGGCGAGGACGAGGAACGCGATCCCCACCGTGAAGGCGAACTTCCGCCCTTCTTTGGCGCTCAGTCGAGCTGGAACTGCCACCGCCAGTCCTCCGTTTCGTGCCACTCGTCCTGCTCTTCCTTGTGCAGGAGGAAGGAGCCGAGCACGAGCGCGTCGATGTGGGTGCGCATGAAGCAGGTATGGGCGTCCTTGGGCGTGCACACGATGGGCTCACCCCGCACGTTGAAGGAGGTGTTCACCAGCACGGCGCACCCCGTGAGCCCCTCGAACGTCTTGATCAGGTCGTAGTAGTCGGGATTGACGTCCCGGGTGACGGTCTGCACCCGCGCCGAATAGTCGATGTGCGTCACCGCGGGGATGTCCGACCGCACCACGTTGAGCTGGTCGATGCCCCACAGCCCCTTCTGCTCCGCGCTCATGGGCACCCGCCGCTCCCGCTTCACCGGCGCCACCAGCAGCATGTAGGGCGAATCCACGTCCATCTCGAAGTAGTCCGCCACCCGCTCCCGCAGCACGCTCGGGGCGAAGGGCCGGAAACCCTCTCGGAACTTGATCTTGATGTTCATCTGGGCCTGCATCCGTGGGCTGCGCGGGTCGCCCAGGATGGACCGGGAGCCCAGTGCCCGGGGGCCGAACTCCATCCGCCCGTTGAACCAGCCGACGATCTTCTCGTTCGCCAAGAGCCCGGCGGCGGCCTTGAGGAGGGCGGCACGATCGAGCTTGTGATATTTCGCGCCGACCTGGTCCAGGAAGGCCTGGATGTCCGCATCCGAGAAGGACGGCCCGAGGTAGGCCCCCTTCATCGTGTCGTGACACCCGTCGGCGGTGCGCGGCCCCTGGAATTTCCGGTGCCAGATCAGCTGGGCCACGCCCAGCGCGCCGCCCGCGTCGCCGGCCGCCGGCTGGATCCAGAGCCGCTTGAAGGGCCCCTCGCGCAGGAGCCGGCCGTTGCCCACGCAATTCAACGCGACGCCGCCCGCGAGGCACAGGTTCTCGAGCCCGGTTTCGCGGTGCGCCGTCCGCGCCATCCGGAGCATGACCTCTTCGCACACGTCCTGGACCGAACGGGCGAGGTCCATCTCCTTCTGCGTCAGGTTGGACTCGGGCTCCCGGGGCGGTCCGCCGAAGAGACGGCTGAAGCGCTCGTTCGTCATGGTGAGCCCGTCCAGGTACCCGAAATATTCCTGGTTCAGCCGGAACGATCCGTCGGGCTTCAGGTCCATGAGATGGTCGTAGATCAGCTTGACGTACTTCGGCTCCCCGTAGGGCGCGAGCCCCATCACCTTGTACTCGCCGGAGTTCACCTTGAAACCGGTGTAGTACGTGAACGCCGAATACAGGAGGCCGAGGGAGTCGGGCCACCGCATTTCCTTCAGGAGCTGGATGTCGGCGCCCTTCCCGACCCCGAAGGATGCCGTCGCCCACTCGCCCACGCCGTCCATCGTGAGGATGGCCGCCTCCTGGAACGGCGACGGGAAGAACGCGCTCGCCGCGTGCGACTCGTGATGCTCCGAGTAGAGCACGTCGCCGGTGTACCCCCCCAGCTCCTTCCGGAGGTCGCCCTCCATCCAGAGCTTGTCCTTGATCCAGAGCGGTCCCGCCATGAGAAACTGCTTCAGGCCGCGCGGGGCGACGCCCAGGTAGGACTCGAGGATGCGCTCGAACTTGAGGATGGGCTTGTCGTAGAACCCGACGGCCGCGAGCTCCGGCGGCTTGAGCCCCGCCTGCTGGAGGCAATAGGCGACCGCGTGGGCCGGGAAGCCGGGGTCACCCTTCTTCCGGGTGAACCGCTCCTCGGACGCGGCCGCGATGATCTCCCCGTCGCGCACCAGCGCCGCGGCGCTATCGTGGTAGTAGGCCGAAATTCCGAGAATGCTGACGGATGCCATTGCGCGTGCGTCGCTCCGTTGGGGCTTGGGGAACCGGTAGCCGCCCTCAGGGTGCAATTCTTGCGCCAACCGACGGCGTGGGAGAATAACTACTAGGTTCCAGAAGGGGCCAGCCGCGAGCCGGTGCGCAGTCCCGGCATCCCCCGTGTTGCGTCGGCGCAGCAACAATCATCACCGGGCCACAGCCGTGGCCTGCACCATTCCGCCGGCGAAAGGGCACCGTTAGAGTGGGAACGTTCACCCGGGAGCTCGTGACGAGAACCGATGCCCACCACTGAGATGGATCGGGAGAGGCGCGCGCCCTCCTTCAACGGAGACGACCCGTCGCTCGCGCCGGGCTCCACGCGGCTCAGCCACCGCCAGGCTTACTACCATCTGGTCAACGTGGAGGAGCACCCCGAGGTGCTCCCGCTCGCGTACGATCTCGTCACCGCCACGCTGGCCTCCGGACGCGGCCTGGACGACGGGGCCCCGCCCGCCACGCTCGAGGAGGTGCCCGGGCATCTCGCGCGGCTGGCCGAGCGCCTCGGCCGGGAGCGCCCGCGGTACGCGCGGCCGTGGCGGTCGGGAAGCGAAGACCTGACCCGGCGGCAGGTGCTGCACTACTTCGTCCAGTACCTCCCCACGGCGCTCGTGGACGGGTGCTGGCTGCAGTGCGGCCTCCGGGTGGCGACCGCGCACACGGCGATCGGCTCTTCGCTCACCGGGCTCTATCAGCAGCAGGTCCGGGCGTTCGTGGCCGATCCGGGCCGGCACTTCGTCGCCGACTATCGCGCGGTCTACACCCGGCTGGGCGCGCCCCTCGAGGAAGTCGCGTCGCACTCCTTCGCGGAGCGCCCGGACTTCCGGGAGTCGTCGTTCGCGCTGCCGATCTTCCTGCTCAGCCTGGGGCAGTTCCCGCGGTCCTTCCCTCTCGAAATCATCGGCCTCAATCTCGTCTGGCAGTCGTTCGATCTCTCGGCCTTCGGCCCCGATCTCATCCGCGACACCTGTGAGGCCTACGGCCTGCCGCCGCTGGGGACCGACCTCGCCGACCCCGCCCACCTGGAGAAGAGCCGCGAGATGGCCCGGGACGCGGCGCTCCGGGTGCTGCAGGACGGCGGGGAAGCGGGGCTGGCGGACGGCTGGAAGCGGCTGCTCGCCGGCGTGGCGGCGGGGCGGGACGCGTGGGCGGGATGGTTCGACCCGACCCACGCCGCCGCGCCGTCCGGCCCCCCCGACCCGCGCCAGGAGATGATCGACATGCTGTGGCGCAAGGCGCCCCACGCGTCGGGATACCACGGCAACCGGCGCCTGGGCGCGCGGCGCATCGACGAGCTGCTCGATCCGAAGCAGTTCAATGGACCGGCGATCCTGGACGGGCTCGCCGCCTCCCCCTGGGTGAAGCCGGGGAAATCCGACAAGAGCGCCCTGCTCACGCGGTTGATGGCGTTCGGAGGGCCCATGCTCGCGGTGTTCACGCCGGTCGAGCAGGAGATCATCCAGCGTTGGATCGACAGCCTGCCCCCGAGAGAGGCCGCCGCCGCGGGCGAATCGGCGCCCCACCCCGAGCCGGGTCCGCCGCCGCCGGGACCGACGCCGTCGGAGACCCTCTACGTATCCGGGCGGACCTGGGAGCCCGCCGCGTTCCGGCGCCGCAGTCAGCGCCTGTACGGCAAGTGGTCGGTGCGGGAGCTGTATCACGGCCTCGTGAACCTCGAGTTCTACCCGGACATCCTCCCGCTCGCGGAGCGGTTCGCCCACGAGCGCCTGGAGCGCTCCCTGGCGGCGATGTGGACGGGAGAGCGCCCCATCCCCTCCCGCCGCTACGATCCGGCGGCGCTCGAGCACTGGGTGTACACGAAACACCGGGAGCAGGTCGAGTCCTACCGCCCCCCCGACGTCCGTCCCGAGGCGCCGAAGGACGCGTTCATCGAGGCGACGGTCCAGCTCGCCCCTCTGATCCTCATCGACGGGGGGTGGCTCCAGGGCATGGCGTCACCGGCCCTGATCCACACCACGGTGGGGCGGATGCTGTTCCACGTCCTCGTGGAGGAGATCGGCGAAGGAAAGCCGGCGGAGCACCACGCCAACATCTACCGGAACCTCCTCAAGGCGATGGGCGTGGAGCCGCCCCCGGTCGACACCTGGGAGTTCGCGCGCTGGTCCCGCCTCGAGGACGCCTCCTTCGACGTTCCGGCGCTCTGGCTGAGCATCTCCTGCTTCCCGCGCCACTTCCTGCCCGAGATCCTGGGCCTGAACCTCGCCGTGGAGCTGGCGGGCGTCGGGGGCCCCTACATGGAGGCGCGGGACACGCTCCGCCGGTTCCGGTATCCCACGCTGTTCGTGGACGTCCACAACGCCGCCGACAACGTGTCCGTGGGGCACGCCGCCTGGGCGATGAACGCGATCAAGCGCCACCTCGACGAGGTGGCCGAACGGGACGGCCCGCACAACGTGGACCGCATCTGGCACCGCATCTGGACCGGGGTACGCGCCACCCTGCCCCAGATCGGACGGGTCCGCCTGCTCGCGCATCGCATCCGCCGCCGGCTGTTCGGCGAGGATCCGGCCCTCGTTCCCCTGATCTTCCCGTCCTGACGCTCGAGCGCCGCCGATGACCACCCCCGCGCCGGCCCTGCCGCTCCGGACCCGGCTGCTCTTCAGCGCCATCATCACCGTGGTGGTACTGAT
>Ga0335085_10011453_pt1 | contig 13151 bp, 11 predicted proteins | sample Lox_Sample_45_FD_206712 | JGI IMG/M metagenome (GOLD analysis project Ga0335085, IMG submission 206712) | Soil microbial communities from Loxahatchee National Wildlife Refuge, Florida, United States - Lox_Sample_4.5 | ecosystem: Environmental > Terrestrial > Soil > Wetlands | place: USA...
TCGCCGCCGAGCGCGGCCGGGCGATAGGTGGCGACGACGAAGAGCGGCACCTCCGCGACCCAGCTCGCCATGAACTCGAGCACCTCGAGCGACGAGCGCGCGGCGCGATCGAAGTCGTCGAGCACGAACAGGATCGGCGTCGCGCGCGCGAGCCGGCGCACGAAGGTCGCCACGCGGTCGAACAGCCGGTAGCGCGCCTCGAAGTCGCCGTCCGGGCCGGGGACGATGGCGGCGTCGGGGATGCGGTCCGCGATGGCGGGGACGATGCGGGCCAGCTCGGCGGACACGCCCTCGAGCGCGGCGTCGATCTCGGCGGAGCGTTGCTCGACCAGACCGGTGAGGATCTGCACCCAGGCCCCATACGGCGGATCGAGCACGGAATCGCCGCAGCGTCCGACCTGCACCGTGAGGCCGCGCGCGCGTGCCTGCTCCGACACCTCGCGGCCGAGCCGGGTCTTGCCCATGCCCGCCTGTCCCGCCACGAGCGCGATGTGGCCGCGTCCACCCTGCGCGCCGTCGAACATCGAACAGAGCTGCGCCGCCAGGCGCTCGCGACTCCCGAACAGGCGATCCGGATCCGGCCGCACGGGGCCGTCGAGCGGCTCGAGCGTGCCGAGGAAGCGGAGCCCCTGGCCGCGCGCCGTCGCGACGATGTGCGGGTGGTAGCCGTCGTCCCCCGTCGCGCGGCGCAGGTCTCGCAGCGTCGACGAGAGCGTGGCGTTGCTCACGTGCACGTCCGGCCAGATCCGCGCCATCACCTCCTCGAAGGGGACGAGGCGATGGCGCTCCTCGACGAGCAGCAAGAGCAGGGCGTAGAGCTTCGGCGCGAGCGGGATCGGCGCGCCGTCTCGCGAGAGCTCGCGCCGGCCCGTGTCGAGTTCGAACTCACCGAAGCGCACGCGCATCGAGTCCCGCCCCGCGCTCCACCCGCGCCCGGAGGATAGCGGGCGGCGTCCGGCGAAGCCGTCGCCCCGCAGATCAGCGCTGGGCGTCGCCCGGCGCGAAGCGGCACTCCCGGATGAAGCGCTCACCGTCGCTGTCCTCGCGGGTCTGCAGGCGGGCTTGCAGGATGCTGCCGAGCTCCACGACGTCGATCTGCACGAAGGCGGACTGCCCGAGCCACAGCGAGACGCGAGCAGGCTCGGCCGCGGCCCGGTTGCCGAAGGAGGCCAGGTAGCGCGTCGGCGGAACGCTGATCTCGTAGATGCCCGGCTGGCGATCGACGAAGAAGAACTTCCCCGGGCTCGACGTGCCGATCACCTCGCCGTCGAGCGTGACCTGGGGATGCACGTTCAGGGCCTCGGCCCGCAGGGGCGTGTACACGAAGATGCGTGCGAAGCCGGGGCGCGGGCCCGCGACCTGCCTGTGGAACTCGTCCCAGGTCGGACCGTGCGAGCAGGCGGCGGCGAGGGCGATCCCGGCGAGCCCGGCGCCGAGCCGGAGCACGCGCGCGGCGGGCGAGCGCATGGCCGCGATCGTATCATGCCGGCATGCTGAAGCTCGGATCGCTGGAGCTGGGCGCGCTGCCGCGCCTCGCGGTCCCGTTCTCGGACCGCGCGAGCCGCGCGGAGGTGCAGGCGCTGCGGCGCCGCGGGCTCGACGTGGCCGAGCTGCGCGTGGACCACTTCGGCTCGCCGGACCCGGAGCGCGCGCTCGCCGAGCTCGACAAGTTCTCGGGCCTGCCGCTCCTCGCGACGATCCGGCTGCGCGCCGAGGGCGGCGGCTGGACGCGCGGCGAGGAGGAGCGGCTCGAGCTCTTCCGCGCGCTCGCGCCACGGGTCGACGCCGTCGACGTCGAGCTGGCGGCCGTCGAGATCCGGGACCCGGTGATCGACGCCGCCCACCGCGCCGGCGCGCTCGCAATCGTCTCGCACCACGACTTCGAGAAGACGCCGGACCCGAGCGCCCTCGCCGCGCTGGTGGCGCGCGCGCAGCAGACCGGCGCCGACGTCGTGAAGATCGCGACCACCGTGCGGGGGCCCGCCGACGTGCGCGCGCTGGCGGGAGCGCTGCTGGCGAGCCCCAACCTGATTGCCGTCGGGATGGGCGAGGCGGGCGTGGCGACGCGCCTCGTCTTCGCCGCGCTCGGCTCGCTCCTCACCTACGCCTTCGCAGGCGCGCCGACGGCGCCGGGTCAGCTCCCCTTCGACGAGGCGCTGGCCCTCCTGCGCAGGCTCTTCCCGGACTACGACGCGGCGAAGGCGCGGGAGCTGGCTCGACTCGAATCGGCGTAGGAGGGCGGGCCGGCGTCTAGGCCGAGCTGCGCTCCGGCTCGCTCGCGATCGGAAGCCGCACCGTGAAGGTCGAGCCGTACCCCGGCTCGCTCTCGAGCTCGATCGTGCCGCCGTGCGCGCGCGCGATCTCGCGCGCGAGCGCGAGGCCGAGACCGAGGCCCGAGCTCGAGTCGGCGCTCGCCGCGCTGCCGCGCTGGTAACGCGCGAAGGCGATCGAGCGGTCCGCCTCGCTCATGCCGCGGCCGTTGTCGCGCACCGCGATCGCGACCTCGCTGCCCTCGCGCTGCGCCCCCACCTCGACGCGTCCGCCCTCCGGCGTGTACTGCAGCGCGTTGTGGATCAGGTTCGCGAAGAGCTGGTGGAGCCAGACGGCGTCGCCGTCGACCGCGCACTTCGACTCGCTGGTGAGGGTGATCTCGAGGCCGCGCTCCTCACCGAGCGCGCCGAAGAAGTCGACGACCTCGGCTAGCAGCGGATCGATCTCGACGCGCACGCGGTGCGCTGCCTCGAGCCCGCCCTCCGACTGCGCCAGGCGCAGCATGCCGTTCACCGTGTCGGAGAGCGTGCCCACCTGATAGAGCAGGTCGCCGAGCACGGCGCGGTACTCCTCGGCGGAGCGCGGATTGGCGAGCGTGACGTCGATCTGGTTCTGCAGCGCCGCCAGCGGCGTGCGGAGCTGGTGGGCGGCGTCGACCGAGAAGCGCTGCATCCGCTCCACGCCCTCGCGGATGCGGCCGATCATGTCGTTCAGCGTCTGGGCGAGCTCGTCGAGCTCGTCGCCCGAGCCGGTGGTCGGAATGCGGCCGTCGAGCTGCCTCGTCGAGATGCGGCGAGCGGTGCGGTTCATCGCCGCGATTGGGCGCAGGCTCCCGCGCGTGAGCCCCCAGCCGAGCGCCGCCGTCACCACCAGCAGCACCGGCAGCGCCGACAGGAACGCGGCCCGCAGGCGGGCCAGGCTGCGCGCGAACAGCCTCGAGTACACCAGCACCTGCGCGGTCGTGCCGTCGTAGTTGCGGCCGGCGAGGGCGAGGAAGGGATACCCGTGGCCGGTGACGTCGACCTCGCGCAGGTCCTTGGAGTGGCTGCCGCGCGCGACGTTCGGCGGCAGCGCGAGCCCGCTCCCCTGCGCGCTCCCCGCCGCCACCAGCTCGCGCCCCTCGGCGTCGAAGATCTGGATGCCGAGCCGCAGGTCGGGATCGGCCGCAACGACCTGCCGCCCCGACTGGACACGCCACATCTCGACGTCGCCCGGGTGCGCGTCGACGAACTCGAGCAGCTGGTCGAGCTGCAGATCGATCAGGACCTTGGCGTCGTTGTCGAAGCGGGATTCGGCGCGCTCGTAGACGTAGACCGAGAAGCCGCTCACCGTGAGCAGCATCACGGCGGTGTAGCGCAGCGTCCATTTGGCCCCGATCGACAGGGCCCTTCTACGCAACGCTGGTCTCGACCCGTGTCGCCGGCTCGCTGCGCTCCTCCAGGATGTAGCCGGCTCCCTTCACCGTGTGCACCAGCTTGGTGGGGAACCCCTGATCGATCTTCTTCCGCAGCCGGTTGATGTGGACGTCGATCAGGTTCGAGAAGCTCTCGAAGCCCCAGCCCCACACGTTCTCGGTGATCATCGTGCGCGACACCACCTGGCCGCGATGGCGCAGCAGGTACTCGAGCAGCGCGAACTGCTTGGGCGAGAGCTCGACGCGTCGGCCGGCGCGCTCCACCGTGCGGCGGTGCAGATCGACCACCAGATCGGCGGTGCCGAGGCGCCCGTCGTCGGGCTCGCCCAGCCGCCGCCGCGCGATGGCGCGGATGCGCGCGAGCAGCTCGGCGAAGGCGAACGGCTTGGGGAGATAGTCGTCGGCCCCGAGCTCGAGCCCCTGCACGCGGTCGCGCACCGCCCCGCGCGCCGACAGGAACAGCACCGGCGTGTCGATGTTCGCCTCGCGCAGCCGGCGCAGCACCTCGTAGCCCTCCATGTCGGGCAGCATGACATCGAGGATCACGAGGTCGTAGGACCCGTGGCTGGCCCGCTCGAAGCCCGAGGCGCCGTCCGAGACGACCTCGACCACGAAACCGTGTTCGCCGAGCCCCTTGAAGATGTACTGCTGGGCGGCGGGGTCGTCTTCGACGTAGAGCAGCTTCACGACGCGGTCCTCCATCCTCCATGGCCGGCTGGAGCCGCGGGGAAACCTAGCCGCGTCCAGTGACCTCGGCATGAAGACGAGCGAATCGCTCCAGGCTTCATTGCAGATTGGGGAGCCCCGCGGGGCCGGCGGGCCGGATTCGATCTGGAGCGATGGCGCGCGCCCCGCAAGCGGTCAATCTTCTCGCCGCGATGTCTCCTGGGGCCGCGCGCTCGTCGCCCGCGCGATGGTTCGCGATCGCGTTGGCGGTTGCCGCGGTGGCGGTCGCCGCTGGATCGCACTGGGCCGCGAGCCGGCCGCCCGGTCCTTCCGTCACGCCGGATCCGGACGGGCGCGTGCTGCTCTCGCTCCTGGCGCTCGGCGACACCGGCGAGCCACCGCGCCGCTTCGGGCGCGACGGGCAGCAGCAGATCCGCGTGGCGCGCGCGCTGGCTGCGGAGACGCAGCGCCGGCCCGCCGACGCGCTCCTCCTGCTCGGCGACAACTTCTACCCGGACGGACTCCACGAGAGCGAGATCGAGCCACGCGTGCGCGCGAACCTGACCGAGCCCTACTGCGCCTTCGTCGACCTGTCGGCCCCGCTCTCGTCGCACGTGGCGGTGCCGTGCCGGGATCCCGTGCACCCGATCCCGCTCTACGCCGTGCTCGGCAATCACGACGTCGAGACCGAGGACAGCCCGCGCCTCCAGGAGGAGGTCGTCCCCCAGTACGTCGCGAACTGGCATCTCCAGCGCGAGCCGCAGGTCGTCGAGCTGCCGGAGGGGGTGAGCCTCGTGCTCTACGATCCGCGGACGCTCCTCGCGAAGCGGGGCGACTTCGAGCCCTTCGTGCAAGCGGTGCGTGCCGCGCGCGGACCGTGGCGGATCCTGGTCAGCCACTATCCCTTCACCGACCGGACGCCGGCGGTGGCGGCCCTGCGCGCGCTCGAGTCCGCCGGCGTGCCCGCGCAGCTCCAGCTCTCCGGCCACGAGCACAACCTGGAGATCGGCGTGGTCGAGGGGCCGCATCCGCTGCTGCAGGTGGTGTCGGGCGCCGGCTCGGACCTCCGCGTCCCGCACCAGCGCCTGGTGGGCCTGCGCTTCGCTGCCCGGCTGCCCGGCTTCGCGCGCGTCGATCTGGTCGAGGGCCCGGACGGGCGCCGCCTCGTGGTTTCGCTCGTCGCGATCCGCGAGTTCGGCTGGCAGCTCTGGGTGCCGACCCGGGTGGTCGCGCGCTGGTCGGTCGACGAGGAGGGGCGCGCGCGCGAGGAGCCGCTTCCCGGGGCCGCCGCGCCGGCCGCGAACTAAGCTCGCGCGAGGAGGTCTTCGATGCTTCCCGATCCGCTGCATCCCGCGGTCGTCCATCTGCCGATCGCGCTCTCCGTGCTGATTCCGCTGCTCACGGCAGGCATCGCCCTCGCGATCCGGCAGGGCTGGCTGGAGCGGCGGACCTGGGCGCTCGTCGTGATCGCGAACCTGCTGCTCGTGGGCCTGGTTCTGCTGGCGCGCGAGACCGGCGAGGACACGGCGGACCGCGTCGAGAAGGTCGTCGACAAGAGGTACATCGGCGAGCATGCGGAGGCGGCCGAGTGGCTGCTCTGGGCGTCGATGGGCTCGGTGGTGGTGGCGGGTGCCGGGCTCGTCGGGCGCGGCGGCGCGGCGCGGGCCGCCGCCGTCGTCGCGTCGCTCGTGGTGCTCGCGATCGCCGTGCGCGTGGGAGCCCTCGGCGGCGAGCTCGTCTACAAGCACGGCGCGGCCAACGCCTACGTCCCACGCGACGTGGCGCCGTGAGCCGGGTGGAGCCCGACGCGGCCTCGCACATCGAGGCGATCCGGCGCCTGCTCCACCTCTACGCCGAGCGCATCGACGCGGCCGACTTCTCCGGCGTGGGGGAGCTCTTCGCGCACGGCGAGATCCGCGCGGCGGGGCTCGAGCGGCCGGTGCGCGGCGCGGACGCGGTGCGCCGGCTCTACGAGTCCGCGAACCGCGTGCATCCGGACGGTACGCTGCGCACGCGTCACGTCGTCTCGAACGAGATCGTCGACGTCGACGCCGCCCGCCGCGCGGCGACCGCGCGCTCCTACTACGTGGTGTACCAGGCGACGCCGCGCCTCCCGCTCCAGCCGATCGTGGCCGGGCGCTACCGCGATCGCTTCGAGCGCGCGGAAGGGGCGTGGCGCTTCGCGGAGCGCGTGATCGAAGTCGATCTCGTCGGCGACGTCTCCGAGCACCTGCGCATCGAGCTTCCGCCTCGCGATCGAGCCTGAGCCGGGTATCCTCCCGCGCCGTGGCGGTGACACGCGGGCGTTTCGATGGCCCTCGCCTCGTCGGCTGGGCGAGCCTCGCCCTGGCGGCGATGACGCTCGCCGTGCTCGCCGCGGCCGGCACCGGCGTGGACGGCGTGCGGATGCTGATCCGCGCCACCGCGCGCAGCTCGCTCGTGCTCTTCAGCCTGGCCTTCACGGCGTCGAGCCTGCGCCAGCTCGCGCGGACGCCGGCGACGGCGTGGCTGCTGCGCAACCGGCGCTACCTCGGCCTCTCCTTCGCGGTCTCCCACGCGCTCCACCTGGTCGGGATCGTCGCGCTCGCCGTGCGCTGGCCCGAGGAGATGGCGCGCACCTCCGCCACCACGGTGATCGGAGGCGGCATCGGCTACGTCTTCGTGGCCGCGATGGCCGCCACGTCGAACGACCGCGCCGTCGCCGCGCTCGGGCGCGAGCGCTGGCGGCTCCTGCACCTCGCCGGGAGCTGGCTCCTGTGGGGCATCTTCGCGTCGAGCTACCTGCCGCGGGCCGTGCGCTCTCCCGCGTACCTGCCGCTCGCGCTGCTCGCGCTCGCGGCGGTGGGGGTGCGCGCCGCGGCCTGGCTTCAGGGCTCGGCGATGCGCAGGCGATCGCCGACGAGCTCGAGCGTCGGGCAGTAGGGCCCGATCTCCTCGCGCTCCCACCAGCGACCGGTCTCGCGCCGCTGGGCCGCGTCCGCGAAGCGGTATCGATAGAGCGTGCTGCGCACGTAGCGCGGCGCCTCTCCTCCGAACGGGTCGCGCGCGAGGAGCTCGAGCACCGGCGGCGAGGCCTGCAGCAGGCGGCGCTGGAAGGCCAGGAACCACGGCGCGTCGGCGCAGCTCGCCAGCGCCGCGAACCACATCTGCCAGTCGAGGCGCGGCATGTGCAGGCCGGTGAAGGGCGGGCGGTGCTCGAGGCGGTCGGGCTTGTAGCGGAACTCGTACGGGAGCCACTCGTGGCCGTCGCGGCTCCCCTCGACCTCGATCTCGAGGCGGTCCTTGGTCATCGTCGCGAAGAGGCCGTAGGAGCTGAAGGAGCGCAGCGGCTCGACGGCGTCGACCAGGGCGGCGATCGGGCGGGGGATCCGGATCATGTACGCGACACGGTGTAGGGCGTGCGCGGTGGTGACGAGGAGGACGAAGCCGAGCGCCGCGGTGGCCACGGCGCGCCGCCAGAGCGCTCGCGGCGAGGGCGCCGGCGGCTCCGCCGGCACGAAGGCGCGGAGCCCGGGCACCCGGCGCCACACGCCGTCGTCGACCAGCGAGGTGCAGAGGACGACGGTGAGGGGGCCGAAGAAGCCGTAGTTGCCCGTGGCGTTGATCAGGAGCTGGAGCGCCGTGAAGCCGGCGGCCGCCGCGAGCCGGAGCGGACGCGGCCCGAAGACGCACCACGGCAGGCCGAGCTCGATCGCGAGCGCGCCACCGGTCTCGAGCGTGTGGAGGGCGGGCGGCGCCGCGTGCGCGAACGCGCTCGTCCAGGTCGGTATCGGCTGCGTCCAGTAGTGGTACTGGAGCGCCGAGAGGTCCCTCCAGGACGGGTCGCCGGACAGGAGCTTCACCAGGCCCGAGAGCAGGAAGAGGCGGAACACCAGCCAGCGCATCAGGAAGAGCGGCTCGGGCGACGGCTCGGCGCGGCTCGGGATCGGCGATCGCAGCCCGCCCGGAGCCAGCCAGATCGCGAGAAGACCGGCCTCGAGCAGGAGCTGGTCCCACTGGTAGCCGAGGAAGATCTGCCCGATCTGGGTGATCGAGAGATAGAGCGCCCAGAGGCCGAAGGCGGCGAGCCGCGGCGCGACGCCGAGCACGAGGGCGGCGGCGAGCCCGAGGCCGAGCGCGCAGGCCGCGTGGAGCGCGAGGTCGTCGCTGCGCAGCCAGAACAAGGTGGGAAGCTGGCGCCAGGCCTCGCCGCCGAGCTCCTCGCGGACCGCGTCCAGGAAGCCGCCGGCCGGTAGGATTCCCCGCTCGCCCACCAGCCCCGAGGCCTGCACCCAGAACGAGGCGAAGGCCCCGGCGTAGACGAGGCCGAGCCCGCGGAGCAGGACCTCGCGAGCACCGGAATAGCTGCCCCGAAAATCCCTCGGATCCCCTGAGGGAGGCTTCCCGTTTAACAGGTGGTCGGATACGATGCGCTCCGAAATTCTCACCCACCTCGTGCGCGCCCGGGCACTCTTCGGGTTGGGAACGTCTGGCCTCGCCGCTTCGCCCGGGCGGGAGGACGCCGATCATGAGCCACCGCCCCTCGCCGCGGAAGGGCCTTCCCGCGCGGCTGCTCATGCTGCTGCTGCCGCTCGGCGCGATGCCGCTGCTCGCCATGCAGTGCGTCGACCTCCCGCGCTCCGGTGCCCAGCTCTTCCTGAGCCCGGAGTCGAACCCGATGGTGCTCTCCGAGGACGGCACGCGCCTGTACGTGGCCAACACCACGTCCGGAACGCTCTCGGTGCTCGACGTCACCAACCCGCTCCACCCGAGCGAGCTCGCGGAGATCAAGGTCGGCATGGACCCGACCGGCCTCGCGATCCTGCCCGGCGGCGTCAACGGCGACGAGCTCGTCTTCGTCGCCAATCACATCTCGGACACGGTGAGCGTCGTGAGCCGAAAGCGGCTCGCCGTGGTGCAGACGATCCAGCAGCTCGACGCCAACGGCGTCACCCAGACCAACGAGCCGACGGCCATCGCGTTCACCAGCCCCTCGCGCGCGTTCGTCACGCTCGACGAGCCGAACCAGGTGCTGGTCCTCGACGTCGACGCGAACGGCCACGCGACGATCGACGCGAACCGGGTCGCGATCACGGCGCAGGCGCCGCGCGCGATCGGCGCCGCCGGCGGCAAGGTCTACGTGCTGTCCTTCGAGTCCGGCAACCAGACCGAGTTCCCGACCTGCTGGCCCAACGTCACCGCACCGACACCGGATGGCTGTCAGTTCACGCTCAACCTGATCGACAACCTGAGCCTCGATCAGGGGATCCAGCTCGGGACCATCTTCCAGTTCGCCGCGCGCAACCCCAACATCGGCGGCAAGATCATCAAGGACACCGACATCCCGGACCGCGATCTGTTCGTGATCGACGGCGACGCGGCCGTGCCGGCGGTGCAGCAGACGCTCCCGTCGATCGGCACCCTGCTCTCGGGGATCGCCATCAACCCGTGGTCGGGAGGCACGCGGCTCTGGATCGCCCACACCGAGGCGCGCAACCAGTTCCAGGGGCTTCGCGATCTCGACAACCGCATGTTCGAGAACCGCGTCGCGATCGTGGACTGCCCGCTCGGGCCGACCAGCGCCTGCGCGCTCAGCACCACGGTCGACCTCGACCAGTCGGCGGGGCCGCTCGGCCAGACCGTGCCCACGCCCTGGGGCATCCAGGCGAGCGGCGACGGCCAGACCGTCGTGGTGACGGCAGCGGGCGCCGACGGCGATCCCGGCGACGGGCGCCCGCCGATGCACGGGCTCTTCACCCTCGACCGCGACGGCAACGTGCTCGGCTCGGCGCTGGTCGGCGCGCTCCCCGAGGGCGTGGCGCTGCGCTCCGGGCCGGACGGCGCCGCGCAGGTCGCCTACGTCCTCAACACCGCGCAGAGCACCGTGTCGGCGGTCGACGTCTCCGACCCGCGGCATCCGGTGGTGGCCGGGAGCCCGCTGGTCGTCGGCCACGATCCCACGCCGCCCGAGATCCGGACCGGCCGGATCGCCTTCAACGGCGCGCGCGACTCGACCAGCAAGACCTTCTCCTGCGGCTCCTGCCACCCGAACGGCAACATCGACCAGCTGCAGTGGGTGATCAACACGGACATCGCCCCGGGCGAGGGCACGGACGCGAACAACCAGGTTCCCGAGCCCCGCACCACGATGCCGATCCGGCAGCTCACGGGAACGCTTCCGCTCCACTGGGAAGGCGTGCTCGCCGATCCCTTCCCCGGCGTCAATCCGAACGCGGCCGCGTTCGACATCCGCGGCCCCAGCGGGACCGACTGCGACATCGCAGTCGTCGGCGAGAAGGGCTGCGTGCGCCACCTGGTGAACGCCGCCCTCGCCGGGCAGAACTGCCAGCACAACCCCAGCGGCTGCGTTCCCGGCGAGGGACAGACCGGCCCCGACGGCGCCAACCTGCCGGGCCCGCTCACCGAGACCGAGCGGAACGCGATGTCCGCCTTCCTGCTCGCGGTCGCCTTCCCGCCGGCCCCGGCGCGCCGCGCGGACGACCACCTGAGCGCGATGGCCAACCAGGGCGTCAGCGACTTCTTCACCAACGAGGACGGCCAGGGCATCAACACGGGGGGCACCGGCCAGGCCGTCGGCTTCGGCGTCTCCACCTGCGCCGACAACCCGATCGGCTGCCACTCCCTTCCCCTCACGGTCGGCACCAACTCGTCGATCGTCGGCGGCTTCGACGCGCCGTCGGCGCGCGGCATGTGGGACCGCTTCACGCTCTTCTCCAACGGCATCATGTCGTCGGTGGAGGGGCTGCGCGGCGCGCAGGACTGCGCCAACGGCATCGAGCCGCCCGACAAGACCCTCGAGGTGCAGCTCCAGCCGGGCTCGCCGCCGATCAAGGTCAAGATCAAGGGCGACCCGTGCGACCTGAACTCGCCCCTGCTCACCTCCCTGCTCGGGTTCTCGTTCGCGTCGCTCCCGTTCCCGAGCCACGCGGTGATCTACGACCCGGCGGTCGGGATGACCGAGCGCGGCAGCTTCATGGCCACGTTCGAGGGGATCTTCGCGCTCGCGTACGGCGTGCGCGGCGACAACATCTGGCAGTTCCAGACCGAGATCGGCACGGGTCTCCCCGGTCTGACCGGCCGCCAGGTCTCGATCGATCCGAGCGACCCGAACAACGCCGACACCGTCTCGATGATGGACCTGATCGAGAAGTACGCCGGCGAGGGCCGCATCACCGCCGTGGCCCAGGGCCAGAAGCTCGGGGAGATGCGCTTCGATCCGAAGAGCGGCGAGTGGTCGTACCGCCTGGGCTTCGAGCGCACCGGCGCCGAGCTGCGCGATCTCGCGGCCTTCCTCGGCGAGACGGTCACGATCACCGCGGACCTGCCGGAGAACGTCTCGATCGGCGGCACCGACCACCAGCCGCTGCTCGACGTCGATCCGGACGCGCGCGCCGCGGAGAAGGGCGGCGATCCGCCGACGCTACCGCGCCCGTTCGAGAACGAGTCGGCGTCGTTCCGCCTCGGGGCGCAGTACGTCGACCCTGCCGCCTCGGTCCTGATCGACGGCGACCGCTGCACCGACTGCAGCTTCGCGACGGCGACGGCGGACACCGGCCAGGGCGCGATCGACGTCACGATCGACCACGGCCTCGTGCATGGCGTCCACGTGATGCAGGTGCTGAATCCGAGCGGCTGGGCGAGCAACGAGATGCCGCTGTGCGTGACGAACATCGAAGAGGGCCATCCGCTGCCGGCCGCCGGGACGGAGGCCTGCAGGCCGTACCACTCGAGCGAGATCACCAAGAACGCCGACTGCCACTCGCTCGCCGTGGTCGACTGCCAGTGCGACCCGGGCGCGCAGGGAGCGCTCCGGAGCTGCGGCCCCGCCGCGAACGACGTGCTCTGCCAGATGCAGCTCTTCTGCTTCGGGCCGGGCGACTGCTCGGACGCCACCGTCACGGCGACCTGCCCGTCGAGCTAGGCGGACCGGGAGGCTCCCGACGGGGCGGGCGCGGCTCGAATCGCCGGCGCCCGCTCCGGTGTCTATCCTGCATCCAAGGGGGCCTTCGGGGGCGTCGGATCCGATGCGGAGGTGGATCCCGACCGGCGGCGGGGTGCCGCCTGCAGCGAGGACGTCGAGCGGGCTCGGGGCGCGCCCGGCCTCGGACGACGCCGACGTCGACGCCCGCTTCCGACCGGGCGACGCGGCCGCGCTCGGCGAGCTGAACCTCCGCTATCGCAGGCGCCTCGAGGCAGTCGCGTTCCGCGTGCTCCACGACCGCGCCGACGCCGAAGACGTCGTGCAGCGCGTCTTCCTCGCGCTGCCGCGCGGCGAGTACCGGGGCGCGGCGAGCCTCGCGACCTATCTCTATCGCGCCGCAGTGAACGGCGCCGTCAACGTCCTGCGCAGCCGGCGCCGGCAGGAGGTCGCCCGGGCCGAGCTCCGCAGCCGCGACCTCTTCGCCGGCCCGCGCGGCAGCGAGGGCGCGGATCCCGAGGCGCGCGTGCTCGAGGGCGAGATCCTCTCGGCCGTCGCCTCGGCCCTCCTCGAGGTGAAGCCGCAGCACCGCCGGGCGCTGGTGCTGCGCATCGTGTGGGGCCTCAGCAATACGGAGATCGCCGAGCGCGAGGGCGTACCTCTCGCGACGGTGGGGACGTGGCTCCGCCGCGGCCGCGAGGAGCTGCGCCAGCATCTCGGCCCGCTGATCCGGGACCTCGGGCCGGGGCGACCGCGATGAGGCACCGGCGCGCGCGGCGGCTCGTGACCGGCCTCCTCGACGGCGGCATCGATGCGGCGACGAGGCGCTCGCTCGAGTCCCACGTGCGCGAGTGCCGGGCGTGCCAGCGCTCCCTCGACGAG
>Ga0335085_10011454_pt1 | contig 13150 bp, 10 predicted proteins | sample Lox_Sample_45_FD_206712 | JGI IMG/M metagenome (GOLD analysis project Ga0335085, IMG submission 206712) | Soil microbial communities from Loxahatchee National Wildlife Refuge, Florida, United States - Lox_Sample_4.5 | ecosystem: Environmental > Terrestrial > Soil > Wetlands | place: USA...
CGAAGGCTTCAGCCATTTCGTTACCTCCATGACTGCTCCGATCGCTTCCGGCTGGAGCGAATTCGCCGGGTGGGGCTTGCACCCACTGGAAAGCGCCGCCTTGCCACGGCGCACGCCGAGAGCGGCCAGTTGCCCGATGCCTCATAATTTTTACTGGCTGTGCCCCGACCTTCGGAGGATCGGCGCCGATCGGCGACTTCACCGACCGCCCCAGGGCCTCCCGGTTATTCGCCAAGCCAGCAATGTCGTCTCCTACTTCGTCCGGGGCTTGGGTGCGCGGGTCAAGCTTCGTCGGTTCACGCTGGATCTAGTCGCTATCGAGTGGGCCGATCACCGATCTTGGATAACAGTCGACGGCACGGATACGGGCATCAAGGCTCATCTGCGGTGCGAAGGCTGGGGGGCCGATGTGGAACAAACTTTGCCGTCGTACGATCGCTGTTACGAGGTCGTACTGATTAGACCCTGCCAAAAGAAAGGGCCGCCCGTCGCCGAGGGCCCGTGGCCGGTTCGTTTGTTAACCGAGTTTTCGAATTTCGGTTAAGAATCGCTTTACCCTGTTCCGGTTAGTTGCGCGCGTCCAAGACTTGTAGGTGCGGAACGGGATGAACCTGCAGAGATGGGCTCCCCTAGAGCGCGGCAAACTCATGTTGCCCAAGTTACGGCAAAAATCAGCAAGCGGTAGTGCTCATCGTCACGAGTATCAACCAACGGTGAAGGGCAATTCCAACAGCAATGCCGTTTCACCCGACGCTTCGAATTCCCCAATCCTTGTGGGTAATGATGCAACCGAGCGCGATCGCCGACGAGACTAATGCGACGCCGTCGGGGGTTCGATGTAATCGACGAAAGCACTCGTGTCGGAGCCCGGGGTCGGCGGCGTGACCGACGCCTCTGGGGCAGTCGCGTTCGACGTCGGATTGGCAGCCTGGTTGTTTTGCGGGTTGCCAGGCTCACTGGCAGGTCGCAACGCCCCTACCGGTCGCCTGGTCGACTTCTTCGGATGAACGAGAAGCCGCTCGGTTACTTTCAATCGCCTCACTGCCGCCTGTGGGAAGGTCAAACCGGCGCAAAGATGACTGAGTTTCGAGCACGATCCCGAGGTGTCAGCCAGCCGGATGCTTTCCCGATAGTAGCCGGCGGCTGCGGCGTACGTGCCGCGCCCCGCAGCCGCCTTGCCAAGGTAGTAGAAAGTGAGGTCATCGGGGTATCCGGTACGCATCACCAGCACCGCCAGTTCACCCCATTTCTCCGCCGCGTCGAGCTGCGCTGCTTCCAGTTGGACGCGCCGCCAGCTTCCGACACATGGCTCGCGGCAATCGAGCACCTTCTGTCCAAGCTGCAGCCGGGCCAGAAGCTCCGTACGGTCGGCATGGGCCAGCCTGCCAACCGGCTCTGCCGGTCCGCCGGCACAGCCGGCGAGGATCAGGCTGGCAGTCACCAACAGCGTTGATCGCAGTCTGCGATGCATCCCGCCGCCTCTCCTAACTGATCGCCGACCGGAGCGTGCCATCGGCTTAACCAAATGTTGCAACGGCATCCCCATCTTCGAGCCTTAGCGAAGTTGATGAATTTGCCGTTACCAGACGATGAGGAGAGACCGGTGATGGGCAGATCGCCGACGCTAGATGCCCGCGAAGCAACCGTTTCCAGTTTGAGCGATTTCGACACGCTGCCGACTCCGGAGCACGAGCTCGCATTGCGAGCGATCCGCGTGCTGCGGGCGCTTCTGATCACCACGATTGTGGTACCGCTCCTCCTTGCTGTTGCTGGCGGGTACCTTGCATACCGGTCCGATCTCAGGCTGGCTAACCAGGATTTGGCTGAGGCGGCCGCAGTCGCCGAGGAGAACACCCTTAAGGTACTCGACACGCACCAACTCGTCGCCGCCCGTATAGACGACTTGCTGTCCGGCCTTAGCGACGATGAGATCCGCGCGCAGGAACGCGGGTTGCATGACAAACTAGCTGGGCAGATCGCCGACCAGCCTCAAATTGCCGCCGCCTGGGCGATTGATGCTGCTGGCCACGAGCTCGTGAGCGCACGGGTCTTTCCTGTCAACCGCGCGCTCGACCAGTCGCAGCGGGAGGACTTTCGGGCGTTGCAGAACTCGGCTGATCGCCTGTTCATTTGGGCATTGCGCGCCCGCAGCCTCGAAACCAACACGTATCAGCCGTACTTCACGGTGGCACGACGCCGGCAAGGCACGAACGGCGAATTTCGCGGTATCTCGGTGACAGCAGTGACCGGCGAATACTTCGGGTCGTTCTACCGATCATTGCTGAAAGCGCCGGGCGACTATGCGGCAACGGTCTTCCGCGATGACGGTGCGGTTCTGGCTCGCTATCCAGCTTTGGAGGCGGAAGCCACGCCCCCGGCGTCCGACGATCCACTCGCGGCTGCAATCGCGGCACGATCGGCAGAGGGCATCATCGCTACAGGATCGCCCTTCGCCAGCACTGGCCGGCTCATCGCCTACAAACGCGTGGCGCACTACCCGGTCTATGTGGCGATTAGCCGAACGCGAGCCTCGATCTTGCATCAATGGCTCGCCTCGATGACTGGATACTGGGCGATTGGCGGCCCCGCCGCGCTTGCGCTGGTACTGCTTTGTCTTGTCGCGCTCAAGCGGACACGCCAGGAGCAGGCTGCGCTCTCTCTCGCGCGCGATGCCAGTGCGGAACAAGCCGCACTCGAGCGGCAGCTACACCAGGCGCAAAAGATGGAGGCGTTGGGCCAACTCAGCGCTGGCATCGCCCACGATTTCAACAATTTGCTGACCGTGATCGTCGGCAACATTGCGATGCTCAAACTGCGGCTGGGCAACCTCGACGGCGCCGAAGAATTCCTTGGCGAGGCGATGAGCGGTTGCGAGCGCGCTTCGCAAGTGACGCGCCGCCTTCTGTCTTTCTCCCGCGATGAGCCCCTCAATCCACAACCTACCGACGTTAGCGCTGTGATCGAGGGGATGGTCGATATCCTCAGCCGATCTCTGGGCAAGCAAATCATGTGCGAGATCGTGCCACCGGCCGAACGCTGGCTCGCATACGTCGACAAGAACCAGCTGGAAAATGCCGTGCTCAACTTGGCGCTCAACGCGCGTGATGCAATGTCAGGCCGGGGTCATTTGATAGTCAAAATCGCCAATTTCTCTTCCGGTGACAGCAAGGTAATGCTCTCTGGAAGTATGCTAGTCGACGATTACATCGAGATTTCGGTCACCGACGATGGGTGCGGCATGTCTGCGGAGACCCGCGACAGGGCGCTTGAACCATTCTTCACGACAAAGAAGGATGGTAAGGGGACGGGGCTTGGCCTTTCCCAGGTCGCCGGTTTCGTCGCGCGGAGCGCTGGCAAGTGCATCATCGAAAGTGCGCCGGGACACGGGACAACGGTGACGCTTTTCTTGCCGCGCTATCACATCCAAGCTAATGCGGTCGAAACTGAGCCTACCAATTTACACGCCGCGTCGGCAATAAACGCCTGAGCCTACGGCTTGGTAAATCGCGCGTTCTTCCGCGCTTTGGCTAATCGACGGAAGGCGTCATTGAGGTGCTGGAATGGCACGCTCGATAGCGGCGAGCAATTCGCTCGGGAGAAACGGCTTGTGCAGAATGTCGACCGCGGACACCGCGCGCGCTCGGCGGATCGTTTCGGCATCCTCGACGCCGGAAAGAAAGATCGACTGTATGCCGAAGCGATCGCGCAGTCCGCGCGCGACTTCAATGCCGTCCACAGCGCCAACGATCTGAATGTCCACGACTGCAAGTCGAGGGTTGTGCTCCTCGGCAAGGACCAACGCTTCGCTGCCCATTGAGGTGCAGCCGGCGATCGGGAATGAGAATTCCTTAAGCACGTGTGAGATGTAACTGCTAATCAGCGGTTCATCCTCGACGATTAATATTCCGCCGCCGACCGTATGGCTCATTAAGCGCTCTCCGCACGATGGGGACGGCAGGGTTTGCCCTATGCGTTAATGAAGCCCTAATCCATCGGATGACACTGAAAATGTATGCACGCGGCCCAGTTTCGCGCGGTGTCCCAAGAAGCTGCGGTATCGGTTTCCCCGTCCTCTAATGAGTGGCCCTTTTCCCTTTGGCAAGGGTCATTTCGGGAACGGGGTACTGTCTTCGCTTTTTTAAGAGGTGCAAGTCGTCTGGCGTTGGTGGATGAACCCCATAGGGGCATCTTGATGCGCCCCAGCCGCCGAGATTAAGTGACCGGAGTCGGATCAATAACCCGACCTTCGCCGCAGCGCGCGGGACCTGCCGCAGTGCGCCGTAAGCGGTCATCGCCAAGGCTGCAGGCCGCGGCGCCTCAGAAGTGCGGGAACGTGCAGACCAAGTCGTCATGAGCACGAGAAATCGGGTCAAATTTCTAAGAATCGAACCAACGATAGTGAAGGGTCAAAATCCAGTGCTGAAACGCCCGCCATTGTGGGCGGTCAGCCAACTCGCCCAAGCCACTTTCGTCTGGAAGCCGTCCGCGATTGGAACCGATAGAGTGGCGCCGTAGCGCGTCACCGATTGAAAATCTTGATTGCTGACGCCGTTGAGAATGGTGTCGCCACCGAAATAGTGTGTGACGTCGGCGGCCAGCCAGAGTCCGGGACGAAAATTATAGCCGGCATGCGCCTGGGTCGTCCAAAGCGCGCCTTGGCCCCGGTCCTTGCCACCAAAGAAGTTGCTGTTGTCCGTGCGAAGCCATACGCCAGCCGAACGATCCACGAACCAATTATCGATTGGCTGAGAAAAACCAGCCTCCGGTTTGAAGCTCCAGCGGTGGGAGCTGATGTTGATGAGATGTTGCGGGTTATAGTCGCCTGTCGGTGCCACGGCCGTGAGGCTGACACCGGCTGTGGTAGTCGGTTCCCGCTGCATGAATTCAGCCGGGGTCAGGGCCGGACCGCCTATCAGATTCTCGGTAACGCGCATCAGCATGTCGCCCATACCCAGCCGGGTGATTTCCCGGCTCGCGTCGAACACGTCGCCCCGCAAATGGGCCTTGACCGCAGGGATGAGGATCGCTGCGCTGGCCTGGTTGCCAAACAGGTCGAATGTGCGGTCGTAGCCTACCAGGGCGCCGTCGATCACCCCTCTGACATTCGAAATCGGGAGCGACGGGTCCAGGCTGGCCGCGCCCGCGGTATGCGCATAGGTCGCGAGCAGAAAGTTGGTGTTGATTGGGCTCGCGGAGTAGGCACGCGGCTCCATATCTTGGGCCTGGGCCAGGCGGGTTGCCGACATCAGGCCAAGCACCGCCAGCAGAAACAATATCGCCAGCCGGCGTGCTTCGGTGATGGTGGTGACCACGGAACGGACGGGGAAGCGTCGAGTGGCGGCGCGAGTCGTTACACGGGCGCTTCGAGGATCGGGGGTGCCTTTCGCCGGCGGTAAGCGGCTCGCCGCTAGCAATTCGGCCTTCGAAGATATCACCAGCGTTCCCACCACCACCATTCTGGGTGATCGCTCCGCAATTTGCGGGCGTCTCTCGGCGGTAGTTTTCCGATCACGAACCCTAACCTGATACACGCGGGCGTATAGTCGCGTTCGCAAAGCCCCTGCAGTTGAGTCAGCACCTGCTCAACGGTTATTTTTCGCTGAGCTGCCGCCGGCATGGTGAGCATTACTGTGAGCGCGATGCCGATCATCAAAATGCGGAGCATGGGGCTGCCTCAATTGGCGCGGGGTGGCCCAGATTAGCCAACTCGCATCCAGAGTGCCCATATTCAATAATACAGCCACTGTCAGGCAGGAGAGGCGACGGCGTCTGTAGTGTGCTGCGGCGATGAGAAAGCGCCGGCAGCGGTTACGGCAAGCGGCCTCTTGCAGCGGGAGACCGATCATAGCCTCCGACCCCGCTCCTCGCGGTGCTATCGTACCCGCTATGACCAGATGGACTGTGACGCCCCGCCCGCTGCCGGGATTGGCGCTCGCCGCCTTCGCGCTTCTGGTGCTGGGCTATATCGCTTGGTTGTCAGTGCAAAAGGCCCTCCAGGCGCGCCTCTTTGAGGCATCCCTCGCCGTGGAATGGCTCGCTGCGATCGCGGCAATTTGTGGGCTCGTCGCAGCGTGGATGATCACCCGGCGTGCTCGTGCGCTGTCGCTGTGGGGTTGCCTCGCCGTAATCGGAGTCGGCGCTTTACTCCTGGCCGATCCGATCGAGCGGCAAAGCTGGCCGGCAATGAAACTCTACGTTGCGCCCGTGCCATTTACACTCAGGGCGACGGCGGTCGTGCTCGCCTTCATGGCCGCCATCGCCGTCGTCTGGCCGGAAAACCGGGCCCGCCTCTTGGCAATGATCCGCTCCACAGAGCCGACCGCCTCCCAGACCAGAGACGGCTGGCACAGCGCACTTCTTGCGTCGCTCCGGGGCGTCGGAATCCAGCCGACGCCCGATCAATTTTATCGAGCTGTCCTGGCTTGGCTCGCGCTGGTTACTATCGGCGTCACCCTGCAGCTTCTCATCCGTGGGGCTCCTTTCGAGGTCGCGCTCATAGTGTGGCTGGGAGGGCTCGCTGCCACTCCGCTGGTCCTTCGGCTGATGCGCTTGTTTTGGCAGCTGAGAAGCCCCTCGGCTGAAGAGGAGCTCAGCCGCAACCGAAACCGGCGGCCGAGTTTCTACCTGCGATCCTTCGAGCTTGACGCCGCCTTTGCGAAGCCGCAGTTCGGTATGGTCGAATTTCTTCTCGGGCGTCCGCGCCTGACGATGGAGCAGATGATCACCCGCGCTTTGCGCCGGCGCGGGCCCGTCATCGCTATAGGTCGCCCAGGCGAGCGGCTACCGAGCCTCGGCGCCGCTCGGTTCTATGTCGACGACGAAAGCTGGAAGAGCAAGGTCAACGACATCACCGCAGCAGCCGAGGTCGTCGTCTGGGCAACAGGCGTGACCGACGGCCTGCGTTGGGAACTTGACCATCTGATCGGGACGGTGCCGCCAGATCGGCTCATCGTCTGGGCTCACCCGCACGCGCTTCAACTCCCGCCGGAAGAGCGGGAGCGAGAATGGGCCAGGTTTTGCGATGGGCTCGGGTCTCGCTTTCCGGTCCGGCTCCCAAGAAGTCTCGGCGCCACGGTATTCTTCCATTTCGGGCCGAATTTCGAGCCGATCGGCGTCGCTCCGAGGGAGCGTCCGGCTCTGCGTGGTCGCGATGAGCACGGCCCCGCGCCTAGCGCTCGGCGCCAAGCTTCAGCGCTACGTGAGCTGCTGGCGGCCAAGCGGCTTTTAAGGCGTTTCGATCTCTGGCGGGAGCGCGCTTGGCGGGCGGCGCCATTTGCGGCAGGGCTCTTGACCGCTGCCCTCATGGGGGCCGGTTTCTGGCTTGCTTGCGGCTGGGTTGATACCGGCGCGCTCACGGCAGTCCTGGCCAGAGCCGAACCGCTGGATGTGGCATACGCACTCTACAATAACGAACACCGTTCGATCGGAGGGACAACTCCGGAGGCGGTTCGGGCGACCCAGAAACAATGGCTCGCGGGTTCCGAGGGCGAGCAGCATTTCACGGCCAACCCGCGGTCACGTTCGCTCGCGGAGGCGTGGGTGCGGATCTACGACAGGGCGGCGGTTTCCCCCCCAGTGGCGGCCTCGCTCCTGGGTCGACGGCCGCTCTACGTCGACCTTGCTTCCGCGGCAGACGCACAGGCGCGGGCGGAAGCAGCTTCGGGCACACTGGAGGCGGTGGTGATCTTTTTGGGCGTAGCCAGCGCCGCCGAGTCTGACGCCGAGGACCTGCGCGACCATCCGTCCGTTATCACGCTCGGTTTAGATACGTTGACCAAGCTCGCGGAACTCCGCCGGACGGCGCTTGAGGCCGATCTGGTGGTTCTGCACTTCATCTCAATGCATGCAGAAAGTGTGGGCTTCAGCACACTTCCCAGCGGCCAAGTGGTTCCTGAATTTGCCAGCGACCCAAGCCTCCAGCAGGAGCTGGTCCGGCTCGAGGAGGCTAGCCTCGCCGCATCTCTTGCCCTCGATGCCATGGTACAAGAGCTCGCCTGAGAGGCTCGTGGACGTGCACGCGCGCCGCCAACGCAGCGTGTTCATTGTTTGGCCGGCGCGCGACCGCACCCGCCGGCGGGCTGCATCTGGCCTTATACGGGGCAGCAAGCGCCGACACTTCCCGAAGCCGAAAGTCCCAACCCGAGCCCGGGACGTTGACCAGACTTGCCTGTAGTGCGCAGGCAGAATGTCGCGCTCCGCCGCGGATAGCGCACCGGCCGCTTGTGCAATCCTTATTTTCCTACCACCCGATGTTTGTAGGCTAAACCAGTGTCTTTGATGATCGGCTGCTGCAACCCCTCGGGCAATGTGTGATCATCCCTTTGACCGCGCGAGGCACATGCGGTTGGCGTGGGTGATAAGCGTTCATATGGACTTTCCGCTCGCGGATTTCCTTATGGACGCCTCCGATCAAGCCTTCCTTACCGGCGTGACCTCTGGTCGCGAGGTGGATACGGTAACTATCGACGGAATCTCCTGTCGCCATCTGGTGTTTTCCCAGCCACCCGGGATCAAGCTGGAGCTTTGGGTCGAGAAGAACGAGCAGTCAGTCCCGCGGCGCTTCGCCATCACCTATAACACGCCACAAGACCATTCGAGCTTCATTGCCGATTTGTCGGACTGGAATTTCTCGGTCCACCCAACCGATGCGGATTTTTCGTTCCAGCCACCGGATGGAATGACGCGACTGGATCTGTCGGCAGGATCGGCCGCTGCGGCCGAAGGAGCAAAGCCGTGAGCAGCACTGCAAAGTCCGCCGTTGTCGTGTTCATTGCGCTGCTCACCGCAACCAACGCGTTTGGCTGGGGTTCGGTCAGCGGTCCGCGCGGCGGCACCGCATATCGCGGCCCGATGGGGGGTGCTGCCGTGCAGGGCCCTAACGGGGGCACCGCCGCCCGTGGTCCCTATAGCGGTGCTGCTGCGCGCGGCCCCAATGGGGGGACGGCCGTCCGTAGTCCGTATGGTGGCGCCGCTGTTAGGGGGCCCAATGGCGCTGTCGCTGTTCGTGGTCCCGTATATCGCCCATGGGTTCGTGCGCCTTACTACGGTGCGGTGGTTGCCGTGTTACGCTCGGCGTGGTGGTTGCGGCGTCCGCACCACCGCCGGCGCCGAACCCGGAGCTCTGCTGGTATTGGTCAAACTCGGCAAAAACCCAAGGTTATTGGGACTACTGCGCCTGACTGCGGCCCGAGCAAAGAGTTCTTCTCCGTGCCGATACCAGCTGCTTTGATGTAGTCGTCGAGATAGGCCTTCGACCAGCGCAGACCGCGTTCCCGATGGAAGCGGTCGTCTCGGCATCACCGCGCGACGCCGCGATCACGCCGCCCTCGGCCATCACCGGCGACCGCGTTTCTCAACGGGTGGAGTAGAAATCCCATAAAGCCGGTAGAAGCATCACACCACATCCCGCGGGTTGCGTCCCTGAAGGCTTTCGGACAACGGCCCTAGTGCGCCTGCATAGCTTCGTCATGGGGCCGTCATCCTCAACAAGAAGCAGAAACCCTTATCGCCCGGCCGAGCGTCCGCTCTCCAAACCGACCTTCGCTAGTGGAGGCGAGAACGTCGCGAACGCACGCCGTCAGCAGACCTGAGGGTCGGTGCCGAATTTCCAGGAATCACCGCGCGCTTCCTCGTCTCGGTCCCGACTACAAGCTGGCCGAAGCTCGCGCAGGCCGGTACGATTGGAACGTTGGATTTGTGGGGTAATGGAACCCGCCCGGGAGAGCGCGATGTTGCGCAGCATCTTCGTTGCTGGCTGGGCACGAGCCGCCTCTGCGGTTCTGCTGGGCTTGCTGCTTGCCGCTGGTCGATTGTCGGGAACCGCGATCGCGGCACCGGCCGCAACGGTGCCCGCTGCGGCTGCCACCAGCGACACAGCGGCGCAACAGGTCGAGCTGAATGAACTCCTCACCCTGCTTGCTCAGCGGTGGTTGAGTGAGCAAGGCGCGGCAAAGGGAGGGGCCTCGACCTCGCCCGAAAGCGATGTTTCGTTCGTCGAGTGGCTTAACTCGTCAGCCACCAGCATTCATGATCAGTTCGTGGAGCTCATAAAGGCCATCCCCCGTCTACCCGACGAGTTCAGGACGGCGCTCGACCACCTTGCCGGACTTGATCGGGATTTTAATGCGTGGTGGTTCGTCATCCTCGGAGCAACCATAGTAGGCGCCGAGTAATTGTTTAGACGCGCTACGGCGACGACACGACGGCGCCTCGACGGCGTTTTTCCGGAGACTACGACCGATCGGCTGTATCTCATCGGCGTCCGCTTCGGCTTTCGGCTGACGGCGGTCGCCTGGTTTGTCGTGAGCAGCGCCGTCCCGTTCCTGCTCATTCATTTCCCGCCGATCCGCGGTACCGCCATTCTTGGCCTCATTGTCGCCGTGGTGATTATCCGAACAAGCGGTGCCTTGGCCGATCTGGCGCTTTCCCCCGGCCGGGCGGATCTGCGGCTTATTCCCTTGAGTGACAAGGCCGTCTTGTTCTACCGGCGGCGTCTCATGGTGTTTGCCACATGGTTCGCCGTCTGTTGGAGCGTCATCGAGGAGTGCGAGCCCCTGGGGATTTCGGAGCGTGGCGTTCAAGTCCTCGGATACGGGCTCGGGATAGGCCTCGTTGCCATCGCGCTGGAAGCGATCTGGCGCAGTTCAGCCAGGTTCATCCCGGCGGGGTTGATTGAAACCGACGTCTCGCGCGTCGAGACACGGCGGTTTGCTCGAACAGCCCACAAAGTGATCTTGTCGGTCGGGTTCGTTTTGTTGTGGGCTTTTTGGGTGGCAGCCCCCGGAGTGACAGCGGTGCTGCCGAGCTTCTGGCTGGTTTTAGTCGCTATGGCGCTGCCGATCGCGATCAGAACAGGGCGGCATGCGGTGGCGCACGTGCTCCGACCGTCCAACCCGTCCGAGATGGACGCCAAGGCAGGTGTCGCTCGGGTCGCGCTGGAACACGGCCTTCGTGCATTGCTCATCATCGTCGCGGTAGTGGTTTTGTCCTACGGGTGGAATGTCGATTTCGTCCATTTCGCGCAGCGCGGCACGCTTTTCGCCGAGGTGCTCCGCGGGGTCCTGGCGACTGTCGTAATCCTGCTGCTTGCCGATGTTCTTTGGCAGATTCTCAAGGCTGTAATCGACAGCAAGCTCGCCGCGACGGCGGATCTGGGGCAACCGAACACCGAGGAGTCCCGCCGCCGGGCGCGGATCCACACCCTGCTGCCGATATTCCGCAATGTCGCCCTGGTAATCGTCATCGTCGTTGCGACGATGATGGCGCTCGCCGAGTTGGGGGTTCAAATCGGGCCTCTTATCGCCGGCGCGAGTGTGATCGGGGTCGCGATCGGGTTCGGCGCTCAGACATTTGTCCGCGACGTCATTGCCGGCATGTTCTATCTGTTTGACGACGCCTTCCGCGTCGGGGAATACATCCAGAGCAATAATTACAAGGGGACCGTCGAAGGCTTCAGCATCCGATCCGTGCGGCTGCGACACCACCGTGGCCCCGTTTACACGGTCCCATTCAGTCTTCTGGGGGCCATTCAAAACCAGAGCCGCGACTGGGTGATCGACAAGATGACGGTTGGCATCTCCTACGACAGCGACCTTGAGAAGGCGCGAAAGCTCGTCAAGCAGGTCGGGCAGGAGCTCGCTCAGGATCCCGAATTCGCGCCGCTGATCATCGAGCCCCTGAAGATGCAAGGCGTGGAGGCCTTTGACGATTTCGCGATCAAGATACGCCTCAAGATGATGACACTGCCGAACGAGCAGTTCGTGATCCGCCGCAAGGCCTACGCGATGATCAAGAAAGCATTTGACGAAAACGGCATCAAGTTCGCCCTTCCGACCGTGCAGGTCGCTGGCGAAGGAGAACCTGCGCAAGCGGCAGCGGCGGCGGCGCGTCAGTCTCTCCATTTAGTCCACCCCGCCTCCGAATAGCCGGAGGACGCGAAGTCACCCCATTGAGGCAGGCGTCCTCCCGAACGGACCCGGACGACCTCGCAGGTTGATTTGGATTGCCGAAGTTCGCTGGAGCCTCCACTGTAACGCGGGAAGGTCGATTTGAGGCAGTGGAATAAAACGCGGGGCGCAAATACCCGCTCATCCGCTTTTGACGAAGGCAGCTTTGGGGCAATTTTCCCCGTTCCCGGCGATCACGCCGAACGGCCGGTGTAGAATTCCTAAAGCGGCCGTAACGCAACATCTGACCCAGGTCGTTCGACTCGAGTGCCCTGAGCAAGAGGTCTCAGAAAACACGGGCGGTCTTAGGCTGCGGCAGCATCAAGGTGAGGACACGGCACAAAGGCGCTGCCCGCAGCCCGACGTCTCAGCGATGCCGAGAGCAAGGCCCCAATTTTGCCTGGTGTGCCTTGCTCGCGTCATTCTATGAACATGCCAAGTTGTTTGCCGAGCAATTCGGCCGCCCGGACCGCGCCCCGATCTGTCCTTGTTCTCGGACGAGGCCGCCGATCCTCGATCAGCACGGCGAGTACATCGGCCTCGGTTACCGTAACCTCGTCAAAACCAGCCTATTCCTCTGGTGTGGGCGAGTTTTAAACACCGCGGCCGATGTTCACCACCGGCCCTGACCATCGCATCATGGGTCGCCGGGCGCTTTGTCGCCGTGACGCCTTGAGGAGCGCAGACACCAATGAGGTCCACGGTTTCGAGCTGGCGGGAGACCCGGATGACCAGGCACTCGCCGGTGCTGTTTGGCATCGGGCGGGCGGCTCGGTCCCGCGGCCGCAAGAACCGAAACAATTGACGGCATTGCGGTCAGCGCTGACGACTGGGCAAGATGCAGTTATGGGCCGGATCAATCAATTCGGAGCGATCATGAGCGATAGCGCGCTGCCTCTGCACATGCTGGATGTCAGGGAGCTGACGGCGGAGACGTTCGCCCCCTACGGCCAGGTCATCGCGCCGCTGCGCACCGGCGGGCAGGGCGCCGAGACCAGATACGACCCGGAAACCTCGGCGAACGAGGCCAAACTGGTCCTGCAAAATGGGGTGCCGCGGTTGTGGATCATGCAGCTGCCGCATGTCGGGCTCGGCTTCAGCCGGATCGCGCGGCACCGGCGGGTGACGCAATGCCTCGGCTCCCTGGGCGGAAAGGAATGGCTGATCGGCGTCGCGCCGCCGGGCGATTTGACTGATGAGGCGCG
>Ga0335085_10011455_pt1 | contig 13149 bp, 9 predicted proteins | sample Lox_Sample_45_FD_206712 | JGI IMG/M metagenome (GOLD analysis project Ga0335085, IMG submission 206712) | Soil microbial communities from Loxahatchee National Wildlife Refuge, Florida, United States - Lox_Sample_4.5 | ecosystem: Environmental > Terrestrial > Soil > Wetlands | place: USA: Florida...
CGGAAGATTCGCTGCGCGTGTACCGGCAGATCACGGCGAGCAATCCAGACGATCCGAATGTATGGCTGCAGATGGGGCACCAGTTCTACGCACAGAAGCAGCTGGACACGGCGATCGAGAATTTTCGGAAGAGCCTGGAGCTGAAGGCGAATCAGCCGGACGCCGAGTTCGCGCTGGCACAGGCGTACGCCGATCAGCAGAAGTACAGCGATGCCATCGCGGCGTATCGCAGGGGACTGGCGCTGGCGCCGAATTCGGCGTTTGCGGAATGCAACTTGGGCGTGGCGCTGTACAACAGCAATCAAGCGAAAGAGGCGATTGTGAGTTTCAAGCGGGCGCTGGAGCTGCAGCCGGCGTTCCCCGAAGCGCTCAGCGGACTGGGGTCGGCTTCGACGGCGGTTGGAGATTTGAGCGGAGCCGAGGATGCGTTTACGCGTTTGATCGAAGCGCGGCCGGACGATGCGGGGGCGCGATACAGCCTGGGCACGGTGCTTTATTTGCACGCAAAATACGGCGCAGCGGCGGCGAGTTTTCGGGAGTGCGTGCGGTTGAATCCGACATTTGCGCCGGCGCATTACAATCTAGGAATGGCTTTGAGCCGGTCGAATGATGCGGCTGGAGCGGCGGCGGAGTTTGCGGAGGCGCATCGGTTGGATCCGAAGTTGATTGCGCCGAAATAGCTTCTGGAATGCTATTGCAGCGACATCTTCCGGAATTGCGGCTGTGTTTCCTTCGTCAGAGCACAGGCACTTCGGAGTCGCCGCTCGCGACTCCTCAGCGTGACGATCCTGGCCGGATCGTCACATCAGTGTCTGTGCCACCTAAAACCTTAGGCGTCGGAGAGGGATTCGTCGAAGCCGGGGGCGTCCTTCTTTTCCGTTTTTTCCATTTCGGCGGCGTCGAGGATTTTGCCGCAGTCGAGGCATTCGAGGTATTTGGCGTCTTTGTCCTCGGCGATTACCTGGGTGCGTTTGTGCGGGCAGGTTTCGGTCATCGAAGCGTCCGAGTCACAATCTGACGCGATTGTAGCATTGGCTTGCACTCGAATTGCCGGGCCCCCCGAAGCCGACGGCAACACCAAACTCAAAAGCAAAAGCTGCCGGGCTAAAGACCCCGGCGCTACGTTTAAGTCAAAGGCAACACCAACGGCTGGCCGACCCGGAGACCGGCGGCCCCGGGGGATGATGCCAATCATTGACAAACATCGCGAATGGCAATATCTGTCGGGTGGGTTGTTGCATCTGAATGAGGCAGCGTGACTACGGAAACGTCATCGCAGAAGCGGTTGGGGACGGCGCTGTTCTACGGCATCGTGGCGCTGCTGCTGTATCTCGCGTTTCTGGTGTTCGCGCCGTTTCTGGTGCCGCTGGCGTGGGCGGCGGTGCTGGTGATCGTCACGTATCCGGCGTGCGAGTGGCTGGGGCGGCGGTGGGGGCCTACGCGCGCGGCGCTGGCGTGCACGGCGGCGGTGACGCTGATATTGATCGTGCCGGTGCTGTTCGTGATGGTGGCGTTCGTGAAGCAGGGCGTGAACGCGGTGCAGGAATTTCAGTTCCAGGCGGCGATCGGCAGTTATACGCGGCTGGACAAGCTTTGGACCATGGTTCAGGAACGTTTTCCGGGCGCCGGATCGGAAGATTTCAGCCATACGCTACAGCGCTACGGCGGGGTGGTGGCCGGCTTCGTGGCCGGAAAGCTCGGCATCATCCTGAAGAACGCCGCTGTGTTTTTCTTCCATCTGGGCGTGACGATCCTGGCCATGTTTTATTTCTATCGCGACGGGGCGCCGATGGTGGCGAGGCTGCGGGATCTGCTTCCGTTTGAGCTGGAACACCGGGACCGCATGCTGAGCGAGTCGCGGGAGCTTATTTTTGCGAGCGTCACGTCGAGCCTGGCGGCGGCCATGGCGCACGCGATTCTGGGCGGGATCGCGTTTGCGGCGACCGGGATCAGCGCGCCGATATTCTGGGGCGTGATGATGGGATTTTTCTCATTTGTGCCGCTAGTAGGGTCGGCGCTGATCTGGGTGCCGGTGGCGATCAGCCTGATGGTAGGCGGGCACCTGGGAAAAGGCCTGATTTTGGTGTTCGTCTGCGCGGTGATCGTGACCGCGGTGGACAACGTGGTGCGGCCGTGGCTGATCAGCGGGCGGGCGGAGCTTGGCGGGCTGATGGTCTTCATCGGCGTGCTGGGAGGAATCGAGGCGTTTGGACTGTTGGGCGTCGTCCTGGGGCCGATCATAGTGGCGATGGCGGCCGGCGTCCTGGAGGTCTACGCGCCGACGCATCCCCGCGGTGGAAACAAAGCGGCTCGTGCGGATGCGAAGTAGCGGGAGCCCGTGCTAGAGTAGCGCGCCTTAACATCACGAAGCGCCGATATGCTGGGATTGAGCCGCACATGAACCGCCGTATGGGCAAGAACTCCCATTCTCATCCGAATCACGCGGGGCTGCCGCCAGAGAAACTCCGCTGGCGCTGCGATCCCGCGGACATTCCCTTTGAATCGACGGCGCAGATCGAGCCTACGGCGGGTGATATGGGGCAGGAGCGCGCGCTGCGGGCGCTGCGCATGGGAGTGGAGCTGACGGCTTCGGGCTACAACCTCTTCGTCTGCGGGCTTTCGGGGACCAGCCGGGGCGGGATGATCGTGCGGATGATCGAAGACATGCACCCGCAGACCGAGCCCGCGCCCGATCGCTGCTACGTGAACAATTTCAAGAACACGGACCGGCCCCGGCTGCTGACGCTGCCCCGGGGGCTGGCGAATGCATTCAAGAAGGAAGTGGAATCGGGAATCGAGTTTCTGCGCCGGCGGATTCCGCAAGTATTCGAAGGTGAACCTTTTCAGCGCCAGAAGACCCGGATCGTCGAGCGCTTTACCGTGCGCGAGAAAGAACTGATGGACGATTTCACGCGGCGCATCGCCCGGGAGCAGTTCGCGCTGGGGCGCATGCAGGTGGGCGCGGTGGCGCTGCCGGAAATTTTCCCGGTGCTGGACGGTCAGATGGTGCCGATCGAGGAAATCCCGAAGATGGTGCAGGACGGGAAGCTGGAAAACACGGCGGCCGAGGAATTGGAGCGCAAGTACGACCAGTTCCGGCAGGAATTTACGATCGTCTACCGGCGCACGCTTTCGCTTTCGCGGGAACTGGCCAGCGAGATGAATTATCTGGAGCAGGAGGCGGCTTCGGTGCTGGTGGACGGCGTGATCGAAGAGCTGAAGGAAAAATACACCGGCGCGCAGATTTCCGAATACCTGGAGGAGGTGCGGCACCACATCCTCGACAATCTCGATCCGTTCAAGGAGCGCGAAGGCGAAGAGGAGCAGCCGCCTTCGGAAGCGCCGGGGCTGCCGAAACCGGAGCGCGGCGAGCGCGATCCATTCCGGATTTACGGCGTGAACGTGATTCTGGCGCACAACGAGCACGACAAATGCCCGGTGGTTTTCGAGACGATTCCGACGTACGCGAACCTCTTCGGCACCGTGCATCGCAGCTACGACACGCGCGGCAGCTGGAATTCGGATTTCATGGACCTGCGCGGCGGATCGCTGCTGCGGGCCGACGGCGGATTCCTGGTGATGTACGCGCTCGACACCATGACGGAGACGAGCGTGTGGCGCACGCTGAAGCGCACGCTGAATCACGGCAAGCTCGAAATCCAGCCAATCGACATGTTTTTTCCGTTCAGCAGCGCGGCGCTGAAACCGGAGCCGATCGAAATCCACGCGAAGATCATCCTGATCGGCGACCGCGAGATGTACGAGCTGCTGTACGACTACGAGGACGACTTCAAGAAAATCTTCAAAGTGCGCGTGGAATTCGACGAGGAAATGAACTGGAGCGACGAAGTCTACCGCCACTACGGCGGGCGGCTGCGGAAGCTGGTGGACGACGAAAAGCTACTGCATTTCGATCGCACCGCGGTGGCCTCGATACTGGAGCACGGCGTGCGCCTGGCTGGCCGGCGCGGCAAGATCACCACGCGATTTTTCGACCTGGCGGACCTGGCGCGCGAATCTTCCTACGCGGCGCGGCACGCGGCCAGCAGCGTGGTGACCGCCGAGCACGTGCGCGCGGCGCTGGACGCCAAGATCGACCGCCACAACCTGCTGGAAACGAAAATCCGCGAAATGATCGAGCAGAATCTGGTGTTCATCGATACCGACGGCGGGCGCACGGGCCAGATCAACGGGCTGAGCGTGATGGAAATTGGCGGCTATGCGTTTGGAAAGCCGGTGCGCATCACGGCGTCCGTGGCCATGGGCAAATCGGGCCTGATCAACATCGAGCGCGAAGCGAATCTGAGCGGGCGATTCCACGACAAAGGCGTGCAGATCATTTCCGGATATTTGCGGCGCACCTTCGCGCAGGATAAGCCGCTTTCTCTTTCCGCCAGCGTCTGCTTCGAGCAATCGTATTCGGGCGTGGACGGAGACAGCGCGAGCTCCACCGAGATTTACGCCCTGCTTTCAGCGCTTTCCGGGGTTCCCATCCGCCAGGATCTGGCGGTGACCGGTTCGGTGAACCAGCAAGGCGACGTGCAGCCGATCGGCGGCGTCAACCAGAAAATCGAGGGCTTTTACGACGTCTGCCGATTAAAAGGAATCACCGGCAAACAGGGTGTGCTGATTCCAGCCGAGAATGTCGACGATCTGATGCTGCGCGATGAAGTGATCGACGCGGTGGCGTGCGGGCGGTTCCACATCTATCCGGTGAAAACGATCGAGCAAGGTGTCGAAATCCTGACCGGGACGCGCGCCGGAACGCGCGGAGCGGGCGGAAAATTCGAAGCGGGCAGCATCTTCGCGAAAGTCGACGCGCGATTGCACCAGTTGGCTTCCGCTCTCCACAAATTCGATTAGGTTTGGGTGCGGAGACGGCGGCGCGGATTCCGTATGTTCCCGCCGCGTGAACGCGACGCCCGTTACAGCGCCCGTCTCATGGTGACGTTCGCCGTGCGAGTCTTTCCATCGTGGTTGATCAGCAGTTTGTATTTGTGCCCGACATTGGTGAATAGCGAGCGAACCGAGGCCAGGGAAATATCCGCGGCGCCTTCGTCGTCGATGCCCTCGATCACATCGCCCTTCTGAACACCGGCGTCCGAACCGGGCGAGCCGGAACGCACCAGCGTGACTTCCAGCGTCTTGAAGCCCGCTCCGCCGGCGGCGACCGAGATTCCGCTCATGTCCTCGTGATCGTCCGATCGAATGTCGCTGTTGCCCTCGAAGTACGCGATTTTCCGGACGTAATCGAGCGTGAGCGTGAACCGGCGCAGCATGCCGCCGCCGATTTCGCCGGCAACCTGCGGATCATCTCCGCCCGGAATATCTCCCTCGGCAAAAGCAGTCAGTGGTCCCGGAACGGAGTATGGACCGATCTGGAAGACCTCCGCGCGCGCCATCACCGCGTTGCCGCCGATTCCCAATTCGCCGGGAGCGATCGGATAGGTCTTCAGGCGCCCCTTGAACAAGTGGTGCTGGTGCGCGTAGCGGTCGGAAATGAGCAGCGGCGCCGTCAGCGCGGTGTTGACGATGAACAGGACTTCGCCGGATTTGTGGCCGCCGATTTCGATTTTGGCGCGAACGGCCGGCAGCCCGTCGTGAATCGTCAGCGGCATGCTCTTTCCACCGCCCTTGTATTGAAAGGAGCCGGCGTCGTAGAGCCGCACCGTCTGGCGGCCGTAGCTGATTTCGAGCACCATGTCGCTGAGCAGATCGTTCCCAATCGTGCCCTCGTAGGGGCGGCCCACGCGCGACGCGAAACCGCTGTTGGGATTCGAATCGAGTTTCGGGATGGCGGCATCGAGGTTGGCGAGATTCAGCACGGGCGACCGCAAGCTGCCGAGACCGAGTTCGGCGGCGCGCGCGGGATTAATCGCGGAGGTATCCGCGGTGGTATCGAGCTGGAACATCGAGGGCTGGCTCTGATTCACGCGCACGGGAATGAAAACCAGGTTGCCGATGAATTGCGCCGGCAACTGCGCGACGTTGCCGTTGAAGGCGAAGCGGACGAGCGTGCCGTTGGGCGAAGCCGCGGGCGGCGGAGGCGGAGGGCCATTTTGCGCACGGGAGGCGGGCAGCGTGGCGAGCGCCGCCCCCAAAAATCCGGCGGCCGCGATTCCGAACGTTGTGCTTCGCTTCATCAACCCTCCCGATGCGGTGAAAACCCTGGTTGGATGCCCGGAGAGTATACGCGACCGGGCGCGCGCGATGCAGCGCGCAAGTTAGGGCGCAGGAGCCAGATATCCTTCGCGAGCGAAAACGCGGACGGCGGGCTTTTTCGCCGGCGCATTCATGGGCTGGCCGGAGGCATCGAGCGGCTCGACGGTGAGTTTGTGAAATTGCCCGTCGTGCTGCGGAGCGATGCCGAGCACGTATTGATGGCGCAGCGCGGATGCAATCTCATGGTAAATGGGAACGAAATCGTTCTCCGATTGCGGGAAATAGGCCCGGCCGCCGGTGATTTCGGCCAGCGACCGGAGCGCGCGATCGGCTCTGGCAAATTGTTCATCCACGGCAGATTCCGCCGGTGCCGTTGAGTTTTTGGCCTTCTTGTTTTTCGATGGCCCGCCGCGCAAAGCGCCGCCGAGCGCCACCGCGAAAATCACCGCATCCTCCGCGCGCAACTTCCGCAGCAGAGCGTCCCAGTGAGCCGGAGGCGAGGAATCGAGGCCGGTGCCAAGTATCACCAGCGCGCGCTTGCCCGCAGCAGGGTCGAGCGAGCTCAGGACGCTCGAAACGGAATCGTAGAAATTCAGATTGCCCATCCCGATGGTGAACTGCATGGCGTTGAGCGCCGCCAGAAATGCGGATTTATCGGCAGTGAAGGCCAGCGCGGGATGCGGTAACTCGTCATAGGTCACGAGCGCCACCTGATCGTCCGGCGCGAGGCCTTCGAGCAAGGCGTGGGCGGCGGCTACGTGCTGATCGTGGATCAGATAAACGGCCGGGCTGGTCTCGATCACCACGACGATCTGCGCGGGCGCTTCGACCGGCGCGAATTTGGCGATCGGCTGCGGAGCGCCGTTATCCAGCACATGAAAATTCGCCTGCGTGAGCCCGCCGATGAAATTTCCGCGATTGTCCAGAATGCTGGCGTCGATCTTTACGATTTCGGTGGCGGCTAGAAGAGGTGTTTGGGAGTTGGGGACAGCATCTTGCGCCTGCGCGGACGGCGCTGAAGATCCACTGAGCATCAGGAAAAGCGCGGCGGCAAGAACTTCAGCGCGGGTGCGAGAGAACCGCATCCGCTCGCATCGCGGGAATCGGATGATTTCCGCAATGCGAGACGGACGCGGCACAGTTCCTGTTGCGTCGCGAGCCCCGGTCAATTCCCCGGAGGCGTAGCGGAGGGCGGCGCGGCAGTGGCGGATTTCGGCGTGCTCAGGTAGCCCTTGGCGGTGTCCTTGGTCACGTCAAACACCACGATTTCATAGGGCGCCCGCGCTCCGTGCACGTAGAACTGGATCGGCTCGCCGACGGTCTTGTCCTTCTTTTCGATGTTCTTGTCGTCGGCGACCACGTTCACCGTGTATTTGTACTTCTTGGTGTCCGTCTTCGTGAGCTTCACTTCGATCGGCCCGACATGCTCGGGCGTTTTCGCCGACTTATTGAGCGTGAATTCGAAAATATCGCGTTCGCCGAGCCGCTTCAGTTCTTCCACTTCGTCGTGGTTGCGCGCGATCAAGCCGCTCTGCACGCCGAGGTCGCCCTTCATGCTGGTCATGGCGCTTTTAGTGGCTTCCAGGTCGGCTTTCGTGGCGTTCAGATCGGTCTGGGTGCCGTTGATCTGCGTGGCCACCTGCCCGAATTTCGCGGCGTTATCGGCCTGTACAGCCCCGAGCTGCTCGCGGAACTGCGCATCGCTCTTCTGCTGCTGGTTGCGCACCGTCTGCGCCAACCCGCGCGCGCGCGCCAGTTCGTCTTCGGTGAGCCCGAGCTTCTGCGACATCACGTCGAGCTGGCCCTTCAAATCCGCAATGCGGGAATTGGTCTTGTCGAGTTCCGCGGCCGTCGCCTGCGCCTTCTGCGTGGCCTCATATTCAGCTGTGTGCTGGGCTAGCCGCTGCGCGTAGCCCGCGTACAGCAAATACGCTACCAGCGCGAATAGCACCACAAACACCACCGTCACCCATCGCGGCAAACTTGACGCCTCGACCACCTGCGGTTCGGTCGGTTGATCCAAACTCATCGAGCCTCCTTGACCGCGTTCGGCGCGGCCGTTTCGCGGATTATCTCCGAGCCGGGCAGCGAAGTCTATCCCCGCGCCCGGGCTTCGTTCCTGCTAGTGTCCGCCGCGCGGCCAGCGCGCCTCCACGGAAGTGGTCAGGCCGCCGCGCGGAGTGAAGTCGCCGGTCACGCGGCACCACACCGGTTTCACGGACGCGACCACATCTTTTAGGATGCGGTTCACCGCGTTCTCGTAAAAAATTCCCAGATTGCGATAGGCGAGCAGATAGAGCTTGAGCGATTTGAGCTCCAGGCAGAGCTTTTTCGGTTCGTACTGGATGGTGATCGCGCCGTAGTCCGGCAGGCCGGTTTTGGGGCAAACCGAGGTGTACTCCGGAATGCGAATGGCGATGGTATAGCCGGGAAACTGGTTCGGCCACGTCTCGATCGCGGGCAGCTTCGCGTCGATTCCGGCGCTGGCGTGCTTGTCGGTGTAACCCGTCATGGGATTGGCGTCGTCTATCTTACTTACACCGGCGTGCCGCGCATACACATTTCCGGCACTTGCCCCGGAGAATCGTTTTCGATATTCTGCGCGCGCCCAGTTCGAGGACCAATCCGCGAAATGATTTGTCCGCAATGCCGAAGTGAAGAATGTTTCCGATCGCATCGGGGGGGCGTCGCGGATTTCTTCGCCACCCTCCTTCAACTCCGTCCCTGGCGATGCCGCACGTGCGATAGGCGCTTTTACGCCTGGAGCGTGGCCCTGCCCTTCGCGCGTTACGCGCACTGCTCGCGATGCGGGAATTTCGATCTGCTTCACATTACCCGCGATCGAGTCGATTACGGCACCCTTGTTTTTGTGAAGCGCTTTCTCGGCTTTCCGGCCTACCGCTGCGATCCGTGCCGCCAGAAATTCTTCAGCGTGCTGCCCCACCGGAAAATCGTTCCTTCGACACTGCCCGAAACGTCGCGCGACGTGCCGGTGGCCTGACGGCGCCGGGCCCAAGCACCCGCGCCGCTGCGCGGCCAGGCACACGCCATTTGGAATGAATGGGAATGCAAAGGATTCGATCGCTGGCGGCTATTCGCCCGCGGGCGGAGGCGCGCTCGATCCGGCGGGGCTGCCCAACGACACCAGCAACCGGCGAAGCTTGGTGCGATCCTCCAGGCCCATGCCCACCATCTCAAACCCGGCTTGGTGCGAGCGCACGAACCGCACCACCGCCTGCATGCTGATCGAACGCAGCCCGGCGGGAATCTTCAGCGTGGCTTCGGTGCCCACGGCGAGCTGGACGTCTCCGGTGAGCAGTCCGCCCTCCAGGCTCAGCACGCTGATCGCCGATGAATATTTCCCGCGCGCGGACGTGATCACCGCAGGCACATTGCGAGGCAGACGGATGCGCCGGTAGCGCCGGTGCCGCACCACGTCGCGATCCGGAATCGGATCGAGCGGCGCGAGCGCCATCACTTTGTCGTCGAGCCCCGACTGCGGCAGAAACCCGGTCATCCATTCCGGATCGAGCTTCATCAGCGCCTGCGCCGCCGCGGTACGGATTTCCTCTGGGTAAGCCCAGCCAAACGCCTTGCGCGTTTCCACGAAACGCCGCATATGCCCGGCCGCGCCCTGCGCCCGCATGCGTCCCAGCGCTTCAATGGCCTTCACGCGCAGATATTCGGAGCCTTCCGGCAAAATGTCGCCTTCCGCCAGTCGCAACAGCTTTGGCGCGGTTTCCTGGTCCCCGCACATGCCGATTTCGTCCAGCGCCAGCGGCAGCACCATCACGTCGAATGCTTCGATCGCGTTGGTCAGGATGCGCCCGCGCTCGGGAGCGCCGGCGATCGAGAGCTGGCGCACCACCGCGTCGTGAAACGATCGCCCGCCGTGGCGCAACCGCTGCGGCAGCAATTCATCGACGCCTTCCGCATCCAGCCGGCTGAGCAATCCCACGATGCTCGCCGCTTTGTTCGGCGATTCCGACTTCATCACTTCTTTCAGATATCGCGCGCACGCGCTGCCCACGGCTTTCGCCAGTTGCACCACGTTTTCCCGCTCGCTGCGCCGGCCCGATCGCGCCAGCCGCACCGCCAGATGCTCGCCCGCGCCCTGCGGAATTCTCATCAGCACCCCGACCAGTCCTTCCGGCATGGCTTCCGCCGTCAGAGCCTCTTCGATGAATTCCGAAATGCGGTTTTCCACACCCAGCCGCGGCCGCAGATTCTGCGCCCACGCCGGACGCAATTCCTCTAGATCGGCCAGCGAATCCAGCGCCTGCTGCATCGCGCGGTAGTAGCGCCGCGATCCCGCCTCCTGGCTCAGCCGCACGAAGGCCGCGCTCAACAATGTCTGCAGCTCGGCGTCCTTTTCCGCCGCCAGCTGCTGCCCGATCTGCGCCAGCGCATCCTGCAGCCGCTGGCTCGCGCCCTTGCTGTAAAGTTCGGCCAGCTGGCCCAGGCCGATGGCCGCTTTCTTGCGCGCTTCGGCGTCCTTGTTGCGCACGCACGACGCGTATTTCAGCAGCACGTCTCCGGCGATATCCGCTTCGCCGCGCCCGAGCAATTCCTCGACGTAGGACTGCACGTTGCGGGGCGGAATGCACCACGCTTCCGTCGACGTCAGCACCGCGCGTTTTCCGGATTCCGGCACCGCGGCCCAGAACTGCCGGTCGAGCACATCCGCGTGCGATTCCACCGAAAGCCCCGCGCTCGCCATCTTGTCCTCGCGCGCTTTCAGCAGCTTTCGCAGAGTGCCGAGTTCGTTGCCCATCTTGTCCAACATCTGCCGGACCGCGTTCACGCGCACTTCACCGCGCTGAAAGCGGTCGAGCGCGAACCGGATGGCGAGATCTTCAGCGAGCTTCAGCAGTACGCCTTCATCAACTTTGGCGGAGGGAGTTTTCGCCGCAACCGTAGCCAGCGCCTGCCGCAACGTTACCTGCGCGTTCTGTGGCAGCGCGGCAAAATTCAGTTGCCAGGTTGACTGATCCGGAGACGGACCGCCCTTCGAGCTGGCCTGCGCCGCTTCGCCGAACTGCGCGAGCATGCGCAGCAGGCTATGCATCTCTTTTTCGCCAAGCTGCGGCAGTTCGTTCGGATCCGAAGAGGTGCTCGCGGAACTCGCGCTCACGCCGCCGGCCGTGGGACCGCTCGTCGAAGCGGCGCCGCCCGCGGCACCCGCCTGCGCTGCTGCCGGACCCGTTCCGGTCTCGGCGCCCGTTCCCAACCCGCCGGAATAAACTGAGCCGCTTCCGGCGCCGCCCGTTCCCGCGCCCGCGCCCGGGCCGCCGCCATGCGCGCCCTCGGCCGCTGCAATCAGCTGAATCATTTTCTCAGGGCTGCGGAACCAGTCTTGCACCATGTCCGCGTCCGCGCCCAAAGTGCGCGCCGTCAACTGCGCCGCCACGCGCGCTTCCGAATAACCGGCGTCTTCGGCGACGAAGCGAATTTCGTTCACGCGAATTCCCGCATTCGCGCGATCCTGGAAATAATGGTTCAGCCGCTCGCCCAGCGGCGCCGACTTCGGCCCGCCCGTCTCCATGAACGCCTTCACCAAATTTTCGTACTCTTCCCGGGTCACGGTCGGCAGGAAGGCGATACTGGCCACGCCGGCGCCGTTCAAAAGGTCAGCGAAACTCTTTTCCGCCTGGGTCGATTCGAGTGGTACTCCATCGAGTAAAAGCTGCGATCCGGAAGCCCCGAGCAGCAGGCCACCAGTACCCGCCGCCTGCACGGATTGCTCCAGCTCGTTCCAGCTCACTTCAAACTGAGCGGCCGAACGGAGGTGGTCTAAACCATAGAGCCGAGAGTACTTAAGAAGGACGTTGAGGCTCCGCACGAACGCCCGGGCATTGGGTATGGCGGACTCGCTGGGCACGGTCAGTTCACCTTGCAGAGGCATTTCTCCCTCAGCGTACTAACCAAGTGTACTAGCCGGTTCGGCGGGGGGAATGGTACGAAAGGTCTAAGGCGGCGAACGTCATACTGAACCAAAACTGCACATTCGGACAGCTGGCCTGCTCAGTTCGGCAAGGTTACTTCCACGCCTATATTTTTCAGCGCGGGGCGCACCCGGCGGATGATCTCGCTGGCCCACAGCTTCTCGCTGAGCACCACCAGCGAGCCATTTTCGAAGTCGCAGATGCCGCAGAAAAGATACCGGGCGAACGCGGCGTGGTAACCGTCCGCTCCGCGGCGCGCCAGGTCGCCCTCCAGTGCGAAATCGGGATCGGCGCCGGGCGCCAATGCCCCGCCGGCCCGCGCGCCAAACGTTTCGCCCTCAAATCTTTCCAGGAACGCTTCCAAAACTTCTTGCTTCGGCGCCGGAATCACCAGCGACCGTTGGTTTGCTTCGCGGTAGTCGATCGAGTGCGCTTCGCAATAATCCCGCACCCGGTCGATGTGGCTGAAAAAATCCAGCGCCCACGGTTCCTGCCCCGCCGTCGTCGGCAACACGCGCGCCCATACTCGCGCCGCCTCCGCCCCGCGCACCGGCTCGCGGTTCTCGTCCGCCTCCACCAACTCGAGCCCCACGGCCTTCACGTCCTCGCCCAAATCTAGCGCTTCGATATCGAGTTTGTAGTTCATCAGTCCTCAGTTGCCCGGTTCCCACTTGTGAATACGTCCCGCTCGTAGGGGCGCAGCATGCTGCGACCGGCAGGATTTCCTGGCAGAACCGCGGCCATCGGGCTTGATCGAACGTCGGCTCGATCTACGTGGAGTGCGGCGGCTCGCCGCCGCTGTCTGCTGGCGAAGCTTGCTTCGCCGGCTCCCCCACTTGAATTTCCACCGCGGCTTCTGAACTACTCCTCGTCCTCAAAAGCCTTCGGAAACCTCTTCTGAAAATCGGGCGACTGTTTCCGCACTTCCAGCCAATCAAAAAACGCATCCGGCGTTTCCAGCCAGATTCCAAACCAGTGCGCCACTTCCTCTTTCTGCGCCCGGTTCTCCGCCTCGACCTTGTGATTTCGCGAAATCATTTCG
>Ga0335085_10011456_pt1 | contig 13149 bp, 7 predicted proteins | sample Lox_Sample_45_FD_206712 | JGI IMG/M metagenome (GOLD analysis project Ga0335085, IMG submission 206712) | Soil microbial communities from Loxahatchee National Wildlife Refuge, Florida, United States - Lox_Sample_4.5 | ecosystem: Environmental > Terrestrial > Soil > Wetlands | place: USA: Florida...
GGCCGCGCCACGGACCTCCCGCGCCAGCCGCTGGAGCAAGCCCTTCGCTGGGGGCGTGGGCTGGCCCGCCTCCTCGGCCGCGAGGAGCAGCTCCTCTCCACCGCCCGGAGCTGCCCGCGGTGCGGCACGGCCGTGCCCGAGCTCGACCCGCGCTGGTTCTCCTTCAACACCAAGCAGGGCGCCTGCGGCGCCTGCCGGGGCACCGGCATCGAGGGAGGAGCCGACGCGGCGGCGGAGGGCGAGACCCGGCCGTGCGCGGAGTGCGGGGGGAGCCGGCTCCAGGCCATCCCGCGCGGAGTGCGCCTCTTCGGCGCCCGCTACCACGAGGTGGTGCAGGACTCGGCGGCGCGGGCGCTGGCGCGCGTCCAGCGCTGGCGCCTCGGCGGGGACGCAGCGCGGCTGGGGGACGCAGCGCTGGGCGAGCTCGTGCGGCGCCTGGATTTCCTCGAGCGGGTGGGGCTCGGCTACCTGCCCCTGGACCGCAATGCGTCCACGCTGAGCGGGGGGGAGATGCAGCGCCTCCGCCTCGCCGCCCAGGCCGGGGCCGGGCTCACCGGCGCGCTCTACGTCCTCGACGAGCCGACCATCGGGCTGCACCCCCGGGACACCCACCGGCTCCTCGGGAACCTGCGCGCCCTGGTGGACACCGGCTCCACCGTCCTGGTGGTGGAGCACGACGCGGACACGGTGAGGGCCGCCGACCACCTCATCGACCTCGGGCCGACGGGGGGCAGGGGAGGCGGGCGCATCGTGGCCGAGGGTCCTCCTGCCCAGGTCCTCGCCTCGGAGGCCTCTCCCACGGCGCGCGCCTTCGCCCAGCCCCTCTCCCTGCCCGGCCGGCGCCCGCCGCCCTCCGAGTGGCTCAGCCTGCGCGGCGCGCGGGCGAACAACCTGCGCTCGGTGGACCTCCGGGTTCCGCTCGGGCGCCTCACCGTCGTGGCCGGGGTGTCGGGGAGCGGCAAGAGCACCCTCGTCCGGCAGGTGCTCTTCCCGGCGGTGCGGGAGGCGCTCGGACGCGTCACCCCGCCCCCCGGACCGTTCACCTCGCTCTCCGGGCTGCACGGGCTCCGGCGGGTGCTGGCCGTGGACCAGTCCCCCATCGGCCGCACGCCGCGCAGCGTTCCGGCCACCTTCCTCGGGCTGTGGGACGAGCTGCGCCGGGCCTTCGCCGCCACGCCCGAGGCGCGCTCGCGCGGCTTCGGCCCGGCCCGCTTCTCCTTCAACACCGCCGCCGGCGGGCGCTGCCCGGCCTGCGAGGGGCAGGGGAGCATCAGCCACGAGATGTCCTTCCTGCCCGACGTCACCACCCCCTGCGAGGCCTGCGGCGGGATGCGCTTCGAGCCGGCCACCCGCGAGGTGCGGTACCACGGGCTGGACGTGGGCGAGGTGCTCCACCTCACCGTGGAGGAGGCGCGGGAGGTGTTCTCCGCCCTGCCCCGGGTGGCCGCACCGCTGCAGTGCCTGGTCGACCTCGGTGTGGGCTACCTCCAGCTCGGCCAGGGCAGCCACACCCTCTCCGGAGGGGAGGCGCAGCGGCTGAAGCTGGCCGCCGAGCTCACCGCCTCGGCCCGGCACGAGCCCACCCTCTACGTGCTCGACGAGCCCACCACCGGGCTCCATCTCTCGGACGTGGAACGGCTGGTTCGCTTCCTGGGGAAGCTCGTCGACCGCGGAGACACGCTGGTGGTCATCGAGCACCACCCGGCGGTCATCGCCGCCGCCGACCAGGTGGTGGAGCTCGGACCGGAGGGCGGTGAGGCGGGCGGGCGCATCGTCGCCGCGGGCCCGCCGGACCGGCTCCAGCTCGCCCCGACCGCCACCGGCCAGGTGCTCCGCGCGCTCTTCGCCGGGATGCGCCCCGCCCGGAGCGCGTGAGGACGCGCTACTTCTTCTTCGTCGTCTTCTTGGCGGGAGTCTTCGCCGGAGTCTTGGCGGGAGGCTTGGTCTCCTTCACTGGCTCCACCTTCCGCTCGGCGAGGAGCTTGTTCTCCCGCTCCAGGTCCGAGACGCGCTTCTCCAGGGCCGACTTCTGGCTGGCCAGGTCGAGGTTCTTCTTCTGGAGGGTGTCCGCCAGCTCGCGCGAGGCACGGAGCTGCTTCTCGGCATCGTCCTTCTGTCCGGTGAGGACGAACGCGGCGAATCCGCCCACCAGGACGGAGACGGCGAGGAGGATCCAGGGCAGCTTCGACGGGCGGGCGCGCTGCCAGTCGGCTTCGAACTCGTCGGTCTGGGACACGGCTCAGAGACATTAGCAGGTCCCTCCCCCAGCCCAAGTTCCTGAGTGGGCGAGCGGCGTGGTAGCGAGGCGGCGGAGCATGACCACGCTCTCGCACACACCGGTGGTGGCCGAGGGAGCCCGGCCGGGCCGGTGGTGCCTCGTCCTCCACGGCTTGCTCGGACGCGGTAGCAACTGGCGGAGCTTCACCCGCCGGCTGGTGTCCGCCCACCCCGAGTGGGGAGGAGTCCTGGTGGACCTCCGCATGCACGGCGGGTCGCAGGGACTCGCACCCCCGCACACCGTGGAGGCTGCCGCCGCCGACCTCGACCGTCTGGTGGACCGGCTCCCCGGCCCGGTGGCGGGGGTGCTCGGGCACTCGCTGGGGGGGAAGGTGGCGCTGGCCTGGGCCAGGGGCGGGCGAGGGCTGCGCCGCGCGATGGTGCTGGACGCCAGCCCGGGCCGCCGGCCGTCGGGCGCGGGCAGCGAGACGACCCGGGCGGTGCTCGACGTGCTGCGCGGATTGCCTCCGCTCCTGCCTTCCCGCCGCGCCTTCGTGGAGCGGGTGGAGGCGGCGGGACAGCCCCCTGGGGTGGCCGCCTGGCTGGCGATGAACCTCGAGCCCGTCGAGGGCGGGGTCCGGCTGGGAGTCGACCTCGAGGCGATGGAGGCGCTCTTCCAGGACGTGCTCCGGCGCGACGACTGGGGAGTGGTGGAATCCCCGCCCCCGGGGCTCCGCTTCCACTTCGTCCTCGGCGGCCGGTCGACCACCGTCGACCAGGCGGCCCGGGCGAAGCTGGAGCAGCTGGCGGCCGCCGGCCGGGTGGGTCTGACGGTGCTGCCCGCGGCGGGACACTGGGTGCACGTCGATGTCCCGGAGGGCACCTTCCGTGCCGTCTCCGCCGCGCTCATCTCGGAGGCGAGCTAGCCGTAGAAGAGGTGGCTGAGCACGGTGGACATGACCACCCCGGAGAAGTCGGTGATCAGGCACGCCGCCACCGTGTGCCGGAGCGCCCGCACCTGGACGCTGCCGAAGTACACGGCCAGCACGTAGAAGGTGGTCTCCATGCTGCCGTTGATCACCGAGCACAGGTATCCGACGAACGAGTCCGGCCCATAGGTCTTCATCGTCTCCGCCAGGACGCCGATGGCGCCGGTCCCGGAGAGCGGCCGGATCAGCGCCATGGGGAGCGCCTCGGCCGGGAACCCGAGGGGGGCGGTGACCCTCCCCAGCGCGCCGACCACGGCGTCCATGGCGCCGGAGGCGCGGAACACCCCCACGGCGACCATGATCGCCACCAGGTAGGGAATGATCAGCACCGCCACCTGGAACCCTTCCTTCGCCGAGGCGACCACCACCTCGTAGACCTTCACCCGCCGCGCGAAGCCGAAGGCCACGATGCTGAACATGAGCACGGGGAGGATCCAGGCGCTCATCGCCAGCCGCACCACGTCGAAGGTCGAGTGGTCCACCTTGAGCTGGAGGAAGGCCCGCACCAGGGCCACCACCAGCGCCGCTGCCACCGCCGCGGTCAGCGCCCGGCGCATCGGGCTGGCCGGTGCGTGCTGCGCGGCAGCCTTCTCCGCCATCGCCGTGGCCGCGGCGTCCGGCGCCTTGGCAGGCCCGGGCGCGGCCGGCTCGTCGGGAAGCACCACCCGGTCGACGGAGAAGATGGGGAGCCGCTGGAGCAGCTTGGCGGCCACCACCGCCACCACCGCCGAGCTCATGGTGGCCAGCATCGAGGGAAGGAAGATGGCCGCCGGATCCTTGGACCCGGCGGCGGCCCGGACGGTGACCACTCCCAGCGGAAGGACGGCCAGACCGGAGGTGTTGAGGGCCACGAAGAGGGCCATGGAGTTGGTGGCCACCCCCGGCCGAGGGTTGAGCGTGTTCAGCTCGCCGATGGCCCGGAGGCCGAAGGGCGTCGCCGCGTTGCCGACCCCGAGGATGTTCGCCGAGATGTTGAGGATCATCGCCCCGATGGCCGGGTGGTCCTCGGGCACTTCGGGGAAGAGCCGCCGCGTCACCGGCCGCAGCGCCCGAGCGATGGAGGCGAGCAGCCCCGCCTCGCGCAGCACGCCCATGAAGCCCAGCCAGAGGGCCATCGGCCCGATGAGCTTGATGGCCAGGCTCACCGCGTCAATGCACGCATCCAGCCACGCGCGGTTCACGTCCGGCAGACGCCCGGTGAAGGCGGCGACGAGGATGGAGCCGGCGACCAGGACGACGAAGATGCCGTTGAGCACGGGTCCTCTCCAACCTAGCAGGCCGCTTAGCGACCCGTCGTCCCTGCAACGGGGGCCACCTGGCGTGTCCGCTAGAGTGGACTCCCCCGGGGGGCTACCAGTCGCTGCAAGGGTTTGCCGCCCTTGTGGACCGCGCGCTACCATTCCAGCGGGCGTCCCCCCGGCTCCCCCCCGGGGGAACAACACATGGCCAGGGCGGATCAGCGTGAGCCTCGTGTGCGCGCGGACCCTACCGCGACGGGATCGACTGCCCCCGAGCCGTCCACCGGCGCCCGGCTCCCCCCCGGCGCGACGGTCGGCCGCTACGTGGTCCTGGAGTGCGCCGGGGAGGGCGGCATGGGGGTGGTCTATGCCGCGCACGACTTCGCGCTCGACCGCCGCGTCTCCCTGAAGCTGGTCCGGTCCGGACCCGGCAAGGACGCCGAGCTGCGGCGCGCCCGGCTCCTCGGTGAGGCGCAGGCGCTCGCCCGCGTCTCGCATCCCAACGTGGTGGCCGTCCACGACGTGGGCACCCTGGGGAACGAGGTGTACGTCGCCCTGGAGCATGTGCCCGGCCTGACGCTGGGCGACTGGCTCCACGGCGCGCCGAGGAGCCCGCGCGCCATCTGCGAGGTGTTCTCCCAGGCCGGCCGCGGCCTGCTCGCCGTGCACTCCGCCGGACTGGTGCACCGCGACGTGAAGCCGGACAACATCCTCCTCGGAGAGGACGGGCGGGTGCGCCTGGCCGACTTCGGCCTGGCGGTCACGGCCGGAGACGAGGGCGATGCCATGGCCGGGACTCCCGGCTACATGCCGCTGGAGCAGCTGCGGGGCGAGCCGGTGGACGTGCGGGCAGACCAGTTCGCCTTCGCCGTGGCGCTCTTCGAGGCGCTGACCGGCGAGCGCCCCTACGGCCCCCGGGGCGCGACCCGGGCCGCGCTCCGCGAGCGGCTCTCGAGCGGTGTCCCGGTCCTCGTGCCCCGGCTTCCCGGGACGCCCCCTGGCCTGCGCCGCGCGCTGGCGCGGGCCCTGGCCCCAATCGCGGAGAAGCGGTTCCCGTCCATGGCCGGCCTGGTCGGCGCGCTGGAAACCCCGGCCTCGAGGGAGCGGCCGGTGCTTCCCCTCGGGCTGGTCGCCCTGGGCGTGGTGCTCGTCGGCCTGGTCGCCGGCGCGGCGCTGCCCCTCGATGAGCGGATGTTCCCGGTGGCCGACCTCCAGGAGGAGGCCGCCCCGGCCGTGGCGCCATGGGTGCCCCGGCGGGTGGTCTCCACGGCGCCGTCGCCACGCGAGGGGGCCGCCGTGGAGCGCGCCGGCGCCCGACCGGCGCCCGCCTCGACGGTCGCCGCGGCCGGGGCGGACGCACCCCGGGCCGCCGCTGCTCCGGCCGTCCCGGGCGGCTCTTCCGCGTCGAAGCCCTCGGCGCCCTCCTCCCGCCCCACCGGCGCCCTCGATGTCCAGGCTCCCATCCTCCCGGCCTGGGCGTCGTCGCTCGACGGGCTCGCCGACGCTCTGGGCGGGCTGGTCAAGACGCTGCGGGCGGCGCTCGAGCTGGAGCGGGGATTCGCCCTGGCCGGTGCTCCGGTGGTGCTGCCCGCGCCGGTCGACTCCTCCCACAACCCGCCGCCCGGCAGCTCGGGGGGTGGAGGCTCGGGCGCGGTCCAGGCGGACGGCTCGGCCCTGCGCATCGCCTCGCTCGAGCAGCAGCTCGACGTGAGCCTGCAGCACGGAAACCTCACCGAGATCGCCGAGGCGCGCTTCGCGCTGGCCCAGGCGCTCTCCACCGATCCCACCCAGCGCACGCGCGCCCTCGCCCTGGCTGAGCAGGCGAGGGAGGACCTGAACGGCGCGGCGGACGATCCATCGACCCAGGCGCTCCGCAAGCGCCTCGACGAATGGATCGACCAGCACAATACGCACGTGCCGGTGGGGTCAGGGGGCGGGGGGGGAAAGCTGGTGACGTCGGGGGACCTCACCAGCGGCCGGAACTCCGGGACTCCGTGAGCATCGCAGACCGGACTCAATCCGATAGTGACGCCCACCGCGCCACCCGGCAGCGGCCCCGTCCGGTGCTGGTGGCCGCCTTTTCCTGCCACCGGCCCTTCGATCCGCCGGCGCTGGTCGAGCTGATGCGTCACCAGACCGTCTGCCTCGGCCGGAGCCCGCCCCCGGCCGGCCTCTTGGGCACGCCCTTGGCCGTCCCGGACGACCACATGTCGGCGCTGCACGCCCGCTTCGAGCGCGTCGTCGACCGGTGGGTGGTGGAGGACGCGGGGAGCAAGAACGGGGTCCGGGTCAACGGGGTGGTGCAGCGCCGGGCGGCCCTCAGCGCGGGCGACGTCGTGGAGTGCGGGCAGACGTTTCTCGTCTTCGACGAGCTCGCCGAGGAGGCGGGGTCCACGCTCCCCGCCGACGCGCCCTCCGGCCCCACCCTCCACCCCGGGCTGCGGGGCGCCTATGCCGCGCTGGCGCGGGTCGCGCCCTCGCGGGTGGCCGTGCTCATCAACGGGGAGACGGGGACGGGCAAGGAGCTGGCCGCGCGCGCGGTGCATGCCTGGAGCGGCCGCACCGGTGCCTTCGTGGCCGTGAACTGCGGGGCGCTGCCCTCGACGCTGGTGGAGAGCGAGCTGTTCGGCGTGAAGCGCGGCGCCTTCACCGGCGCCACCGACGACCGCCCCGGGCTGCTCCGCGCCGCGGCGGGTGGAACGCTGCTCCTCGACGAGGTGGGCGAGCTGCCTCTCCCGGCCCAGGTGTCTCTCCTGCGCGTGCTCCAGGAGGGCGAGCTGGTCCCGGTGGGCGGCTCGCAGCCGGCGCGGGTCGACCTGCGCGCGGTGGCCGCCAGCCATCGAGACCTGGCAACGATGGTCGAGGCGGGGACCTTCCGGTCCGACCTCTATGCCCGGCTGGCCGGGCTCTCGGTTCAGCTCCCGCCGCTGCGCGAGCGGCGCGCGGATCTGGGGTGCCTCATCGCCAGCCTGCTCCGCCGGCTGGGGGCGCCGGAGACGCTGGCCTTCTCGCGCGACGCCGGCCGGGCCCTCTTCCGCCATCGCTGGCCGCACAACGTGCGGGAGCTGGAGAAGGCGCTGGAGGTGGCGATGGCCTTCGCCGACGATGGCCGCATCGAGCTCGACCACCTGCCGGCGGCCGTCCAGGCATCGCTCGAGGGTCCCTCGCCTCAGCCGCCGAGCGAGCCCCCGGTGCGGCGCCCGCTCTCGGCCACCGACCTGGCCCGCCGCGCCGAGCTGCTCGCGCTCCTGCGCGCCCATCGCGGCAACATCAGCGCGGTGGCGCGGGAGATGGGGGTGGCCCGGATGCAGGTCCAGCGCTGGTGCAAGCGCTTCCGCCTCGACCCGGCCAGCTTCCGCGTCGGCTGAGCCGCCGCCCCGCAACGCCCGCTGCAACCAGACCCCGTTGCATGCATCGGCGCTGCAACGCCCGCTGCCGAGCGTGCACTCCCGGCCGGTGACGGCGCTTTACTCCGGGAGAGAGGCGCGCCGCAGGCCGGCACGTGGGCTGCACTGGGCCGCCGCTCTCGAGGGGCGAGAGAGAGACGACGACGAATGTCACGGGCGAGCGGCTGGGCCGCCGTTCTGGCGCTGGTCACCGGGCTGAGCTCCGGACCGGCGCTCGCGCAGGGTGCCTCGGCGATCATCGGCACGGTCATCGACACCCAGACCAAGAAGCCGCTGGAGTATGCGGTGGTGGTCGCCACCTCGCCCTCGCTCCAGGGCGAGCAGACGGCGCTCACCGACGCCAGCGGCAACTACCGGCTCAATCAGCTCTCGCCAGGAGTCTACCAGCTCAACATCACCGCCGAGGGCTATCGCCCGCTGGTCCAGAAGCAGGTCGAGCTGCTCGCCAGCCGAACGGTGCGCGTGAATCTGGAGATGCTCGCCGAGGCGGCCGAGCTCCAGGGCGAGACGATCGAGGTGGTGGGCAAGCCGCCCATCGTCGACGTCACCAGCAGCACCCAGTCCTACGCCGTCACCCGCGACTTCATGAACGTCATCCCCCTCTCCCGGCCCGGTGGGGTGGGAGGCTCGGCCCAGTCGTTCGAGTCGCTGGCTCTGGTGGCGCCCCAGACGGCGGTGGACTTCTACGGAGTGTCGATCAACGGCTCGACCAGCCCGGAGAACGCCTACCGGGTGGACGGGCTGAGCGTGAACGACCCGGGCTACGGCATCAACGGGACGCCGCTCGCCTCGGCGTTCATCGACGAGGTGAACGTCATCACCGGCGGCTACATGCCGGAGTGGGGGCGCACCACCGCCGGCTCGATCGACGCCACCACCAAGTCCGGAGGCAACGAGTTCCACGGCTCGGTGTACTTCGACTACAGCCCCGGCGCTCTGGGGGGAGCGGCCAAGACGGTGTCCAGCACCAACACCGTCATCAGCTCCACGCTCCAGCCGTACAACATCGGGGACTTCGGCGCCCAGGTGGGGGGCTACATCCTCAAGAACCGGCTCTGGTTCTTCGCCGGCATCCAGCCCTCCTTCAGCCGCTACAGCATCGACCGGTCGATCAACGCGCTGGTGCCCAACGACCCCAACGACCCCAACAGCCCGGTCACCTCCCAACTCATCCCCGGGACGACCAAGCAGTACTTCGCCGACGAGCGCACGCTCCAGTACATCGCCAAGCTCACCCTGCTGGTCAACGACAACAACCGGATCAGCGCCTCGGTGTCCGGAACGCCCACCACCAGCGGCGGAGGCAACAGCTATCCGTTCCTCACCCAGGGCTTCGGGCCGTCGCCCATCCTCCTCCCGGTCACCGGGAGCTTCACCTCCACCTCGGGGAAGAACACCAACAACGCGATGGACGTCATCGTCCGCTACAGCGGGGCGTTCCTGGAGAAGCAGCTCCTCCTCGACGTCCTCACCGGCTGGCACAACCAGTACGTCGCCAACCTTCCCGTGGACGGGAGCGGCGCCGCCTCGATGCAGGGCATCGCCGGCCAGCCGCTGGTGGTGTGGGGAAGGACGGACCCCCAGCCGCACACCATCCTCGAGTTCGAGCCGCTCACTGCGGAGCAAGCGGCCTACTGCGGCCCGGGCGGAAGCTACTGCCCGGCGACGAACTACACCACCGGCGGCCCGGGCTTCGTCCAGGAGACGACCTTCAACGCCTACCAAGTGAAGCCAGTCCTCTCGCTGCTCTGGGCCGGGCTCGGGCACCACGTGTCCAAGGTGGGCGCGGATGTCGTCTACAGCACCTACAACCACGTCAAGGCCTACACCGGAGGGACGGCGCTCCAGGAGGACAGCTCGGGCGAGGTGTTCTTCGACGCCCGCCAGTTCGCCCGGCTCGACTCACCGACCCAGCCGGTCCTCCTCAACTCCATCACTGCCAAGAGCAGCTCCGTCCTGTGGGGCGTGTTCATCCAGGACAGCTGGAGCTTCATGGACAAGGTGACCATCAACCTCGGCGTCCGGTACGACGCGCAGACGCTCTACAACGGCGCCGGGCAGCCGGGCATCTTCCTGCCCAACCAGTGGTCGCCGCGGCTGGGCGTGGTGTGGGACCCCACCCAGGCCGGCAAGGCGAAGATCTACGGCAGCTTCGCGCGCTACTTCGAGAGCGTTCCACTGGACATCGCCGACCGGGGGCTGACCGGCGAGCCGTACCTCATCGGCGGACACATCTGCCAGCCGCTGGTCAACTCCTCCGGCTGCCGTGACCCGAACACGCGCCTCGTCCTCAATCCGATCAGCCCCAACAACCAGTGGATCTCCGTCGCCGCAGACCGGACGCCGATCGACCCCAACCTCCAGGCCCAGTCCAACGACGAATGGCTGGTCGGGGCGGAGTACGAGCTGCTCACCAACTTCCGCCTCGGCGTGGTCTACACCCACCGCCAGTTCCACCAGGTCATCGAGGACATGAGCCGTGACAACGGGGCCACCTACTTCATCGGCAACCCCGGCCAGGGCATCGCCTCCGACTTCCCGGTGGCCCAGCGCATCTACAACGCGGTGACCATCACCGCGAACAAGAGCTTCGCCGACAACTGGCTCATCCAGGCGAGCTACACCTGGTCCCAGCTGGTGGGGAACATCGACGGGCTGTTCCGGCCGGAGACGGCGCAGCTCGACCCCAACGCCAACTCCACCTTCGACCTGAAGAACCTTCTCGCCAACCAGTACGGGCCGCTCTCCGGCGACACGGCCAACGTGATCAAGCTCTACGGCGCCAAGGTGTTCCCCATCGGCGCTCCGGTGAGCATCACCCTCGGCGCCGGGTACACCGGGGCGTCGGGCGCGCCGATCAACTACCTGGGCGCCAACCGCGCGCAGCAGTATGGCCCGGGCGAGGTCTACATCCTTCCCCGCGGCTCGGGCGGACGGCTCCCCTGGCTGAACACCTTCGACCTCCACGGGGGGGTGGACTGGCGCTTTGCCCAGGGGTGGACCCTCAGCTTCACCGTCGACTGCTTCAACGTCTTCAACTGGCAGCAGGTCACCGCCGTGGACAACAACTACACCTTCGCCGGGGTGCTTCCGGTGGTGAACGGCAAGCCCGCCGACCTGCCCGACCTGCTCCGCTACGACGACGGGTCCAGCCGCCCCTTCGCCCAGGCGGACATCAACCCCAACTTCAAGCGCGCCACGGGATACCAGCTCCCGCGCGCCTTCCGCTTCGGCGCCAAGGTGACCTTCTGATGAGAACCGCTCTCCTCCGGCTCGCCGCTCCGGCCCTGGTCGTCGCCGGCTGCGCGCCGAGCATCCCTCAACCCTGCCTGGTGGGACGGGCGGACTCCAGCGCCTACGTCGCGTCGCTCACCCTCAAGCCGAGCCAGACCATCGCCCCGGAATGCGCGGCGGCGACGGCGGCCCAGCGCGTGGAGCTGTACGGAGTGGAGAAGTACAGCCCTCCCGGCGCGGCCTCCACCGTGGCCATCCTCCCCCTCGACCTGGACCAGAACCCGGTCTTCCCGGGGGACACGCCGCCCCTGGCCGAGGGTGCCTTCAGCTCCGAGGACGCTCAGGCCAACGGCCTCTGCTCCGTGCCGGTCCTCTCGCTCGAGCAGGGGGACCTCCCGGACGGCGCCGGCGGCAGCCGGGTGGTGTCCTACCTCTTCTCCGACGTGCAGTTCCTCGCCGGCCCGGCCTACCAGGGAACGCAGTTCTCGGCGAGCCTGCACTACGTCGACGGAGCGTGCGCCGCCGACTACGACGTGATCGCGGTGTGGCCGGCCGTCGGGTGCGCCACCAGCGCCGACTGCAACCCGGCGCAGGACATCTCGCAGGGCATCTTCGGATCGGGCATCAACTCCGCCTACCCGGTGGCGTGCGATCCGGTCGCCCAGTACTGCGTGCTCTCCGGGACGACCTTCCCCCAGACGAGCGGCTTCGTCCCCTAAGCCCGAACAGTGGAGGTCCACCGGCGGGTGGAGGCCATGCCACCCGCTCTTGGACCGCGCAGCGCCGCGGAAGTGTGACTGACCCCTCCGCCGCGGCGCTGCGCCTTTGTCTTCGGCCCAGCGGTCAATCTAGGAGAAGGCCGGGTGCAACAGCGAGGTGTTGCAGGTGAAACGGTGCAACACCGCCGGCCCGGTGTTGCACCCACCCCTCCACCACCTGATGCCGCGGGCTTGCCTGGCCCTTGACCGGGCACGTCAGGTGCAGCCGGCGGCAACGTGCGTTTGTTGGCGGTCCCGAGCACCCGGGGAAATGGGTTCTCTAGGGTTGCCGGGCCACGAGGCGCCGCGGTCGTCACTCTCCCCTCGCCGCGGCGCTTCGACTTTCTTCCGGTCCCACCCGGGCTTTTCCAGGCTGCTTTCCCGATTTCTACCTGGGAAGGCGAGAGTGTGACTGACTGCAGTCTACCCTGATGGCTAAGACGCCGGAAGGTCCCCGGCCATTGCTTGCAGCGAACGGCGGCGCTGCTTCACGGCCGGTGCGCCGCGGCAGCGGCCGCCGGTGTGAAGCCGAAGCGGCTGAGCAGCGCCTGCCCCTCCGCCGAGGTGACGAGCTTCACCCATTGCTCGGCCAGCTGCGCCGCCGGGGCCTTCTCCACCACGGCGATGGGGTAGACGGCGACGACGTTGAGGTCGGTGGGAATGGCGATCTGGGTCACCCGGTCTCCGGCGCCGAGCGCGTCGGTGCGGTAGACGAAGCCGGCGTCGGCCTCAGCCAGGGACACTTTGGCCACCACCTGCTTCACGTTCAGCTCCCGTGACACGACGTGAGCCTCGACCTCCTGGCGGAAGCCCGGCCCGAGCGCGGCCGCAGCGCGGTCCAGGATCTGGAGGGTGTAGGCGCCGATGGGCACCTCCGGGGCGCCGACCACCAGCTTCTTCGCCCTGGGAAGGTCGGCGAACGCCTTCAGCCCGGCCGGATTGCTCGCCGGCACGATGACCACCGGGACGTTGGTGACGAAGATGCGGTCGGTCCTCACCAGTCCGGCCGCCTTCGCCCCGTCCATGTGCTTCCTGTCCGCCGAGGCGAAGACGTCCGCCCTCGCGCCCTGCTCGAGCTGGGTGCGCAGCTCCTGGCTCCCGGCGAAGTTGAAGCGCACCCTGACCCCCGGATTCTGGGCCTCCAGCGTGCCGGCCAGCTCGGTGAACGCCTCACGCAGTGACGCGGCGGCGAAGACCACCAGCTCCTTCTCGACCCGCGCCGGCGCCGCCCGGGGAAGCGCCGCTGCGGCCGCCAGGACCGTCCCCATCGCTGCCACCCGGCGTACGTTCCAGCGCACGGTCACCT
>Ga0335085_10011457_pt1 | contig 13149 bp, 10 predicted proteins | sample Lox_Sample_45_FD_206712 | JGI IMG/M metagenome (GOLD analysis project Ga0335085, IMG submission 206712) | Soil microbial communities from Loxahatchee National Wildlife Refuge, Florida, United States - Lox_Sample_4.5 | ecosystem: Environmental > Terrestrial > Soil > Wetlands | place: USA...
TTGGAAGCACACCTCAACTGCCAATTTACTCCCCAACTGTGAAGCGACGTGGAAACGATCCTGTAGCTCTCTTCAGGAACATGCCGCCTCGGCAAGTCGCCGCAAGGGTCCGGCGCGGCGCCGCAAGCGCTCCTCACCGGCGTTTCATGAGCGGTTGGGCCCGTGCAGGATACGCATGTAGCGTGATTCAGTTTCGCGGTAAGCGATGGCTCGCGGCGGGGCTCGGAGTCGCCGCAGGTTTGGGCGTGGTGGTGTGCGTCCTGGGCCGCAGCGCGTCACGCCCCCTTCGCGGAATCGGGTTCGGGAACGGGCGACTCGAAGCCACGGAAATCGATATCGCGACGAAGTTCGCGGGTCGCCTGAGTGACGTACTGGCGCGTGAGGGTGACGACGTCGCCGCAGGAGACGTTCTGGCCCGCATGGATACCAAGGTGCTCGACGCGCAGATCCGGCGCGCGGAGGCGGAGCTGCGGCGCGCTCGCCAAGCGCATGCGCTCGCCTTCGCGATCCATGACGACCGCGAAATGCGGCGGGCCCTCGCCGCTCGGGAGCTCGAGCGCTCGCTGAGTCTCTTGCAGGATCACACCGTCGCCGAGCAACAGGTCGATCGTGATCGCACGACGCTCGCGACGGCGCAGTCGGCCTGCGAAGCGGCGAAGGCTCAGTTGGCCGATGCCGAAGCCGCCATCGACGTGGCACAGGCGGAGCTTGAGGCGCTGCGCGCGGAGCTCGGCGAAAGCGTCTTGCACGCCCCCCATGGTGGGCGGGTGTTGTATCGCCTGGCCGAGCCGGGAGAGGTGCTGCCGGCCGGCGGCAAGATCCTCACGACCGTCAACCTCGCCGACCTCTATATGACCGTCTTCCTCTCCGAAGCAGACGCCGGTCAGGCGCGGATTGGCGCGGACGCCGAGATCGTCCTGGACGCGCTTCCCGACCGACCCGTTCCGGCGACGGTCAGCTTCGTGGCACCAGAGGCGCAGTTTACGCCCAAAGAGGTCGAGACGCGTGAACAGCGACAGCGGCTGGTGTTCCGTGTGAAGCTGCACGTGGTCGCGCCGCAGGACTCTCTCTACAAGCCGGGAATGCCGGGCGTGGCCTACATTCGCCTTGCGCCGGACGCAGAGTGGCCGCCCCGTCGCCGGTAGGCAACACGGCAGCGCGGCTGCGGGGAGTCGCGCACCGGTACGGACGAGTGCAAGCGCTGCGCGACGTCGACCTCGAGGTTCCCGCGGGCAGGCTCGTCGGCCTGGTGGGCCCGGACGGCGTCGGCAAGTCCACGCTGCTGGGCCTCGTTGCAGGAGTCAGGCGCATTCAGGGCGGCCGCATCGAAGTGCTGGGCGGCGACATGCGCGATCGCCGTCATCGCGCGCGTGTGTGCCCGCGCATCGCCTACCTGCCCCAGGGTCTCGGCCAGCACCTCTGCGCGGACCTCTCGCTCGCCGAGAACGTCGACTTCTTTGGACGGCTGTTCGGTGTCCCCGACGCCGCCCGCGCGAGCCGCATCGGGGATCTCCTGGCGCGCACAGGCCTCGCTCCTTACGCCCGGCGCCGGGTGGCCACGCTCTCGGGCGGCATGAAGCAGAAGCTGGGCCTGTGCTGCGCGCTCATCCACGACCCGGCCCTCCTCGTGCTCGACGAGCCCACCACCGGGGTCGATCCCCTGTCCCGGCATCAGTTCTGGAGCCTGATCGACGGCATGCGCCGCGACACGCCCGGCTTGAGCGTGTTCGCGGCCACCGTGTACATGGATGAGGCCGAGCGATTCGACTGGCTGGTGCTGCTCAACGCCGGGCAGGTCCTGGCCGCGGGCCGGCCCGCGGAGCTCGAGGCCCGTACGGGGGCCCCGAGCGTCCAGGACGCGTACGTCGCGCTGCTGCCTCATGAGCAACGCAGTGGCTACCACCCGGTGGCGGCCTTCCCGCCGCGCGCTTCGGGAGGCGAGGTCGTCATCGAGGCGCGGGGGCTCACGCGCCTGTTCGGACCGGTGCGGGCAGTCGATGACGTCACCTTCCAAATCCGGCGTGGTGAGATCTTCGGATTCGTCGGGCCCAACGGTTCCGGAAAGACGACGACGCTCCAGCTCCTCACGGGGCTCCTCCCCCCGACGGCGGGCGAAGCGCGCCTGGCCGGCAGCATCGTGCAGGTGGGAAGTCGCGCGCAGCGGCGGCTCGTCGGCTACATGTCGCAGAGCTTCTCGCTGTACGGAGAGCTGACGGTGGGACAGAACCTCGCGCTCCAGGCACGGCTGTTCGATCTGCCCGGACCCGTGGTCGGCACACGCGTCCAAGCCCTGGCGCGGCAGTTCGGCCTCGAGCAGGTGATGCGGGTCCGCGCCGAGGGCCTGTCACTCGGCCTGCGGCAACGGCTGTCGCTCGCGGTCGCGACCATTCATCGGCCGGACGTGCTCATCCTGGACGAGCCCACGGCCGGCGTGGACCCCGTGGCGCGGAATCAGTTCTGGACGCTCCTGACCGAACTGTCTCGTGCACACGCGGTGACGATTCTCGTGTCCACCCATTATCTCGACGAAGCTAGCCGCTGCGATCGCGTCGCCCTGATGAACGCCGGGCGGATGCTGGCCTGCGCGGCACCCGCCGCCCTGATCTCCCAGCACGGCGCGGCCACGTTGGACGACGTCTTCCTTGCGGTCGTACGGGCGGCGACGCACGAGCCACCGCCGCCCCCGCCCGAGCCGACGACTCAACCGGACCTCCGTGCCACCCCGGGCGGGGCGACAGCGCGCGGCGCAAGCGGGGGCGCGGCTCGCCGCATCTGGGCGGCGATACGACGGGAAGTCCTGGAGTTGTGGCGCGATCGCGTCCGCCTCGCGTACTCCGTCGTCGTTCCGCCGCTTCTCATGATCGTGTACGGCTACGGCTACTCGTTCGACATTGAGCAGATCCCCTACGCCGCGATCGATCGTGACCGCTCACCCGAGAGCCGCAGCTACATCGAGCGATTCGAGGGATCGGGCTACTTCGAGCAGCGGCCGGCTCCGGGTACGTCGGCACAGCTCGACCGGATGCTCGAGCTTGCCGACGTGAAGGTGGTGATCGAGATCCCGCCCGGGTTCGGACGGGATGTCAAGCGCGAGCGGCGGCCGGTAGTGGGAGTGTGGATCGACGGCACCCTGCCTTACCGTGCCGAGATCGTCCGCGCCTACGTGCAAGCGCTCCACGAGGAGTACCTTGTCGAGTTGGCCCGTCAGGATCCTGCGGCCGCGCCGGCTCCGGTGGCCATCGAGCCCCGGTACGAATACAACCCCCAGCTCAAAACGCGATACGCAGTAGTCCCGGGACTCTTCGCGGTTGTTCTCGTGATCGTGCCGGCGCTGCTTGCCGGCGTCGCGATTGCTCGCGACAAGGAGCTTGGTGCGATCGCCACCCTGTACGCTACGCCCGTTCGGAGATTCGAGTTCTTCCTGGGCAAACAGGTGCCGCTTGTGATCGTAAGCCTGGTCGGTCTGCTCGCGCTCACGGCGGTCGGCCGGCTCATCTTCGGCGTGCCGCTGCTCGGCAGCCCCTTCGCCTACGCGCTCGGAGCAACGCTCTACGTCACGTCGACGACGGCGCTCGGCCTGCTCATTTCGACCGTTGCTCGCACTCAGGCAGCAGGACTCGTCGCCGCGGCCATTGCCACGATCATCCCCGCCTTTCTCTATTCCGGTCTGATCCGGCCCGTGACCACGCTGACCGGCGCGGGCGCCCTCATCGCCCGTCTCTTCCCCGCCGCCTACTTCCGCAACATCAGCGTCGGCACGTTCACCAAGGGCCTCGGCACCGCGGCGTTCGCCACCGACTACGTCGCGCTCGCGAGCATCACGGCCGTCCTCACCATTGCCGGCGTGCTGCTGACGCGCAAGCAGGAGGAGTGATTGTGAGGCAGCTGAGCCATGTCTACCACCTGGCGGTCAAGGAATTGATCGGCCTCGCGCATGATACCGTCGTGCTGGCCTTCTTCACGTACGCATTCACGGTGCAGATCGTCGTCTTCTCGCGAGGTGCGGCGCTCGAGCTCCGCAACGCCACCATCGCCATCGTAGACGAGGACCACTCGACCCTCTCCGCGCGCATCCGGGATTCATTCCAGGAGCCGGACTTCCAGCGGGCCGTGGTCCTCGCACCCGATGAGGTCGACCGCGCGCTCGACGCGGGGCGATACACCTTCGTGATCGACGCCCCGCCGCGGCTCGAGGCCGACGTGCTCGCCCGCCGCACGCCCGCCATCCAGGTGCTCGTCGACGCCACTGCGATCGGCCAGGCCGTGGTCGGCGCCGCGAGCATTCGCCGCATTGTGGAAGACGAGGTCGGGCGCTACGTGCAGCGCGACGCCAGCGCCGGGCAGCCCGCGGTAGGACAGGCAGTGCGGGTGACGGTCAACCCGAACCGCGACAGTCGCTGGCTCATGGGCGTCATGGAGCTCGCCATGACGATCACGATGCTCGCGATCGTGCTCCCCGCCGCCGCCCTGCTCCGCGAGCGCGAGCACGGGACCATCGGCCGGCTGCTGGTCATGCCGCTCACGCCGTGGGAAATCGTCGCAGCCATGGTGTGCGCCAACACGGTGGTCCTGCTGCTGAGCGCGGTCGTCTGCCTTTGGGGCATCGTCGTGGCGCTGCTGCACGTTCCGGTGCGCGGCTCGATCGCGCTCTTCCTCGGAGGGACGCTCCTGTTCGAGATCGCGACGGCCGGGCTGGGGGTCTTCCTCGCGACCTTCGTACGGACAGTACCGCAACTCGCGCTGCTCGCCACCATCGTCATGGTACCGATGATGTTCCTCTCAGGAGGATGGACCCCGCGCGAAGCGATGCCGCCGTTGCTGCAGGCGGGGATGCAGCTGTCGCCCCTCACGCATTACGTGGACCTGATCGGCGCCGTCGTCTTTCGAAGCGCGGGGCTCGGACTGGTGTGGCCAAGCCTGGCGAAGATGGCCGCCCTCGGGGCGACCCTCGTGGCCGTTGCGACGGCACGGTTCCGTACCACGTTCACCGTGGTGCGAGCGTGAGCCATGGATGCCGATCGACTGGCGCTCTTCGGACGGATCTCATGGCCGCTTCACGCGACCAACTCCAGGCTTGCGGGTGGGGGGACAACCGGAGGTACCCATGCATAAGACTCTGGAGCTAACCGCGCGCGAAGTGCAGATCCCGGCCGGGGTGGTGGCGCTGCCGGGAACGCTCACGGTGGCTGCGGAAGCAAGCGGCATCGTGCTCTTCGCGCACGGCAGCGGGAGCAGCCGCCATAGCCCGCGCAACAAGCTCGTCGCTGAAGCGCTCCAGGGTGCCGGCATCGGCACCCTGCTCTTCGACCTGCTCACTGAGCGCGAGGCGCAGGACCGCCGTAATGTGTTCAACATCGACCTGCTCGCGGAACGACTCAATCACGCGCGCCGCTGGCTCACGGAGGCAACGGGACCGGACCATTCCGCGCTCGGCTACTTCGGGGCGAGCACCGGAGCGGCAGCGGCCCTCGTGGCCGAGGCGGATCATCCCCATTCCGTGGCGGCGATCGTGTCGCGGGGCGGGCGACCCGACCTGGCGGAGGACGCGCTCGGTCGCGTTACGGCGCCGACCCTCCTGATCGTGGGGGGCGACGACTATGACGTTCTCGAGCTCAACCAGGAGGCGCTCGCGCGGCTGCGCAGCCCGAAGAAACTCGTCGTCGTTCCGGGCGCAACGCACCTGTTCGAAGAGCCGGGCACGCTCGAGCAGGTCGGTCGGCTCGCGAGCGAGTGGTTCACGATATACTTGCGGAAGCCGACCACGCCACGCGGGGGTGAATAGAACCGTGACGGTCGCCGAACTCGAGCCGCGGGCACTCCGTCGCCGCTACGACCCCGCGGAAATCCCGTTCCCCACCACCGACGCCGCGGGGGGCGTTCCCGGACCCGTCGGACAGCCTCGGGCCCTCGCCGCCATCCAATTCGGCATCGGGATCGCGCGTGAAGGCTACAACATCTTTGCGCTCGGGCCGCCGGGGACGGGTCGGCACAGTCTCGTGCTCCAGGCGCTGCGGGAGCGCGCGGCCAAACGCCCCGTCCCTCCGGACCTCTGTTATGTCTACAACTTCGACGATCCCCACCGGCCCCGCCTCCTCTCGCTTCCACCCGGCAGCGGCGCGAAGCTGCGGCGCGACATGGAGCGTCTCATCGAAGACCTCCGCGCGGCGATCGCGAGCGCGCTCGAGGGGGAAGATTACCACCGGCGCCGGCAGGCGATCGAAGAGGAAATGAAGGAGCGCCCTGCGCGGGCGCTCGCGGAGCTTGGAGACCGAGCGCAGCACGAAGGCCTGGCGCTCGTGCACACGCCCGGCGGACTGGCGGTCGCGGCGACGCGCGACGAGCGACCGATGTCGGATGAGGAGTTTCAACACCTCCCCGAGGCGGAACAGGAGCAAGTCCGGACCAGGATCGCCAAGGTCGAAATGGAGCTGCAGGAGACGCTGCTGCAGCTGCCACGCTGGCTGCGCGAGCGCCATGACCGGCTGCGGGAGCTGCGTCGCGAGGTCACGGGCGTCGCCGTTCAGCACCTGATGGACGAGGTGCGCCGGACTCACGCGTCCCATCCCGGCGTGCCGGAGTACCTGAACCAGGTACAGCACGATGTCGTCGAGCACGCCGAGGAGGTCGTTGAACCGGAGGCCGGATTGCCCGAGGCCCTGCTCCAGACCTTGCCGCGCGCATTCGGCGGCGCCGCGGCGACGCGGCGCTACGGTGTCAACGTCGTCGTGGACAACGCGGGCGGCACCGGAGCCCCCGTGGTTTTCGAGGACAACCCCACGTACGACAACGTGCTCGGGCGCATCGAGCACGTATCGCAATTCGGCGCCCTCGTCACCGACTTCGCTCTGGTGAAAGCGGGGGCGCTGCATCGCGCCAACGGCGGCTACCTGGTCCTCGAAGCCGACAAGCTGCTGCGCGCCCCTTTTGCGTGGGACGGTCTCAAGCGTGCGCTGCAATCCCGGCGCATCCGCATCGAGCCCCTCGGCCAGGCCCTGAGCCTCGTGAGCACCGTGTCGCTCGAGCCCGAGCCCGCGGTGCTGGACGTGCAGATCGTGCTCCTGGGGGAAGCGGTCCTGTACTACCTGCTCTGCGCCTACGATCCGGATTTCAGCCAGCTATTCAAGGTCGCCGCCGACTTCGACGACGAGATGCAGGCCACGCCCGAGAACTGTCGTCTTTACGCCGAGCTCATCGCGGCACTCGCACATCGCGAGGCGCTCAGGCCGTTCGATCGCACCGCAGTGGCGCGGCTGCTCGAGCACAGCGCCCGTCTCGCCGGCCACCAGGAAAAGCTCTCGATGAGGATCGCGGTGCTCATGGATCTGCTGCGCGAAGCCGACTACTGGGCCACGCAAGAGAATGTCGGCACCATCACGGCCACCCACGTCCAGCGCGCCCGCGACGAGCAGATCCATCGCGCGGACCGATTGCGCGACCGCACCTACGACGAGATCGCACGCCGCACCGTCATGATCGACACGGAGGGAGAGCGGGCAGGCCAGGTGAACGGCCTGTCGGTGGGATATCTCGGCACCTTCCTGTTCGGGCACCCGACCCGAATCACGGCGCGGGCCCGCATGGGCCGCGGCGATGTGGTCGACATCGAGCGTGAGGTGGAGCTCGGTGGACCGATCCATTCGAAGGGCGTCCTCATCCTCGCAGCCTACCTCGGCGCCCGTTACCGCCCCGACCGGCCCCTGTCGCTATCGGCGAGCCTCGTGTTCGAGCAGTCGTACGCGGGCGTCGAGGGAGACAGCGCGTCCGCTGCCGAGCTGTTCGCGCTCCTCTCGACCATCGCCAACGTTCCCATCCGGCAGTGCCTCGCCGTGACGGGCTCGGTCAACCAGCACGGCGAGATTCAGGCGGTGGGGGCCATCAACGAGAAGATCGAGGGGTTCTTCGATATCTGCCGCGCGCGCGGCCTCACGGGGAAGCACGGCGTCATCATCCCCGCGGCGAACGTGCAGCACCTCATGCTCCGCGAGGACGTGGTCGACGCCGTCGCCAAAGGTCGATTCCACATCTATCCGATCCAAACGGCCGACGAAGGGATCGAGCTGCTGACGGGCATCCCAACACAGGATCGCGACCGCTCCGGAGAGTTCCCCGAGGGCAGCTTCAATCAACTCCTGGAAACGCGACTGCTCGAGCTGGCTGAGGGCTGGAAAGAGTTCAACGCGGCAGGCTACATCCAGGCGTAGGAATCAGGCGGCCCGCGCAGGGGGTGGCGCCGGCCGTACCGCGGCGGGCTCACCGCGCCGCGCGACGATGGCCTCCACCTCGGCGCGCTCGAGTGTCTCGCGGTCGAGCAGTGCGGCCGCCAGCGCGTCGAGCGTGGCGCGGTTCGCTCGAATCAGCTCCCCCGCCCGCGTGGCGGCCTCCGTCACGACGCGCCGCACCTCACGATCGATCAGCTCCGCCGTCTGGGGCGATACCTCGTGCCGCTGGATCACCTCGCGTCCGAAAAGACCGACTTCGGGGTGCTCGATCACCGCGACCGGACCTACCAGCTCGCTCATGCCGAACCGCGTCACCATCTGGCGGGCAAGCTCGGTCGCCTGCTGGAAATCGCTCGCGGCGCCGGTCGTGACCCGGTCCGGCCCGAACACGATCTCTTCAGCCGCGCGCCCGGCGTGTGCGACGGCCAGCCGGCCCACGATGTAGGCCTTCGTGTAGGTGCGGCGGTCCTCCTCCGGAAGCGCGAACGTCACACCCATCGCACGGCCCCGCGGGACAATGGTGACCTTATAGACGGGGTCGAGCCCTGGGATCAGCAGGTTCACGAGCGCGTGCCCGGCCTCGTGGTATGCCGAGAGCTTGCGCTCTTCCGGGGACAACACGACGCTGCGCCGCTCGACCCCCAGCATCACCTTGTCCTTGGCGTCTTCGAAATCCTGCCGGTCGGCGCGGTCCTTGTTCCGGCGGGCCGCGAAGAGCGCCGCCTCGTTGACCAGGCTCGCCAGGTCGGCCCCGGAGAGGCCTGGCGTCCCGCGTGCGATCGCTGCGAGGTCCACGTCGGCGGCTAGCTGGATGTTGCGAACGTGCACCTTGAGGATCTGCTCCCGGGCCCGGACGTCTGGAAGCTCCACCACGATCTGGCGGTCGAAGCGACCGGGACGCAACAGGGCGGGATCGAGCACGTCGGGTCGGTTCGTGGCGGAAAGGACGACGACCCCTTCGCTCGGCTGGAACCCGTCGAGCTCCACGAGCAGCTGGTTGAGAGTCTGCTCGCGCTCCTCGTGCACACCGAGTCCCGCACCCCGCGTACGGCCGACGGCGTCCAGCTCGTCGATGAAGATGATGCTCGGCGCGTGCGCCTTGCCCTGTTCGAACAAACTGCGGACCCGTGCGGCCCCGACCCCGACGAACAGCTCGACGAAGTCCGACCCCGAGATCGAGAAGAACGCCACCCCCGCTTCGCCTGCAACCGCGCGCGCGAGAAGCGTCTTGCCCGTCCCGGGAGGACCCACGAGCAGCACCCCTTTGGGGAGACGCCCGCCGACGCGCTGAAACTTGCCAGGGTCCCTGAGAAAGTCGATAACTTCCTGCAGCTCCGCCTTCGCTTCCTCGGCGCCCGCCACATCCGCGAACGTCACCTTGGGTTGCTCTCGCGCAACCGGCCGCGCGCCCATCCGGCCGAACGACAGCGCCCGCTCGCTCCCCGCCCGCATCTGCCGGATAATCACGAACCAGAATCCCGCGAGCAGGAGCCACGGCATGGTCGAGAACACGATCTCGGTCCATGAGGGGCCCGCTCCTGCCGCCCGAATTGGGACCCCAGCCTGCTCGAGGCGGGCGACGAGTGGGGCCGGATCTTCGAACGGCAGGTTGGCCCGGAACTCGCGCACATCGCGCCCCCCGATCCGAGCCGGGGCCCGGAACTCCCCTCCCAGCTCGCGCCGCTCGGTCGCGATCTCGACCGCCGCAATGTTGCCTCGTGCCAGCTCAGCGGTGAAGTCAGAGTACCCGATCTCTGCCCGTCGCTCTCGGGGCCCGAGGGCGCGGAACAACATGGCCGCCGTCATGAGCCCAAACAGCCAGAGCACCACCGTCCGCAGGGCTGGTCGGTCAGTACTCATCCTCGTACGGCTCCTCCTCCCCGTACTGTTCCCCCTCCCCCTCCCCCTCTTCCTCCTCCGCTCCTTCCTGCTCCTCTTCTTCTAGCTCCGCCTCCTCGCCGCCCTCGTACTCTTCCTCCAACGCCTCCGGAAATTCGTCTTCTTCAAAAGGGGCGAACTCCTCTTCGAACAACTGCGTGCTTCTGCGGCGCTCGAAACCGCTCGCCGGACTGAGCTGCATGGCTGCCTCCAAGGCATACCGACCTGTTAAAGTTCGGGGACGGCACCGACGCAGGGCATGAAGGGTGCCGGAAGATCGCTTCAGAGACGAGCATACGCCGCGTCCGCCCGAAGCGGTGCAGGTCGAAACGGACGCGGCCCCGATTCGGGGGTAGAGTCAGAAGTGAAGAAGCCAGAACGCATCCTCCCCCTGTTACTCGCGTGGTCGGTCGTCGCCGGCGCTCTCCCTTCGCGCATACTCGCGCAAGACAACACGCAGGCAGGGCTCGAGAGTCCTGAAGACCTGCGGCGCCTCGTGGCGCCGATCGCGCTCTACCCTGATGCCCTGGTCGCGCAAATCCTGGCTGCGGCGACCTACCCGGTGCAGATCGTGGAAGCACACCGGTGGCTCGACGAGCACCCCGGGCTGACGGGCGGGAGTCTCGCCGCGGCCGTGGATTCGCTGAGCTGGGATCCCAGCGTCAAGGCGCTCACCCAGTTCCCGTCTGTGCTCGCGGATCTCGACAAGAACCTCTCGTGGACATCGGCGCTCGGGGACGCCTACATCAACCAGCCCCAGGACGTGCTCGACGCCGTGCAGGCGATGCGCAACGACGCGCTGCAGGCAGGCCATCTCGAGACCACGCCACAGCAGGACGTCACGGTGCAGGAAGGTGTCGTGGTCATCGAGCCGAGGAATCCGGACATCGTCTACGTCCCCGTCTTCGACCCGTGCACGGTGTACGGCGTGCCGTGGGTGTTCTATCCCGGGTGGGTGACGGGATGCATCCCCTCGGGGCCGGTGATCGTGTTCGGCGTGGGGATCCACGTGGGCTGGCCCGCGGGTCCGTGCTGCGTCTGGCGCTGGCCCGCCTGGCACACCGACTGGCGGGCCCGGGCAGTGACCTACAACCATCACCCCTACGTGTCCCGAACGACCACCTTCGTCGACCGTCGCGCTCCGAACCGCGCACCTCCGGCCGCGCCGCGGCCCCGCGCCGCACCCGCTCCAACAGCTCCCCGGGTGGCCCCGGCCAGACCGGTCACCCCGCGCAGCAGTCCTGCTGATCGGGGGTTCGGTCCGGCACGAGGACAGACGGGGACCCGCTCAGGGGTGTTCAGCGGGTTCGGGCAGGGCGGCAGCGCCCGCGGCTCCGCGGCGCGGGGGCGGACCAGCGCAGGTGCGCCACCTCGCCCACAGGGGCACCCCACCGCTGGTGCGCCACCTCACCCACAAGGGGCCGCGCCGCGCCGCAAATGAAACCGCGAGCGATGGAGAGAGCGACGATGACACACACGACACGCGGGTGGGCATGCTGGCTCGCCGTCGTCCTGGCCTGTGCTGTTGCGGTGCCGGGCAGCACGCAACAGCCCGCGCAGACGACGTTTCCTTCCGCCGAGCAGGCGGCGGACGCCCTTGTCGCCGCCGCGCGGGCGGGCGACGCGGCTCGGCTCACGGCGCTGCTCGGACCCGCGGGAAAGGAGCTCGTCTCTTCGGGTGACTCGGTCCAGGACAAACGCGACCGGGACCAGTTCGTGCGAAAGTACGAGGAGATGCACCGGCTCGCGAAGGAACCCGACGGGACCACCACGCTCTATATCGGGGCCGAGAACTGGCCGTTGCCGATCCCGCTCGTTGGCACCGATGGCGCGTGGCGGTTCGACACCGAGGCGGGCAAGCAGGAGATCCTGTTCCGGCGGGTTGGGCGCAACGAGCTCACCGCGATCCGGGCGTGCCGCGCCCTGGTCGAGGCCGAGGAGGCGTACCACGCCGCGTCGGCCCGCGAGGCCGGCGGCGTCGCCCATTACGCCTCGAGATTCATCAGTGATTCGGGCACACGCGACGGCTTGTACTGGCGGGGCGAGGGCGAGCGGAGCCCGATCGGCCCCCTGCTCGCGGCGGCGGCCGGCAGTGCCGGAGCGACGCCATTCCACGGCTACCTGTTTCGGCTGCTCACGGCACAGGGCCCGAATGCGCCGGGCGGCACGAAGAGCTATCTCGTGAACGGTGCGTTGACCATCGGCTATGCATTCGTCGCATTCCCCGCGGAGTACCGATCATCCGGGGTCATGACTTTTCTCGTCGGCGAGGACGGGACCGTGTACCAGCGCGACCTGGGCCCGAGCACGACGGCCCTGGCCAAAGCGTTGAGCGCGTACGATCCTGACTCTACGTGGCAACGAGCCGACTAAACGGGCGGCCCACAACGCGCGCGACCTCGAAGCGCAGCGCCGGAATCGTCCTCTATCGCCGGGTAGACGACGCTCTCCAAGTGTTGCTCGTCCATCCCGGGGGCCCGTTCTGGACCGGGAAGGACGCCGGCACCTGGTCCATTCCCAAAGGGGAATTCGCAGCGGGGGAGAATGCGCTTGAAGCGGCCCGGCGCGAGTTCCGCGAGGAGACGGGAGCGGCCGTTCAAGGCGAATACCTTCCGCTTACGCCGCTCCGACAGCCGAGCGGCAAGGTCGTGCACGCCTGGGCGGTCGCGGGCAACTGGGATCCGGATCGGTTGCGGAGCAATCGTTTCTCGATAGAATGGCCGCGGGGGTCGGGTCACACCCGGGAGTTTCCCGAGGTGGATCGAGCAGCCTGGTTCACGCTCGCTCAAGCGCGCAGCCGGATTACGCGCGGCCAGGCCGGCTTTCTCGACGAGCTGGCGGCGGTGGCGGAACGACGACCAAGCGAGTGAGCGCGCGGGCATCATGACGTCACCGCTTCCAGCACCCCTCATCGAAACGCAGCAGCTCACGCGGGTGTTCGGTGAGCTCATCGCCGTGGACCACCTGGATCTCGCCGTCGAGCGGGGCGTGATCTTCGGATTGCTCGGGCCCAACGGCGCGGGCAAGAGCACGACCATCCGGATGCTCACGA
>Ga0335085_10011458_pt1 | contig 13148 bp, 13 predicted proteins | sample Lox_Sample_45_FD_206712 | JGI IMG/M metagenome (GOLD analysis project Ga0335085, IMG submission 206712) | Soil microbial communities from Loxahatchee National Wildlife Refuge, Florida, United States - Lox_Sample_4.5 | ecosystem: Environmental > Terrestrial > Soil > Wetlands | place: USA...
TGCACAGGATCGCGATCGAGATCGCCGCGGTCGCGACCGGGTGGTCCTCGGCGGTGGCCCGCGCGAGCGCGCTCAGGCCGACCGCCGTGTCCCGGATCGCGTGCCAGATCCGGATGTAGAGGGGATCGGGGTCCAGCGAGTACACGGGTGCGAACGCCGTCTCGGCCATCTCGGCGAAGTCCACCGCCCCCAACGCGTCACCCGATGGCAGCGGATCGCCGCCGCTGAACACCGCGACCGCCCGCGCCGGCGACGCGTGCATCAGGGCGAAGACGATGCCCCCCAGCGTAGCGGCCGCGATCACCGCCACTGCGCCGGCCGTGACCGCGGCGGCGCCTGCTCCGGTGAGCACGCCAAACCACGTCATCTGGATCTCCCACTTGAACGCGAGCGCACGCGCGGCCGGCGCGACGACCGGTTGCATCAGGAGCTGCGGCGCCACCCCGAACACGACGCACAGCGTGGCGAGGACCCCCATGCCGATCCGCATCGACGGGGCGACCTCGTGGATGTCGTCCGTGCACAGCTCGGGACCGGGCGCGCCGTAGAACACGCTGACCGTGGCCTTCAAGAAGTAGAACACCGTCACGAGGCTCACGATCCAGGCCACCGCCACCACCACCACCTGACGCGCTTCGAGCGCGGCGCCGAACAAGAGCCACTTCGCCACAAACCCCGTGGTCCCGGGCACGCCCACGATGGCGGCGGCGGCCACGAGCCACACGGCGGTGGTCACGGGCATCCGCGCCGCGATCCCGCCCAGCGTGCGCATGTCTCGCGTGCCGGTGACGTGCTGCACGGCCCCGGCGCACAGGAACAGCGTCCCCTTGAACAGCGCGTGGCTGGCGGTGTAATAGAGGCCTGCCGCCACGCCGAGATCGGTGCCCAGCGCGAGACCCGTCACGATGTAGCCGAGCTGGCTCACCGTGGAGAACGCTAGCAGCTTCTTGAGGTCAGTCTGCGCGACGGCGAAGACGGCGCCCACGAGCATCGTGACGCAGCCGACCAGCAGCAGCGCGCCGCCGAAGACGTCGTGCCACGGCCCGATCGAGTACATGCGCGCGATGAGATAGACGCCGCACTTGACGTAGCAGGCGGAGTGGAGGAGGCCCGACACCGGCGTCGGCGCATTCATCGCCTCGGGGATCCACGTGTGCAGCGGGTACAGCACCGACTTGGCCATCGCCGCGACCAGCATGAGCACCACGAGGCCGCCGGACAGGGCCGTGGCCATGGCCGGGTCCGTCCAGTCGAACGTCCCCGTGCGGACGTACAGCATGACGATGGCCGCGAACAGGCCGTAGCCGCCCACGTGCGTGATGAGGAGCACCTTGCGCGCGCCGTCGACCGCCGCCTGCTGCCGGTACCAGAACCCGACCAGGAAGTAGGAGCAGAGGCCCATGGCTTCCCAGGCGACGTAGACCAGCAGGAGGTTCGTCGTGCCCACCAGCAGCGTGAAGCCGCCGATGAACGACAGCATCAGGATGTAGAAGCGCGTGGTGCCCTGCGGCTCGTGCTCCATGTAGCGCACGGCGTAGAGGAGGATCGACCCGCCGATGACGGCCGCCATCAGCATGAACATCGCGCTCAGGCCGTCGACATGATACTCGATCGGGATGCCCGCATCCCAGTGGCCCTGCGCCGCGACCACGACCTGCCCCTGCGCGGTCCGGCACGCAAGCGCCACCACGACCGCGGCGGCGGTCGCCGCGGCCAAGAACGCCAGCCAGCCCTTAGCGACACGCGAGAGCCAGGGCGCAAGGGCGAGCTCGAGCACCGCGCCCGCGAGCAGCACGGCCGTCGGGACGAGGGCGAGGTCGATCACGTTCGCTTCTCCGTTAGCCGCCACCGACCGGCGGAAAGATCACGACGTTGTCGCCGGGCGCCAGCGGCGTGGCCAGACGCTGCAACTGGCGGACGTCGTGGCCGTTGACGAGCACGATCGCGAACTTGCCCAGATCACCGTGGTCGAGCACCCAGCGCGAGAACTCGGGTCCGTACTGCGCCGCGAGAGCCTGCAGCAGGTCGCCCACCGTCGCCTCCCGAGTAGCCCAGTCTTCCTCCGTCTTGCCCGTCACATCGCGGAGCGTCGCAAAATAGGAGATCTTCATGCTCGCGACCACCTTGGCCAGTACTCCCCGTCTCTTCCGCCGAGAAATCGCCTCATCGGTCCACCTGCGATCAGTAGGTCATGGAGAAGCCGACGCTGCCGATCGGCACGAAGCTGTCCGTCTGGCCGTCGATCTTCTTGAGGTTGCTGTTGAGGTTCAGGAACTGCACACCTGCCTTGAACGCCCACTGGCCAAAGTCCCTGGGGATGAACTTGAGCGGAATGGTGACGAGCGGGCCCCCCTGGAAGTAGCCGAACGTCTGGTTGTGGCCACTGGGGGTGGTGTAGTAGTTCCTCACGCTGAAGCCGAAGGTCATCGGGAGGCTGACGTTGACGGGCAGCTTCGAGCCCTTGAAGAAGGTATACCCCGGCGCGAGGCCGAGGCCCATGTAGATCCCGTTCGTATCGGCCGATGGCACGAAATGGCCCTTCGTCTGGAAGGCGAAGACGACGCTGGGGTTCAGCGCAAACGCCCCGAGCCATTTCGAATCATCGAGGGCGATGTTGAGTGCGATGTCCTCGAGCGAGCTGAACGAGTTGTTGGGGCTGTCGTAGTAGGTGAAGGTCACGCCGGTCGTGAGCACCTTCCACCAGGTGGCGGTCAGCTTCGCGTCGAGATTCGCCTCGAACCACCACTCCGGAGACGAGGGATCGGTGAGCAAGCCTCCCCCGGAGTGCATGCTGTTCCACGTGCCTCCCGCCAGGGTGAGCGAGGTCAGCGGGCCCAGATCCTCCAGGAGCCGGAACCGGACCTCGAGGTAGGGCTGCACGTTGTCGCCGCCGCTCTCCTGGAACACGATGCCGCGGAAGTAGTACGCCGAGACCCAGTCGGCGCCCAGGGCGAGCGAGATCCGCCCGGTGTTCGGGCTCGGTTCCTCGGGCGCGGCGAGGCCGCCCGGCAAGGGCTCCGGTCCTTTCTGCGGCCCATGATGCGCCAGGAGTTGCCCTGCCGGCGGGTCCTCGGCCTGGAGCGGAACCAGCGCCGGGGACTGCTGCGCCGCGACTATCGGGACCCAGGCCACGGTCACACCGAGGACGAGCACGCCTACTGCCACAAGACGGAGTCGCGTTGCCTCGGTACGCATCGCTACCCTCCAAGGCCCAGCGAATGGAGCTTCGCCGTTGTCGGAACGCCATTCGTGTCCCAGCCGCGCCGCGCGTAGTACTCCGGCAGCATCTCGGACAGTCGGCTGACGCTGCCCTTCGACGCACCGGACTTGAGCGCATCCTTCAGGAGCCGCCTGGGCAGTGTGTCGTCACTCGACGTCATCCCGGTCTTCAGATTCCACATCCGCTCGAGATTCCAGATGCGCTCGCCACATTCCACGAACTCCGCCGGCGTGTACGCCACGCCCGTCACCGCGCTCAGCATGGCCGCGTGCTCGTCCGCGCCGATCCCGAACGTGGAGAAGAAGCACGCGCCGGAGGCGTCGAGCGCCGCGGAGGTGTTCTGCCAGCTGATGACGAGCTCCGCCTTCCCCTCGGTGACGTCCTTGTCCACCTTCTCCGGGTTGCCGAGGACTTCCGGCTCGATGGTGTAGCCGCGCATGTGGCAGCCGCCGCGGTTGCTCGTGGCGTAGTTCAGACCGATGCCCTGGACCGCCCGCGGGTCGTAGGCCGGCATCTCCATCTTCTTGGCCGTCATGGACAGCTCGGGATGCCCGTACGACTCGGCGAGGCGGTAGGAGCCGAGCCCGAGCTTCTTGCCGAAGCCTTCGCCAACCCCGGTCAGCCGCACCATCTCCACCATCGCCTCGGCATTGCCCCAGTCGAGGGCAATGCCACCGGTGTCGGCGAGCGTGATGAACCCTTTCTCGTAGAGCTCCATCGCGCACGCCACGGTCGCGCCCATCGTGATCGTGTCCATGCCGAATTCATTGCAGTAGTAGTTCGCCTTGGTAGCCGCATCGAGATCGTAGATGCCGCAGTCCGTGCCAAAGCTCCAGGCGGATTCGTATTCCGGGCCCTCGCCCATGCCGGCATACTTGGGGTTCGTCACCTTGGTGACGCGACCGCACGAGATGATGCAGGCGAAGCAGCCTTTCGGCCGCTGCAGCTCCTTCTTGCTCAGCGACTCGCCGCCGATCTTGTCCGCGTCCGGGGAGTAACCGTCCTGGAAGTTCCGGACCGGATGCGCCCCGGTCTGATTGATGATGTTCGCCAGGATGTCCGACCCGTACAGGCGCAAGCCGGTGCCCCCGGTCGGGTGCGCCTGAATCATCTTGCGCGCCTTCCACACGGCGGCGGTGAACGCCTCGGCGTCGGCGCAGGTCACGGCCCCGGTCCCGATGACGGCGACAGCCTTCAGATGCTTCGCTCCCATGACCGCGCCAACGCCGCCGCGCCCCGCCGCCCGATGGAGATCGTTCATGATCGCCGCGAAGAGTACTTGATGTTCCCCGGCGGGCCCGATGCACGCGATGTGAGCGTCCTCGTCCGTCTCGGCGCGAATGGCCTCGCTCGTTTCCGGCACGATCTTGCCCCACAGATGCCCTGCCCCTCGAATCTCCACGCGGTCGTCCTTGATCCACAGATAGACCGGCTTTGGTGCCTTGCCCTCCACGATCAGCGCGTCGTAGCCGGCGTATTTCAGGGCGGGGCCCCAGGTCCCACCGGAATTGGCGGCGGCGATGGTCCCGTTGAGCGGCGCCTTGGTCACGACGTTGTATCGGCCGGCCGACGGCGCATACGTCCCCGTGAAAGGGCCGGGGGCGAAGATCAGCTTGTTGTCGGGCGAAAGCGGATCCACTCGCGGATCGACTTCATCGAACAGGACCTTTGCGCCAAGGCCGCGCGCGCCGATGTAGTCTTTCGCAAGCGCGGGGCCGAGAGGTTCCTTCGACACCTTTCCCGTGGTCAAGTTCACGCGCAGGATGTTGCCGACCCAGCCGTGCATAGGCTCCTCCCCTCCTCGGACGTTCACTCCGTGAACGCTGCCTTGAACTTGGCCGCGAAGGCCCGCTTACGCGACTGCGTGGCCGCGACGTCGTCCACCCACTGGATTGCCTGGGTGGGGCAGAACTTGGCGCAGGCGGGGTCACCGCCGCAGTAGTCGCACTTCAGGATCTTGTGGGACGCTTCATCCCACACCGAGTTGCCGAACGGGCAGGCGTGCACGCACATCTTGCAGCCGATGCACTTGGCCTGGTCGAGGTTCACCCAGCCCGTCTCGGAGTCTCGGGTCATCGCGTTCACCGTGCACACCGGAATGCACGGCGCGTCGCGGCAATGCTGGCACATCATCGGCACCGAGAAGCCTTCCTGCTCCCACGTGTAGACGTGAACGCGAGCCGCCGAGATTCGGAAGCTCGCCTCGTGCGTCATGGAGCAGGCGAGCATGCAGTTGTGACAGCCCGTGCACTTGTCGGCCTGGATCATCAGCATATTCGCCATGGCACTGTCCCCCTCTCGGACCCCGCTACGCGCGGACCGCCGCGACGGCCCGGCGGTCCGCCAGCCAGCCGTACCAGGCCGGCAGACCGTCGCCCCGGATCGCCGAGACGCGAATGACCTGCGCGTCGGGATTCACGTCATGCATGTTGGCCTCGAACCGCTCGGCGTCGAAGGGCACGTAGGGCAGCAGATCGCACTTGCTCAGGACCACGAGATCGGCCGTCTCGAACATGTACGGGTACTTGACCGGCTTGTCGTCGCCCTCCGTCACGCTCGCCACGACGACGCGCGCCGCCTCGCCGAGGTCGAACATCGCCGGACAGACGAGATTGCCGACGTTCTCGATCATCACGACCGTTCCCGGCGCCGGGTCGAGCCGCCGGCACGCGTCGGCGACCATCTGGGCCTCGAGGTGGCACATGGTCCCGGTGTTGATCTGGACGACCGGCACGCCACAGGCGGCGATCCGGCGGGCGTCGTTGTCCGTCTGCTGATCGCCCTCGATCACCACGCAGGGCCATGCGCCGGCGACATCCCGCAGCGTGCGTTCGAGCAGGGTCGTCTTCCCCGCCCCGGGCGAGCTCACGAGATTCAACGCGAGCAGCTCCCAGCGCGCGAACCACTCGCGGTTGGCGGCCGCGATGATGTCGTTCTTCGCCAGCAGGTCGGCTTCGATATTCACCGTGCGCACACCGCCCATTCCGCTCCCCCCCTCACTCACCGTCGAACGACGTCACCCGCAGCTCACGTCCGCGCACCAGCTCGACCCCCGACCGCGCGCACGCGGGACACGGAGCCAGCACCGCCGCCGGCTCGAACTCATGGCCACAGCTCCGACAGCGAGCCCGCCGCGGCACCTCTTCGATCACCAGCTCGGCGCCGCGTGCCGCCGTCTCCTCCACCACGACGTCCCAGCAGAACCGCAGCGCCTCCGCGTCGACGCCCGCGGCGGTGCCGACCGCCACGACCACCCGGGTCACCGTGCGCATCCGCTCGGCCCGCGCGCGCTCGAGCACCAGGCCGACGATGCTCTGGCTCAGCGCCAGCTCGTGCATCGTCGACCGCCGTCATCCGCCGGCATGTTGACTCCTATCCACTGTTCGGCACCTTGCTCGGTTCGGTTCCGTATCGCCCGGCGCCCTCCGCCCGGATTCCGACAAATTCGCATCCCACGTTTCGAGGATGCGAGCGCATGCTCGGGCACACTGGCGGGGAAGATCAGCAAGAAATCGACATGGCGGCAGATGCAGGAAGAAGGAGAACCTCTCCCTGAGCCGGACAGTGGCGCGATGAGCGAAGCCCAGGCGCTGTCGCGCAACGGCGGTGCCCCGGCGGCGCGGTTCCGGATGCCGTACGCCGCGGCCCCGCGCTCCTCCGCGGCTCCCTGGCCGCCTCCGCCCGGGGTCCCGGCTGAGGCCAGGCTACGCGGCCGGATCTGCTCCTCGCGGGAGGAGGGAGCCCGTGCGGTATACGAGGCGGAGGACGCGCTGGGAGCCGTGACCGATGCGCAGGCCGCTCTCGCCAACAGTCCCGGCATCCCGCCGACGGCGCTCAGGCGCGTGGTCTAGGTGTAGACTTCCGGGCAGCCGTGGAAGCAGGACCACCGGCCGCCAGCCTTCAGGACACTCGGGCACATACGGGTAGTACGCGCTGGCGCTCGCGCAGTAGTACCAGTAGCCGGAGGGTGCGACGACGGCGGGCGGAATATGAGGATCCGGATGCGGATACACGGGCGTCGGGTAGAAGTACCAGCTCTCGCCGACAACCCACCACCAGCCCAGCCGTCCCAGATGCTCACCATGCAACCAGTGACCGCCGTGCCAGCGGTCCACATCGATGCCGTGGCCGCCCCACCGCCAGTCTCCGCCCAGGTGGCCGCCGTCAAAGTGGCCGCTTTTCACAGCGTAAACAACGCCACTTGAAAGCGATGCGGACACCATCAGCGCCAGCGCCACGGCGATCTGCGATCGATACGTCCTCATCCCTTGCCTCGATGCGGCGGTTCAGCGCGCGGACGGTGCGGCGGCGGTGCACACCCCGGGCCGCGGAGCGGCGCCGGGCACCTGGTTGCCGTTCGCGTACATGCACTGCTCGCGTGCGGCGTCATAGCCCCGCTGGACTTCATTGGCCGCTCGCTGACCGGCGCCGGTCGTTCCGTCTTCGCTGTTTCCGACGGCGCCGGACCGACTTCTGTTACTGGGGCCCTGCGCAATTTCTCGCCTCTCTTGCGCCTCTCGAGGCTCCACGCGCGGACCTGCCGGATTTCAGGACCTCGTTGGCCATGGACGATCGCGCGCTGGGGCGCCACGCTCGGATCAGCTCGCGCCAGCTTGCGGAAGGGGAGCGAGATCACCCACAATCCTGGTTCCGACCTGCCTCATGACCCTCGCCATCGGCGCTTACTTCTTCCTCATCGCTCTCGTTCTCGCGCACCTCGAGATCCAGATCGAAGGGCCGCACGGCTGGGCCGAGAAGCTACCCACCTGGCGCTGGGACGGCTCCGGGATCCGCCGGTGGTTCGGGAAGCCGGTCACGGGATACCACCTCTGCCTCGTGACGTGCATTCTGCTCTTCCTGCACGTACCCCAGTTCTACGGCGGCTCCTGGGAACGTGAGGCAGACCTGCTCGCGATGTTCTTCTTCCTCACCGTGACCTGGGACTTCCTCTGGTTCGCGTGCAACCGGCATTTCGGCGTGGCCAGGTTTCGCAAGGGGCAGATCTGGTGGTTCCCGGCCTGGGTGCTCGGCGTTCCCCGGGAGTACTTCGTGGGAATCACGCTCTCCCTCGGCGCCGCGCTAGCCCCTGCACTCTGGACGGGAGCGTGGGCGGATCGGGCTCAGCGCTGGGGTCTCGTCCTCGGCGAATTGCTCGTCCTGACGACCGCCGTGACCGCCTTCACGCTCCGCCCGCAGCACCGCGCTTGGGCCCTCCTTCGCAGGGTCCGTGGCGCGGTAAGGGCCAAGTCCAAGTAGACCCTGTCGTTGCAACGGCTGACCTAGCCGTCGAACCTTGCGACCGGCCCCGCGCTCCCGGAGCCCGGGGGCGCGTCGGCGTCGCTGAGGATGACCCCGTGGCGTCCGGGCTTCACTCTCGGCAAGAGCTCGGCGAGTCCGGCCTGCAGGGCCTGTACGGCGTCGCCGACCAGCTCGCTCAGCTCCGCAACGAGTCCGGGCTGCCGGGGGCCACTCCAGTCAACGTAGCGGTACGGACGTACTGCGTGCCCCAGGTGAGCGACGCGGTGGCAGTCTTCGCAGAGGCGTACGCCGCACGTATCGCAATGGACGACGGCCAGGTGGTCCGGATTGGACGAACAGCTCATGGCGAGCGCCGGGAGGTGACGCTCGATCGATTGGACCGCGAGCTCCACCCCGTCGGTTGCTCGCAGTCGGGCGCCGAGCTCCCTCGCGCGCTCCTGGATCTGCGGCCGCCGGCACGCGTCGAAGGCCGCCACGAGATTGTCGACGCCGAGCCGGCGGATAGGAATCGGCTCCGGGCCGGCGCCCGCATCCGCCACGATCCGCCCCCAGAAGAACTGATCGCCGAAGAACGGCACGACCACCGTCGGCAGCCCGGCGCGTAGGCCCGCGGCCGTCGTCCCGGCTCCGCCGTGATGGCAGACCGCCCGGCATCGCGCGAACAACCAGTCGTGCGGACAGTCGCCGATCACGTAGACGTGCGGCGGGGGCGCATCCCCGCCCAGGTGCGCCCAGCCCTCGGAGACGACGCCGCGCGCGCCCGCCTTCTCCAGGGCCGTGAAGATGGTCCGGGTGAGAGCGGCCGGGTCCTCGGCCACGACCGAACCGAACCCGACGTAGATCGGCGCCTCGCCAGCCGCGAGGAAGTCGAGCAGCGCCTGCGGCGCCTCGTAGGTCTGGGCCTGCTCGTACTGGATGAAGTTCGCCAGGTCGATGTGCGGGCCCCACTCCTTTGGCTTCGGCACCAGGCTGGCCGGCCACAAGTAGGTGAAGGGCACCTCGTGGTCATCCAGAAGCGCCGCCCCGTCGGTGACCGCCAAGGGCTGCAGGCCCAGAGTTCTCGTCCGAAAACCGTCCACCAGGTCGCCGATGCCAGCCGAGACGAGCAGGTCGATGATCCCGTAGGAGAGGAAGTTCTCGAGCGGCCGATGGGAGCTTGGGTCGATGTGGGCGAACGGATGCGGAAACGCGCACGTGGCGGTCCACGGCATGGTGAAGATCATGTGAAGCGGGACGTGCAGCGCCTCGGCGCAATGAACGTGCCCGTAGCTCGGTGGGTTGGCGACGATGGCATCGGCCCGGAAGGGCCGCGCGCCGGGCTGCTCGGCATCCGCTTCCGTACAGGCCCGCCAGGTGGAGGCGAGGATCTCGCCGATCATCGCTCGTTTCTTCGGCACATCCTCCCAGAGCTGGCCAGGACGTGTCGGAACGATGCGACCGCCGGTCTTGACGATGTACTCCATCAGCTCGTGCGGATCACCCGCGAGCGGATAGAACTCGAGTCCGGCACGTTCGACCATGGGGCGGAACTCGCGGTGGGTCGCGAAGCGCACGCGGTGCCGCTCCGCCAACCGTCGCCCGACCGGAATGAACGGCTGCACGTCGCCGCGCGACCCGACCACCATAACCACGATGGACAACGACGGCGCCCGCAGCAACTCGCTGGGGGGCACGGGCGCGGCCGCTAGCTCGCTGGTGTGTGCGTCCAGCCACGGGGGGACCTGAGCAAAGGAGCCCGCAGTGTGATCGAAGTCGATGTGCAGATCGCCGCCGGCCTCGGGCGAGACCATCGTGACGCTGCGCACGGCCGCGGCGCGCAGGCGCCGACTCTGGAGCCGCCGTCGCAGGAAGGCGGTGGAGACCACGTCCAGGAGACCGGGGCTCACGTCCTCGCTCACCGCATCTTCTTCTGGCTCTTTGGCCTCTGCCTGAAGTAGCTCGTCCAGATCGCGGGGCGCGCGGAGGCTATCAGCGAGGCACTTCGTTTCATCCGCCGTGTCCCGCCCCGTGCCTTCATGGCCTCGCCTCTTTTTCTTCCCATCGGAATCGCGTCGAGCCTGAGCTGGGCGCGTTGCCCGACGGCGCTGGCCGCATGTCGACCGACCACGAGCATTCCGTCGATCCACCGTTGGGACGCTCACCGAGGAGAAAGGTGACAGGAGCGGCGGTGAACCGCCGCGAGAAGCTCTCGAAGCTTCGACCCCGGCGGGCTTCGAACCCGTGTTTGCCGTCCGCCAGGCGCTTTCAATACACTTTCAGAGAGTTACATGGTGTTGACTCAACACCGTGGTCACCGGGACTCAAATTCCGGAGGTGTTTTAATCCCCTATAACGGACCCGGTGTACCTGAGCCCTCGTCGCACTGAGCTGGGCCCAGGAGCGCCGCAGGCCTGATGGTATCGCGGGCCCGCAACCACCGAAATCGACTCGCCTCACCTTCGAGATTGACGTCGTCTGCTGGCCGGCTGTGCCACGGCCCCGGCCGCGGTCGCGTTCGGGAAGCCGGGCGTGGCTGCGTCCGAGCGCGAGCGGGACGAGAACGCTTGCCTTCGCACCTCCATCGGGATCGAGGACCGGGGCTACATCCTGCTGCCGTTCGACGTCGACCGCGTAGCCTATCGCCGCTGCATGGAGGGGCGCGGCTACGCGGCCGGGCCGGCACGATGAGCCCGCTCAAGCCCATCTTGGGGAGCACGTGCCTCCTGGCCGGTGGCGGCCGGGCCCAGCGGGAGCGCTGCCGAGAGCTCCTCCACGGGGCCCCTCCGCGGGTGCAGTGGGAGGCGTGGTCTCTCGACGGTGAGTGGCGACGCGACGGTGCGCCCCGCCCGTCTCTTTCGCAAGATTGCGACAGCCGGCATGGAGCCGTGGGTCGGTCTCCGGTCGTCGCAAGGTCAGACATCCGCAGGCGGGAGGGTGAGGCATGCGCGTGTGGCTCAAGAAGTGGCTCAAGGTGGGGACGATCATCGCGCTCACGGAGGGCGCACTGTGGCTCTTGGCCGAGCGCAACCTCGGCGTGTCCGCCCTGTTGAGGAGCGCCGAATGGGCGATCATCGTATGGCTCGCGTGCGGCCTCATGTGGATAGGGTTGCAGTACGGCCAGGCGTATGAAGAGCGACGCGAGCAGCTCCGATGGATCGACGAGGCCGACAAGCAGAGGACGGGCGAGCTTGGGTGCTATTCCGCAGAGACCATCTGGGCGCGGACCGCGGAGCAGATGGAGCCACCACACCCGTCAGAATCAGGGCGAGCCTTCGTCTCGCCCTTCGGAGGTTCAGGATTCAGAAGGAGAGAGCGGACGAGGAATTGACGGCCTCTGAGATCTGCGAAATCGACGGCGGCTCGCGCTCCGGGCCGGCGGCAGGGCGCTTCAGGAGAGGCTCGTGCTCGACCGGTTGATCGCGAGCCAGGAGCCGCGATCCGAGATCACGCTCCTCCTCGGTCAGGTGCGCGGCCTGCTTCGTCAGCGCGACCTGCGAGTTCGGCCACGCGGAATCGCTGTGCCGAAAGTCGTTCGCCCACATGACCCGGCGGACATTTGCACCGGTCCCTCACCTGGAAGGCCGCTGAGTCGTCCTGGAACGTCGTGTAGACGTGCTCGCGGAAGCACGCGCTGGGCAGCCTGGTGATCGCGCTGCCGGTGAGCCAGTGGCGGCGCCGCACGTAAGTGTGGTCCACGCGGCACATGAAGTGGGGCCCCGAGCCGGCGTCCTGGCAGCCGCGGATGATCGACAGGAACGCGTTGAGCTTGGGGCCGCGGGTCTTCGTTGTCCTCTGCCCTCGCGGGACCCACAGGACAAGGTTCCAGAGCAAGCGCTCCGAATCTATCCCCTGGCGACCATCGCCAGCGGGACGCGTCGTTATGCCGATGCAGGGCTGTTCGCCGCGGGAAGCTGGAAGGAGAAGATGGTCCCCTCCCCGCGGGTGGATTCCGCCCACAGGCGGCCGCTATGCGCCTCGATGATCGAACGGCTGATTGCCAGGCCGAGACCCATGCCGTGCGGCTTGGTGGTGTAAAACGCGTCGAACAGTCGATGCATTTCCTCGGGCTGCAGGCCGATTCCACGGTCCGCGACGCTGATCGTGACCCCCCAGCCCTCGTCGGAGGTCTCCAGACGCTCCTGACTCCCGCGGATCTCGAGCCGGCGCTCCGGCTCACCTACGTCGGCCATCGCATCCATGGCGTTGACGACCAGGTTCAGCAACACCTGCTGGAGCTGCACCCGGTCGCCGACCACGACCGGGAGGTCCACGGGCACGTCGGTGCGGATCGAAACGCGGCGGGCCGCCACGTCTCCGGCGGCCAGAGCGAGGACGTCATTCACGAGATCGATGGGCCGGACTTCGACCTGTTCTTGCGCCGAGCGCTTCGCCAGGGCCCGCACGCGCTCGATGATGTCATTTGCCCGCTCGGCGCTGTTCACGATGTTGGCCAAAATCTCGCGCACCCGATCGACTCTGTCGCCCCTCGCGAGCAGGTTGAGACACGCGCTGGCGCTGGTGATGATCGCCGCCAGCGGCTGCTTCACCTCGTGGGCGATCGAGGCGGTCACTTCCCCGAGCGTCGTTACACGGGTCACATGCGCGAGCGCCGCATGTGCCTCTCGAAGAGCCTGCTCCGCTTGCTTTCGCTCCGTCACGTCCCTCACCGTGCCTAGGAGTTCGACAATGT
>Ga0335085_10011459_pt1 | contig 13148 bp, 11 predicted proteins | sample Lox_Sample_45_FD_206712 | JGI IMG/M metagenome (GOLD analysis project Ga0335085, IMG submission 206712) | Soil microbial communities from Loxahatchee National Wildlife Refuge, Florida, United States - Lox_Sample_4.5 | ecosystem: Environmental > Terrestrial > Soil > Wetlands | place: USA...
TGTCCGGGACCGCCAAGGGCCTGCTGGAAAACGAGATGGTGCAGAAGGCCTATCTCGGTCAGATGGTGCAGTAGCCGTAGCCTCCAGCTCCGCAGAGCGACCGATGTTGGATCCCCACCTTTTCCTCGCCTTCGTTCTCGCCGTCACGGTCCTGATGCTCATCCCCGGGCCGAACGTCGCCTTGATCGTGGCGAACAGCGTCAGCTACGGTCCCCGCTACGGCCTGCTGACGGTCGTCGGGACGAGCGCCGCCATGGTCGTGCAGCTCGCCCTGACCGTGCTGGGCATGACGGAGCTGCTGGGCACGTTGGGCTCCTGGTTCGAGTGGATCCGCTGGATCGGCGTCGCCTATCTCGTCTATCTCGGAATTGCCCAGTGGCGCGCGCCGCCGGTGAATCTCGCCGCCGTCGCGCCCGAGCCCAAATCGGCGCGGGCCGTGCTGACGCGCGCGCTGCTGGTGTCGTTGACCAATCCGAAGACGCTGTTCTTCTACGGGGCGTTCTTCCCGCAGTTCGTCGTTCCCAGTCGCGATGTCGGCCCGCAGGTCGCCATCCTATCGGCGACCTTCCTGGCCCTTGCGATCCTGGTCGACGGCTGCTGGGCGCTCGCCGCCGGCCGGGTTCGCGGACTCCTCGCCGTGCACGGGCGCCTGAGGAACAGGATCTCCGGCGGCCTGCTGATCGGGGCCGGCATCGGCCTCGCCTTCGCGCGCAAGAGCTGAGCCTCCGCGGACCGGCTCGGCACGCGCTCCGCCGCCGGATGGGCGGCTCTTTCCCCCGCGCTGCGTGCCGGCCGACCGGTGTCATATTTTCTTCTCGGTCACTGTATAGAATGGCTTTCGTGCGCGGACCGTTCGCGGGTAGTCACGCCATGACTACCTGGCTGCATGATCGAAATGACGCAGGATCAACGACACTCGGCCGCCTTGCCCTATCGCAGACGCCGCGCGCAGAAGGCCGAGGGATCCCTCTACCGATCAGCCCAGGCTCGTCTGTTGCTTCGTCAGTTCGTCGCCGACTTGGCCAAAGACATGGGCTGTCAAATCCGCTGTCGCCACAGCGTCGTCGGTCCGGCACGAGCGAGAGCGTCGGGTCGCGAAGACGACGACTTCATGCCCTTGCCCTGGTAGTTCCGTCCGTAGGCGGCGATAGCCTGTCTCCGCCGTCAGTAGACGGCGGGCACATGCATCTCCTGCGGGATCGGGCCGCGAATGTAGTCGGGGTGGCGCACGCGCTCGGGTAGCACAATCGGAGCGCGCTCGACGTCGTCATAGGGGATCTGGCTCAGCAGATGGTGGATGCAATTGAGCCGGGCCTTCTTCTTGTCGACGGCCTCCACCACCCACCAGCGCGCCTCCGGAATATGCGTCCGCTCGAGCATGGCCTCCTTGGCCTTGGTGTACTGCTCCCACCGGCGCCGGGATTCGAGGTCCATGGGGCTCAGCTTCCACTGCTTGATGGGATCGTGGATGCGCATCTGGAACCGCAGATGCTGCTCGTCGTCCGTGATCGAGAACCAGTATTTGAGGAGGATGATGCCGGACCGGACCAGCATCCTTTCGAACTCCGGCACGGTGCGGAAGAACTCCTCGACGTCGTCATCCGTGCAGAAGCCCATGACGCGCTCGACGCCGGCGCGGTTGTACCAGCTGCGGTCGAACAGCACGATCTCTCCCGCCGCCGGGAGGTGGGCAGCGTAGCGCTGGAAGTACCACTGGGTGCGCTCGCGCTCGCTGGGCGCCGGCAGCGCCACCACGCGACAGACCCGGGGATTCAGGCGCTGGGTGATGCGCTTGATGACGCCGCCCTTGCCGGCGGCATCCCGCCCCTCGAAGATGACGACGACCTTGAGCCGCTTGGTCAGGACCCAATCCTGCAGCTTCACCAGCTCCCGCTGCAGCCGGAACAGCTCCTTGAAATAGAGATGCCGGTCGAGGGTCTCCGACTCCGGATGCTCCGCCAGGCCCTCGAGCAGCCGGGATAGCCGCTCGTCGTCGATCTCCATCTCCAGCTCCTCGTCGAAGCTGTCAGCGATCTCCGCCTCGATACGACTTGCAGTTGCTTCCCTATCGCCTGTTCCGTTTTTCTTCATGACCGGTCATCCTCCCTAAGGTGGGCACAGTCGCTTACGGACATGTAGGATCGGCGCGCCCGCTCTCAATCATCCTGCCGATGCACGTCGTGCACAACGACGCCGGCGCCCTCGGGCGGCATCGCCAGCCACTTCTTGTGCTTGAGCGTGCGCTTGGTGTCCTCGTAGCCGCTCTGCCAGTGCTCCCGCATCGACGTAGCAGAGAACTCGTAGTCCTTGGCGTGACCTTCGTAGGCCTTCTGCTGGTAGATCAGATGCAGGATCGTGATCTCCGGCAGGTCGGCCAGCTCGTCCCGCATCTTCCGCTCGTCGTCGCTCAGCGCCTCGTCGGGAACCTTGGCCAGCGCCTGATACAGGCGGGTCTTCCAGCTGTGCAGACGCCGGTAGACGTCGGTGTTATGGCGCGTCCGCGACGAGTACATGATGTCCTTGTGGCGGGCCATCACGTCGTGGATATCGCGCGGCAGCACGCCCCGGCTGCTGAACAGATCGACCTGGAAAACCAGCGTGTTCAGGCGATCCTCCTGCTCGAGCAGGTGCTGCAGCGGCGTGTTGGAGACGATGCCGCCGTCCCAGTAGTAGTCGGTCCCGATCTTGACCATCGGCAGCGCCGGCGGCAGGGCGCCGCTGGCCATGATGTGCTCGGGCTCGATCTCCTCGCCGCCGTTGTCGAAATAGATGAAGTTCCCGGTCAGCACGTTGACGGCGCCGACGGCGAAGCGCGTGGCGGCGCCGTTCAGCAGCGAGAAGTCGACCAGTTCCAGCAGCGTCTCCCGCAGCGGCCCGCTGTCGTAGTAGCTGGTGGCGTCGCGCGCGCCGCCGGGGGTGAGCCAGGGGCCGGGGAAGCGCGGCTCGAAGAATCCAGGCTGGCCCTGCATGATCGCCAGGAGCGAGCTCGTGGCGTTGCGCGCCTTGCGGTAAATGTCGCCGTCGGGCGTGAATAGCCACACGCGCCGGTCGGTGATCCGCTCCCAGAACGTGCGCAGCTTCTCCAGACGGCCGTGCGGCGGATTGCCGGCGATGATGGCGGCATTGATGGCGCCGATCGAGACGCCCGACACCCAGTCGGGCTCGATGCCGGCCTCGTGCAGCGCCTGATAGACGCCGGCCTGATAGGCGCCGAGCGCGCCGCCGCCCTGCAGGACGAGGGCGATGCGGTCGCAGCGTTCGGGCCGCCAGCCCTGGCGCGGCGGGCGTTCGTGCGTTACGGGCGTCGTTGCATCCATGGGGTCCCCTGCCTCATTTGTCGGACCGGCCACCATAGCCGAGGATGAGTGACGGGCTTATGACGGCCGCCGGCCGCGGCGGACTTCATCGATCTGTCGGAAACCCTTCACAATACGGCCGTCGTTCGCCGTCTATCACGGCGCGCTCGCGCCTGGATTCGGGCCGCCAAATCTCTCATCAGGGAACCGCAAACGCATGCTCGCAGGCAAAACGGCCATCGTGACGGGATCGACGAGCGGTATCGGACTGGGCATCGCGCAGGCGCTCGCCGAGAACGGCGCCAACATCGTCATCAACGGCTTCGGCGACCCGAAGGCGATCGAGGAGACGCGCGCGTCCCTATCGCGCGAGCACAATGTCGGCGTCGCCTACAGTCCTGCCGACATCAGCAAGCCCGACGATATCGCGGCGATGATCGACCTGGCGCACGGCGAGTTCGGCGGTGCCGACATCGTCGTCAACAATGCGGGCATTCAGCACGTGGCGCCGGTCGAGGAGTTTCCGGTCGAGAAGTGGGACGCTATCCTCGCCATCAACCTGTCGGGCGCCTTCCACGCCATCCGTCTGGCCGTTCCCGACATGAAGCGCAAGAAATGGGGCCGGATCATCAACATCGCCTCGGCCCATGCGCTCGTGGCATCACCGTTCAAGGCGGCTTACGTGGCGGCGAAGCACGGCATCCTCGGCCTGACCAAAACGGTCGCGCTCGAGGTGGCGGAGCACGGCATCACCGCCAACGCCATCTGCCCCGGCTATGTCATGACCCCGCTCGTGCAGAAGCAGATTCCGGAGCAGGCGAAGGCGCGCGGCATCTCCGAGGAGGCAGTGGTGCGCGACGTGCTGCTGGCGGCGCAGTCGACCAAGCGCTTCGTCGAGGTGTCGGAGGTCGCCGCGCTGGCGGCGTTCCTGGCCTCCGACGAGGCCGGCTCGATCACCGGCACGGCGCTGCCGATCGACGGCGGCTGGACGGCGCATTGAGGGGGCGGACATGCGAAAGAGGGAGATTCTCGAGCTCAATTCGATGCCCGCCGCCGGGCCAAGCTATCCGGCCGGTCCCTATCGCTTCATCAACCGCGAATACATGGTCATCACCTACGAGACCGATCCGGAGATCGTCGACCAGCAGTTGCCGGAGCCGCTCGAGCCGCTGAAGCAGCCCCTGATCCACTACGAGTGGATCCGCATGCCCGACAGCTCGGGCTTCGGCAGCTACACCGAGTCCGGCGTGGTGATCCCCTGCCGCTTCCGCGGCGAAGAGGTGAACTTCGTCAGCCAGATGTATCTCGACGACGACCCGCCGATCGCCGCCGGCCGCGAGATCTGGGGCTTTCCGAAGAAATATGCCCACCCCAAGCTGGAGATCGTGAAGGACACGCTCACGGGCACGCTGGCCTATGCCGGGCAGCTCGTGGCGATGGGCACGATGGGCTACAAGCACGAGCGCATGGCCGGCAACGGCGAGCGCACTGTGGCCACGCTCTCGAAAACGCAGGTCAACCTCAAGCTCATCCCGGGCGTGGACGGCGAGCCGGAGATCTGCCAGCTCGTGGCCTACAACCTCTCGGACATCGCGGTGAAGGGCTCCTGGCTCGGGCCGGCGCGGCTGCATCTGATCCCGCATGTCAATGCGCCGGTCGCCGACCTGCCGGTGCGGCGCGTGATCGGCGCCCATCATTTCATCGCCGACCTCACGCTGCCCTACGGGCGCGTCATCTTCGACTACAAGCGCGACGCCTGACGGCGCGGCGCGGAGATCGGCGCAGCCGAAGATTCTCACAGGCCGCCCCGAAAAAATGTAACAGCCGGCGACTTAACTCTTGCGGCAACACGACTGTCACCGGGGGAGGGACCATGACCGATATCGCACACGGCGGCCATCACGCAGCAGCACGGCCGAAGCTCGACGGCAAGATCAACCCCATGCAGGGGATCGTCTTCGTCGGTCTGCTGGCCGTCGGCCTGCTGTTCACGGTCTACAGCCTCTATTCGGACATGAGCCAAAGCGGCACCGGCACGGCTGCGCGGACATGGCTGCCGTTCATCCTGCTCGGCGTCGCGCTTCTGGTCGCGCTGGGGTTCGAGTTTGTGAACGGCTTTCATGATACGGCCAACGCCGTCGCGACCGTGATCTACACCCATTCGCTGCCGCCGCATTTCGCCGTCGTCTGGTCGGGGCTCTTCAATTTCCTGGGCGTGCTCGTCTCGTCCGGCGCCGTCGCCTTCGGCATCCTCTCGCTGCTGCCGGTCGAGCTGATCCTGCAGGTCGGCTCGGAGGCGGGCTTCGCGATGGTCTTCGCCCTGCTGATCGCCGCGATCATCTGGAATATCGGCACCTGGTTCCTGGGCCTCCCGGCCTCCAGCTCGCACACGCTGATCGGCTCGATCATCGGCGTCGGCCTCGCCAACCAGCTGATGGCGCCGGCCGGCAGCGCCACCAGCGGCGTCGATTGGGGCCAGGCCTACAATGTCGGCAAGACGCTGCTGCTCTCGCCGCTGATCGGCTTCATCGCGGCCGCCCTGCTGCTGCTGGCCATGAAGGTCGTGATCCGTGCGCCCCAACTGTACAAGGAGCCGCGCGGCAACCAGCCGCCGCCCTGGTGGATCCGCGGCCTCCTCGTCCTCACCTGCACTGGCGTCAGCTTCGCCCATGGGTCGAACGACGGGCAGAAGGGCATGGGCCTCATCATGCTCATCCTCATCGGCACGGTGCCCACGGCCTATGCCTTGAACCGCGCCATGCCCGACAGCCAGGTGACGGAGTTCCATGCCGTCGCCCAGGTGACGCAGCAGTCGCTGGCGCCCTATGCGAACGGCGTGGCCGCGTCGGCCGACTTCCGAGAAGGTGTCGCCGCCTATGTGCGCTCGCACGAGCTGAAGCCGGAGACCCTCCCGTCGCTGATGAGCCTGATGACGGGAGTCGCGGACCAGGTCACGAAGTACGGCAGCATCGCGCGCGTGCCGGTCGAGGCCGTCGACAACGTCCGCAACGACATGTATCTGGCGTCGGAGGCGATCCGGCTGATGCAGAAGGCGGGCAATCCGCAGTTCGATGCCGACACGACGAAGAACCTGAACGCCTTCCGCAAGGCCTTGGACACGGCGACCAAGTTCATTCCGCTCTGGGTCAAGGTGGCCGTCGCCATCGCCCTCGGCCTCGGCACGATGATCGGGTGGCGCCGGATCGTCGTCACCGTCGGCGAGAAGATCGGCAAGAACCACATGACCTACGCGCAAGGCGGTGCGGCCGAGCTCGTGGCGATGGGGACGATCTTCGCGGCCGACCAGTTCGGTCTGCCCGTGTCGACGACCCACGTCCTCTCTTCGGGCGTCGCGGGAACGATGGCCGCGAACAAATCCGGCCTGCAGATGTCGACCGTGCGCAATCTGCTGATGGCCTGGGTGCTCACGCTGCCGGCCGCGATCCTGCTCTCCGGGTGCCTCTACTTCGTGTTCCGGCACGTGTTCTGATCGAGGTTCTGCGCGGGCGTCGGTACGGGTCCGGCGCCCGCGCGAATTTGCTCGGGCGATGGCAGCGGTATTTCCCCTCGTCGACCCCGATGGCCCGCGGCCGCTTCCTGGTCTCGCCTGGGCCTTTCGGTTCGGGCCCGATGGCGCCGCGGAAGCCCTGCCGGTCGATCGCGCGATCGATCCGACGGCCATCGAAGACGGCTGGCTATGGCTGCACTTCAATCTCGGGGATCAGCGCTCGCGCCACTGGCTGAGCGATAGTCCTCACCTGCATTGGGCCGCGCGCGACGCCTTGGTGTCGCCAGAAGAGCGCCAGCAGCTGCAGATGGCACAGGATTGCTGCTTCGGGGCCTTGCTCGACACCGTGCGCAGCCTCGACGGCGCCGCCAACGAGACGAGCCACTGGCGGTTCGCCATGACCGAACATGTGCTCGTCAGCGGCTGCCGCCATTCCCTGCGGGCGCTCGAGTCGACGCGCCAGGCGATCGAGCGCGGCCGGCCGCTGCCGGCTCCGACCCACGTGCTCGAGTCGGTCGTCGGCGAGATGCTGGCTGATATGGAACGCAGCGTGGGAGATTTGGCGGCGGGGTTCGACAAGGTCGAGGATCGCGTGCTCGCCGACGCCGTCTATGACGAGCGCAAGCGCCTGAGCAGCCTCAGGCGAAAGGCCGTGCGCGTGCATCGGCGGCTCGTCGGCCTTGTCACGACCTTCCACCGGTTGGAGCACAACCATGCCGCAGACACCGGGCCATTGCTGCGCGCGACCGCGGGGCGGATCGCTCAACGGCTGGCGGCGCTCGACCATGAGGTCGTTGCAATGCAGGACCGCGGCCGGCTTCTTCAAGAAGAGATCTCCGCCCAACTCGCGGCCGAGGCCAACAGCCATCTCCATGCGCTCTCGATCCTGACCTCGCTGTTCCTGCCGCCGACGCTGGTCGTCGGCATCTTCGGCATGAACGTGCAGGGCTTGCCGCTCACCGACAATGGCAGCGGATTTCTCTGGATCATGCTCGTCTGCGCTCTCTCGGCGGCGGTCGTGTACGGCGCGCTGAAGCGCATCCGCTATCTGCTGAAGCGAAGCGGCCTGCCCGAGTAGGGCCGCGACGCTGTCCTCAAGCGGTCTTCAGGATCTTGTAACCGTAGTTGCTGACGTCGCCGACCTTGCCTCTGCGGTCGCTGAAGACGTGGCCTTCGAAGACCGCGCGCCAGCCACCGGCGCGCAGCGTATCGTCGGGCAGCTTGCGGAACGGTTTGTAGCGATGGTGCTGTTGTCCCTCGGACATGAAGGGCGAGTTGGCGATGGTGTTGTAGGAGCAATGCAGCAGCGTGCGCGGCCGGTCCGAGACGTTGGCGCCGGAGGCGTGCAGGGTGTTGGCGTGGAAGAAGCAGGCATCGCCGGGCTCGAGCAGCATCGGCACGACGTCGCACTGCTGGAGCACGAGCTGCAGCCGCACCGGATCGAAGCCGACGGCCTCGCCGACCTGCGTGTGGTCGACCCGTCCGAGGCGATGCGAGCCGCGCACCAGCTTCATGCAGCCGTTCGATTCATCGCAGGCGTCGACGGCCACGCAGCAGGTCAGCATGTCCGGCCACAGGCAGCCCTCCTTGTACCAATAGGGGTAGTCCTGGTGCCAATCCCAGCGGCCCTTGGTGTGCGGCCGCTTCATCGACAGCTTGGAGTGCCAGTGATAGCTGCTCTTGCCGAGCAGGGCCTCGGCGCCGTCGATCATGCGGGCGAGGAACGCCACGCTGCCGAGCCAGGTGTCGCTGTACTCGGTCCAGCCGAGGACCTCCTGGGCGTTGCCGTCGCTGTCGGCGACGGCGCGGATGCGGCCGCCGATCGTGGGATCGGCAAGGCAGGCCAGCCGCAGCGGCTCGATCTCCGCGCCGGCGAAGAATCCGGGGATGACGACATAGCCGTCCCGGTGGAACACCGCAATCTGCTCGGCCGACAGCGGCCGCTCCGTCGTCACCGGTTCATCCGCGGCTTTGATCGCCGCCATGTCCATCTCCCCTTCGTGGCACAGCTTTGGGTCGTATCCTACAGGCTGCGCGCGGAAAGGAAAATGTACTCACTCGCCGCCGCCGGCAGGGGAGGGCTCGCGGTTGTCGTCGGCGTCGAGTCGCTCGCGCATGCCCCGGTAGTTGGCGCGCAGGGTCTCCGCATCGGTCGTCGCGGCGGCATCGTCGAGCCGCAGCCCCGAGAACGACGGCATGAGCGCGCCGGCATCGCGCATCGCGTCGAGACGCGCGGCGACGGCCTGCTTCTTGTAGACCTGATGCGGCTGCACGCCGTCGAGGTCGCGAAAATCCAGATCCTCGAGCACGACCAGGGCGCCGTCACGGGCCGCATCCTCGAGCAGCGCCCGCCCTCTTGGCGTGCGCGCGATGAGGCCGTTGAAGCCGGCATCCTCGCCCGTCGGCGCGCCGCCTGGCCAGACGTCGGAGACCGCAAGGTCCGCCAGCTCGCCGATGGCGTCCGCGCAGATCTTGCAGCGGAATTGCAGCATCCATTTGCCCTCGTCCCGCCAGAGGTCGCTGTAGGTCGTGGAGAAGGTGCGGCCGTCCTTCGTCTCCACGCGCGTCAGGCCGGGATTGCCCAGGCCGCGATAGCGCAGCAGCGAGACGTCGTCCTCCGTCAGCGCGAACCCCTCGACCAGGTCGCGCGTCTTGGCGAACTCCGAGGCGCCGCCGCAGACGAACGCCAGGATGTAGCGCACGACCTGGTCGACCCGCGGGTCATGCCGCGCGAGGTTGCGCACGGCCGCCACGTCGCAGGGCTTGCCGATGAAGGCGAACGGACGGCTGCGCTCGAGCAGCTCTGTGAAATCGACCAGCGGCGCCGCCGGGCCGTAGCGCGATCCGGCCGCCGCCATCACTTGCGCGCGGTCGAAGCTCAGCTGACGCTTCGTGCGCATCGGCTGTTCGGTCGACGCTGCCACATGCAAGATGAAATCGACCCGGCCGGTCTCGAGCAGGTAGATCGCCAGCGCCGACAGGACGCCGCCGGCCGAGCCGTTGAACCGGACCGCCGGGTCGGCGGCGTGGCCTTTCGCGATCCGTACCGCGGGCCCCCAGATCGTATCCCAGCGCACGCCGTCGGCGCTCGCCGCGGGATCGGGACCTTCGACCGTCACTCCCGGGCAGACGGCGTTGATCAGGGCGAGCGTGGCGGCATCGAGCGGCGCCTGCGCCACCGGTCGTTCCCGGCCCTCCGGCGTCATGACGATGCGCACGCGCTCGGGTCCGGCCACGCTCTCGCACAGGCCGCAGCCGATGCAAAGCCCGGCCTGCACGATCTGGTCGAGCGTCAGCGGTGCGCGGGTCATGGGGTGCGCGTCGGGGCAGCGATTACTGCACGGCGCGTCCCAGCGGCTTGGCCGGGTCCGGCCGCTCGCACGGCAGGAACAGGCCGCGCCCGGGCTTGCCGGCGGGCTTGCCGTCGCGCCACACCGCCTCGCCCCGCGAGAAGGTGGCGATCGGCCAGCCCTTCACCGTCATGCCCTCATAGGGCGTGTAGTCCATGTTGTCGTGCAGCAGGTCGTGGCGGATCGTGACCTCCCGCTCCGGATCCCAGATCGCAATGTCGGCATCGGCGCCGACCGCGATCGTGCCCTTGCGCGGATAGAGGCCATAGATCTTTGCCGCGTTGGTCGCGGTCACCGCGACGAAGGTATTGAGATCGATCCGTCCCTTGCCCACGCCCTCGGAGAAGATGAGCGGCAGGCGAGTCTCGATGCCGGGCACGCCCGGCGCCACCTTGCGGAAGTGCGGATGCGGCCCGTGCGCCTTCTTGCCCTCCTTGCTCTCGAACTTGAAGGAGCAGTGGTCGGACGACAGCACCTGGAACAGGCCATTGGCGAGCCCGTGCCAGAGCGCGTCCGCATTGCCCTTGTCGCGCGGCGGCGGCGCGCAGAGGTACTTCGCGCCCTCCCAGCCGGCCTGCGCGATGTGGTCCTTGGTGAGGAACAGATATTGCGGGCAGGTCTCGCCATAGACGCGGAGCCCGCGGTCGCGGCCCCACTTGATCTGCTCCAGCGCCTCGCGCGCCGAGACATGCACCAGCAGGACCGGCACGTCGACGATCTCCGCCAGCGTGATCGCTCGATGCGTCGCCTCGCGCTCCACCGGCATCGGCGCCATCTTCGGGTACTGCGCCAGCGAGCTGTCGCCGGAAGCGCTCAGCTGCTTGGTCAGCCAATGGATGCAGTGGTCGTTCTCGGCATGGATCATCACCATGGCGCCGGTGCGCCGCGCCGTCGCCAGCACCTCCAGGATCTGCAGATCGTTGAGGACGAAACCCTCATACGTCATGTAGATCTTGAACGAGCTGTAGCCGTCCTCGACCAGAGCGGGCAGCTCCTGTCCGAGCACCTGGTCGCTGGTGTCGGTGATCATGAGATGGAACGCATAGTCGATGACCGCGTTGCCCTCGGCCTTGCCGTGATAGGCGTTCACCGATTGCCGCAGGCCCTTGCCCTCCTCCTGCTGGACGAACGGCACGATCGTGGTGGTGCCGCCGCAGGCCGCCGAGCGCGTGGCCGAGCGGAAGTCGTCGACGTTGAGCACGCCGTAGAACGGCGGCTCGTCGACATGGACATGGGAGTCGACGCCGCCCGGCAGCACGAGCTTGTCCGTGGCATCGAACGTCTCAGCGGCGTCGCCGAGGTTCCGGCCGAGGAGGGCGATCCGGCCGTCCTTCACGCCGACGTCGCAGCGGATCGTGTCGCTGGCGGTGACGACCGTGCCGTTGCGGATGAGGAGATCGAGTTGTGCCATCTGCGCTTACTCCCAGTGCTCTTTATGCTCATTCCGGCGGCGGTTGTGCGCCGGTTCGTTCGACGATGAGGCGGTAGTGCTCGGGCCGCCGGTGGGCGGCAAAGTTGAAGATATCGTTCTTGTAGCGGTAACCGAAGTCGAGGTCGCAGCGGCGCACGCAGAGTTCGTCCTCGTAGCCGTGGCACATCGCGACGATCTCGCCGGAGGGCGCGATGATCGCGCTCTGCCCGATCATGTGATAGCCCTCCTCGAAGCCGCATTTGGCGGCGCCGATCACCCAGGTGCCGTTCTGGTAGGCGCCGGCCTGCATCACCAGGTGGTTGTGGAACAGCTCCAGCGAATCGAGATCGAACGTGTCGCCGAGACCGACCGGCGAGTTGTAGCCGAGCATGATCATCTCGACGCCCTGCAGCCCCATGACGCGGTAGGTCTCGGGCCAGCGCCGGTCGTTGCAGATGCACATCCCCATTATCCCGCCGAAGGCGCGGAACACGCCGAAGCCGAGATCGCCGACCTCGAAATAGTGCTTCTCCAGATGCTGACCCTGCCGCCCTGCGATCGCGTCGGCCGTGCCCGGCAGATGGATCTTCCGATACTTGCCGCCGATGCGCCCGCTCTTGTCCACGAGGATGCTGGTGTTGAAGCGCCGCTTGCGCCCGCCCTCGGTGACCAGCTCGGCATAGCCGAGGTGGAATCCGATCCCCAGCCGCTGCGCCTCCTCGAACAGTGGCCGCGTCTCGGCGCCGGGCATCTCGCGCTCGTAGAAGGAGTCGATCTCCGCCTCGTCGCTCAGCACCCAGCGCGGGAAGAACGTCGTCAGCGCCAGTTCGGGATAAACGATCAGGTCGCAGCCCATGCCGTGCGCCTGCCGCATCAGCGCGAGCAGGCGGCGCACCACCTGCGGGCGGGTCTCGGCGCGGGCGATCGGCCCCAGCTGCGCGCAGCCGACCGTCACGAAACGCGGCATCTCCTCCTCCGGGCGTTTTCTCGTTGGTGCGCAGCCTAGCGCGGCGACCGGCGTCGAGGCAACGCGTTGACGATGCCGCGGGCGCTCGTTAGCGTGCGGTATTCTTCGTGCATGCTCCGCACGAACGCGAGTCCGGCTCAACGGACCGCGATATCGGGAGGCCTAACGCCATGATCTCTGGAAATCGCTCCGGCTCCGTCTTGCGCGCTCTGCTGCTGGCGGGCGCTCTGTTCGCGGCTGCCCAGATCGCTGGCAGCGCTGCCCACGCCGCCGGCAAGGACACGCTCGTCGTCGCCTCCGGCGCCGAGGCCGTGACGCTCGATCCCGGCGTTTCCTTCGACGGCCAGTCCCCGCTCATCTGGCGCGGCGTCTACGAGTCGCTGCTGCAGTACAAGGGCGGCACGCTGGAGATCGTGCCGGCGCTGGCCGAGAGCTACGACATCTCGGCGGACCGCCTGACCTACACCTTCAAGATCCGCAAGGGCATCAAGTTCACGGACGGCGAGCCGCTGAACGCCGCCGCCGTGAAGTTCAACATCGAGCGCCAGATCGCCGTGAAGCAGGGCATCGCCTACGCGCTCGCGCCCATCGCCAGCACCGAGACGCCCGACGACAG
>Ga0335085_10011460_pt1 | contig 13148 bp, 6 predicted proteins | sample Lox_Sample_45_FD_206712 | JGI IMG/M metagenome (GOLD analysis project Ga0335085, IMG submission 206712) | Soil microbial communities from Loxahatchee National Wildlife Refuge, Florida, United States - Lox_Sample_4.5 | ecosystem: Environmental > Terrestrial > Soil > Wetlands | place: USA: Florida...
CCATGGCTGCTCATCCGAAATGAAGAGAACCTGCAACGATTGCAAAATTCGCCGCGCCGACGTCAACCCAGCGCCCTACCCCATTGGATTTAGGCGTTTCTTATTTTAACGCCTATGCCCCCTGCCCCCTCTCCCCCAAAGCGGCGAGGGGAGGGGGAAATTGCGCCTCTTTAGCTTGAGGAGTTCGTCGTGAATCGTCGAGATTTTATGAGCTGCGTCGTGGCCGGGGCTTCGAGCGTGCAGGTCTCGAATCTGTTCCCGTCCGTGCCCGCTCCATTTCCTAGTTCGTCAACGCCCGCGTGCCTTACCGACGGACCGCTCATCATCGTCGGCAACTGGGACAGCCTTCCAATATTTCAGGTGCGCCGCGGCGGCGAACCCACTTCGCTTGATACAGACTATCTCGCCGAATCGAGCGAGGGCGCGGTCAAGAAGCTCAAAGCTTTAGGAGTTACCCTTGCGACGCTTCACTTCTACAAAGGCTTCGGACTTCAGGCTGAACAACCTCACATCGAAGTCGCAAAAAAACTTGCCGCGCTCCTGCACCAAAATGACATTCGAGTCGGTCTTTATGTGGGCAGCACGATTGCCTACGAAACCTTTCTGCTGGAGAAGCCCGAGGCCGAGGAATGGTTTGTGCCCGACTTTCTGGGCCAGCCGGTGACCTACCACGAACAGCCGTTCCGCAAGCGCGTCTACTTCATGCATCCCGGTTACCTGGAATACATGAAGCGCGTTGTGCGCGTCGGTGTCGAAGAATTGAAAGCCGACGAGATTCACCTTGACAACACCAGCCTTCAGGCGGAACCGGCCATATTTCAGCACCCCTTGGCGATTAAGGATTTTCGCGAATACCTTGCCGCCACCTACACTCCGGCCGAACTCACCGAGCGCCTGGGTTTCTCCAATTTGACTTACGTTGTGCCGCCCAAATTTGACAATCTATTCTCGGCCATCAACGATCCCCTTCTTCAGGAATGGGCCGGCTTTCGCTGTCATCAGCTGAATCGGTATTACGCAGAAATCAAGGCGGTCATCAAAGGCGCCAATCCCGACACGGCCATCGCCACGAATCCACACTCAGGCATCTCCGGTAGGAACACCATTTGGGACCAGGGCGTGCACTACCCCGCTTTCCTGCCCCACATGGACATTAGCTGGACGGAAGAAGGGGATTACGCGCGCATGACGCCCGAAGGTGTCCTGGTCTCTAAAATTCGGACCTATAAAATAGTCACCCATTTGAAAAAGCGCATCATGACCTACACGGCGGGCGGAGAGGGCGGCGGCAAACTGGCCATGGCTGAGTCTATGGCCTATAACCGCCAAACACTGGGCATGGTCGGCAGCGTTCTGGACGCTCCGGCCATTCCCGAGGACGAAAAGCGCTACATCGATTTCTTTCGCCAGCATTTTGACTACTATCGGGACGTGGAGAGCGTCGCTGACGTGGCGGTGCTCTACTCCTATGCTTCGATGGCGTTCAATAACGACCGGCCCGCCGTGAGTTTCATGCTGTTCACGCAAGCGCTGATCCAGGCCAAGATTCCCTTTAACATTATCTTCGACGACGAACTGCTGGACCTCGCCCAGTACCGGGCCTTGGTGCTTGCAGATCAGGAATGTCTGGATGACAACCAGATGGATTTAATTCGCCACTACGTGAATCAGGGCGGAGGTTTGGTCGCCACCGAGCAGACCTCCCTATACACGCCTTCGCGATTGCGCCGGCGCGACTTCGGCCTGAAGGATCTCTTCCAGGTCGAAGGGTTGCATTGGGAACGCCGCGAGGCTGCGAAGGATTTGCAAATCACCCCCGTCCGGAACCAGTTGGGTCACGGACGAGTGGTTTACCTTGCCGCGGTAAAACCCGCGATCCAAAAGCCGCCCGCAGTTCCCATGAGTTCTCAGTATTGGCAGTTGCCGTTGAACTGGGAAGAGATGATTGTGGCCGTGCGCTGGGCGGTGGGGGGAAAGTTTTCACTGGAAGTCGAAACGCCCACGACGCTGTCGGTGGCGACAGAGTTGATGCAACAACCGGCGAAGAACCGGCGGCTCGTCCACCTGCTAAATTACGCGGCACCGCTGGGTTCGACGGTCTACAATGTGCGGGTAGAAGTGGATTTGCCGGAAGGGAAGCGCGTTCGCGAGGTAGCGTTGCTGACGCCCGATGGGGGCGGGCTTACGAGTGCCCCCAGCCAAACAAGAGAGAACCGGGTCCGCCTTACGGTTCCTGATCTGAAAACCTATACGCTGGCCGTACTTGAGATGGAATGAATATCCCTCGTTGAGGGTGGGCGCTTTACGATGCGGCACGACTCAACGCGAGGGGTCTCTTGTCAACGCTCGGCGATCGCTCGCCGGTACCCGCAATCGTTTGATGCTTTCCCGGCACAGTCGGAAAGCTCTTAACGGAATAGACATGTCATCATCGGCAACTCCAACGTCACCGGCCCCTCATCCCAGGAGGAGGTCAAAATGGCTCGGCACCATCCCCCTGGTAGTGGCAGAGTCCCACGATACCATTCCTATTTTTGCCCGGCGCCGAGGCGGGGAAGGCACCGACCTGCAGCACGATTACGAAAAAAGCCACTCGGAGGATTTTGCGGCACACCTCGAGCAAATCGGCGTCACGTTGCTGATTGCCGAATTCTACAAGGGCTACGGGATCGAAGCGGAGAGGAAGTATATCGACGCGATTCGCGACTTCGCCCCGATTTTGAAAAAACACAACGTAAAAGTCGGACTCTACATTGGAAGTACGATGGCGTATGAGGCTTTTCTGGGAGAAAAGCCGGAAGCGGAAGAGTGGCTGGTCCCCGACTACCTCGGCAAACCGGTCATCTACGCCGACCAGACCTTCCGCCGGCGCATCTATTTCATGCACCCGGGTTATTTGGAGTACATGAAACGCCTTATGCGCATCGGGGTGGAGGAGGTTAAGGCTGATGAGATGGATTTTGACAACACCAGCATGCAGGCGGAGCCCAAAATCTTTCAACACCCGCTGGCCATCGAGCACTTCCGCGAGTATTTGCGGAACACATATACGCCCGCCGAACTCCAGAAGCGCTTGGGTTTCAGCGATGTGCGCTACGTGCTGCCACCCAAGCCTGCCACGCCGCCCAGCGCCATCAACGACCCGCTCGCTCAGCTTTGGACAGACTTCCGCTGCCACCAACTCAATACCTACTACGCCGTCATGCGGGCAGAGATTGAGGACGCCAATCCCGGTGTGGTGATTGCAACCAACCCGCACTCGGAAATATCAGGGCGAAATACCATTTGGGAACAGGGAGTCAATTATCCGGGCTTGCTGGCCCAGATGGATGGCGCTTGGAGCGAGGAAGGGGACTACGCGGGGGTTACGGAAGAAGGAATTTTGATTAACCGCATCCGCTCGTTCAAAAATGCATCCATCCTGGGCAAGACCTTGATAGTGGCCACGGGCGGACCGGGTGGCAGCACGCTCCAGATGGCCGAATCATTGGCTTTTGGCCGCCAATGCGCGGGAGATATTGCGGGGATTCTGGAGGAGGGCGGTATTCCCGACGACCACCTCCGCTATATTCGCTTCTTCCACGACCAGTTTGATTATTATCGCGATGTTCGTAACGTGGCGGATGTGGCGGTGCTTTACTCCTACGCGACAATGGCATTCAATAACGACCTGCCGGCGGTCAGTTTCATCCTGTTCACGCAAGCCCTGATTCAAGCCAAAGTACCCTTTGACATCATTTTCGACGATCACCTCCAGGACGTGTCCCGGTATCGGGCGCTGGTTCTGGCGGATCAGGAATGTCTTGATGACCAACAGATGAATTTGATCCGCCGCTACGTAAATCAAGGTGGCGGGTTGGTTGCCACGGAACTGACCTCGTTATTCACGCCCTGGCGGCAGTGGCGGCCTGATTTCGGCCTAGCGGATTTGTTTGGGGTTGGCGCTTTGCCCTCCCCCGGAGGACACACCGCCGAGCGATTACTCGAAATCCCGCCCGTGCAACGCCGGATCGGGCGGGGTAGGGTGAGCTACCTTCCCACCATCAAGGCCGCGATTCAGAAGCCTCCTGCCGCCTGGATGACTCGCCAGTATTGGAAGCTGCCGCTGAATTGGGAGGAGCTGATTGGGCAGGTTCGATGGGCCGTGGGCGGGAAATTCTCGTTGGAAGTGGACGCGCCGGAAACCCTGACGGTGGCGGCGGAACTCATCGAGCAGGCCGGTCGAAACCGGCGGATCGTGCACCTGTTGAACTACGCGGCACCGCAGGGTTCAACGGTCAGCGACGTGGACGTTGAGGTGGAATTGCCCGAGGGCAGGCACGTTCGCCAGGTCACGCTGCTCTCACCGGACGGCGGCGACACTACAACCGAAGCAAGCCACGTTGCGAACGGGCGCGTGCGCTTCAATGTTCCGAGTTTGTATACTTACACGCTCGCCATTATCCAAATGGAGTGACTCGATGCGATTTGCAGGAGGTCCGGAAATAGAGACTCCGCGGCTCAAGCGCGGTCCCGTGTGGCTTGCCACGACCCCGCTGATCATCTCGGGAAATCATGACAGCATCCCCGTCTTCATGCGCCGAAGGGGTGGGGGGGAATGGTGGGCGCCGTCAAAGAACAGTATGAAGAATCCTACAGCGAGGAGTTCGCAAGAAAAATCAAGGCGGCGGGAATCACGTTGTGGATTACCTACTACTACAAAGGGTTTGGGGTCCAGGTGGAAAGGGAATACATGGAGGTCACCAAGAACTTCGTCCCTATTCTGAAGAAGCACGGCCTCAAAGTTGGTGTCTACATCGGCAGCACGATGGCGTACGAGACATTCTTGGTGGAGCGCCCCGATGCCGAGGACTGGATCGTGCCCGACTACCTGGGCCGGCCGGTCTTTTATGCCGACCAGAGCTTCCGCAAGCGGGTTTACTTCATGCACCCCGGCTATGTCGAGTACATGAAGCGCATCGTGCACAGCGCCGTGGCCGATGCGAAGGTTGACATGATCCACTTCGATAACACCAGCATGCAGGCCGAGCCCGCGATTTTTCACCACCCGCTCGCCATCAAAGATTTCCGGCAATTCCTGAGCGCCAAATATAATCCCGACGAGCTCGACCAGCGGTTCGGCTTCTCCAATGTGCAGCACATCGTACCGCCCAAAGTCACTAACCCGCTCACCGCCATCGACGACCCGCTCTTCCAGGAATGGACGGATTTTCGCTGCCATCAATTGGAAAGCTATTACGCGATCATGGAAAAGGTCATTCGTGACGCGAACTCTGAGGCTGCCGTTGAAACGAATCCCCATTCGGAAATTTCCGGTCGAAACACCATCTGGGAGCAGGGCGTGTACTATCCCCGACTGCTTTCCCACATGGACGCGGTCTGGAGCGAGGAGGGCGACCCCGCCGGCGTCAACGAAGAGGGTATCCTGGTAAGCCGGATCAGATCCTTCAAGAACGCCAGCATCATGGGAAATACCCTGTTTGTGGTCACCGGAGACTCCACCCTTCAGATTGGGGAGTCGATGGCGTTTGGCCGCCAGTGCATGGGCGATATCGGTGGAATGCCGGGCGACACGCTCCCCGCCGCCCAACAAAGCTACATCAAGTTTTTTAACGAGAACTTTGAGTATTTTCGCGACGTCCAGAATATTGCGGATGTGGCGGTGCTGTACTCTTATGCGTCCATGGGATTCAATAACGACCGGCCCGCGGTAAGCTTTTATCTGTACACGCAAGCGCTGATTCAAGCGAAGGTGCCATTCGATATCATCTTCAACGAACACTTAAAGGATCTTTCAGAGTATCGGGCGCTCGTCTTGGCCGACCAGGAATGCCTTGACGATGAGCAGATGGACTTGATTCGCCAATATGTGAACCAAGGCGGCGGATTGGTGGGGACGGAGCAAACATCCGTGTTTACGCCTTGGCGGCAACGCCGGCCTGACTTCGGGTTGAAGGATTTGTTTCAGGTCAGGGCGCCGCGCGGTGGGGGGCGAAGATCAGGAGACGAGGGCCTTGAGATCCCGCCGGTGCGGAATCAGGTGGGCCAGGGCCGCGTGAGCTACATTCCCGCCATTAAGCCGGCAATTCCCAAGCCCCCTGCCGTGCGCATGACTTTCCAGTACTGGAAGCTGCCACTAAACTGGGAAGACCTGATCGAACAGGTGCGTTGGGCGGCGGGAGGGAAATTCTCGCTTGAGGTAGAAGCGCCGGAAACTTTGGGGCTGGTTGCCGAGCCCGCGCGGCAGGTGGGGCGAGGGCGCCGCTTGCTTCACCTGTTGAATTATGAATCGCCGCGCGGACCGGCCGTAAGCAATGTGAAGGTGGAGATGGAATTACCGCCGGGTGCGCTGGTGCGACAAGTGACACTGCACACCCCGGATGGCAACGAGGCCCCCAAGATTGTTCCAAGCCAGCTCGATGGCAACCGAGTACGCTTTACCGTCCCATCCGTGAGGACTTACACGCTCGCGGTTCTTGATCTGGAGTCGTAATGAAATTCCTGACAGCCGCATTGGCGATCGTTACGGCGCTGGCTCTGGCCCGCGCGGCCAAGTCGGCTGACGCGAACGTGCGCACTGTGCAGGTGGATTCTCGTACGTTCCCAGGCCTGGAACGGATGGATGGCAATTGGTCAGCGCTGCTGGTGGGCAGTGACGGCAAGGTTTATATGGGCCTCGCGTACCATGGGGGCGGTGGCCACATGGTTTACTACGATTCGAAGACCGACACTGTCCACGACATTGGAGACTTAAACATTTTGACTGGTCAACAGGATCTTCGTGTCGGGCCTCAATCAAAAATTCACACGAAATTTGCGGAGGGCAAGGACGGCCGAATCTACTTCGCCACCCAGTATGGCAATGATTTTGACTTCGCGCGCGTCGGCACACCGGAATGGTACCCCGGCGCGCATTGGATGGTTTACGATCCCAAGACGGGCCACACCGCCGATTTTGGGCTGGCAATTTCCGGCATGGGAATCATCGCGGGAACCTACGATCCGATCTACGACCGGTATTATGGCGTCACTGATCCGCGAGGTGAGTTCGTCTACTATGACTTTGCCAAGCATGCCGAAAGGAATCTCGGGCGGTTTAACAATTGGGACTCCCTGTGCCGTACGGTTGTGGCAGACGACCTTGGGCGTGTCTACGGCAGTTTTGGCCGTGGACAAATTTATCGATATGATCCGCGTACGGACTCACTTAGCGAGCTTTCAGTCAGAGTTCCCGTGCGCCCCAAGGGCATTTCTCTTGGGCGGGATTACAATAAGTCCGAAACCGCATGGCGCGTGGTGGTATGGGACCAAGCCACGAAGAAGTTTTATGGAGTAGAGGAAAGCGCTACGACGCTCTTTTCCTTTGATCCTTATGCCGGAAAAGACGGCGAAATCAAGACACTCGGCCAACTTTGCGTGCCGGGCTACCGGAATGCCCGAGATGTTCCATTCGCCACCCTGAGCCTGACTCTCGGTAAGGATCGAAAGCTCTATTACGCCGCCTCGGGGCGCGAGTTTGATTATTCCGGAAGCGCGGGATTGGCAACTTCACACATTATTACCTACGACCTGGAAACGGGGCTGATTGATGATCTGGGCGAAATGCATTTGCCTGACGGACACCCGGTCCTGGGGACGAATTCGGCCTCCACGGGTACCGACGGTACAATTTACTTTGGTGGCGCCATTGAGGTAAAGTCCCAACCCGGCCAAGCCGTAGAAGCGGGTGGGAGCATCAGCGGCGTGCCCTACCGCCTGGCCATCATTATCTATCACCCCACCCAGTGAGGGTAAGCTTTTGAATCGACGCGGCTTCCTTAAACAATCCGGCGCCCTGCCTTATTCCCTGGGGAGCGGCATCCGTCAAGAGGCCACGGCGAGCGACGTTCCCGATGCCTACGCCCCCTACAGCAGGATATACCCCGACATGGTGGTGAGTTACCTGGCGGGCAAACTCAACGCCTGGGCAGCGAAATGGGATCGCGAACGTGCGGGGATTCGCACGCCAAAGCAAATCGACGCTCGCAATAGCTTCGTGCTGCAAAAGACAATTGAGATGATTCATGGCCTGCGACCCAAACGCCCCCTCCGGAGTCAGGTCGTAAAGTCGTTTGAGCGCGATGGGTATCGAGTCGAAAACCTGTTGCTGGAGACGCGGCCGGACTACTGGGTTCCGGGCAACCTCTATATCCCGGCGGCGGGCCATGGACCTTACCCCGGCATCCTTTCCCCGTGCGGCCACGAAGTACCCGGGCGCATGTACGTCACGTTCCAAAGCGCTCACGTGGCCTTGGCGAGAGAGGGTTTTGTGGTCTGGACGTATGAACCCCCGGAAGAAGGCGAGCGGCAGCACTATTGGAATCCGATGACCGGGCAAAATGAGATTGGCGGCCCGGTTACCTGGGCGCACGAACTCGAAGGCCAGTTACTGATCCTCTTCGGTGAGGCGCTGACGCACTACCGTATCTGGGATGGAATGTGCGGAGTCGATTTCCTGACTTCCCGCCCAGAAGTTGACCCGAACCGCATCGGCTGTACCGGGCAGTCGGGCGGCGGATTGTATACGATGTTCTTGACCGCCATGGACAACCGCATTGGCTGTGGCGCCTCCAATCAAGGCGGAGCCGACAACCGCTGGCCCATCGAACTCAGTCCTTATTGGCCGCTCGATCTGGGCGACATCGATCAGCAGATTTTTCCGGCGGCCATCTACGGCATCGATCAGGCGGATTTTTTCATGAGCATTGCGCCCCGCCCGATGCTGATCACCACGAGTTACTTCGAACCGCGTTTCAACAGGACAACTGAAACCATTCGCGAGCGCTACCGCCTGTTGGGCGCAGCGGAAAAGTTTTCGACCTTGGCCTCTGAAGATCCGCACTTTTGGACCGTCAAGCTTCGGCTCGCCACCACCGACTGGTTCTGCCGCTGGTTCTATAACCGGCCGGGGCCGAAGGAAGAACCTGCATTTCGGCCCGAGCCTCCGGAAAACCTGTACTGTACCGTCGATGGATCGATGGAATATTCCCAGCGCGGGCAAACAATTTTCTCCCTCCTCCTGAAAAAGGAGGCGAAGCTTCCCCCGGAGCGCCGTTTGCCCAAATCATCGCCCGAGTTGGAAGAATATCGCACCCAGATGCGGTCAGACATCAAAAGGCTGCTGCATTGGGCGGAGACTGCTTCGGCGCTTGCACCGCGCCCAGTGGTCACCACTCCGCGCAAGGGTTATCGCATTGAGAAACTCGAGTTCCTATCTGAGCCGGGCATCTACATCCCCACTTGGGTCTTTATTCCCGATGGATATAGCAACCGCAAACCCGCGGTGGTCTGTGCCAGCGATGCGGGCCTGGAGAACGAGGGGCTGGAGTTTGGGTTTCTGGAAGGGCTGGTGCTTAAGGGAAAAATCGTCGTAGCCGTGGATGTCCGCGGAATCGGCATAACCGCCACCCCGCACCCTGCCGACGAAGAGGTAGGCCGCTACCGACAGGTGGATGATGCTGAAGAGGTCCTGACATACTGGGCCTGGCACATGGATGAGTGTCTGTTCGGAATGCGCGTGGGGGACTTCCTTCGCAGCGTCGATTATGCACTCACGCGCCCGGACGTCGACCCGAAGGGCCTGGCGGCCATCGGGCGCGGAATGGGCGCGCTCTGGGTCCTTTATGCCGCGGCGCTCGATGACCGCATTCGCTCAGCGGTGTGCCATCAGGGCCTGCTCTCCTATCGGGCCCTGACCAGCGTCGACCGGTACACGCAGGAATCGAGTGTATTCGTTCGTGACGTGCTCACCGCATTTGACCTGCCACAAGTGGCCGCAGCGGTTGCTCCCCGCCGCCTGACGCTCCTTGAGCCCCTTGGCCCCATGAAAGCATCGGTTGAAATCGCCGAGGCCATTGCGGCATACGAATGGGCTCGCAAGGTATATAACGCCACTCCCGCGCCGGAACGATTTGTAGTAGCGGGCCGCGACCCACTTCTTTCGCTGGCGGATCTGTATGGGAAACATCTGGCTCAGGTGGAGGGTGAATGAATCGCAGGGACTTCGTCAAGCAAGCGGGAAGCCTGCCTATGGCTTTAGGTATGCCTTGGAACGGCACGCTTGCCGCTCAGGGCACGGCCGCGCAATCTGAGCCAGCCCGCCCTTACAGCGAGACCATGCCCGACATGCTGGTGAATTACTTCACCCAGAAGGTCAATGCGGTAGCCGCCCATTGGGACGAGGAACGTGCAAAGATTCGAACTCCTGAACAGATGACGGCCCGCAACCGGTTTGTCCGCGAAAAAAGCATCGAAATGATTCACGGGCTCCCGGATCGGAATCCTCTGAATCCCATCGTGGTGAAATCATTCGAACGCGACGGGTACAAAGTCGAAAACGTCATGTTCGAAAGTCAGCCGGACTTCTGGGTGACGGGTAACCTCTACCTCCCAGCCGGTGGCAGCGGTCCTTATCCGGGAATCATTTCGCCTTGCGGGCACTCATCCGAAGCGCGGGGATACCCAGAATATCAATCCGTCTACGTCCACTTTGCGCGGAATGGTTTTGTGGTGTTTGCCTACGATCCCATCGGCCAGGGCGAGCGCCGGTACTTTTGGAACCCGATGACTCACACCGACGACCTGGGCGGACCGGTGACGTGGAATCACTCTCTGCCCGGCCAGTTGCTGTTACTGATGGGCGAAGATCTGACGCATTACTTCATCTGGGACGGCATGCGCGCGATCGATTATCTGCTGACCCGGCCAGAGGTGGATTCGAAGCGGATTGGGTGCGCGGGTCATTCGGGCGGCGGGACGTTGACCAAGTTCATCGCCGCTTTGGATGAGCGCGTCCAGTGCGCTGCAATTAACGAGGGGGGCACGGCAAATCGCTGGCCCATCGATATCCCCATGTACATGCCAATGGGAACTGGCGATACAGAGCAGCATTTGTTTCCAGGAGAACTCTATGGCGTTGACAATGTGGATCTCCACGCCGCGGTGGCGCCGAGACCTTTGCTGGTGACGATCGAGCACCTTTCGCGGCCGTTCAACCGCGCGGCAGACGCGATTCGCGCGCGGTACGACCTGTTGGGCGTGCCTGACAATTTCCGTGTGGTCCCCGCTGATGATCCCCACGCCTGGACTGTGAAGCTGCGGCTTGCCAATGTCGATTGGTTCTCTCGCTGGTTCTACCAACGGGCTGGCCCGACCACCGAGGCCCCATACACTCCCGAGCCTTGGGAAAACCTGTGGTGCACCGTGGACGGTTCTACACGCTACTCACGTCAGGGCCAGACCATACAGTCGCTTATCTTAGTGAAGCAATCGACACTCCCCCCAGTTCGCGAGGCGCCTGCGGACGCTTCCGAACACGCGTTATACCGAAACGAGATGGGCAAAGATATACGCGAGGTTATTCGCTTCCGGCCATCCAACCAGCCACTCGCGCCCCGTCACAAAACGACGGTCCCGCGCAAGGGCTACCAGATCGAAAAGCTGGAATTCCTCTCCGAACCCGGCATCTATATTCCTGCTTGGGTGTATCAACCCAATGCCGGAGTGAAGGACCACACGGCGATTCTCTATGTGAGTGACACTTCTCGGGTAAGCGACGGCATGGAATTCGGTCTCCTCGAGAGCTTGGCGCTTGATGGCCGCCTGGTGGTTGCGGTCGATGTGCGCGGCATGGGCGATACCCGACCGCCGCATTCCGGAGATGAACATGGCGAATTTCGGCAGGTGGATAATGCGGAATGCACCATGGCTTACCTAGCGTGGGAGATGAACGAAGACCTGTTCGGAATGCGCGTGCTCGATGTGGTGCGCAGCATCGATTACGTGCTGAGCCGCTCGGACGTTGACCCGGCAGGCCTTCAGGTGATTGGGAGAGGCACCGGCGCGTTGTGGTCGCTGTATGCGGCGGCGCTCGATACTCGCGTCAAAGCGTTGGTAGCCCATGGGGGATTGCTTTCCTACCGTGCCCTCACAGGCGTCGACCGCTATCTCGCTGAGTCGAGTGTCTTTATCCGCGATGTACTGACCCGCTTCGATCTCCCGCAGGTGGCGGCGGCCGTGGCCGACCGGCCGCTGACGATCATCGCGCCGCGCAGCCCTATGAACCAGGAGGTTGATGCCACCGAGGCCCGCGCGGCTTACCAATGGACCAGCGCTGTTTACGCGAACCTCGGCGTATCTGCTAGCTTCCGCGTCGTGCCAAAGGGTTGGGAGATGAGCCTGGCAGATCAATACCTCAAATGGCTCAGGAATGCATAGCCGAAAGGCAATGCCTCCGGGCAGCCATGCGCCTTTCGGTCTTTTTTCACCTTGAAGAGGACTCTAACCAAATGAAATTTAAGTTACTTGGGCTGATGGCTATGGCCCTCCACATGGGTGCCGCAGCCTACGGCCAACGAAGCCCTGATTACGATAACGTCGTCGTCTTACAGACGCGCATTGGTGCGCGAGACCTTGGTTATGCTCCAGAGGACATCATTCCCAACGGCGAATCCGGTATCACCTCGCTCACCGTTGCGCCCAATGGCAATCTCTATGGGGCAACGAGCGGCAAGCAGTCACACCTGTTTGTATTGATTCCGCGCCATGGTTACGTCCAACCGTTGGGTATCATTCCTGGAGCCACGTCCGTGACCAATGCGGTGGCCGTCGCAGACAACGGCGACGTTTATATTGGAGCGTCGCCGCAGGGACACTTGCTGAAGTACACGCCGCACAACGAATTTACCGAACATATCCAGATCGGAAAGCCACTGCCGGTCACGGACCTCGGGCAGCCGATACCCGGCGAAAGCATCTTTGCACTGACGATCAGCCGCGAGACAGCCTTCGTCTACGGTCTGACTTCCCCAGGCGCCCACTTTTTCGAATACTCCATCGCCAAGGGCAAGTTCCGAGGCCTGGGAGAGGTTGCCAACAAGATACCGGAAGGCGAGAAATTTGAAAAAGAGAAGATGATGTCCAGGATGCTGGTGGTGGACCAGAGAGGGAACGTGTTCGCCACCGGGGAAGATGGCGCGTTTTTCAGGATCAATCCCAATGGCGGACCGGGACTCGAGAAACTCAGGATTTCCGCACCGGCCGTTCCGGGCCGAGAGCAGTGGACGCGCGTAGATGCCTTCGTTTTGGACCCATCCGGGATAATTTATGGC
>Ga0335085_10011461_pt1 | contig 13147 bp, 11 predicted proteins | sample Lox_Sample_45_FD_206712 | JGI IMG/M metagenome (GOLD analysis project Ga0335085, IMG submission 206712) | Soil microbial communities from Loxahatchee National Wildlife Refuge, Florida, United States - Lox_Sample_4.5 | ecosystem: Environmental > Terrestrial > Soil > Wetlands | place: USA...
TCTGACCCGCAATGAAAAAAAGTTTGGAGTGCTGGACGACAAAGACTTATGGATCTTCCTGCGCCGGCGGATTCGCGAACTTCACCTCGACCATTTCATTCGTGCGGCGGATTTGGGCAAGTTTCTCAACGATCTCCTCAGCTTCATGCGGCGCTGCCAGGACGAGTTGGTCGGGCCCGAAAAATATGCAGACTATGTGGAGCGGCTCGGTCGCGGCGAACTGCCCCTGCCGCGAGTGGCCAAAAAGAAAGACGCAGACGCGCTCAGCGATGCGGAAATCCTCGGGCGCTGCCGCGAGATCGCGCACGTATTCGCCACCGTCGAGCGCATGCTGAGGGAAGACAACCTGGGAACCTTCGGCCACATGATTACCGGAGCGCACGCTTTGTTGCAGGACCCGGAGCAACAGGCAATCGCCCGCCGACATAGCCGTTTTATTCTGGTAGACGAATTTCAGGACGCCAACTACGCGCAAATCAAGATTCTCCGCCTGCTGGCGGGCGAGAATCGGAATGTGTTCGCCGTCGGCGATCCTGACCAGGCGATCTACCAGTTTCGCGGAGCTTCGAGCGCCGCTTTCGGACTTTTCCAGAGGCATTTCCCCGGCACTAAACTGGTCAAGCTGGAAAAGAACCGCCGCTCCACGACCCCTATCCTACGAACTGCATTCGCCGTCATCGAAAAGAATCCCGAACTCTTTGCCGCCGATGGACTGCCGGCCTCGCTGAAGCGATCGCCGCTTATCTCGGCGCGTGACGAGCGTATCCTGGGCGAAGGCAGGCAGCCGGCCAGCCTGCCTACGGAGGCCGTAATTTCCGTCGGCAAAGAAGCGGAACAGATGGACGTGGCGGCGGTCCTTCGGCAACGACGCCGCGAATGGAGATGCAAGTGGAAAGATATGGCGGTTCTGTACCGCCAGCACGCTCACCGCGACCGGGTAGCGGCCGAGCTAGGGGCGCAGCGCATCCCGTTCTCCATTGAGAATCTGGATGTAATGGACACGCCGAACGTTCGCGATCTGCTGGCCTGCCTGGGCGCTGTCATTTCCGAGGCGGATGGGGCCAGCCTGTTCCGGGTCGCCGCTCTCCCTCAATTCGCGTTGGATGCCGACGAGCTGCGAGCCGGCATGAAAGCCCTGCCCCGGGATGCCGATCCCGGCACAGGTATCGCGGTCGTGCTCAGCCGGATTGCCGGCGGCCCTGCCGTTTTGCAGGCCTTGCGGTCGGCGCGCGAGGAGATTGCCCGCGCCGATGGCAGAACGCATTCCGCGGCGGAGATCGCGATACGCCACTTCGGGCTCGATCGGAGTTCGCCGGCTTTGCAGGCTGTGCTCAGCTTCATTGCCGAGTGGGAAGGCAAGCCCACCACCACGACGGGGCAACTCGCCGAATTTTTGGAGTATCTCGACTACTTCCGGGAAGCGGGCGGCACCATCCCATTGGCCTCGCACGACGAAGACGCAGTCGCACTGATGACCGCGCACACGGCCAAGGGCCTGGAGTGGGATCACGTCTTTATCCTGCGTGCCACTTCCAGTTCCTTCCCCTGTTCCTACAAAGATCCGCTGTTTGAACTTCCGGCGGAGCTATTTGAAGAAGATTCCATTGCCCAGCGGGAAGGGCGAACCCTGCACGAGCAAGAGGAGCGCCGCTTGTTCTACGTGGCGATGACCCGCGCCCGCGATTCCCTGACCATGTACGCTCAGCAAGGCAAAGGGAGGAAAGACCCGACGCCCCCGGGTTATTTGCGCGAACTGCTGGCGAACTTCGGAATCCGCCAGTGGTTTCGCCGTAGGGACCCTTTGGCTGTCGTCGGAGATCTCTTCGGGGAAGAAGCTGTGGTGCAGCCCTCTGTCTCGAGGTCCAGCGATTGGTTCAAACGCCCCCCCGTCTCGAAACTGAACGAGCGGTTGAGCGCGACGGCGATCGAAACCTACGACATGTGCCCGCTTCGCTTTAAGCTCGAACGGGAGTGGAGGATTCCGCGCGATGCCCCTGCCGCTATGCAGTATGGCGCCGCCATGCATCGGGTTCTAAAGACTTACTATGACGCAGTCAGGATGGAGCGCCCCATAACGGAGAACGAACTTATCCAATTGTTCCGGGACGACCTTTCCCGTGCCGGACTCCAGGACCGCTATCAACAGGAACTGTATGAGAAACAGGGCATAGAGCAATTGCAGGAGTTCGTCAGGCAATCCCAAAGCGGGAGCACGGCTGAAGTTCTCCACACCGAGGAATGGTTCGAGGTGACGGTCGGCGACACAACGGTCGCGGGCCGTATTGATCGCATGGACCGGCGGACGGATGGGCGCATCATCGTCACAGACTACAAGACCGGTAAGCCCCGGTCGCAGGAAAATGCCGACGAGAGCCTACAGCTTTCTGTGTATGCACTGGCCGCTCGAGAAAAGTGGGGATACGACGTGGACGCGCTGGTCTTCTACAACCTTGCGGAGAACGCGCCTGTCGCAACCCGCCGCAGCGACACCGATCTGACCGAAGCCAGGCTCAAGGTCGAGGAAGTCGCGAGAAAAATTGCTGCCGGTATTTTCCCCGCTAACAAGGGCTTTCACTGCCATTTTTGCCCTTACCGGAATCTTTGCCCGGCAACGGAGAAGTCGTTGTTTGCAGTGACGAATGAAAACCGAGGAGGCCAGAACGGGGTGCGGAAACGGCGCGTTTCGAAGAATCAGTTGCAGTGAAGCCAGTTCCCAATCCTTCCCGCAAAAAACTTAGGGGACGCTTTTCGCGTCCCCTCTTTTTCCGAATGGCGAAGAGTTAGTGTTTCTTTTTCTTCTTCGCGGCTTTCTTCTTGGTTGCCATGGATCTATTCTCCCTTCCATTGTTCATGGATGATGCAACGGTGTTTTGTTGCGACTGATTGAATGTATAGAGTTAATAAAAAATGAAGTCAAGCAAAAAATGCATTGCATTTGCGCATGTGAACGATGCACCAAAGTCACGACGATGACTCCACGAAGAAATTTTTGTCGGCTCGACGACTGATGATCGCATTTCGTACAGTGATCGCGTTTTGATTTGCTCCGCAGACTATCTTTCTCGCGTTTCCCGTCTGCGCTCAGCGATGAGTCACCGCCGCTGCTACGGAGATGATTTTTTCGTCCTTCGCGGGCCACCAACTATAATTCAACAAGACGCAAATTCTTCGCAGGAGCACGTCAATGGCTGCTTTGGACGAGGTTGTCATCATTTCCGGTTGCCGCACCCCAGTGGGAAAGTTCCAGGGAAGCCTCTCCGAAATAACCGCGCCCCTGTTGGGTGCGGTGGTAGTTCGCGAAGCGGTGAAGCGCGCCAAGCTCGACCCCAACCAGGTGGATGAATGCATCATGGGCAACGTGGTCTCCGCCGGACTCGGTCAAAATCCTGCGCGGCAGGCTGCGATCTTCGGCGGACTGCCTCCGGAAGTAGGTGCCATGACTGTAAACAAAGTTTGCGGCTCCGGGCTCAAAGCTGTCGCACTCGCAGCGCAGGCAATTCAAACCGCGAATAGCACAATAGTGGTGGCGGGCGGAATGGAATCCATGACCAATGCTCCTTACCTTTTGCCGCAAGCCAGAAAAGGGTATCGCTTGGGCGACGCCAAGATCGTCGACTCGATGGTGCATGATGGCTTGTGGGACATCTACAACGACTACCACATGGGCATCACCGGAGAGAACGTTGCCGAGAAGTACGGAATTACCCGCGAGGATCAGGATCAGTTTGCCCTCAATTCGCACCGCAAGGCGCTAGCTGCGATGAAAGAGTGCCGTTTCCAATCGCAAATCGTTGCGGTTGAGCTGCCGGCAAAAAAGAAAGGCGAGACCCCCAGGCTGTTCGACAAAGACGAAGGGCCGAGGGAGGACACCACGATCGAGGTTCTACGCTCATTGAAGCCCGCCTTCAAGAAGGATGGAACGGTTACCGCCGGCAATGCTCCCGGCGTGAACGATGGTGCTGCCGCCGTGGTGGTGACCAGCGCGCAGCGCGCCCGCGAGATCGGCGCCGAGCCGATGGTACGCATCGTCGCCCAGGCCACCAGCGGGATCGACCCCGCATGGGTCATGATGGCGCCGGTTGGAGCGGTACGAAAGATTTGGCAAAAGACCGGCTGGAAGAAGGATGAAGTGGATCTGTATGAACTGAATGAAGCCTTTTCCGTGCAGGCGCTCGGGGTCATTCGGGAGTTAGGCCTCGATCTGTTGAAAGTCAATGTAAATGGCGGCGCGGTCGCCCTCGGGCATCCCATCGGCGCCAGCGGCGCACGGGTTCTGGTGACTCTGATCTACGAAATGATCCGTCGCGACGTTCACCGCGGCATTGCCGCCCTCTGTCTCGGCGGGGGCAACGCGGTTGCCATGGCCGTGGAACGGTAGCCGCTCATGAATACTAATGTTTCGAGTTAGAGCTTCTCGTGCTTGTCGTCGCGTTGGCGCAACCAGTCGAGGAACATCTGTTCGATGGGCTTGTCGTAGGTGAGGAGAACGTGGCGGACGGTGTGGCCGCTGACGAAATGGCAGACCTCTTCGGCGAGGTTCTTGGCGTGATCGCCGGCACGCTCCAGGGACTGGGTCATGAAAATCACCTGCAGGCTGGACTGATGCTGGAGGTGCTCCGGATTTTCGATGTGGCGAAGAAAGATCAGATTGCGCAAGCGATCCATCTCCGCATCGGCCCGCAACACCTCGATGGCCCTTTTTACGTCGCGGCCGGAGAAGGCTGCGCCCACATCGGTGAGCATTTTTTCCAGAACTGTGGCCATGTGAGTGAGGTCGCGTGTGTCCTGCGGATCGACCCGTAAACTTGCGGCCTGGGCGCTGCTGGCAAAGCTCAGGAGCAAGTCACCAATGCGTTCGAGGCCGATCATGATCTTCATGCAGGCGAGCAGTTCGCGGGCTTCGGTTTCGTTGACCTCGGTAATCACCGCGGTAACTCCGGCGTCAATTTCCCGGTCGAGGGTGTCGAGCTCTTTTTCCCGTGCGCAGATCGAATTGAGAAGATTGGTGGATCCGGTGGCGATGCCTTCGGCAGCGGTGGCGGCCGCTTCCTTGGCCAGACGGCAGGCTTCAATGGTCTGTTCCACCAGACGCGAGTAAGGCGATTCCGGAGCCGGTTTTTGCACCGTGGCGGTACTCATGCGTACGTCCCTTCGTAAGACGGCGGCCTCCCGCGCTCTTCCCAGCCTGCGCCGCCTGTTTGCCAGAATTCTCACGGTCCCACAATAAGACGTTTTCCCAAGGAATGGGTTAACAGGCTGTGAATTTTGGCGAGTCAGCCAAGGGCGGCTGTCGTCATGTGCCGGTGGTATGGAGGTAGTTCGCCGGCGAGGCGCCCGCGCCACACCGGGCCCTTGTTAGGTTTTGGCGTACTTCAGCCATTTTACGATCTCGGGCAAATTCGGCCGCTTGCCGTACATCAAGACGCCTACGCGGTAGATGCGGGCGCACAGGGCGATCAGAATCGCAATCGTGCCCAGCAGCAGAGCCAGGGAAAGGCCGATTTGCCATAGTGGGGGCGGCTGCACCGCGATACGCGCATACATGAGTAACGGGGAGAAGAATGGAAACATGGACGTCCAGATGGCGATGGGAGAATCCGGCGCGCGGATGATGGGACCCAGCATGAAAACCGCGGCCACCAGCGGCAGCACGACGACGATTTGCAATTGCTGGCCTTCCTGCTCGGTGGTGCTCATGGCCCCAACGCCTGCATAGATAGTGCTGTAAAGCAGGTACCCCAGCAGAAAGAAGATGACAAACGCACCCAGCGTTAAGGGCGAAAGATGGATGTCGCTCAGACTGGGATAGGCAGCCAGCGAGGGCAGAGCCAGGGTTCCGGCCATGGCCATCCAGATTGCCATCTGGGTCAATCCGACGGCGCCGACGCCGAGCAGCTTTCCGGTCATGAGTTCGGTGGGGGTGGTGGAGGAAAGCAGTACTTCCATGATGCGGGTATTTTTTTCTTCCAGCACAGAGCGCATCACGGAAATGCCATAGAACAGAACCGCCATGTAGAGCAACATCACCATGCCGAAAATCAGCAGGAACATTCCCCCGCTGGACTTGCTCTCCAGGCCATTCTGCACTCGGACGATATCGAGTTTTACCGGTTTGAACAGTTCGGCGGTCTGGCCGGGACTGACGCCGCGAGTGGTCAATTGTTGTTCGGCGAAAGCCCTTACCAGGGCGCGGCTCAGATCCGACTTGTCCAGGAAGTCGGTAGCGTTGCCGCTGCTGTAAACCGCTTTGCGCTGAGCGATGCCGTCGGCACTCAGCCAGATGTAGCCGTCAATCGCTCCGGAAGCAATCTTCCGGCGGAGGCTGTTTCGTTCGGCATCGGTGGAATCGGTGTCCAGGTCAATAACATACTTGGGCGCGGCATTTTCTTTAGTTTCGGCGGCCGTGTCGTCGTCGTCATCTGCGTTGCTCTGGTCTTGCGCCAGCAACTGCGAACGCACCAGTTCTCCCAATTGGGGAACCGAAGTCACCACTACCAGATGAGGGGTGCGCCGGCCGCTCTTCATGGTGGCAATTTTCAGAGGCACGATGAATGCCGCAGCGGCGATGCCGGGCAAAAGCAGAGTGAGCACAACAAAAGAACGGGTGCGCACCCGGGCGAGATACTCACGTTTGACGATCAGCCAGGTGTTACGCATTGGACTTTCCTACTGCGTCCAGGAAGATTTCCTCCAGTGACGGTTCCATCAGTTCGAAGCGGCCGAGCCGTGCGCCGGAAGCGGCGAGGTGCAGCAGTTGCTGCGGGTCGGCGTCCGGGGCGAGGCGTACTTCCACATAGTTGCCGTAGTCATTGAACGATTCGACCAGGCGTTTTTCCTGCAGGAAGCGGGCATCTCCTTCATATTTGATCTGCACGTGCCTCATCCCGAATTGACCCTTGATCTGACGCAAGTCTCCGTCGAGCAAGGCGCGTCCGTGGTTGATCAGGCAGATGGAGTCGCACATACGCTCGGCCTGATCCATGCGATGGGTGGAGAGAAGCAGCGTCTTTCCGTCTTTCTTTAATTCCAGGAGCACATCTTTCAGCACGTTGGCATTGGAAGGGTCGAGCCCGGAGAAAGGTTCGTCGAGGATGATCAGTGCCGGGTCATGCAGCAGAGCGGCGATGAACTGCACCTTCTGCTGCATGCCTTTGGAAAGCTCTTCGACCTTCTTTTCCGTCCAGGTAGTCAGCTCCAGCCGCTCACACCATCTGAGGGCGCGCTGCCGAGCTAGCTCTGCAGAGAGTCCCTTCAACTGAGCAAAGAATACGAGATGCTCGAGAACTTTCATCCGGCGATAAAGCCCGCGCTCTTCGGGGAGATAGCCGATCTGTTCGGTGTGGGCGCGGCGGAAAGGTTCTCCCAGTACGGAAATGGTTCCCGAATCCGGGATGATGATGCCGATCATCATGCGCAGGGTGCTGGTCTTGCCGGCACCGTTCGGTCCTAACAGACCGTAAACTTTACCGGCAGGGATGGCCAGAGAGAGATTGCTGACGGCTACAAAATCATCGTATTTCTTGCAGACGTGATTCAGTTCGACAGCGTTCACGGGATTCGATGTCCGCGTTCAACTAAATCAAAGTGCGAGTGGTAGATAAGCGGAACTGCGGGGCCGCCATCACAAAAGCATACTCCATAGATCACTGTTGTTGGGTGATACACGAAATCACCTCGAGAGGGAGATATTGTGGACATACGGGTTCGCACATGCCAAGATCGCAAGGATGGCAGCCCACAATACCGCCAACACTATTCGCCGAGGTCTTTGTTTGCGCTGCATTTCCTCCCGAAATTGCAATCGAACCTGTTCCTCTTGAAGAATTCTTTCATGCTCCTGCTCTGAGAGTTTCATGATTTTCATACCTTTCGGCTGGATTTTTTTCGGTGCGGATACCTTCGGCCAACGAATGACGGACGCCGTATGAAGCTATCGAGGAGCCGTTGCCACCACGGAGCCTGAACCGCAAAAAGCCTTTGATGCAAGCTTCGCGGGGTGGCCGGAGCTACCCACAGCTGCAGCAACCGATCCAACTCCTTGTCACTCAGCGGTTCCATGATCTAAACCCTCCCTCTCTTGTTTTTTCTTCAGAGAAGCGAGCATACGCCTCAAGTTTTGGCGCGCACGATGCAATCGAGCTTTAAGTGTGCCGACTTCGACGCCGACCGTATGGGCGACCTCGTCCAGGGTCAGCCCTTCGTATTGGGTGAGAATCAGAACCTCACGCTGCAGAGGAGGCAAGCCTTGGACTGCTGAGCCTACAATCTCCCGTATTTCGCTGCTCACTATGTCCACGGGCTGAGCAACAAATTGCTCATCGTCGAGCGCATCCCAGCGCCAATCATCGCGCCATCTTTTAAGCGCCAGATTTCTCGCTACTCCTAGAAGAAATGATCGAATCTCCCCTCGGTTTTTATCGAAACGCTCTGGTTGGCCCAGGAGCACGAGGAACGTATCCTGCGCGATATCCTCAGCCGCGACGGGGGAGTTCGTCATGCGCCAAGCGAAACGGTAAACGGCATCCTTGTGTTGTTCGAAAGTCTTTCGAAACTCGGATTCCGTCATTTGCCGTTCCTGGCCACCAATCATAATTACCAGGAAGGGCAGCAAAAGATATGCCAGGAGAGTATTGCAAGCCAAAAATTATTGGATTTGATCGCTACGCTGGATCTCCTTAAAGCTGCAGCAAAGCCCAGTTTAGGATGTCGAAACCCGCGGCAAAACAAAGAGAAACGTGGAGCCGTGATTGAGCTCGCTTTCGGCGCGGATGCTGCCATTGTGCGCCAGCACAATATGTTTGGCAATGGCCAGGCCCAGGCCGGTGCCGCCCGACTCGCGCGAGCGGGCTTTGTCTACGCGATAGAAGCGTTCGAACAGACGGGGCAAATGCTCGGAGGGAATACCTGGGCCAAAGTCCTGCACATAGAATTCGATGCCTCGTTCCACCGGCCGGGCGCCGAGCATAATGCGGCCGCCGCTCGCGCAGTATTTGAGGGCGTTGTCCACCAGATTGGAGAAGACCTGATGGATGGCCTCGCGGTCAGCGTTCACCGAGGCTTCCGCCTGGTCGTCTACTTGTAGTTCTACGCTCTGGTTTCTCGCCATTTCCCGAAAACTCTGCACAGCTTCCTGCAGCAGCGTTCCGGAGACAACGGGTTGAATATCGAAGCGCTGCTCGCCGGATTCAACTCGCGCCAGGGTCAGAAGGTCTTCCGTCAGCCGGCCCATGCGGGTCGCGTTCTTGCGAATGACCTCCAGAAACTCGCGAGCGGAGTTTTCTTCGGGAGCACTGTCTATCAGCGTTTCCGTGTATCCCTGAATTGAGGTGAGAGGAGTGCGCAGCTCGTGCGAGACGTTGGCGATGAAGTCGCGGCGAGTCTTCTCCACGCGTTCTGTCTCCGTCTGGTCGCGCAGGACGATGACCGCGCCGCCTCCGGGCAAGGGAGCGGCCGTGACATCAAAGGTGCGCCCGGGCAAGATGGTAGCGGCCCGCGCGGTGCAGACTTTGCCTTCCTGGCTGGCGGCGCGTGCCGCCCGAAGAAAATCGGGATCGCGGATGGTTTCCACTACGGGGGCGTTAAGCCGCGTACGCTGGGGCATGAGCCGGTCCATGGTTTGGTTGGCCCATTGCACACACTGGTTTTCGTCGAGGGCAAGTACCGCGTCCTGCATGCTGTTGAGTACGGTTTCTAACTGGCGCTCGCTGGTTCGCAGGGCGGCGAAGTTCTCCTCGAACTGGGTGGCGGTGACGTTCAGAGCCGCGGCCACCTGGCCAATTTCGTCATGCGAGCTTTCCGTGATACGCGTGGTCAGGTCACCGGCCGCGATGGTATTGGCAAATTGCACGATCCTCTGCAAACGCCGGTTGATCGCTTGAGCGGCTATTGCGGCGACAAGAAGAGCCGCCCCCAACGCAAGGATGGCGCCGAGCAGCACCCCGCGTTCGGGGTCGGAGGAGGTTCCTCGGCTATAGCGAACGGAAACATCCAGCGTCACCGCCGCTGCTGCTATCACCAGCGTGAATGCAGCCAGCAGCTTGACGAAGATGTGATTTCTCACTTAGGAGCCTCGAAGCGGTAACCCGCACCTCGTACCGTCTTTAGATAGCATGGATTCTCCGGGTCGGGCTCAATTTTCTCGCGGATGCGGCGCACGTAAACATCCACCGAACGAGGAGTCACGTAGGCGGTATCGCGCCAAACCGAATCGAGCAACTGGTCGCGAGTGAATACGCGGCCCAAATGGCTGGCAAAGTAGTCGAGCAGTCGGAACTCGGTGGCGGTGGTGGTTACCAGTTTGCCCTGCACGGTCAGGGTCATGGCGCCGGGATCGATCTCGATATCTCCCACCCGCAGCGGAACCGGCGAAAGCGGGCGCTCAAAGCGCCGCAACACAGCTTTTACGCGGGCGACGAGTTCGCGGGGGCTGAACGGCTTGGGGATGTAATCGTCCGCGCCCAGTTCCAGCCCGAAAACGCGGTCGGCTTCACTGCTTTTGGCGGTGAGAAAAATAACCGGTGTGGGAGCCAGCGACTGCGTCTGACGAATCTGGCGGCACAGCTCAAACCCGTCTTTGCCGGGAACCATGATGTCCAGAATGAACAGCGCCGGGCGCTGGCGTTCCGACTCTGCCAGGACAGTATGTCCGGTGGGAAACAGCTTGAGGGCGAAGCCCGCCCCTTCCAGATGGTGGCGCACCAGACGCGAAATATCCGGATCGTCTTCTACAACGAAAATACTTGGTTTCACGACAACATTGTAACGGGGCGGTGAAGGAGCCAACTAGTAGCCACTTTGCATTTCATCAAACTGTAACAATTGGCGAACTGGGGAAATACACTTTCCTCTATCTCTGGGCGTTTGCCGCGCGGGCATCGAGCCAGTTCTGCAGGATCAGCACGGCCGCCAGGCGGTCTACGGCCTCGCCCCGCCGCTGGATGGAGATTTCCGAGCTGCGGAGCACCCGGTTGGCCTCGGCCGAGGTCAGGCGTTCGTCCCAAAGGTGCACCGGCAGGCTGAACTTGGCGCGCAACTTGTCCGCGAAACGCTGCATTCTTTCTCCCTGCACGCCCTCCATGCCGCTCATGCGCAAGGGATAGCCGACGACGATTTCGGTGACGGTGTATTCCGTAATCAGCCTCTGCAACTGGCCGAAGTCGCTTTTTTTGTTTTGGCGGCGGATGGTTGGCAGGCCTTGCGCGGTGATCCCCAGAGGATCGGAGACGGCAACTCCTATGGTTTTACTTCCGACGTCCAGCCCGAGAACGCGCGGCTGGACTTGCAGATTGTTCGGGCTGGCGGACACAACAGGATTATAGGTGCTGCGAGGCTCCTCAAAAGTTGTGGAACTGTTGGGAAGGGGTAACCGATGACCGGGTGGCCGAACTGGGCTAGGATAGGAACATGGCCAGCGAGAGTTCCCCGGTCATTGCCGTATTGCCCGAGGGAGAAGGAACCAGAGCGATGCCGCTACCGTGGCGCGGGCACTGGACGCTCAACCTGATTGGCGTCGCCCTCATCCTGGCGCTATGTGACTACGGAGAAACCGTTCTGGTCGTCACCCTGGTTTCGGTGCTGCTCGCTTTCATTCTCGCGCCGGTGGTGGATGCTTTGACCTGGCTGCGGCTTCCCCGTGGTTTGGCTGCGGCTGTAGCGGTCCTGTTGTTGTTGGGAGTGATTGGCGGGGTGCTGTACTTCTCATCGAACCAGGCAGCCTCGCTGGCGCAGGATTTGCCCAGGTACACGACCCGAGTCCGCGAATACATGCTGCTCTTCCGGAAGAAAGCAGAGAGCTTTCAGGTTTTGACGCCACCGCACGAAAGAGGCGTGCTCAACGTGCGTCCCGCCACAGACTGGACGGACTTGTTTACTAAGTCTTTCGGTTCACTGACCCAAGCTGCGTTGCTGGCCTCTTTCGTACCTTTTCTTGTGTTCTTTATGCTCACCTGGCAGCATCACGTGCGCTCGGCCACGGTCATGCTCTTTGCCCCGGAGAGCCGGCAAACCGCTTACGTCACGCTGGGACTCATTTCCGCCATGATTCGCAGTTTTATGGTGGGCAATCTGCTTATCGGTATTCTCCTCGGCAGCCTGAGCACTTTGGCTTTTGGAATTCTGCATTTGCCCTTCTTCTACTTCGCCGGCTTCATGAGCGGATTTCTCAGCCTGATCCCTTACATGGGAATTTTGCTGGCGTTGCTGCCGCCAATTTTTGTAGGTCTAGGACACATCGGATCCCAGGATCTGCTCACCATCGTGGTGGTGGTGATCGGGATGCACGTGCTTGCCATGAATGTCCTTTATCCCAAGCTCTTGGGAAGGCGGTTGCAGTTGAACCCTCTGGCGGTCAGCTTGGCCCTGCTGGTCTGGGCCTGGATCTGGGGAGCGATGGGTTTACTTCTCGCCATTCCCATGACGGCCGCAATGAAGATCATCTTCGATCATGTCGAGTCGCTGAAACCCTATGGGGCGTGGCTGGGAGAGTAAGATGGTAGGGGCAAGTTCATTGTGAAGGTCGCGATTGATATCCGGCGGATCACTGAGTTTGGCATAGGAACCTACTCGCGCAATGTGGTGCGCGCTCTAAGCCGGCTGGACCAGGAGAACCAATACTTCCTCATCGGACCTCCGGGGCGTGTGGCGGAAATGGGAGCGCTGCCCCCGAACTTCCAGAACGTCCCCCTGCTGGAGCCGGATAACACTCCCCGAGGCTACTTGCAGTTTCGTGCGCTCCTCAAAGAATTGGATTGCGACCTGGCGCACATTCCGCACCTGTTCGGAATGCCGCGCGGGCTGCCTTGCCCTTACGTCCTGACCGTCCATGATGTGCTGGAGCATATGGCGCGCACCAATGGGCATTCGGAATTCCGCCGCCTGCTGAATTTTCAGTTCACTCGGCTAACTTTGAAGCGGGCGGCGCGTATCTTTGCGGTTTCCAGCTTCACCAAAAGCGAAATCCAAAGGCTCTTTGGCGTTACCTCTCAACATATCGACGTGGTGTACAACGCCATTGATGAGCGCTTTCTGAGCGGGCATGCAACCGACGCCGACCGCCAGCTTCTTATCGAACGTTATCAGGTCAACTATCCCTTCCTGCTGTATGCGGGCCGGATCAGCCCGCATAAGAACATCGTGCGCATTATTGAGG
>Ga0335085_10011462_pt1 | contig 13147 bp, 13 predicted proteins | sample Lox_Sample_45_FD_206712 | JGI IMG/M metagenome (GOLD analysis project Ga0335085, IMG submission 206712) | Soil microbial communities from Loxahatchee National Wildlife Refuge, Florida, United States - Lox_Sample_4.5 | ecosystem: Environmental > Terrestrial > Soil > Wetlands | place: USA...
CAGCCTGTGTCCTGCAATACACAAGGCCGACCGAGCGCGAGGTAGCAGGCGCTGCGGCAACTGAACCAGCCGCTGCGCGATTTGACGTAGCCTTCTTTCGCCACGCTCCATTCACCTTTCGAACTGCGCAGGTAATCGCGGTAGCTCCACGGGTCCGGCAGCCGCTCGCTCGGCTCGACGATTTGCCAGCCTTTCTCGCGCAGCATCTCAGTTGGTCGTTTCATGCCCGGCCCCAAGCCCATGGCGATTTCCAATTCCTGCGGCGTGCGCTGCGGCAGATCAACGAACTCCAGAAACTCGACGTCCTTTTGTCCCCACGTCTCGCCGTCAAACTCGCAGGGCCTGTACGACACCCAGTTCATGACGGTGGTGAACACGTTTCGAGGCGCGTCGGCAGGCTTCGGCCACCAATCGAGCACGATGGGCTGGCGTGTCGGATGCCAATTCACATTTCCCGTCGGCACGCGACAACCGGGTAGGCCGATATTTTCCGCAAACGTGAAATGAAAGTCGTGCGCATGAACGTGCTGAATCATGTCCTGCTTGCCGCTGGCCAAGGCCGCTTGGGTAAACATCGGATCAGAGTCGAGGAAGATTTTCTTCGGGATGCGCAGGTATTCCGGCCGCAGCCAACCGCAACCCGAGACGTTCAAGAAAATGTCCGCGCCATCGCAGAAGTTTGTCTCCGCGCCATAGGATTTGCCGTCGGCGGCGTTTCGGTACCCCCAACGTTCGCCGAATCCGAGCTTCTCCATGACACCGCGAAGGTAAGCGACATTGTAGCTGCAATCGGCGGTGATAGTGTTGTGGACCGGGTCATACGGCCACATCTCAGTGTCTTCGAGATAAAACACGTCGTGACCGAGTTGCCGAAAGCCTTCGACGAACTGCAGGTAATCCCACGCCACACCGCCGAAGGCGTATTGGGCGACCAGCCCTGTCACGATGATGCGCATTACAAAGTCTGAAGAATCTCGGCCGGGACGTTTCCGATGCGATCAATGCGCAGCTTCTGTGTGCCGGTTTCGCCGCTGGCTTCCACCGTGTCACCGACCTTTTTGTTGAGCAAAGTTAGGGCGAGAGCGGCGGGGTAGCTGATGATGCCGCGGACGGGGTCGCTGTCCCATGCGCCGAGGATGTGATAGGTGTGCTGGTGGTTGGTTGCGAGGTCGGCGACGGTGACAGCCGTGCCGATGCTGACTTTGTCGGTCTTGGCGTCGGCGAAGTCCGTCGCTTGCGCGCGAACCAGCAGAATCTCCAATTCGGCTCGGCGGCGCATGAGCAACCGTTGCATATCCTTGGCGGCTTTGTATTCGAAGTTCTCACGGAGATCGCCGTAGCTGCGGGCTTGGGCGATTTCCTTGCTGTTTTGTGGAATCTTCTTCTGGATGATGTCGTCGAGTTCAGCGCGGCGTTTGTGGTAGCTGGCCCAGGAGACAATGAGCGGTTGTTCTTTGGTGCTCTTGGTAACGAGGAATTCCTGGACGAAGGGAAATTCTTTGATGAGCCGCGCCATGAGCGAGCGACGGTCGAGTTCCTCGAGGGCCGGCGTGGAGACGATGCGACGAGCGATGGCGCGGACGAGTTCGGTGTTCGCGTCGGCTAACAGATCCACGAGCAAGGTTTCCTCGTCGAAGAGGATGTCGCGGAGTTTGTTCCTGGCTTTGGTGGGCGCTGATTCCATGGCGCTGAGAACGGCTTGGAGGAGTGCCGCGTTTTGAAATGGCTGCAGCCAGTCCGCGGAACCGACATTCCTGCACAGCCAGAGCAGAAGCTCGGGGCTGGCAAGCTGGTTCTGGACGAGCCGAGTGATGCGCTCGGAGGTCTGCGGCAGCAGCTCGGAGAATTCATCCAGGGCGCGGGAGGGCAGGGAGTTGATGGTCCGCAACAAGCGGTCGGGATTGGATGCCTTCAGCGCGGCGACGACGCGCTTTTGGGCGGAAAGACTCAGGTTATCCAGCAAATCGGGTAGATTCTCGATGCGGGCAATAATCTCGGCTACGAGCGGTGATGCTCCTTCGGTACGGGTGCGTTGGTGAGCGCGAAGCTCTTCGATCAGGAGCGCGGCTTCGAGGCGCTGGGCTTGATAATCCGGCTTCGTTTTGCCGATTGCCTCAATCAACCCGTCCTGGAATTCTTGAAGCAGCAGTTCCGGGTCGCTGAGGTCGTCGATGCTTTTCAGCAATTGGCGGGCGACGTCGGTCTTCTGCGCGAGACTCGGCGCATCGTGAAATGCCTGAAGCAGGTTGTCCTGTTGCGAAGCGGGGGCGGTTCGCAACACGATCGGATCGGTCTTCTTGGTTGGCACCTCGAAATGTGGATCGCGCTTGATGATCCTCTTGGCGTTCTCCCACCACTTTTTCCAATCTTGCTCCGGGATGACAGAGCCGGAAAGCGTGGCCTCGATGCGCTCGGCGTTGGCCGAGTGGCGATGGCTGAGCAGCACGATGCGCAGTAACGCGACCGGGTTGGAACCGGCAAGTTGCTTGAGGCTGTCGAGTTCGTTGAGTTTGCGCACTTCGATGTGGTCGGCGCCGATGGGTATGAGGCTTTCGGCGGCATAAGTCAGTTGCATGGTGTGGTCAGGATTGTGCGGGAAGGCGACTATGATGCGGCTGAGCGTGGGATCGAATGCCTTGACGCGACCGAATCCCCAGCTCTTGTGCTGACAGAAACTGCCTACCTGCAGGGCTAAGAGCGTATCGGCTTTGGCGGTCGCCGCCGGCAGAGCAGAACGATCCAGTTCAGCAGTGTTGAGAATCGTCCGGAGGCGCGAGTCGGACTGGTAAATCTGTTGATAAGCGTCCGCCAATTCCGTGCGCAGCGATTTGTCGTTCGGCTTGGCTTTGGCCTGCAGCTTCAGCGCGTAAAGCCATTCGTGGAGCTTTCCGGCCGACTGCAGAGTGGGAGCGATCAATGAAGCCAGCTCACCGGCAATCGCCTCTTGCCCGGCGTCGACAAAATCTTTGACCATCACCAACAGAAGCTCCGGCTGGTCGGCCAAGTCCTCGGCCGATTCCAGCCACAGGGTCTGCGCCGCCTCCCACTCGCGGCACGCGAGCAGGTCTTTCAGTTGTTGATGACGACCTTCGGCAACAGTCATGGGCAAGTATGCTTTTGATTGTTCATGAACAGGCGGCCTTTGCCAAACCAAAACACCGACAATCTAGCGATCCGGTTGACGCTACGCAACCATCAGTAGCAAAAGGACTCCGACCGCAGTTGACAGCAAAGTAATCGGCACGCCGTACTCGGCGTAATCCCAGAATCCAACCTCGACGTGCTTGCGCGCCGACTCGACTACAATGATGTTGGCGACCGAGCCGAGGATCGTCAGATTGCCAGCGAACGTTGTCGTCAACGCGAGCACTTTCCACATCAGTTCGGGCCGCGCAAAGTTGCCGATCCATTTGCCCGCCACGAGAACGAACGGCACGTTCGAGAAAATGTTCGAGCCGGCCACCGAGAACCAACTCAGATTCCACGCTTGCGCCGACGCGCTGGCGCCGAACACGGAGCGCAGGTGTTCGTGGATTTGTTCGGGCAAACCGGTGCCGCTCAAGCCCTCCACAACCACGAACAACGCGGCAAAAAACAAGAGCAAATGCCAGTCCACCAACTTCAGGACCGCATGCGTGTCGCGCCGCGCCAGCACCATGACCAACGCCGCGCCAGTCATCGCCGTCCACGCTAGGTTGAAACCTGCGATGAAACAACCAAACACCAAGATGAGAACCACCACCACCAATGTAACCAGCTTCCTGTCTACGGTCGGAGCGCTAACCTCGCCGCTGACAAGTCCAATCATCGCACCCGCGAGGGTTTTCCGGAACGCGGTGCTCAGCACGACATAGTTGATCAATAGCCCGACTGCGGCTGCAGGCAGCAGCGCCGACGAAAACCTCAAAAACGGAATGTGCGACATGTGACCAATAATCATGTTCTGCGGATTGCCGACCAACGTGGCGACGCTGCCGATGTTGGCACTCGTCGCCAATGCCATGAGGTACGGGAAGAGCGGCAACCGCCCGCGCACGATCACGACGACCACCAGCGGCGTCATCAACAGGCACACGGTATCGTTGACCAACAGCGCCGACAGCACTCCGGACGTCAGCATCACGTACAGCAACAAGCGGCGTGGCGTTCGCGCGTGCTTCAAAATCCAATACGCCGCCCACCCAAAGAAGCCCGCGAGATGCAGGTATGCAGCAATCAGCATCATCCCCGTCAGCAACACGAGCGTGTTGTAGTCCACGGCGCGATACACTTGTTCGGGCGTCATCACTCGTAACGCAACCATCAACACCGCGCCCAGCAACGCCGACGCGGGCCGGTTCAACTTCAGCATGCGCAACCAGCGCCCGCTGATCAGCACATACGTCAGCGCGAAGATGGCAATGGCAATCAACTCGTGTTTCACAGGCTACGCTCCGATGAGCTTCCGCGCGCTTTCGAGTGCCACATCGATGTTCGCACAAATGTTATCCAGGCCAATCTTGTCCACAAACTTGGCATTGTAGAGCACCTTCATGGGCTGCGGTTGCACCCCGCTGAGAATCAACTGCGTGCCTTTCCGGTGAAATTTGTCGAGCATGATTTCCAGGGCGCGCAGACCCGTGGCGTCTATCGCTGGCACGGTGCGCATGCGGAAGATCACCACCCGCGGCACGGTTGAGTATCGTTCCAGCGCCGTCTCCAGTTTCTCCGCGGCGCCGAAAAAGAACGGCCCTTCAATGCGATAAACCAACACACCCTCGGGCACGTCCTTGCCACGAATCGAGCCGCCGCCGATGTCCATCTCGCTTTCCGCGGTCACGAGGCGGATGTGCGAGATTTCCTCCATCCGCCGCACGAACAATACGGCAGCCATCGTCAACCCGACTCCGACAGCAATCGTCAGATCAAAGATCACAGTAAACGCGAACGTCACCAACAAGACGCCGAAATCACTTTTCGGTCCGCGGGCTAGTTCCAGAAAGTTGTCCCATTCACCCATGCGGAAGGCGACCACCAGCAACACCGCGCTCAGCGCCGTCAGTGGAATGAACTTCGCCAGCGGCGCCGCCACCAGCACAATCACCAGCAACGTCAGCGCATGCACGCAGCCGGCGACCGGCGTCTTCGCGCCGCTGCGAATGTTGGTCGCCGTTCGCGCGATGGCGCCCGTTGCCGAAATGCCGCCGAATAATGGACAAGCGATATTCGCGATCCCCTGGCCGATCAGCTCCTGGTTGGAATCGTGGCGCGATTCGATGATGCCGTCGGCCACGATCGCCGACAGCAACGATTCAATGGAGCCGAGCATCGCAATTGTCAGTGCGGGAATCATCAACTCCTGCATTTGCGCAAACGACAAATGTGGCAGTGCGACGGAGGGCAGCCCACGCGGGATGCCTCCAAACCGCGTGCCGATAGTCGGCACATCAACATGGGAAAACGCGACAATCGATGTCGTCACGACAATCGCCACAATCGACGCGGGCACGCGCCGCCACGACTTCGGCCAGAAAATGAGGATGGCCAACGCCAACGCGCCCAGCCCGAGCGCGTGGAGATTTGTCTCAGTCACGGTTCGCGCCAAGGCGGCCAGTTGCTCGGTCGTGTGTCCGGGCATTTTCACTCCGAGTCCGAGAAACTCCTTGAGTTGGCCGACGAAGATGATGACCGCGATTCCGCTGGTGAATCCCGACGTGACGGGGTAGGGAATGAACTTGATGAGGTTGCCAAGCTTGAGCACGCCCATCATAATCAGCATCGCGCCTGCGATAAGTGTTGCCACGACCAATCCGTCGTAACCGAACTTCGCAACGATTCCGAACAGTATCGGCACGAACGCGCCCGTCGGGCCGCCAATCTGCACAAGACTTCCGCCGAGCGCTGAGATTAGAAACCCTGCAACAATCGCCGTCCACAATCCGCGCGAAGGTTCAACACCCGAAGCGACGGCGAACCCGATGGCCAACGGCAACGCGACGACACCGACGGTCACGCCGGCGCCGAGATCAGAGACGAATGTGGACCGCTTGTAACCTCGCAGAGCGTCAATGAGTTTCGGGCGAAACATGGCGGCGACTCAAGCAAATCGCCTCCCAAAAATCAAACGTCAAAGATGACCGTTGCGCGCCAGGCCTCATTCTCGAGTTGCTCCACCCGCAGCAGATGGTAGGTGACGGCCTTGATCTCTTCGTTGGTTCGCGAACGATCGAAGTCGATTTCCGCGCCGCGCAACGTCGCTGTCAGTCGTTGCGGTCCCAATTCGTGAATCTCGAATTGGTCGTAGAGCAGGTGATTCGTGTCGATCTCGTACAGCAAATCCGCCAACCAGTCGTGAAGCAGGTCCTCTAACGTGGCAGCCTCCATCGACACGGGCTTCTGGTCGCCGACGCCGGATTTTTGGAGTTCACCGAGGGCTTCATACATCGCGCGAGCCGCGTTGACGAACAGATCCGGCAGCGTGGCGCCCGTGACACGCACGCCAATGTCGGCTGTATGGTTGAAGAACTCGTAGGGCTTCACGCGCTACTTGTGCACCACCAAGGCACGCGGATTCAAGATTAATCCGCGCTCTGTCTCAGGGGCTGAAGTGGTGCTGCCATTTCTCTTTGCGTTCCGCGACGAGTCTGTCGAATTTCTCCTGCTGGCCGGGTCGCAGAATGGCGCGTACCTTGGCATCGGCGCGGCCAAGGATCTCTTCGATCTGCGGCTGGAATTGTTTGCGCACCGAACGCATCTCCTGCTGACTGTCGTTGACGATGGCGCGCAATTGATCGCGTTGCGCCGCATCGAGCCGCAGTTCCCAGCTCAACCGACGCACGATGAGATCGGCCATCGCCTGTGGACCGCGATGCATCCAGCGGTAACGAATCACGCCCAGCGTGCCAAACGCGCCGGCGGCCGCGCCAAGCACGAAGACGAGCAGGACGCCAACGATGGCCTTCCAATTCTTCATTGCGAGTCTCCCGTCAGATATGACACCAGCACCGTGTCTTCCGTGTTGCCGACAATCGCCGTCGGCAGATCCACGGCAGTCGCGCCCGTGAAGTTCCACACCCCGAGCGCTACGGCGATGGCTGCGAACGCAGGGACGAGCTTCCAGGCGAAGGCAAACCACGGCGCCGCCTGCGCGCGTTCGATGCGGAGTCGCGCCAGTAACCGCGTCTCGAAGCCGAACTCAACACGCGACGTATCGCGTTTCATTGCGCGTGCGACCTTGAACAGTTTGTCGAGATTATCGCTCATGACTTGCTTCCAAAACCCTTTTCAGCGCGTTCCGCGCTCGGTGCGCGCGAACTTTCACATTCGACTCGCTCCAGCCCGTCAGCGCGGCCACGTCCCGCACACTTATCTCCTCCAATTCCAGCAGAGTGATCGCCAATCGCTCCTCGGCGGACAGGCGCGCAAGCGCGAAATCCAACACCTCGCGGGCGCGCTCGGCGTTGACGTTGTCCTCGGCGCCGATGTCAATGCCGTCGAGCGAAACATTCTTTCGATCGCGCTGGGTTTTGCGCAACGCATCGTAGCACGTGCGCACGACGATCCGCGAGAACCAATGCTCGAACGGCGCTTCGCCGCGGAACTTTGCCAGGTTGTGATACACGCGGATGAACGCGTCCTGGCAGATGTCATCCAGTTCGTAATCGTTTCGCGCGAAGCGGCCGGCGATGCTGAAGGCGCGACTCTTGTAGCGCCCCACCAGCGCGGCGAACGCCCCGTCGTCGCCCGTGAGGGTCGCTTGGATGAGGCGTTCGTCGGTCGGTTCATCGGGGTGCGCGCTCATCGCGCCGCAGTTTTAATCTTCTGCAATCCGTTTGGCAACACGCGCGAGAGCGCGGTCCACGCGCGCGTCCGCATTCACCTGCAGCTCCTTCAGTTTCTGGAGTTGTTCAGGAGTCAATACGGCGCGAATGTCGTGCGCCACGTGCGTCCGTTGGACTGCCAGATCCGCCTCGAGCGTGGCGATCTTGGCGGCTTGGGCGCGAATCGCGGATTCGTCAAACGATTCGGCGCGGATCGCGTCGCGCAACGCGCGGCGTTGGGTTACAACTTCTCTGATCATCGGGCCGACGGTCGGTTGATACTTGCGCAGGATTCCTTTGATTTGCGCCCGTTGATCATCGGTGACGCCGATTTGCGCGAGATTTCGGGCAAAAGGTCGTCGGGCTGCGTGGTTCTCGGTTGGCTCGGCATTCGCCAGGCACGCGAAAAAGCCACCTATAGTTGCGCCGGCGACGATGCCGGCGGCGATCAATGCTCTGGTAGATGTCTTCATACTGCTATATACTCCTTCTACCAAGACTAGACGGACGCCGGGGCAGATTGGTTACGGAGCCGTCGCCGAAAAAAATGTAACCAATTCTCGCGTGTCGCCGTCTATAATGGTCGCTATGAAGAAGAGCCTTCTCTGGTCTGCGGCAATTTTAATGACACTCGGAACGGGGTGGGGAGCCTACGCCGCGTACCGCGCGCATTTGAATCTTGTCACGCTGAACGTACGCGACGCGGACCTGCGCAAGGTCGTCAGCAGCATTGAATGGCAGACGTGGGAGCGAATCATCGTCCACCGTGACGTGAATGGCAAGGTCACGCTGAACGTGTACAGGGCCCCACTCGAACGCGTGCTGACGATCCTCAGCGAACAAACCTCCTCACGCTGGACAGCGGTGTACCCGTTGTATTCGTCCGGCAAATCCCTGGGCGCGTTGAGGAATCTGGTCGCCGGAACTGTTTCGGCAGACACCAATGGATGGTCGGCGTTCCAGACGCGCGGCATGCGGTTTGGTGGCGGTGGCATGTTCGGAGCCAATCTGCGGGAGCAGAATCAGACGGTTTCGCTGAAGGTGCTCAACAAGGACGTCAGCGTGGCGGCGCTCGCCTTGCAACGTTTCGCGCAGGCGCGGGTCGTGCCCGAGGACGGCACGAAGGGTGATGTGTTCCTGAGTTTGTCAGGCGGCACGATGCAGCAGGCGGTGTCGCGATTGGCCAAGCAGGTCGACCGAAGTTGGACGAGGTTTTACGCGATGGAGCCGGGGTTTCGTCCCGAAGTCGCGCGACGTGACCCGGCTGATGGCGACGGCCCTCCGGAAGAAGGACGCAATCGGTTTGAGCCTTCGCCCGAACAACGGGAGCGTTTTGACCAAATGTTCCAGGCTCAATTGGACACGATGACTCCCGAGGAACGACTACAAGCCGAGGAACGCCGTCAACAGTGGCAGGCCATCCGCAACCTTCCACCCGATCAACGACGCGAGGCGATGGCGAAAATGATGTCCGACCCCGCAGTTCGGCAGCAAATGATCCAGCGCATGGTGCAGCGGATTAAGGACACGACTCCTGATCAACGGGCCGAACGCGTGAACCAAATCCTCGCCCGGCGAGCTGCGCGCGCAGCGGCGGGCGGCTCCGGAACTTCGAGAAGTGGTCGATGAGCAAACTCGCGCACCGCTGCTGTTGGCTCAACCGGGGCTTCACGCTGATCGAACTACTCGTGGTCATCGCGATCATCGGTATTTTGGCGGGCTTGTTGTTTCCCGTGTTAGGCAGAGCCAAAGCGAAATCTCGCGACACGTATTGCCTCAATAACTTGCGCCAACTCGGTCTGGCAGTCGCCTCGTACGCACAGGACTACAGCTCCCGCTTGCCGGCTGCTGCGGAAAACCCGTTGATCCCGCCCACGCCGCCTCTGCCGCGCATCCGGGATCTGCTTGCACCCTACGTGGGCGACAACGCCGGCGTGTTCAAGTGTCCCAACGATCAAGCGAATTGGTTTAGCAAAGTGGGGTCAAGCTACGAATGGAGTGCCCTGAACAACGGCAACATCATTGACAAACCGCGCGGGTTCTTGTCGTTGGGACCGGACCAGACAATTCTGATGTTCGACTACGACAACGTCCACATCGGCGGCGACAGCAACGGTACCAAGAACGCCCTCTACGCCGACGGCCACGTTGCGCCGCTGTAACGTTCGATCCGCTCCGCTTCCAGGGTCACAATGCTGCGAATCAAACGGTGACAATTCTAGCCAGTGCTGATTTGAGGCCGTAGATGCAAGCCAGTTTTGGTCGGCGTGGTAAGTAGAGAATCCAAACGGAATCGCCGACACTGAACAACCGCGCCTCCGAACGAGCGAGTGGCTGTGTGCGGCGGATGTGTTCACCTTGATCGGTGGTGAAACCGAATTCAACGGCGGGGACGAACAGGAACGTTCGCTTGCGTTGGACGACGCTTGCTCGAACAGGCGTGCCTTCTCGCAGCAATAGTAAACTGGGACGAATATGGACAAACCAATTCAGACAAACATGCCCAACCGGGCCCACAAGCATGCTGAAGCAAATAGAAGCTAATAGCGCGTAATGGAGTATGCACAACTTCCGCTCAACTTCTTCGCTATCGCGAATAGACTTTTCCGCCTTGGCCTTTTGTTCAGGGTCATTTGCTTGCGCGGCATGCTGAAGCGCTTTTTCATTCCACCGCCGAGCCTCAGACGTGGTTTCCCCATAGAACCTGGTTTCGAGAGTGCAAAGATAGATTGCTGCACATATCCCCAACACGAGTATCGCGAGATCGAAAACCACAATGATTTTCAAAGACTTTTTCCAGCGTAACCTGCGGGGAATTGACTGTAAGAGTTCGGTTATCGGCGTCATTGACTGATGCAGTGCAGCGAGGGCTTTCAACCGCTGCGCTTCTCTATCCCGGGCTGCCGCCGATTGCCAGAGGATGACGTCGTTCATGCTCGCGCCTCTGCTTCGTGTCGCAACCGCAACTGCCCGCAGGCGGCGTTGATGTCGGTGCCTTTTTCGATGCGGAGGGTGGCGGTGATGCCGTGGGACTTGAGTGTGTGTTGAAACATCTTGCAGCGACTGCGCTCGGGCCGCTTCCACGGTAGCCCTTCCACGGGATTGTACGGGATGAGATTCACCTTGGCGTGCAGTCGGTTCGCGATCGCGCCGAGCTTGTGGGCTTGTTCGAGCGAATCGTTCACACCGTCGATGAGGATATATTCGAAGGTCATCATCCGTTTTCGGGTGTTCACGTAGTAGTCGCACGCGGCGAGTAGTTCCTTCAGTGGATATTTCTTGTTGACGGGCATGATGCGGTCGCGCACCTCGTCGGTTGCGCCGTGCAACGACACGGCGAGCCGAATCTGCATCGGTTCATCGGCGAGTTGTTTGATGCGCAGTACGAGGCCGACGGTCGAAACGGTGATCTTGCGCGCGCCGATGCCGAGCGCCCACGGAGCATTGATGATCCTTAGGGCGCGTATCAGGTTGTCATAATTGGCCAGCGGCTCGCCCATGCCCATGATGACGATGTTGCTGACGCGTTCGCCGCTCAGTTTTTGGGTGTGAACGACTTGATCGACGATTTCAGCAGCCGTGAGGTTGCGCTTCACGCCTTCGAGGCCAGACGCGCAGAATTTGCAGCCGTAGGCGCAGCCGACTTGCGTCGAGACACAGACGGTGTGGCGATCGCTGCTGGTAGTCAGTCCTGGCGTGGCGGGGATGAGAACTGTTTCGATGAGCGCGTGGTCGTGGAGTTGAAACAGAAACTTCTCGGTCGTATCGGTGGCGTTGCGTGTCTTCAGCGCACGGACGGAGTTCAGTTCAAACTGTTCGGACAACCTCTGACGTAGTTCGGCCGAGAGATTCGTCATCTGATCAAATGATTCGGCCTGCTGTTGGTAAACCCACCGCAGAATTTGGTCGGCGCGGTACACCGGTTCGCCCCATTTCGCCAGTCTGGCCGACAGATCTTCGCGCAAGAGGGATTTGAGGTCTGTCTTCGTCGTCACTACGGATGACAGGTTAACACAGTGTGCGCCGGCTCGCGCTCCAATATCCATGGCGCGGCCGGTCGGTTCGCCACAGTCCAGAGTTTTCTGGGTCTGGAATCGAACTTGCAAACGGCGGCGTCTCACTGCATTGTGTGCGGGTGAGGTTGAGGATGGATTCCCGGCCCGGCGGTCAAGCTGCATCAGAAATTGTTATCAGAGCCAGCGACGTAGTGTTCGAATGCCCGGCTTGCGGCAAGAGTATGGTCATCGATGTCTCCGCTGCCGGCATGATCGTGCTCTGCGGCCAGTGCCACGCCAACGTGATTGTTCCGCCCAAGCCGATCGCGCCGCCGGACACGACACAGCGGGAGGAGGCCAACGAGGCACTGCTTCTCGCGGCGCAACAGGGCGACCTGGTGATGCTCAACAAGGCGCTCGCTCGCGGAGCCGACGTCAACACGGCAACAGCGAACGGCACGACCGCGCTGCTGCTTGCCGTCCAGCGCGGCGAAGCAGAGCTCGTCGACACGCTGATCGCTCACGGCGCGAACCTCGAAGCCAAGCGCGCTGATGGGCAGACTGCGTTGTCGCTGGCTGAGCGCGGCGGTCAATTTCACATTGTCCGCGTCCTGTGGAAAGCGGGCGTCAAACGCCCGGTACGGTTTTTCAGGCTGCGCAGACGTGGCTGAGTTGAAGCAGCCGCGCGGCCACGGGCCCACGTCGGGAATGCGGCACCAACGCCTGTGACGAAGAGTCAGAACGCACAGAGGAACAGATTTGCTGCAGACTGCATTTCCTCCAGGATCCGGGAATTAAACTGCGGCTTCTCACCGTAGAAGAACACCAACACGCCAACCAAATCGCGGCGCACCAGAACCGGACATAGAACCGCCTGATGAAGATTGTTCTCTTCGCAGAACCAAGCGAACGCTTTTGTAGTTTCCTGCTTGGGATTGGATGCTAACATTAGTCGCTGCGCCTCGCGGAGTCGCTCGAAGCACGGCGACACCTGCGCGACCTTGTCGAGCCGCACGGCTCCGTCGATTGTCAACGGATGCGCCCCGACCAGATGAAATCCACCCGCCATGTCACTGGCCCATGCTGCCACCAGGTCGGCCGAGAATAGACTCACCAATTCTGCCAGCACCGTCGCGGGGACTGCACCACTGCCGCGACAGTCAGCCAACTCCTGCCACATGCGGTTAAACGAGCGTTGGCGTTCGGTGGCCTGGAGTTCGGCCTGCTCGTGGCTGGCCACTTGCTGGGCACGCTCGGCGCCGATTCGCCGCAGGAATAGGTGGCATTCCACCCCGGCGAGACAGATCACCAGCATCGTGGCCCCAACGAACGGTAGATACACCTCCGCCCATC
>Ga0335085_10011463_pt1 | contig 13146 bp, 11 predicted proteins | sample Lox_Sample_45_FD_206712 | JGI IMG/M metagenome (GOLD analysis project Ga0335085, IMG submission 206712) | Soil microbial communities from Loxahatchee National Wildlife Refuge, Florida, United States - Lox_Sample_4.5 | ecosystem: Environmental > Terrestrial > Soil > Wetlands | place: USA...
CGACCCATGGCCGGAGGAGGTCGCTGAGGCGTTCGCGTGGATCGAACGCGACCCGACCGTCTATCACACGATGAACGGCCCGAGCGAGTTCCACGTCATCGGCTCGATCCGCGACTGGCAGGCAAAGTACCGGCTTGGTGAGATCGACGTGCCGACGCTCCTCGTGTCCGGCCGCCACGACGAGGCGACGCCCGCGCTCCAGGAGACCCTGCAGCTGGGGATCCGCGGCTCGGAGTGGGTCTGCTTCGAGGAATCTGCCCACCTGCCGCACGTCGAGGAGCGCGAGCGCTACATGCAGGTCGTGGGCGACTGGCTCGCCCGGCACGACTGAGCCGACCTCAGGCGCAGTAGAGGGCCCAGGCGAGGCTGCCCGCAGCGTCGAAGAACGCTTTCTCCGCGTCGTCGGCCGGATGACCGTTCGCGCAGATCACGACCCGGCGGCTCCCGTCCTCGCTCGACAGGGCGATGGCGACATAGCCGGCGGATGAGCCGAGGTGCCCCCACGCGCCGCCGCACGACGAGCGCGGTCCTCCCATCAGCGACGTGATCTCGCCGATACCGAGCCCGTAGCGGTCGGTCTCCTCCCAGTCGGACTCGACCGCGTCGAGCACCTCCGCGCGAAGGGTGTCCGGGAGAAATCCGCCGCCGAGCACCTCGCGGAGCAGTACCGAGACCTCGCCCGGAGTGGAGACGATGCCGCCGCCGGCGCGATGGAACGGCAGATCGAGCCCGGTGACGTCGATCGGGCCGGGCCCGCCCGGCAGGATCGGGTTGTCGGGCGCGAGGTAGCCGTGCGCGCACTCGCCGGAGAGAGGAGCTTCGACGAGGTCGGTCTGCTCGAGGCCGAGTGGCTCGAACACACGCTCACGGAGCGCCTCTCGGAGGCTCGTCCCGACCGCATCCTCGATCACGAGCCTGAGTGCGATGTAGTTGCTGCCGTGATAGGCCCAGCCCGCGCCGGGCGGGAACAGGCGCGGCTTCTCAAGGACCAGCCGCAGCTCGTCGGACGCGTCGAGCTCCCAACGGCGAGCCGGGTCACGGCGGTACGAGTCCCAGAACTCCGGCCCGACGTCGAAGTCGTCCAGACCGCTCGTGTGATTCAGGAGCTGTCGGATGGTGACGTCTTCGACGAACGGCTCGGCCGGCGCGTCGAGCTCGAGCAGTCCGTCGGCAACGAGGCGGAGGGCGAGCGCCGCCACGAACACCTTTGTCACGCTGCCGATGCGGAACCGATGCCCGGCGGTCAGCGCTTCGCCCGTCGCTACATCGGCGACTCCGGCTGCGGCTTCGATGCTCCCCGCCGGTCCGTCGGCCACGACGGCCGCACCCGGAGCACCGGTCGCGACGACGGCCTCGAGCTGCTTCCGTACCGCTGAGTGGGCTACGAAGCCGCCCTCTAGACGCGCTCGATCACGGCGGCGATGGCCTGGCCGAAGCCGATGCACATCGTCGCGAGCCCGTAGCGGGCGTTGCGCCGCTCGAGCTCCGAGACGAGCGTCGCCGTGATCCGCGCGCCCGTGGCACCGAGCGGATGGCCGAGCGAGATGCCGCCGCCGTTCGGGTTCACGTCGCCGGCCTCGTAGCGCTCCTGCAGGCCGGTGTCGGCGAGGAACTGGCCGACGACCGAGGCGAACGCCTCGTTGACCTCGATCACGTCGATCTCGTCCCACGTGAGGCCCGCTTTCGCGAGCGCCTTGGCCGATGCCTCCGGATTGCCGTGCAGCATCAGGTGCGGATCGACGCCCACCACGCCGAAGGAGACGAAGCGCGCCCGCGGCTCGAGCCCAAGCTCGGAGACCTTCCCCTCCGAGGCGACGAGCACGGCGGCCGAGCCGTCCACGATCTGGGACGAGTTGCCGGCGGTCACGACGCCGTCGGGGATGAACGCCGGCTGCAGCGCCGCCATCTTCTCGAGGGTCGTCTCCCGCCGCACGGCCTCGTCGACCGCAAAGCGCACGCGCGTGAGCGTCGGCACGCCGCCGGAATCGTCCGGATCCGGAACGTCCAGCTCGATCGGGACGACTTCCCGCTCGAAACGGCCCTCGTCGATGGCGCGCGCTGCGCGCTGGTGCGACTCGTAGCTGATCCGGTCGAGCTCCTCGCGCGGCAGCTCCCACTGCTTCGCGATCTCCTCGGCCGAGATGCCCTGCATCACGATGTCGTGCCGCTCCCAGACGAGCGGCGACATCGAGCCGTTGTTCGACCCCATCGGGACGCGGGACATCATCTCGACGCCGCCCGAGACCACGAGGTCGAGCTGCCCCGACCACACCGCCGCCGCGGCGTTGAAGTTCGTCTGCATCGACGAGCCGCACTGGCGATCGACCGTCGTGCCGGCGACCGACACGGGCCAGCCGGCTGTGAGCGCGACGTTCCGGCCGATGTTCCAGGCCTGCTCGTCGACCTGCGTCACGCAACCCCACTGCACGTCCTCGATCTCGCCGGGATCGACGCCGTTCCGCGCCACGAGCGCGTTCACGACCTGAGCCGACAGCTCGTCGCCACGGATGTGCGAGAGCGTGCCGTTCTTCCTTCCGATCGGGCTCCGGACGGCGTCGACGATCATTGCGCCGGACTGCTTCATGCAAGAGACTGTACCTCGGTCGATGTTGCGCAAGGACGCCAAGATCGAGCTGCTGAAGCGGGTTCCGCTGTTCGAGCGCTGCTCGAAGCGCGAGCTCGGCCAGATCGCCGTGCTCGCGGACGAGCTCGACCTGCCGAGCGAGCGCGACCTCACGCGCGAGGGGGCGGGCGGCTTCGAGTTCATCATCCTCGTCGAGGGGGCGGCGGACGTCGTCCGCGACGGGCGCGTCGTCAACGAACTCGGCCCCGGCGACTTCGTCGGGGAGATCGCACTCGTCACCGGTCAGCCGAGGACGGCGACTGTACGCACTCGTGGACCGGCTCGTGTCCTCGTCCTCGCCGCATCCGGCTTCCGGGTCCTGATGCGCGAGGTCCCCTCCATTCAGGAGAAGGTGCTCGCCGCCGTCACGGCGCGGATCCCCGACGACGACTAGGGCCCGCTACGTACGGAGCTTCGGAACGCGCGGCTCTGCGACGTGCCCGAGGTAGGTCGGCGCGGCGAGCTCGAGCACAAGCTGCCGACCCGGCGTGTCACCGCGCTCGAGCTCTTCGAACGAGTGGCCGACGTCGCCACCCAGCACGACCGGCCCGTCGTCCGTCTCCACGACGACGATCTGGTGCCCGGGCGTCTCCCCGGGAGCGGGTACGAGGCGCACCCCCGGCAGGATCTCAACCTCGCCGTCGTGCTCGACATAGGTCGCGCCGGGGAAGTCGACCCACTCGCGAACCGTGTAGTCGTCCTCGCTCAGCGCATCCGCGAGCTCGCGCCGCTGGAGGTGGATCGGGATGCCGGGATAGAGCCGGTTGCCGCCGCAGTGGTCGAAGTGGAGGTGCGTGTTGACGACGACCGCGACGCGGCTCACGAGCTCGTCGGGCAGCGGGTGCGGTGTCGGGTGCCACTCCTCGTCGAGCTCCGGCGTCGTGTCGATCATCCCCGTGTCGACGAGGACGAGACCGTCGGGATGCTCGATCGTGTCGGAGAAGCCCGGCCAGCTTGCTCCGGCGAAGACGACTTCGCTCGTGACGTGCCGACCGATATCGTCACGGCTGAGCACGGCCTGAGCATATGGCGACGACGACCGACGCGCACAAGCTCCTCCTGGACGGAGCGTGGATCGAGACCGGAGAGTCGGTCGAGGTCCGCTCCCCGTACTCCGGCGATGTCGTCGGCCGCGTCGCAAGGGCCGGCGCCGACGAGGCACGGCGGGCGGTCGAGGCGGCCGCACGCGCCCTCGAGTCTCCGCTGCCGGCGCACGAGCGCGCGGCGATCCTCGACCGGGTCGCCGACCTCCTGCGCGAGCGGCACGAGGACATGGCGCAGACGATCTGCGCGGAGGCGGGCAAGCCCATCCGCACTGCGCGCGTCGAGGCCTCGCGCGCGGTCTCGACCTACACGTTCGCCGCCGTCGAGGCGCGGAAGCTCGCGGGCGACGTCGTCCCCATGGACGCGTCGGAGGCCGGCGACGGGAAGATCGCCTTCACTCTCCGGCGGCCGGTCGGAGTGATCGGTGCGATCTCGCCCTTCAACTTCCCCTGCAACCTCGTCGCGCACAAGCTCGCGCCCGCGCTCGCCGCAGGCTGCCCCGTCGTCCTCAAGCCTGCGAGCCAGACGCCGCTCTCGGCGCTCCTGCTCGCGGAGCTCGAGGACGAGGCGGGTCTCCCGCCGGGCTGGCTCAACGTCCTCGTCGGTCCGTCCGCAGCGATCGGCGACGTCCTCGTCTCCGACGAGCGGGTGCGGATGATCACGTTCACGGGCTCGAGCGGCGTCGGCTGGGGGATCGCGGAGCGCGCGCCGCAGAAGCGCGTCCGGCTCGAGCTCGGGAACTCGACTCCCGTCGTCGTGGCGGCCGACGCCGACCTCGATCTCGCGGCCTCGAAGCTCGCCGCGAACGCGTTCTCCTTCGCCGGGCAGAGCTGCATCTCGGTGCAGCGGATCTACGTCGAGCGGGCAGTCCTCGACGGCTTCCTCGAGCGCTTCCTCCCGAAGGTCGAGGCGCTCGTCGTCGGCGACCCGGCCGACGAGGCGACCGACGTCGGGCCGGTGATCGACGAGGACGCCCGCACGCGGATCGCAGCGTGGGTCGAAGAGGCCGAGGCGGCGGGCGCGAAGCTCCTTGTGGGCGCCGCCGACGTCGCTCCACTCCGTCCGATCGTTCTCGGCGAGGCACCCGAGACCGCGCGTGTCGTCTGCGACGAGGTCTTCGGCCCGGTCTGCGTCGTCAACGCGGTCGACTCGCTCGAGGCGGCATACGAGCGCGCCAACGGCACCGAGTACGGACTGCAGGCGGGCATCTTCACGGGCTCGATCGCGACGGCACTGGCAGCAGCGCAGGCGCTCGAGTTCGGCGGCGTCACCGTCAACGAGGCTCCCACGTTCCGCGCGGATCAGATGCCGTACGGCGGCGTCAAGGGCTCCGGCAACACGAAGGAAGGCCCCGCCTACACGATCCGCGAGATGACCGAAGAGCGGCTCGTCGTCCTGCAGGCGTGACGCACGTTTCCGTTTGCTCCTCGGACAACGACTCCGGCGACTTTGTAACAGGGCCGGTACGATGTAGGATCGAGTCTCGGGGATCAGGGGAACCCGGCTGGAATTGGCTTCAGACAAGGCCTTGCGGGGTCTGCGGGAGGAGACGGATACGCAAGTGATCGAAGAGAGAACTGCCCAGCTGCAGCAGTGCATGTATCAATACTCACGGGCTATCTACCGCTCCGTGAAGGACATGATCGATCCGTACGGCGACCGTGAGACACAGCTCGATTCACGGCGCGGTGTGCTCGTCGCCTGCGAGCAGACGATGGAACGCCTGGCCACGGATCCCCTCTATTTCGCGAAGCCCGACCGGGCGCTGTTCCAGGACATCCGCCGCTACTTCCCGATCACCGCGCAGGCGCAGGTCGCGTGGGCAGTGCAGGAGGGCGTCAAGGCCGCAGTCGACTTCATCGAGGAGCAGATCGAGTCGGGTCTGCTCGATGGCGGAGTCGCCCGCTGCCGGGCCACGACGCGCAAGGGTAAGCCCTGCCAGCGGACGCCGCTGCCCGAGCGGGACTACTGCCCCTCGCACCAGCATCTCGAGACCAAAGCCGCGGCGTAACCGCCGTCCACAGGCTTCCACAGGCGCGCTCCACAGCCCTTCGGCGCTAGGGTCCTTCGCGGGTGTCGCACGACACGGACAAGCTGATCCGGCAGCTCTCGCTCGTCGCCTTTCTCATGGCGGAGCGCCGGGCGCTCACGGCGCGCGACGTCAAGTCGAATGTCGAGGGCTACTCGGAGATGTCGGACGAGGCGTTCGCACGGCGCTTCTACTCCGATCGTGCCGAGCTGCTCTCGCTCGGGGTCCCTCTGCAGTCGCAGCGAGACGAGTTCACCGGCGAGGAGCTGTACACACTCCGCTCGGAGCAGTACTTCCTCCCCCAGCTCGAGCTCGAGGACGAGGAGCTCGCCGCGTTGCAGACCGCCTTCTACCTCCTCGAGGGAAAGTTCGCGTACGCCGAGCCGCTGCGTCTCGCCCTGCAGAACCTCGCGCTCGGCCGCCCCGGCTTCGTCGAGGCGCCGACCGAGACGGCGAGCCGCGTGGAGGTGCTCGACCCGGACTACTCGCCGGAGACGCCCGGCCGGCTGGCGAAGCTCGAGAACGCGATCTCGAAGCAACGCACCGTGCGCTTCGACTACTGGTCGATCTCGCGCGACGAGGAGAGCGAGCGGACCCTCAATCCGTATGCGCTGCTCAACGACAACGGGCTCTGGTACGTGGTCGGCCACGATCTCGACCGCGACGACATCCGCACGTTCCGCGTCTCCCGAATCCGCGGCGACATCAAGTTCGCGACGCGGCGCGAGCGCGACTTCCGCGCGCCGGCGGATTTCGACGTCGAGCTCTACCGCGGCCGGCCGCCGTGGCAGATCGGCGATCTCGTCGGCACGGCGCGGATCGAGGTCCTCGGCGACACCGCCTGGTGGGTGCGGCGCGCCTACGGAGCCACCGGGCGGCTCAAGGACGGCGTCTTCGTCACCGAGTACTCCTCCATCCCCCAGCTCGCGTCGTGGGTGCTGCGCCAGAACGGCCGCGCCGTGCCGCTCGAGCCGCAGGAGCTCAAGCGCGAACTCGCGACGGCGCTCCGCCGCGTCAGGGAGCGTCACGAGGGCGAGGCTCCACAGCCCGCGCGCGAGAAGCCCGCGGCGGTCGCCGACGGAGGCGTCGAGCGCCCCGCCGGACCCGTCGTGCCCGAGCGGTTCGCCGTCCTGCAGGCACTGCTCGCCTACCTCCTTGCAGCGTGCGGCGAGGAGCGCGACGCCGAGATTCCGTCGTCGGAGCTGCTCGAGCGCTTCCCCTCGATCCCCGCGGACGAGCTGGAGGAGCACCTGTCGCTGCTCAACCTGGTCAACTTCGGCGGCGGTTGCTACACGGTCTACGCCGAGCTGCGCGACGTCTCGGTGCACGTCGACAAGGAGCTGTGGGGAGACACCTTCCGCGCCGCGCCGCGGCTGACGCCACTGGAGGCACGCGCGATCCGGCTCGCGCTCGAGTACGTCGGCCCGATGATCGCAGCCGACGCGCACACGCCGCTCTCGCGGGTGCGCAAGAAGCTCGAGGAGACGTTCGGGCAGTTCGAGCTCGCGCGGACGCCGGAGCCGCACGTCGCGACCGAGGAAGTCGACCTCGTCTCGAGGCTCGCGCGCGGCATGCGCGACCGGAAGCTCGTCGAGATCGAGTACCAGAAGGAGGCAGACGCAGCCCCTTCGACGCGGCTGGTCGAGCCGTACTCGCTCGAGCGGCAGCTGCCGAACTGGTACGTGCACACGTGGGACCGGACGAGCGACGGCCCCCGGTCATTCCGCCTCGACCGGATGCGGAGCGCGAAGCTGACGCGCGAGCGCTTCGAGGCGCGCGAGGGATTCGAGCCGACGCGCCTCCGCGGCGCGCGCACCGCCAAGCTCCTCTACGACGAGGAGATCGCGCGCTGGGCGATCGAGCGCGGCGCCCGGCCGCTCGCCGACGGGAGCGCGGTGCGCGACATCCCGGTCGGAAGCGACGAATGGCTCGAGAGCGAGGTGCTCTCGCTCCGCGGCGAGGCCGTCCTGCTCGAGCCGGACGAGCTGCGGCGCTCCATCGCGGTGCGCGCCAAGTCGCTCGCGAAGGAACTCGGCGTCGAGCGCATGCGCGTCCGCGCGTAGCGGCGTGGCGCTCGATATCCGCTATGCGCGGAACGGAGGCGTCGCGATCGCGTACCAGGTCGTCGGTGAGGGAGATGTCGATCTCGTCTACGTCCCCGACTTCATGTCGAACCTCGTCTACTGCTGGGAATCGCCGCACTGGCGCCCGTTCTACGAGCGGCTCGCGCAGTCCTTCCGCCTGATCCTCTTCGACAAGCGCGGCACGGGACTCTCGGATCACGGACCGCATTTCGCTGCGCTCGAGACGCGCATGGAAGACCTGCGAGCCGTCCTCGACGCGGTGGGCTCGTCGAGCACCGTCGTCCTCGGTGCGCAGGAGGGCTCGGGCATGGCGGCCATGTACGCAGCGACCTATCCGGAGCGGACGCGTGCCCTCGTCCTCTTCCATCCCCACCCGGACCTCAGCCCCGACGCGGACGCCCAGGCAGAGCTGGCCGATCTGCGTGACCGCTGGGGCACGCGTGAGTACTCGGACGAGCTGCTCCGCGAGGGTTGTCCGACCCTGTACGAGCGCGAGGAGGACCGAGAGCTGCAGGCGAACGAGCTGCGGGTCGGAGCGAGCCCTGCGGTCGCGTACGCGCTCAACCGCGCCTTCCTCGAGACGGATCTGAGCGCCGTCCTCCCGGCGGTGCGTGCCCCGACGCTCGTCCTCTACAGGCGCGGTCGCTTCAACGAGGAGGCGGAGAGCCTCGAATACGCCTCCCGGATTCCCGGCGCCCGCACGATGCGTGTCTCGGGAACCGACTACTTCGGGATCTTCCTCTCCCTGGACATCGTCGACGAGATCGAGCACTTTCTCGCCGGCGAGCCCGCAGCGGAGGTGCCGGAGAGTGTCCTCACGACCGTGCTGTTCACCGATCTGGTGGGCTCGACCGAGCGGGCGAGCGCCCTCGGCGACCGCGGCTGGCACGACCTCCTCGCCCGGCACCACGCGCTCGTCCGGCGTGAGCTGGCGCGTTTTCGAGGCGACGAGCGCGACACCGCCGGCGACGGGTTCTTCGCCACCTTCGACGGCCCGGCACGCGCGATCCGCGCCGCGCAGGCCGTCGTCGGAGGCGTCGGCGAGCTCGGCCTCGACCTCCGCGTCGGGATCCACGTCGGCGAGTGCGAGCTCCATGACGGCAAACCGTCCGGACTCGCGGTCAACATCGGTGCGCGAACGGCGGCGGAGGCCGGCGCCGGCGAGATTCTCGTCACGAGCACGGTGCGCGACCTCGTCGCCGGCTCGGGGCTCGCGTTCGAGGAGCGCGGCGAGCGCGAGCTGAAAGGCGTCCCTGGAGCGTGGCGGCTCTACGCCGTCAAGCCGCACGCGGAGGCTTAGCCACAACGGGGAGCGTCAGCGTGAAGGTCGAGCCGTGCTCGACCCCCGAGATCACCTCGAGCGAGCCGCCGTGGGCCTCCGCGATCGAGCGCGCGATGAAGAGGCCGAGCCCCGTTCCCGGCTTGGACGCGCCCGGCACGTCCACCCGGCCGAACTTCTCGAAGATGCGCCGTTGCTGGTCCTGAGGGATGCCCGGCCCGGCGTCCCGCACTTCGATCTGTACGGCACCGTTCGCGGCTGCGGCAGAGACGCGGACCTCGCCTCCCTCCGGCGAGTACTTGACCGCGTTCTCGATCAGGTTGCCGAGCACCTGCCGGAGCCGCGCGTGATCGCCGCGGATCGCCGGCAACATCCCGGGCACCGAACCAACCACCGGCACCTCCTGCTGCGCGAGCGCCGCCGTCTCGACGGCCTCGTCGACGACGCGGCCGAGATCGACCTCCTCGAAGCGGTAGCTGAACGTCCCCGCCTCGATCCGAGACGTGTCCAGGACGTCTGCGACGAGGTCGGCGAGCCGCGAGGTCTCGTCGCCGATGAGCGCGAGGAACGACTCGCGCTGCGAGGCGGAGAGCATCCGCCAGCGGTCCTGCAACGTCCTTGCGGCTCCGATCACGGCCGCCATCGGGCTACGCAGCTCGTGGGAGACGAGGGAGACGAAGTCGGCCCGGAGCTCGGAGAGCCGCGCAAGCTCCTCGACGCGCTTGCGCTCGGCCTCGTAGGCGCGGATGTTCTGAACGGCCGTGGCGACGAGGCGGCCGAGGAGCGCGACGAGCTCGGCCTCGTCCTCACTGAAGGCGTCGACCCGGTCGCGCGACAGGCTGAGCATCCCGATCGGGCGGGCCCCGAGCAGGAGCGGCGTCACGAGCTCGCTGCGGAGGCCGAGGGCTACGAGCTGCTCGTCCGCGGGATAGTCGAGCGTCGTGAGGTCGCGGCGCACGAGGATGGCCCCGTCGAGCACGCGTTCCAACAGGGAACCCTCGATCGGGTCGCTGTTGCCCGGCGGGAAGACCTCGCCGGCACCGCGGCCCGCCGTGGCCATCGTGGTCGCGCTGTCGCCTTCGACGAGCACGATCGCCGTCCGCTCGAATGGGACCAGCCCGCGCAGCTCCCGGATGAACGCACCGAAGGCCTCGTCGAGCTCGAGCGACGAGCCGAGGGCCCGTGCGCAGCGGTTCGCCGTCTCGAGGACGTCCACGCGGTGGCCGAGCTCGTCGCGTAGGCGCTCAGCCTCGGCGGCGCGCCGCTCGGCCCGGCGACGCTCCGCGCCGAGCGTATCGCGCAGGCGGCCGATGACGATGCCGGCGAGCATGCCGACGAGAACGCGTGCGAGGGCCGTGCGCCACTGCACACCGGGTCCGACGGCGTCGACCACGATCGTCGCCCCGGTCATCACGGCACCGCCGATCAGGCCGCCGACGAGCCCGAACCTCAGCGCCGCGGCTGCGATCGGGATCAGATAGAGGGCGCGCCACGGCTCGCCGGCCTCGAACGAGAAGACGGCGATGAAGCCGATCGCCACGACCGAGTCGAGAGCCAGGAGCAGCACCCGTGCCCGCACCCGGGCGACCGGACCCAGTTCGATCGCCGAGAGCACACCCGAGAACACGGTGACCGCGGCGAAGAACCCGACGACCACCCACGCCCAGGCTTCGTACGACGGCGGAAAGTCGGTGAGCGCGACGGCGATCGCCGAGACGAGCACAAGGACCGCCCGCAGCAGGACGAGCCACCGCCCCGGCCGGTCAAGCATCGCGCTCCTCCAGCCGCGCCAGCGTCCACGCGGCGAGCTCGCGCGTGGACTCGTCCGGGTCGTCGAGGTAGCCGGCCACAGCGTCTCGTTCGCCGTCTCCACCCACGTTGCCTGCCGCGACGAGTGCGTTGAGCCGCAGGCGGCGGCCGTCGTTGCGCGGCACATAGAGCCTCGCGAACACGTGTCGCAGCGCGTCCGGGTCCGAGCGCAGCCAGTCCACGAGGGAGACGTGGGGAGTCGCATCTTCGGGCAGCAGCTCGGCCGCGCGCCGCTTCTCGACGCCGCGGTTCCACGGGCACACGTCCTGGCAGATGTCGCAGCCGTAGACCTGCGCGCCCAGACCGGAGCGGTACTCGACCGGCGGGGGCGAAGGCGCCTGCGTCCAGTAGGAGAGGCAGCGGGTCGAGTCGAGAGTTCCGGGCTCGTCGAGGGCCCCGGTCGGGCAGGCATCGATGCAGAGGCGGCAGTCGCCGCAGTCGAGGCCGAGGGGCGGCGTCGGCTCGAGCTCGACATCCGTCACGAGCGTCCCGAGCACGACCCACGAGCCGTGCCGTTGCGTGATGAGGAGCGTGTTCTTGCCGTAGAAGCCGACGCCGCTCCGCGCCGCGGCCTCGCGGTCCACGTGTTGGTTCGCGTCGACGAGCACGCGATACGCACCTCCGAGCATCCGGCCGAGCGCGTCGAGTCTTTCCCGAAGGGCCTTGTAGGCGTCGAACCACGTGTAGCGGGGCAGGCGGCCGTGGCCCGACGGCCGCTCCGGCTCGGGGAACCAGTAGCAGAGCGCCGCCGAGACGACTGTGCGTGCGCCGGGCAGGAGCGTCTCGGGATGGCACGACTCCTCCGGTCTCGCCATCGTGAAGCGCATGTCGGCGAAGAGCCCGCGGGCGCGTCGCTCGCGGATGTGGCGCTCGGTCTCGGCATAGGGCTCGGCCGGCGCTGCGCCGACCGCGTCGATTCCGAGCTCCCGCGCGAGCGCTTCGAGTTCCCCGGCGGTCACACGGATAGTCTGCCGCGGTGCGCGCAGTTCGGATCCACGAGGACGGCGGGCCCGAGGTGCTCGTGCTCGAGGAGGCGCCCGATCCGGAGCCCGGGCCGGGCGACGTGCTCGTCCGCCTCCGCGCGTCCGCCCTGAACCATCTCGACGTCTGGATCCGCAAGGGAATGCCGTCCGTGCCGAAGCCGCGCATCCTCGGCGCCGACGGCGCCGGTGTCGTCGAGGCGCTCGGCGACGGCGTGGCCGGCTTCGAAGTCGGCGAGCGCGTCGTCCTCAATCCCGGGATCGAGGCGGGCGGCGGACGGATCCACGTGATCGGCGAGCACGGGGACGGCACGAACGCCGAGCTGATCACCGTGCCGGCGAAGAACGTGCACCCGATCCCCGAAGGGCTGAGCTTCGAGGAGGCGGCAGCCTTTCCGCTCGTGTTCGAGACCGCCTACCGGATGCTCGTGACGCGGGCCGGTCTGCGCGGGGGCGAGTGGGTGCTCGCCTGGGGCATCGGCGGCGGCGTCTCGACCGCGGCGCTCGCGATCGCCAAGGCACTCGGCGCTCGGGTCCTCGTCACCTCGTCGAGCGAGGCAAAGCTGGAGAAGGCGCGCGGGCTCGGTGCCGACGCAACGGTGAACCACGCCAGCGGCGACGTGAAGTCGGCGGTGCAGGACGCGACGGACGGCCACGGCATCGACGTCGTCGTCGAGACGGTCGGGGAGGCGACGTGGGCGACGTCGCTCCAGGTGGCGGCGCCGGGCGGCCGGGTGACCGTCTGCGGCGCGACGAGCGGACCGAACCCGCCGGCAGCGCTGCACCGGATCTGGTGGAAGCAGCTTTCGATCCTCGGCTCCACGATGGGGACGGGCGAGGACTTTGCAGGTGCGTACGAGCTCGTGGCGAGCGGCCGCGCCCGACCCATCGTCGACACGGTGTTTCCGCTCGAGGAGATCGCTGCCGCGCACGAGCGGCTCGAGGCGGGCGAGCAGCTCGGCAAGATCGTCCTCGCCATCTGATGCCTCTGCCGAACCGGGTGACACCGCTCGGCGAGCTGCTCGCGACGCCGGAGCGCGGCCTCGTCTACGGTAACCGCGGTTGCCTCCACGACGAGCACGGAGAGATCCGCCGGCCGTGGCAGCTGAGGCGCTGGATCTCGTGCCGCCTCGAGTTTCGCGGCCGCCACCGCAGGGGCGGACCGATGCCCCCGGGTCGCTACACGGGCCTCTTCTTCCTCGACGAGGCGACCGCGCTCGCCGCCGGACACCGGCCCTGCGCCGAGTGCCGGAACGCGGACTACCGCAGCTTCCTCGGCATCACGGGCACTTCGTCCG
>Ga0335085_10011464_pt1 | contig 13145 bp, 13 predicted proteins | sample Lox_Sample_45_FD_206712 | JGI IMG/M metagenome (GOLD analysis project Ga0335085, IMG submission 206712) | Soil microbial communities from Loxahatchee National Wildlife Refuge, Florida, United States - Lox_Sample_4.5 | ecosystem: Environmental > Terrestrial > Soil > Wetlands | place: USA...
CGGGTGTGCGGGCGTGGCCCGGAGTCACGGAAACCCGCATGGAGCCTCTCTCTTCTCCGGGCACTCCGGGCCTTTACGCGACTCTCGATCCGTGAAATAGGCCGCGCCCGGACCCGTAGGGGCCACGCACGACACCATGACCACGACCGAAATCGCGCAGGACGGAACCGTCATCTGGGCGACCCTGGCCGAGCCTGGCCGCGGCCTCGCGCAGGCGCTCTACCGCCGCCGCGCCTCGACCGCGATCCTCGCGGGAACCCTCGCCGCGCTCGTCTCCACCGCCTTCGTGGTCCCCTCGCTCGACATGGAGAAGGCGGCCGGCGGTCAGCTCAGGCCCGACATGACCCCGCACGAGCGCGAGGAGGCGCTCGCCACCGCCGCGAAGCTCGAGACCGTGAAGCAGTGGGCGAGCGCGGCGGCCTCGCCCGCCGTGAACGCGACCCTGCTCGCCGTCGCGTTCTTCCTCGCGTTCTGGCTGGCCGGCGCGAGGACGGGCTTCAAGGACACGCTCACCGTCACCGCCCACGCACAGCTGCCGATCTGGCTCAAGGCCCTTCTCACCGCTCCGGCGGCGATGGCTCATGCGCCGGTGGCGCCCGACGCGGTCGGGAAGCTCCTCCCCTCGAGCCTGGCGGCATTCCTGCCGGCGTCGCTCCCTCCGGCGGTGATCGCCGGGGCCGGCGCATTCGACGTCTTCACCCTCTGGTCGGCGTACCTCCTCGGAGCGGGGATGGCCAAGGCCTCGGGTGCCTCGAGGCGCCGGGCCTTCGTGGTCACCGCCATCCTGTTCGTCGCGTACGCGTGTCTGCTCAAGATCGTCCCGTCCGTGGCACCGGCGGGCGGGCCCGGACCCCATGGAGGCATGTGAAAACGCTCCGCGCCCTGGCGCCTCTCACTGCGCTCCTCTCGTTCCCGGCGTTCGCCGACGGTCCGCTCACCCTCGACGACGCGCTCGCCATCGCCGCCCGCCAGAACCCGGACCTCGCCATCGCGCGCGAGGACGCCGCCAGCGCGTCGGCCGACAAGACCACCGCCTGGGCGGGCGTGCTACCTCGCCTCGACGTGACGACCAGCCTCGGCCAGAGCAGGCTCTCGAGCTCGACCGACCAGTCCTACATCGACCCCATCACCCAGCAGGTCGTCGTCCTGAAGGCCGGCGCGGTCGCCGTGAGCGCGGCGTACCAGTTCAGCGCCACCCTCGTGCAGCCGATCTTCGACTGGGGCGCGTTCCGCAACATCAGCCGCGCAAGCGCCGCCGCGACCGCCGCGCAGCGGCAGTACGACGAGGCCGTGCTCGGCATCGCATTCGACGTGACCCGGCGGTACTACGAGCTCGTGCGGGCCGAGCGCACCCTGGCGGTCTTCGAGAAGACCGCCGCCCGCACCGAGGAGCTGGTCCGCCGCGCCGACGCCCTCTACGCCGCCGGGAAGGCCACCCGCGCCGACACCTACACGAACCGGGTCAACCTCGGGAACGACCGCATCGCGGCGGAGCAGCAGCGCGCGGTGGTCGTTCAGGCGCGCACCGCGCTGGCGCAGGTGCTCGGCAAGGGTGACACCGAGGCCGCCACGGTCGAGGTCGCCATTCCCTCCGCCCTGGGCGGCAGCGCGGCGAAGCCAGGCGAGCCGCCGACGGTCGAGGCCGTGCTGGAGGTCGCCCGGAAGCGGCGGCCCAGCCTGGCCGCCGCGCACGCGGCGGTGGCGGCGGCCGACGCCGCAATCGGCTCGGCCCAGGGCGCGTACCTGCCCGCCGTCGGCGCGCAGGTCAACTACGGGCGCAACGGCTCGCAGCTCGGGGGCGACCAGGGCGTCTACTCCGACCCGACCAAGGGCTACAACGCCACCGCTCTGATCGTGCTGTCGTGGAACCTGTTCGAGGGCCGCGCCACCTCGGCCGCCGTACAGCGCGCGGAGAGCCAGGCGCGCCGTGCCCGCGCCAGCGAGGCGCGCGCGCTGCAGAGCGTGTCGAAGGAGATCACGGACGCCCGCTCCCTGGCCTCGTCCAGCGTGATGCAGGTCGGCCTCGCCTCCGACAACCTGTCCACCGCGGAGAACGCCCTCGCGCTCGCCCGCGAGCGCCTCGACACCGGTCTCGCCACGCAGCTCGAGGTGCGCGAGGCCAACCTGAATCTCACCCGCGCGGAGCTCTCGCTGGTCGAGGCCCGCATCAACCACGCCGAGGGGCTGGCCGACCTGGCCCGCGCCTCGGGAGGACCCCTCTAGCCATGGCCTACCAGAACCCCGCGTCGAAGACCGACCTGGAGCCGGCGCGCCCGGTTCCCGAGAAGCCCACCGTGGCCTCGCTCCGCTCGGCCCAGCGAATGACCTGGACCCAGCGCATCCTCGCAGGCGTCTTCGTGCTCGCGGTGGTCGGCATCACCGTGGCCTCGCTCATGCCGAAGCCCCAGCCGCCCGTCGAGATCCAGGCGGTCGCGGCGCGCAAGGGCTCCATCACCCGCGTCGTCACCGCCGGAGGGAAGCTCCAGGCGGCCACCGAGGTGAAGCTGTCCTCCAACATCACAGGCGACCTCCTGTCGCTCTCCGTGAAGGAGGGCGACCGGGTGACCCGGGGCCAGGAGCTCGGCAAGATCGACCCCCAGCGCTACGCCGCCCAGGTCTCGCAGCAGGACGCAGCCCGGGCCGCGGCGCAGGGCGACCTCGAGACGCAGCGGGTCCAGGTGACCCAGCTGAAGCTGGAGCTCGGGCGCGTGGAGAAGCTCCACGAGACCGGCAACGCCAGCCCGGCCGAGCTCGACAGCGCCAAGAACAACCTCGCCGCCGGCGTCGCCCGCGTGGACGCCGCCGCCGGCAGGGTCGCCCAGGCCGACGCCGCGCTGCGCGAGGCGCGCCACTACTACGAGCAGACCACCCTGACCGCCCCGATCGACGGCGTCGTCACGAAGCGCGAGAAGCAGGTGGGCGAGCGCGTCCGCGGCTCCGACTTCTCCGAGGACGTCATCATGATCATCTCCACGCTCTCCCAGATGGAGATGAAGATGGAGGTCGGCGAGCACGAGGTGGCCTACCTCAAGGAGGGCGACACCGCCGAGGTGGAGATCGACGCCTTCCCCGAGAAGAAGTTCCCCGCCCAGGTGGTGGAGGTCGCCCGCAACGCCAACATCAAGCAGCAGGGCACCGAGGGCGAGGTCACCACGTTCTTCGTGCGGCTGGCACTCACCCAGGCCGTGCAGAACGCGCTGCCCGGCATGAGCGCGCAGGCTTCGGTCTTCACCGACACCCGCGATTCCGCCATCGTGATTCCCATCCAGGCGGTGACGGTCCGGCCGGAGAAGGACGTAAAGTCCCCCGGTGGGCCCGGAAACGAGCAGAAGCTCCCCCAGCCCCCGCCCGAGGGCCCGGCCACCAAGAAGCCCAGGCGCGAGCCGATGGCGAAGGTGGTGTTCGTGGTGCAGGACGGCGTCGCCAAGCTGCGCCCGGTCGAGACCGGGCTGGCGAGCGACACCGAGATCGAGATCACGAGTGGCCTCGCCGAGGGCGAGAAGGTGGTCGAGGGGCCGTACCGCGTGCTCTCGCGCGAGCTCGCCGACGGCAACCGCGTGACCGAGCCCGACAAGAACGGCAAGGGACAGAAGCCCGCCGCCGACAAGAAGGGGTAGCGCCGTGTCCGAGCCGCTCATCGTCGCCGTCGAGGATCTGCACCGCCACTACGAGGTGGGCGGCGAGGTCGTTCGCGCACTCGACGGGGTCAGCTTCTCCATCGCGCGTGGCGAGTTCGTCGCCATCATCGGCCAGTCGGGCTCCGGCAAGTCCACGCTCATGAACCTGCTCGGCTGCCTCGACACGCCCACCTCCGGCACCTACCGGCTGAACGGCGCCGACGTGCAGGGCCTGACCGACGACCGCCTCGCGGACCTGCGCAACAAGGAGATCGGGTTCGTCTTCCAGACGTTCCAGCTCCTGCCGCGCGCCTCCGCCCTCGCCAACGTGGAGCTGCCGCTCGTCTACCGCGGCCTGCCGCGCAAGGCGCGGCGGGCCCAGGCCGAGTCGGCGATGGCGGCCGTGGGCCTCGCCCACCGCATGCACCACCGGCCGAACGAGCTCTCCGGCGGCCAGCGCCAGCGCGTCGCCATCGCCCGCGCCCTGGTGGGCGAGCCCTCGATGCTGCTCGCCGACGAGCCCACCGGCAACCTCGACTCCACCACCGGCGAGGAGATCATCCGGCTCTTCGACGAGCTCAACGGGCGGGGTCACACCATCGTGCTCGTCACCCACGAGGCCAAGCTCGCCGCGCGCTGCCCGCGCGCCATCCGCCTCTCCGACGGCCGCGTGGTCGGCGACGGTCCGGGCATGGAGATCGCGGCGCTTGGCGCCGCCCGGGCGGTGCCGGCATGAAGACGCTCGCCGAGCTGCGGAGGACCTGGGCCGAGGCGCTCGAGGGCGTCCAGATCGCGGTCGGCAACCTGGTGGGAGCACGCCTGCGGAGCTTCCTCACCACGCTCGGCATCGTCATCGGCGTGATGACCGTGATCGCCATCGTGGCCATCATCCAGGGCCTCAACAAGTCGTTCGAGGCCCAGATCGCGAACCTCGGCGCGCACACCCTCTACGTGTCCAAGTGGGCCTGGTTCACCAACACCCGCGAGGCGTGGTGGGAGCTGCGCAACCGCAAGGACATGGGGCGCAAGGAGCTCGACGCGATCGAGCGCGAGTCCGCCCTCGCCACCGCCATCGCGCCGATGGGCATGACCCGCGGCGACCTCACCCGCGGCGACGCCGAGGCCACCAACGTCCAGATCATCGGCACGAACGCGCAGTACCTCGCCACCGGCGCGGGCACCGTCGGCACCGGGCGCTTCCTGGCCGAGGTGGACGTGGACCTCTCGCGCAACGCGGTCGTCCTGGGCGCGGACGTCGCCGATCGTCTGTTCCCGAACTACGAGCGCGAGCAGATCCTGGATCGCAGGGTCTCGGTGAACGGCAAGGTCTTCCAGGTCATCGGCGTCATGGAGCGGCGCGGCCAGCTGCTCGGAATGAACATGGACGCCAACTGCATGCTCCCGTACACGACTTTCCTGCGGGACTTCGGCGGCAAGCGCTCGATCAACATCGCCGTCACGACCACGCCGGAGAACCTCTCTGCGCTCGAGGACGAGCTCATCGGGATCCTGCGCCGCGTGCGCCACGTCCCGCCGGACAGGAAGGACGACTTCTCGCTCAACCGGCAGGAACAGTTCATCCGCACGTACGAGCAGCTCACCGGCGTGCTCTACAGCGTGGCCGTCGGCGTGGGCTTCATCACGCTCGTGGTGGGCGGCATCGGGATCATGAACATCATGCTGGTGTCGGTCACCGAGAGGACCCGCGAGATCGGCGTGCGCCGCGCGCTGGGCGCACGGAAGGCCACCATCCTCTTCCAGTTCTTGATCGAGTCCTCGATCGTCGCCGCGCTGGGCGGCGCGGTCGGGACCGCCCTCGGCCTCGGCATCGGGCAGATCGTGGCGCTCGCCACCCCGCTCGCGGCCGCGGTGACGTTCAAGGCGGTCCTTCTGGGCGTCATGTTCTCGGCGGTGGTGGGCCTCGCGTTCGGCATCTGGCCCGCCTGGCGCGCAGCCCGGCTCGATCCCGTCGAAGCGCTGAGGTACGAATGACCTCCCTTCTCGACACGATCGCGATGGCGCTCGGCACGCTGCGGGCCAACGTGCTGCGCTCGGTGCTCACCCTGCTGGGCCTGGTGATCGGGGCGAGCTCGGTGGTGGCGATGATGTCCTTCACCGAGGGCTTGCGCATCAAGATGACCACCGACTTCGCCCAGCTGGGCGCGGGGGCGTTCCAGTTCCAGAAGTGGCCGGCGCTCGAGTTCGGCCACCGCGACTGGCGCAAGATCGAGGCGCGTCCGGACCTCACCCGCGAGCAGGGCGAGGCCCTCCGCGACCTGCCCCACATCGCGGCGGTCTCGATCGAGGAGTGGAGCAACGGCCCGGAAAAGCTCACCACGCAGGAGCGCGCCACGAAGCAGAACGTGGACGTGTGCGGCGGCCTTCCCGACTACGAGTACGCGAACGGCATCACCGTGGCCGAGGGCCGCTTCATCACGGGTTCCGACATCCAGTTCGGCCGCCGCGTGATCTTCGTCGGCCCGGACGTCGCCGACATGCTCTACCCGGGGGAGGACGCGCTGGGCAAGGACGTGCGCGTGCGCGGCGTGCCGTTCGAGATCGTGGGCATCGCCCAGCGCAAGGGCACGCTCCTCGGACAGACCAAGGACAGCTTCGCGGTCCTGCCCTGGCCCTCGTACGAGCGCGTCATGGGGAAGCGCCGCAACACCAACATCGCGCTCGTCGCCACCACCCCCGACGACGTGCCGAAGGCCATCGACGAGGTCATCGCCAAGCTCAGGCGCCTGCGCGGGCTCGGGCCCAACGACGAGAACAACTTCGACTACTTCTCGAACGACACCACGGCCTCGCTCTTCAACAACCTCGCCGCGATGGTCGGCGCGGCCACGGGCGGCATCTGCGCGCTCGCCCTCCTCGTCGGCGGCATCGGCATCATGAACATCATGCTGGTGTCGGTCACCGAGCGTACGCGCGAGATCGGCGTGCGCATGGCGCTCGGTGCGCGCCGGAACCGCATCCTCTCCCAGTTCCTCGTCGAGTCGGTCACCCTGTCGGTGCTCGGCGGCGTGCTGGGCGTGCTGCTGGGCGGCGGCATCGCCCTCGGCGTCAAGGGACTCCTGAATTTCCCGGCGAGCATCCCGGCTTGGGCGGTGATAGTCTCCCTCGCCTTGACGGGCGGGGCAGGACTCCTCTTCGGCATCTACCCCGCAGCTCGGGCCTCCCGGCTCGACCCCGTCGAGGCCATGAGGACCGAATAGGGGAGACGCGGGGAGCGTGGATCACGACAAGGTGGTGAAGGAGATCCGGGGATGGGTCCTGACCATCCTCGCCGTCCTCGCGTTCCGCACGTTCCTCTACGAGGCGGTCTACATCCCGTCGGGATCGATGATCCCGACCCTGCAGATCGGCGACTACGTCATCGTGGAGAAGTGGGCGTACAACGCTCGCCTTCCGTTCACCGAGAGTGCGCAGCTCAACTGGGCCTCCCCGAGGCGCGGCGACATCGTGGTGCTGCTCGCCCCTCCCGGCAACGCGCGCGGCGACGACCTCATCAAGCGCGTGGTCGGCGTCTCCGGCGACACGATCGAGATCCGCGCCGGCGGCCTGGTGGTGAACGGCGAGCCCGTGCCGCGGGAGCGCCAGCCGGATTCCTGCTCCTACTGGAGCAAGGAGGAGGGCACACCCTGGCGCCAGGCGGACTGCATCGACTTCGTCGAGACGCTCGGCGAGCACCGGTACCACACGTACTGCTCGCCCGAGGTTCCGTGCGATCCGCCGTTCCCGTACGCGGGACCGCAGAAGGTCCCACCCGGCCACGTCTGGCTCGCGGGCGACCACCGCGACCACTCGAGCGACAGCCGCGCCTTCGGCCCCGTCCCCATCCGCCGGATCAAGGGCCGCGCGTTCGTGGCGCTCGCGTCATGGGGGCCGAAGGGACCGAGGTGGGACAGGCTGTTCCACCGGATCAGTCACTGATCCTCGCCTTCACGATCCTGACCGGTGGCTCGAGGGCCTGGTCCTTCGCAGGGGCCTGGTGAATCTTGCGGATGACGTCCATGCCCTTCACGACCCGGCCGAACGCGGCGAAGCCCTGGCCGTCCGGGTTGCGGCGGCCACCGAAGTCGAGCTCGGGCTGGGGTCCGATGCACACGAAGAAGTCACTCGTGGCGGTGTCGGGCTGGGCCCGGGCCATCGACAGCGTGCCGTCCACGTGGTGCAAGCCCGTATTGCGGGTCCGCTCGAGGCGGATCGGCGCGTGGTCCTTCTTGGACTTCTCCGGCGCGACTCCCGCCTGGACGACGTCGATCTTCACCGGGTTCCTCGGCTGGTTGTCGGCCCGCACCGTGCGGTGGAACCGGCCGCCGTCGTAGCGGCCCTCGCGTACGTAGCGGAGGAAGTTCGTGCCGGTGACCGGCGCGTGGGGCACGTCCACCTCGAGCTCGATCTCTCCGAGCTCGGTGGTCATGACGACGTGGACGAGGGCGACGGGCGGAGCGGCGAGCAGGAGCGCGAGCAGTGCCGGCGCGGTCATGGGTGCGCGCAGCCTAGCGCGTCCAGGGATCCCGCCGGGGCCTCACGAAGACGGCCCGCCCGGGTCGTCCTCCCCGATCTCTCCCTCCGTTCCCTTCCCGTCGGCCTCCTCGCCGTCCCGTTGCCTCGAGTACAGGGCGCGCACCGTGTCGATGGTGTCCGCCTCCTCTGCCCGCTTGTCGGTCCGGTAACGCTTCACCCGGGCGAAGCGCAGCGCCAGGCCACCGGGGTAGCGGGGGCTCGCCTGGAGTCCGTCGAAGGCGATCTCCACGACGAGCTCCGGCCTCACGTGCACCACCCAGCCGTCCTCGGACTCGCCGAGGGCGAGCGCGCGGAGCACTCCGGTCTGCCAGCGCAGCATCTCGTCCGTCATGCCCTTGAACGTCTTCCCCAGCATGACGAAGCCGCCGTTCTCGGCGTCGCGCGCGCCGAGGTGCAGGTTCGAGAGCCACCCGCGGCGCCGGCCGCTGCCCGGTTCCACCGCCAGGACCACGAGGTCGAGCGTGTGGGCCCGCTTCACCTTGAGCCAGCCCGCCCCGCGTCGGCCGGCCTCGTAGGGCGCCGTGAGCGACTTCGCGAGGAGCCCCTCGTGCCCGCGCCGGAGCGCGTCCTCGAGGAACGCAGCGGCGATCCCGGGGTCGGCCGTCACGAGGCGCGGAACGCGCAGCGCCGGAGCCAGCTCGGCGGCCAGGCGCTCCGACCGCTCGCGTCCGCTCCGGGACACGAGGTCCTCTCCGCCCGCGTGAAGGACGTCGAAGAAGAGCACCGAGAGCGGGAGCTCGCCCCGAAGCGCGTCCGGATCGAGCTTCCGGCCGAACCGGCGCATCGTCACCTGGAAGGGCTCGGGCGCGCCGTCGGGCTTGAGCGCGATGGCCTCGCCGTCGAGCACGATCGAGCGGACCGGCAGCGCCCGCACCGCCTCCACCACCTCCGGCAGCGCGCCGGTCACGTCGCGCAGCGTGCGCGAGAACACCCGCACCTCGTCGCCGTCCCGGTGCACCTGCACGCGCGCACCGTCGAGCTTCCACTCGAGCCCCGCCTCCCCCAGCTCGGCGAGCGCCTCGCCGACGTCCGCCGCGGGCTGTGCGAGCATCGGCGACACCGGCTCGAGCACCCTCAGCCGGAATCGGGCGAGACCCGCGGCGCCCTCGCCGAGCACGGCTGCGGCCACGTCCGCGAGCGAGCCCGCCATCATCGCAGCGCGGCGCACCTCGGCCCCCGGAGCGCCCGACGCCCGTGCCACCGCGTCCACGAGGACGCCCTCGAGGGCTCCCTGCCGGAGCTCGCCCAGAACGAGCCGCGCGAGGAAGTCCCGCTCCTCCTCGGTGGCCCGCGCGATGAGCGCCTCGAGCAGCCTGCGCCGCTCGCCGCCCGAGCCCGAGCCGCGCGCCGCGCCGACGGCCGCGAGCGCCGCGTCCACGTCGCTCACCTCGAGCGACGGGGAGGTCGCAGGCGGCACGCCCTGGAGGGCCGCGTGGAGCACCGCCGGGCCGAGACCGATACGGCCCTGGGGGAGGTCGCCGGCGAGCCAGCTCGCTCCGGTGCGGCGCTCGCCTGGAGAGAGCGCGCGGAGGGCCTCGGCGAGCCGCGCCACCTTCTCGAGGCGCGCCGGCGTCCGCGCCACCTCGGCCGAGGCGCGGGCGAGGTCGAGGAGCTTCACGTCCGGCGCCCCCGCTTCGACCGGTCGTCGGGCACGGCGGACCGCGGCCTACAGGGTGACGACCTGATCCACCTTCGCCGGTGCGAGCGCCTTGTAGAGGTCCGGGAAGCAGCCGATGGGGATGCCCTCGATGAGCCGGTCGGCGATCGCGCGCTGGTAGCAGCACTGGTCGCAGCCCATGAGCAGCATGCCGGTCTTGCGCGAGATCTGCGCGAGCCGCTCGCCGGTCGGGTTGCCGCGCACGAGCAGGTAGTTGTTGTCCACGAAGAAGAACATCCCCGCCACGTCCACGCCGTGCCGGCCCTCCTCGAGCTGCGGCACGATCATCTTCTCCAGGATGTACGAGGCGTTCGGGGTGGAGAACACGTAGGCGACCTTCATCTGCGCTCCTCGGGCTGGGCGCCGAGCGCCCGGTGGACGGCCCTCGCGACCGCCTCCGCGCGGTCGAGATGGCCCGGGTGGACCCCGCGCACGCGCGAGCGGAGCGCGCCGGCGCTGGGCGCTCTCGCGCCGGACTCGAGCGCTCGGCAGGCCGCCTCGGCGTAGGCGACGAGCGACGCGCACGTCGTCGCCATGAAGCGTGCCTGGACCACGCGCTGCCCGTCGAGCCAGAGTCCGACCCGGACGTGCCGATCGCCGAGCACGGCCTCCCCCACGCGCGATGCGCCGTCGAGGGCGCCGCCGTGCGACGGATCGGAGAGGAGGTCGCCGACGGTCGGGGCCTCTGGCCCGGGAGCGGCCGTGGCGTGGGCGGCGTGGGGCATGGGCGGAACCTAGCGATCGGGCGAGGCACGACGCCACGACCGCGCGGGGCGTGCCACCGTCAGTACTTCCCGTCCTCGGCCTCGATGAGCTCGTAGATCCGCTGCGCCGAGGCGGCCAGGAGGATCGACTCGCGGAACGAGGGGTTCTTGAAGATGCGGCTGATGCGGGCGAGCGCCTTGAGGTGCGCGCCGGCCGAGTTCTCCGGCGCGAACAGCGTGAAGAAGAGGCAGGTGGGCTTGCCGTCGATCGCCCGGAAGTCCACGCCCCCGGGCGCCCGCCCGAAGCCGGCGATGAGGCCGGGCAGACCGGCGACCTTGCCGTGCGGGATGGCCACGCCTTCTCCGATGCCGGTCGAGCCCAGCTTCTCGCGCTCGAGCAGCGTCTCGAGGAGCTTCTGGCCGTCCAGCCGATGGATCGTCGCGATCGGCTTGCAGAGCTCGGCGAGCGCCGCCTGGGCGGTCACGCCGGACATGTCCGCGATCACCGCCTCGGGCCGTAGGAACTCGACGATCTTCATCGGCGGGTCCAGCTAACACAGGTGGCGATGGCCGGGCAAGCTGGCCCTCCACGAGCCACGAGGCAGCGCCGTGATGGGCCAGTCCCGAGCGTAGCCGCCCGAGACCGACCGTTCGCCCCGAGCGTAGCCGCGACGAAGTGGCGGCGAAGACGAGGGGCGAAGCCGAGGGGGCCTTTCCTTGGCATGGCCGAGTGGCGGCCTCGGCCTGGAGTCGGTCAGTTGCTCTCGCGAGCCTTCAGGAGCCCCAGGGTCCCGTCGTCCCGCTTGTAGACGACGTTCAGGGCGTGGTCGCCGTCGTTCTGGAAGACGAAGAAGGTGGAGTCGAGGAGCTCCATCTGCATGATCGCCTCGTCCACGGTCATGAGGCGAGCCTGGAACTGCTTGGACTTCACGACGCGGTGGCTCGGCCGGTCGGGGTGATCGATGACGTCGAGCACGTCGTGGCGGATCTCCACTGGCCTGGGCTCGGCCACGTGCGTGTGGTGGCCGTTGTTCCGGGTGGTGAGCTTGTCCTTGTGCTTCTTGAGCTGCCGCTCGATGCGGTCGGCGGCGGCGTCGATGGACGCGTACATGTCCTGGGAGCGAGCGGTGCCGCGCAGCAGGAACCGCCCGGCCTTCACGGTGATCTCGGCGTGGTGATCGAGGTGCTCGACGTGCAGCACGGCGTGGGCCTCGCTGGGACGGTCCACGTACCGCTCGACGTGCTCGACGCGGCCGCGGACGTGGTCCTTCAGGGCTTCGGTGGGCTCGAGGTGCCGGAAGGTGATGTTCACCAGCATGGACGTCTCCTCGTGGAGGACTCCGGAAATGCTTCGGCCGCGTCCCGGCGGGAACTGCTCCGCCGGTGCCGCGGCCGTCCGATGTTGCCGAGCAGGCAACATGCTCGACCGGAAGCATAACAGGACCCCGCGTGGCCGGATCTGGCCCACGAGGACAGGACGAACGGCTCGCTCGGGTCGCCCCCAAGCGGCATCGCTCGGAGGCGGCGGGTGTGCGAAACGCGAACGACGCCGCGCCCCGCGGCGCTGTGCGCTCCCGTGCGGGGCCACCCGGCTAGAAATACTTCTTGCGCTTCGAGCTGGGGAGGATCCCCAGCACCTCGCGGTACTTGGCGACCGTGCGCCGCGCGATCTCGATGTTCTGGATCTTCAGGATCTCGACGATGCGCTGGTCGGAGTGTGGGTGCTTCGGATCCTCGGCCGCGACGATCTGCCGGATGTGGTTCTTCACCGCCTCGCTGGCGATCTCGTCGCCGCCGGTCTTGTTGATGGCGGAGTTGAAGAAGAACTTGAGCTCGTAGATGCCCTGCGGGGTGTGGACGTACTTGTTCGTGGTGACGCGCGAGACGGTGGACTCGTGCATGCCGATGTCCTCGGCCACGTCGCGCAGGATGAGCGGCTTCAGCTGGGCGATCCCGCGGTCGAGGAAGTCGCGCTGGAACTTCACGATCGACTCGGTGACCTTGTAGATGGTGCGCTGCCGCTGGTGGATCGAGCGGATGAGCCACACCGCGCTGCGCAGCTTGTCCTGGATGTATTCCTTGGCCGCGCCGGCCTGTCCGTTCTTGAGCGCCGCGCGGTACATGCCGCTGATGCGGAGCTTCGAGAGGCCGTCGTCGTTGAGGACCGTGACGTAGCGATCGCCCATCTTGTGGACGTAGACGTCCGGGGTGATGTACTGCGCTTCCTCCCCCGTGTAGGCGCGGCCCGGCTTCGGCTCGAGGCGGGAGATCACCTTCACCGCCTTCACCACCTCCTCGATCGGGATCTTGAGGTCCTTGGCGATGGCGGCGAAGTTCTTCGACTCCAGGTGCTTCAGGTGGCGCTCGATGATCGCCACGATCTCGGGCGTGTCGGCGTTCATGGAGCGCACCTGCAGGAGCAGGCACTCGCGCAGGTCGCGTGCGGCCACGCCGATGGGGTCGAGCGTCTGGACCTTCTTCAGCACCGCATCGGCGAACTCGACGCCCACGCCGGCCTCGAAGGCGACGCGCAGGATGGGATCGCGCGGAGCCGCCTCCTCGGTCTCACCCTCGACCGGCGGCATCTTGAAGTAGCCGTCGTCGTCGAGGTTGCCGATGATCAGCATCGCGACC
>Ga0335085_10011465_pt1 | contig 13145 bp, 8 predicted proteins | sample Lox_Sample_45_FD_206712 | JGI IMG/M metagenome (GOLD analysis project Ga0335085, IMG submission 206712) | Soil microbial communities from Loxahatchee National Wildlife Refuge, Florida, United States - Lox_Sample_4.5 | ecosystem: Environmental > Terrestrial > Soil > Wetlands | place: USA: Florida...
CGAGCCGCCGGGCGTCCAGAGCGCGCGATTCGTCAGCTGGTGATCCAGCTTGCCGCGGCGTGCGTAGGCGTTCGGCGAGTCGGGACGCGCTTTCGCGCCGGGAGTGCGGTGCGGCGCCGCCATCGCTGCCGGAGCAAGCGCGGCAACCATCGCCAGCGCCAGCCATCCGTTGCGCCGGCTGGGGCCCCACACGGCCTTGGCGGCGCTTGTCGCATGGAAGATCATGGCCTCAGCGCATGAGCAATCGCCCGGCCACTTTCGATGGGGCGTGGCAAAATTGACGTAACGTGCAATACGAGAACTGCTTACGAGGCGAAGACCCTGTCAGACCTTATAGGGCACCTATACCCCTTGGTGTTCCGTTTCAACACGCGCGATCACAACATCATTCCGAACTGTTTCATTAAGTCATTGCGAGCTGACAGATTGACCAGTGATGTTCAGCGTTGGTACACGCGGGTCATTTCGTTCCCAGCCCGATTCTGCGCAATAATTCGCACACCTTCCAACGATAGGTTGTTCACGATGAGCATGTTACGAGTCGGTGTGACCGCCGGTCTTCTGATCGCATTCTGTGGCGGACGAGGGTTCATCTCCGCACAATCGGGCGTTCCCACTTATTCGGAGCGCGACTTCCTTACGCGCGTGCGTCGACTGACCGTCGACGGGCGCCGGGCGGGCGAAGGCTACTGGTCGCCGGATGGAAAACGCATCGTGTTCCAGAGCGAGCGCGATCCAGCCAATCCGTTCTATCAAATCTATGTGCTGGATCTGGCGACCGGCGAGACGAAGCGCATTTCTCCCGGCGTCGGCAAGACCACGTGCGCCTTCTTCCGTCCCGGCACCGACGAGATCGAGTTCGCTTCCACGCATGCCGATCCGAAGTCGAAACAGTACCAGGACGACGAGCTCGCCTTCCGCGCGTCGGGCAAGCAACGGCGCTACGCGTGGGACTACGACACCGAGATGGACATCTACGCCTACAATGAAAAAAGCGGCGCGATGAAGCGGCTGACCACCGCCAAAGGGTACGACGCCGAGGGCAGCTACTCCCCCGACGGGCAGTGGATCGTGTTCACGTCGATGCGCGACGCGTACAACCGGCCGCTGAGCGACAAAGAGAAGAAGCAGCTCGAAACCGATCCGAGCTGGTTCGCGGAGATTTACATCATGAAGGCGGACGGCTCAGGCCAGCGGCGGTTGACGAACGCGCCGGGCTACGACGGCGGTCCGTTCTTCACGCAGGACGGCAAGCAGATCGTGTGGCGCCGCTTCGACGAGGCGGGCCTCATCGCCGACGTGTGGATGATGAATCCGGACGGCACAAATCAGCGGCAGATCACCGATTTCGGATCGATGAGCTGGGCGCCGTACATGCACCCGTCGGGGCAGTACATCATCTTCGCGTCGAACAAGCTCGGATTCGAGAACTTCGAGCTGTTCATGGTCGACACGGAAGGCAAGAAGGAACCGGTGCGCGTCACGTACTCCGACGGGTTCGACGGACTGCCGGTCCCGTCGCCTGACGGCAAGCAGCTCGCGTGGACGTCGACACGGTCGGGCGGAGGGCAGGGACAGTTGTTTCTGGCGCAGTGGAATCACGAAAAGGCGCTCGAGGCGCTGAAGAACGCGCCGCCGAAGAAACCGAGCAAGAAATCATGAGAACACAGAGGAAGCAACCGCAGAACGCGCAGAACGCGCTGAGCCTTTTGATCTGTCTTGTTTCTGCGTTTTCTGCGTGCGCGGCGGATGCTGTGGCTCCGGATACGAGAGCCTACGTGCGCACGCTCGCGTCGGAGCAGTTCGGCGGCCGTCTCGCGGGCAGCAACGGCGAGAAGCTCGCGGCCGACTTTCTCGTTTCCGAGCTGCAGAAGATCGGTGCGAAGCCGCTGCCGGGCCAGAGCGATTTCCGCGAGCCGTTCGATTTCACCGCGGGAACGAAAGACGGCGGCTCTTCCATCGCAGTGTCCGGCTTCAGCCGGACCTCAGGCGACCACGTTCGGGCCCTCTCCTTCTCCGACAACGGCGACGTGACCGGCGATCTGGTCTTCGCCGGCTACGGCATCGTGGTTCCCGACAGCCAGGACTTCGGCTACGACAGCTACGCGACGCTGGACGTGAAGGACAAGATCGTCGTCGTCCTCCGCTACTTCCCCGAGGATGCCGATCAAAAGACCAAGGGCATTCTCGCCCGCTATGCGGACCTGCGCTACAAGGCGATGGCCGCGCGGCAGCACGGAGCGAAGGCGATGATCCTCGTGACCGGACCGAATTCGCCGAACGCCGGCGAACTCGCGCCGATGACGTTCGATACGGCGCTCGCGGGATCGGGTGTCGTCGCCGTCACGGTGAATGGCGACGTCGCGAAACAGCTGTTCTCGAAATCCGAAAAAACGCTGGCTGACGCACAGAAGTCGCTTGACTCCGGCAATCCGCATGTCGCCGGCTTCGCGCTGACGGGCGTCACGGCAACGGTGCATGCCAACGTCGTCCGCGAAAAACGAACCGGACACAACGTCGTCGCGTATCTGCCAGCCACGTCGCCCATGAGCGGGCTGTTGAAGCCGTGGGTGATGGTCGGCGCGCACTTCGATCACCTCGGCCACGGCGAAGCCGGAAACACGCTCGCCGACAAGGCCGACGTGAACAAAACGCATTTCGGCGCGGACGACAACGCCTCGGGGACGGCAGCCGCGCTGGCGATAGCCGTGAAGCTGGCGAAACAGCCGCGCAGACGAAACGTGGTCGTCGCGTTCTGGTCCGGCGAAGAGCTCGGGCTGATCGGATCGACCGCATTCGCCAACAAACCGCCATTGCCGCTCGATCAGCTCGAGGCGTACCTGAACTTCGACATGGTCGGCCGGATGCAGGACAACAAGCTGACGATCCAGGCGACCGGCACGAGCGCTGCGTGGCCGAAGCTGATCGAGCAGACGAACATCGCGGCAGGGTTCGATCTGCTGCTGCAGGCCGACCCCTATCAACCCACAGACGTCGCAACATTCAACTCGGCGAGCGTGCCGTCGCTGGCGTTCTTCACCGGCACGCACGTGGACTATCACAAGCCGAGCGACACCGCCGACAAGATCGACTACGAGGACCTCGATCGCGTCGTCGATTTCGCCGTCGCGATCCTCACCCGGCTCGAGAACATGCCCGAGGCGCCGCAGTTCACCAAAGTCGAGCAGACGACGCAGTCTGGTGGCGGACGCGCCGGCGTTCGCGTGTTCACCGGCACGATCCCCGACTACTCCACCGAGGTGAAGGGACTCCTGCTGAGCGGCGTCATCGGAGGCGGACCGGCCGAACAGGCGGGACTCCAGAAGGGCGACGTCATCGTCGAAATCGCCGGTCAGACGATCGCGAACATCTACGACTACACCTACGCGCTCGACGTCCTGAAAATCGGTCAGCCCGCGAAGGTCATCTATCTGCGTAATGGCGAGCGCAAGGAGACCATACTGACCCCGGCCGCGCGCAAGTAGGGCGACGCCCGGCGCGAGGTTTGAAAGCGAACGATCCAGGAGGCTTCCTTATGGCTCGTCCGTTTCGTGTCCTCGGCGCCACGGTCGCGGCGCTGTCAGCTCTCTCGATTCTGGTTTTCGCGCAAACCAGCGGCCAGCCGGAACGATTCACGGCGTCCGCCGTCAACATGACCAGCGGCGGCACTGGCACGCTCGAGATCGTCGTCAACCGGTGGTCGACGGATGCCGAGCGTAACAATCTCGTGCAGGTGCTCGTGAACAAAGGCGAGAACAGCCTGCTCGACGCGCTGCAGAAAACGTCGAAGGTCGGCTATATCCGCAACGTGAACAGCATCGGCTGGGATCTCCACTACGCGCACCATCAGCCGCTGCCGGACGGCGGCGAACAGGTCGTCATCGCCACCGATCGTCCGATGGGCTTCCGCGAGGTCGCCAACCAGTGGCGCACCACGGACTATCCCTTCACCGTGATCGAGATGCAGTTGAATGCCGACGGCGAAGGCCAGGGGACGCTGTCGGTGGCCACCAAGGTGACGGTGAACAAGAAGACCAACACGATCGAGCTCGAAAATTTCGGCACGTCACCCGTCCTGCTGCAGAACGTCAAACGGGAGCGCGCGACTCACTAAGCTAGAATCGGCGGACGATGCCGCCCAAAAAGAAGGCCGTCCGCCGCAAGAAGGTCGCACCAGCGTCCGTGGGGCTCAGCGCCGCCGAAGTGCAGGCCGTTTCGAGCCCCGATCTCGATCGCCTTGCCTCCACAGTCGAATCCGCCGGCGGCGCGGTACTCGGACGCTACAACGATCCGTTCGGCGGCACGCCGCTGCTGCTCGCCGTGCTGCCGATCGAGAAGGTCGAGCCGACGCCGTATCAGCGCGATCCATCCGACGCACACGTCAAGCGACTGATGGGCGTCGTGGAAAAGATCGGACGATTCCTCGACCCCATCATCGCGGTTCCTGCGAACGACGGCCAGTACCACACGCCGAACGGCAATCATCGCCTGCAGGCATTGAAGAAGCTCGGTGTCAAGACGATCGTCGCGCTGCTCGTGCCCGATGCCGATGTCGCCTTCAAGATCCTTGCGCTGAACACCGAGAAAGCGCACAACCTGCGGGAGAAGTCGCTCGAGACGATCCGCATGGCGCGCGCGCTGGCGATCAGAAAAGACGACAAGGACGACAAAGAAAGCGCGTTCGCATTCGAATTCGAGCAGCCGGCGTTCCTGACGCTCGGGGGCGCCTACGAAGAACGCCCGCGCCTGAGCGGCGGCGCGTACCAGTCGATCCTGCGCCGCGTGGACGAATTCCTGGACGAGCCCATCGCCAAAGCCATCAAGGAACGAGACCGCCGGGCCAGGAAGATCCTCAAGCTGGACGACGCGGTCAGCGCGGCGGTCGAGAAGCTGAAGGCGAAGGGGCTGACGAGTCCGTACCTGAAGCCGTTCGTCGTTTCACGCGTGAACTACACGCGTTTTTCAAAGGCGACGTCGTTCGACTTCGACGAAGCGCTGGACAAGATCATCGCGAGCGCGCAGAAGTTTAACGTCGAGCGCGTGAAACAGGAAGACGTCGCGAAGGCCGGCGGCGGGGCTCCTGAGGACAGTGATTAGGGATTAGGGATTAGGGATTAGGGATAGGATTAGCGAACAGCGTCGGGATACGGGCGGCGAAGCGTGGGGTCCTCTTTGTAGCTGATCTTCACGTTGTTCCAGGCGGGCGTCGACCGCAGGACCGAATCCTGACGCGGATAGGCGATCTCCAACTCAGTCGGGCCGTTCCAATGAATACGCAGTCGATCTGCCGAGGCGGCGCTGAACACGTAATCCGACGCGACCCGAAACCGGTCCGCCGAAGCGCGTAAGCGAACTTCATCCAGGGACCAACCCGCTTCCGCCGCCGCCGGCCTCCTGATACCAGTCGACGAGGATCTGCCTGTCTGGCGACTCGATGGTCGCCATGCGGAAAACATCGGTCCGGCAGCCGCCAGAGGCGAACAGCAGCGCCGCCAGTCCCAGGCACGCCGATCGACGCCGGCGACACATCTCCGCATTAGACTAACACTATGAAGACGCACTCTTTACCAATCGCACTCCTCCTCGTCTCGTGTACGGCAGCCGCGCCGGCGTTTGCTCAGGGCCGCGGTGGACAGCAGCAACAACAGCAACAGCAGCAGGCTCAAACCAATCAGAACGGTCCGCGCGAGGAATACGCCGGTCCGGCTGAAGAAAAAATCTCGACCACGTCACACACCATGCGGCTCGACGGCCGCGAGATCAAATACACCGCGACGGTCGGCACGCTTCCCATCCGTCTCGACAACGGCGTCGTCGTCGCGCGCATGTTCTTCGTCGCGTACACGAAGGACGGCGAGGACGTGAAGACACGGCCGCTTTCGTTCCTCTACAACGGCGGCCCTGGCGCCGCGACGATCTGGCTGCACATGGGATCGTTCTCGCCAAAGGCGGTGCAGATGGGCGACGACGGCCTGCAGCCGGCGCCGCCGTATAAACTTGTCGACAACGAAAGCTCGCTCATCGACGTCACCGACATGGTGTTCGTCGACGCCGTCTCGACCGGCTACAGCCGCATGACGCCGGGCAACAGTTCGGCGCAGTTTCACGGTCAGACCGGCGACCTGCGCGCCTTTGGCGAGTTCATCAACGAGTACCTCAATCACTTCAGCCGCTGGCCGTCGCCGAAGTACCTGATCGGCGAGAGCTATGGGACGATTCGGTCGGCAGGCCTCGCGCAGGAGATCCAGGAGCGCCACGGCGTCGAGTTGAATGGCATCGCGCTGATTTCGTCGCTGCTCACGTATCAGACGCTCTCGCCGTCGCCGGACAACGACGTCGCCTACGCGGCCAACATCGAGACGTTCACCGCCGACGCCTGGTATCACAAGAAATTGCCGGCGGATCTGCAGCGGCTGACGATCAAAGAGGTGGTCGATCAGTCGCGGACGTTCGCGTGGGGCGACTACATGGCCGCGCTGACGAAGGGCAACACCCTGACCGACGCCGAGCGGACCGCGATGGCGCAGAAGCTGGCGCGCTTCACCGGCCTGTCGCCGCAGTTCATCCTGAACGCGAACCTGCGCGTCACCGCCGAGCGCTTCCGCAAGGAGTTGCTGCGCGACAAGCGGTTGGCGATCGGACGCCTCGACGGACGCTGGACGTCGATCGACGCCGACGCCGCCGGCGAGCGCGAGGAGTTCGACATCTCGAACAGCGCGCTGCAGGGTCCGTATACGGCGATGTTCCAGGATTACGTGAAGAACGAGTTGAAGTGGGACACGGATCTGCACTACCCGACGTCGGGCAACGTGCGGCCCTGGACCTACGATCAGAACCGTTACATGGACATGACCGAGCCGCTCCGCTCCGCGATGACGCACAATCCGTTCTTGAAGGTGTTCGTCGCGATCGGCTACTACGATATGGCGACGATCATGGGCGGCGCCGAATTCAACTTCACGCATCTCGCATACGACAAGTCGGTCGTCGACCGCGTGTCGTACGGCTACTACGAGGCGGGCCACATGATTTACACGCGTCCGTCCGAGCACAAGAAGTTGAAGGCCGACATCGCGAAGTTTATTCAAGGGTCGGAAAAGATCACGCCGCGCGGTACCACCGCGGGGCAGTAGCGAGGTGAAAATGGCAGGATGGCAGCATGGCAGGATGGCAGGATCTATTGCTGCAATTTCGATTCTGCCTTTCTGCCTTTCTGCGTTTCTGCAATCCGCCGACCACGCGATCACGCCCGTCCCGTTGACGGCCGTTCGCGTGACCGACTCCTTCTGGGCCCCGAAGATCGACATCAACCGTACGGTCACGATTCCGCACATCCTCGAGGAAAACGAATCGACCGGCCGCGTCGACAACTTTCGCAAGGCAGCGCACACGATCGACGGCACCTACAAAGGTCACCGCTACGACGACACCGACATCTACAAGATCATCGAATCGGCGTCATATTCACTCGCCGCCTCACCGGATCCAGCGCTAGACAAGAAGATCGACGATCTCATCGCCATCGTCGCGGCGGCGCAGGAACCGGACGGCTACGTTTACGCCGCGCGCACGGCCGACCCGCAGCATCCCGCTCCAGGCGCGGGGCCTGAGCGGTGGTCGTGGCTGCACACCAGCCACGAGCTCTACAACCAGGGACACCTCTACGAAGCCGCGGTCGCGCACGTTCAGGCGACCGGCAAGCGCACGCTGCTGAACGTCGCGATCAAGAGCGCAGACCTCGTCTGCCGCACGTTCGGTCCCAACGCGCGCCGCGACGTGCCCGGCCACGAAGAGATCGAGCTGGCGCTCGTCAAGCTGTATCGCGTCACCGGCGATCGCAAGTATCTCGACGAATCGAAGTTCTTCCTCGATCAGCGCGGACGCGAACACAACCCGCCGCTCCACGAATTCCCGGTCGGCGATCCGTTCCGGATGTACAACGATCTCGTCTACCGCCAGGATCAGAAACCGGCCGCCGAGCAGACGACGGCGGTCGGTCATGCCGTGCGCGCGACGTATCTCTACTCCGGAATGACCGACGCCGCGACGCTTCTCGACGATGGTCCGCTTGGGCGCGCGGTCGACGCACTGTGGTCGGATGTCGTGTCGAAGAAGATGTATCTGACCGGCGGTCTCGGCGCCGTCGGCGGCACCGAAGCGTTTGGCGACGACTACGTGCTGCCGAACCGCGCGTACGCCGAAACCTGCGCGTCAGTCGGGGGACTGCTCTGGTACCACCGGATGTTCCTGCGCACCGGCGAGGCGAAGTACTACGACACCTTCGAGCGCACGCTCTACAACGGCCTGCTCTCGGGCGTGTCGCTTTCCGGCGATCGGTTCTTCTACCAGAACCCGCTCGTCTCGACCGGCCGCGTCGAGCGCGAGCCGTATTTCGACGTGTCGTGCTGCCCCGCCAACCTCTCGCGGCTGATCGGTGAGCTGCCAGGGCTGATCTACGCGACGCGCGGGCGCGATATCTACGTCAACCTGTTCGTCGGCAGCACGGCGCGGATCGATGACGTCACGCTGACGCAGCAGACAGATTATCCGTGGAACGGTCACATCACGCTGCGCGTCGACACGGCCAGGCCCGCGTCGTTTGCGCTCGCGGTTCGAGTTCCTGACTGGGCGCGCGGCGAAGCGTCGCCCGGCGGACTCTATCGGTTCGCGCGCTCGGCAGACGCCTCGCACTCCATCACAATCTCGGTAAACGGCAAGCCGACCCCGTTGACGATCGATCGCGGCTATGCGCGCATCAACCGCGGGTGGAAGAAAGGCGACGTCGTCACGCTTGATCTCCCCATGGCGATCGAACGCGTCGCCGCCGACGATCGCGTCCTCGAAGATCGCGGCAAGACCGCGATTCAGCGCGGACCGATCGTGTACTGCCTGGAGGGCGTGGACAATGCCGGCCACGTTCTGGACCGATCGCTGCCGGCAGACGCGCCGCTCGCCCACCACTTCGATCGCGCGCTGCTCGGCGGCGTCGAAGTCGTCACGGGCGAAGGCATCACGGCCGTCCCGTACTACGCGTGGAACAACCGCGGCCGCGGCGAAATGACCGTCTGGATCGCGCAGTGAACGGCGGACCGCGCTGCCCGATCAATTCCGGAGCGCGTCGACCGGGTCGAGACGGCTGATCGACAGCGCCGGGACCGCGCACGCCGCCAGGGCGGCCGACAGCATCAGCGCGGCGGCAATCGCCAGCATCGATAGATCGATCGTGCCGCCTTCGGCGAGCAGGCCGTTGAGGATTCTGTTCAGGACGAGGGCGATGCACCCGCCGGCCGCGATGCCGCAGGCGACCAGCCTGAGCCCCCGTGATACTGCCAGCGGCACCAGGTCGGCGGGGTTCGCGCCCAGGGCGACGCGGATGCCGAACTCTGGCGCACGCTGCGCCACCGTCAACGCCATCACGCCGTACACGCCAAGCGACGCCAGCAGCAGGCCGAACGCACCGAAGGCCATCATGAACGCGGCGCTGACGCGCTCGCGGCCGATCGACTCCGAGTAGTACGCGTCCATCGCCACCGGCTCGTACGGCGCCACCGAGGGGTCCACGCGCGCGACTGCCCGACGGACGTCCTCGACGATCGTCAGCGGGACGTCGCCGTCACGCACCATCAAATAGAAGTGTTCGGCCGCCGCCGTCCCGGCAAACTGGTCGTACGGCAAGTACCACGTTTCCTTCGGGAGGTCTGCTTCCCGCGCGTCGTACACGTTGTCGACGATGCCGACGACCGTGAGCCAGGGAGTGTTGGGCCGCGCGAGGCGGATGCGCCGGCCGATCGCGTCGACGCCCGGCCAGAGCCGGCGCGCAAGCGCGTCGCTGACGATCACGACCGGCGGACTGCCGTCGCGATCGAATGCAGTGAAGTCCCTCCCTCTGATCAGCGGGACGCCCATCGTCTGGAACAAACCCGGTGAGATGAGGCGGTGATTGACCGCGAAGATCGTTCCGGGATGCTGCCGCGCGTCGTCTTCGGATTCGACTGGCGCCACCCACGAGCCGCCGCCAAGCGGGTTGACGCTGGTCACCGCGACGCGTCCGATGCGCGGCTCGGCCGACAGCGCCGCCACGACGTTGTGCACGAGCGCAGCGCGCCGGTCGGCGCTCGTGTAGCGTTCCGGGGGCGGCGTCAGTTCCATCGCGAGCAGGCCGTGCGCGTCGAAGCCCAGCGGGTGGGACTGCAGCCGCATGAAGTTGCGGATTACGAGGCCGCCGGCCGCGAGCAGAACGAGGGTGAGCGCCGTTTCGGCGACGATCATCGATCCGAGCAGTGCCTGGTGACGCCGGCCGATCGTCGCGGAGCGCGATCCGTCGCCGAGGACGCGCTGCGGATCGGTGCGCCACATCGCGGCGAGCGGCACGGCGGCCGCCACGACCGCGCTGATCAGCGTCGTCGCCGCGGTGAACAACGCGACGCGCCAGTCGGTGCGCGGCGTCACGAGGCCGAGCTGCGCGCTGAGGACATGCGGCACGAGCGCGGTGGTCAGCGGCCCGAGCCAGGCGGTCAGGAGCAGACCCGCTGCGCAGCCGATCGACGCGAGCGCGAGGCTTTCGGCGAACAGCTGGCTCGCCGTGCGGGCGCGCGACTGGCCGAGCGCCGCACGGATCGCGAACTCGCGCCGCCGGGACACCGAGCGCGCGAGCAGGAGCGTCGCGACGTTCATCGACGCGATCAGGAGCATCACCGTCACGATTTCGGCCAGCGCGACGAGCGGGCGCTGCTGATCGCCCATCAGGTTCTCACGGATCGTGGTGATCTCGATCGTGTAGTTCGGCAGCAGCGCCGGATTCTCGCGGCGAACCGCCGACGCGACGCGATCGATCGCGTTCCGGAGCTGTGCCGGCGTGACGCCCGACCGCGTGCGGCCCCACACCGCGAAATCGCGGTTCGTATCGGCCGCGTCCAGCCGCCATGGGACCCAGAACTGCGCGTCGTACGGAAACGCGTATTGCGGCGGCATGACGCCGACAATGGTCACTGTGCGGTCGTCGAGGCGAACGCTCGCGCCGAGCGCGGATGGCGATCCGCCAAAGTGCGACTCCCAGAACGCGTGGCTGACGAGCGCGACGCCGGAGTCGAGGCCCCGGCGCTCTTCGTCGCGTGTCAAGGCGCGGCCGAGCACCGGGCTTACGTTCAGGGTGTCCTCGAACCCTTCCGTCTGAAAGACGACGCTGACGCGCTCCGGCAGCCCCGCGCCGAAGAGGGTCATGTTCTGCGCGCTCATGCCGACGAGGCCGTCGAGAACGTCGGTCGCCTGGGCGCGAATGCCGAGCAGCGTGTGGCTCGACACGTTGTACGGATGCGGCTGCCCCGCCGCGTCGACGGTCACTTCGCGCAGACGAACGAGGCGCGCTTCGTCGTGAAAAGGAAACGGCCGTCGCAGCACATGGTTGACGGCGCTGAACATCGCGGTGTTCGCGCCGATACCGAGCGCGAGAATTGCGACGGCGATGCCGGTGTCGCGCGCCGATCGGCGCAGCAGACGCAGCGCATGCCTCAAATCGTGCAGGAAGACCATCGGCTCAGCGCAGGCAAGGGCCCTGCCACGCAAAAGGCTCCGCAATTTTGTAGCAACGGTGATGGCGCATGCCCGCTCGCGAACAAGCGCGTCCCGGAATCGAACGAGCGTCCGCCGCGCGCGATACATTCGCCACGGAGGCGCCACTCGGCCGCGGTCGTTATGCGCCTCTCAACGGACGCCCAGCCTGACGGCTAACGGGTGTTGCCACGTCGTCCACCGTAAATCCGCGTAGTACAGCGCGAATCGCTCGGGTGAGCCGTTCTCGTACGCGTGGCCGTCGAGATCATTGTGGGCGCTGGCGGGACCGAGAATCTGGTGTCCGAATTCGTGGACTGCGACGCGGCCGACGCCGCGGCCGAGTGCGTCGATCATGCCCGCGCGAGACGCGTCGGCCGGCGCGAAGCGGGCCACCTGATCGGCAATAGCCGAAAGATCCACGAAGCCGCCGCCGCCGAGCGGGCCGAGCGCGACCGATTCGCCGACGCCCGCCAGTGCGTGGCTCTGGGGCACGACCTCGCGCACCACGCGCACGCGCCAGAACCCACGTTCGCTGTCGGCGAGCTCGATCCGAAACGGCTCGAACGCTTTGCGCAATTCGGTTCGAGCAACCGATTCGAGCTGGTCGACATCGGCTGGCGTCAGCGGTCCGCCGAGCCGCGCGGTAGTGTGCGACGGCAGATCGGCTCTTGGCAGGTCGAAGATCAGCGCCGCGGACGGCGGATGCGACGGACTGCACGACAGGCAGATCGTAGAAATTGCAGCAAGGCAAAATGGCAGGATTGAGGAATTGATTGAACGAATGACTGCGGCCATTCTGCCCTGCTGCAATTACTGCTGCGTCGTCGTCGTCGACGGCGGTTTCAGATAGCGGCCGAGAAACTCGCCCATCCGATGGAACGAGTTGAGATACCGCGCGTGCAGCAGCGGCTCGTGCGTGTCGTCGGGATACACGATCAGCTCGAACGGCACGTCGCGCGCGCGCAGCAGCTGTACGAGGCCGGTCATCTGCGAGAACTGGACGTTGCGGTCGTCGTCTCCCTGGATCAGCAGCACGGGTGATTTCCAGCCGTCGATCGCGCCGATGGTCGACGAGCGATACGAGACGTTCTCGGGATCGAGCGAACTGCCCCAGAGATGCACGCCCGCCATGTCAACGCCGACCTTGAACAGATCCGAGTTGCGCGCGAGCGCCTGCGACGTGAGGACGCCGCCGTACGACAGACCCCAGATGCCGATTCGGTTCGGATCGACGTCGGCGCGCGTCTTGAGGTACTCGCCGCCGGCGAGGACGTCCTGATACTCGGCGTTGCCGCGTCCGCCGGTGTTCGGCGCCGTGCGGAACGACTTGCCGTAGCCGATGCCGCTCCGATAGTTCACCGACATCACGATGTAGCCCTGGGATGCGAGCCACTGATTCACCGCGTACGCGATGTGGTAGAAGTGCATGTAGTGGTATCCGAGCAGCATCTGCCGCACGGGACCGCCATGCACGAAGACGATCGCCGGCCGCTTTTCGCCGGGCCGCAGATCCTTCGGCAGGAACAGCTGGTTGTGGATGGCGAGGCCGTCCGGCGCCTTCGTCATCACAAGTTGCGGCACCATTTCGGCATCGA
>Ga0335085_10011466_pt1 | contig 13145 bp, 13 predicted proteins | sample Lox_Sample_45_FD_206712 | JGI IMG/M metagenome (GOLD analysis project Ga0335085, IMG submission 206712) | Soil microbial communities from Loxahatchee National Wildlife Refuge, Florida, United States - Lox_Sample_4.5 | ecosystem: Environmental > Terrestrial > Soil > Wetlands | place: USA...
TACCGATCTCATGCCGGATGGCTCGGCGCGTCAGTTCACGTTCGTCATGGAAGCCAAATCGGTGATCGTGCGACCCTCTGGCGGACAAGCGCTGCCGCGCCCCGGCTTCGTGGAGATATACGGCTATGCCTGGAGCGGACGCGGGCGCATTCGAGCTGTGGACGTGTCCGTGGATGGTGGCCAAAGTTGGAGCGAAGCACGCCTGGAAGAGCCGGTCTTGCCAAAATGCCTGACTGCGTTCCGGCTCCCGTGGCAATGGGATGGGAGTCCTGCCGTGCTTCAGAGTCGTGCGGTCGATGACAGCGGCTATGTGCAGCCGCCTCGGCCTGTACTATTAGCGGCGCGCGGAGTGGAGTCCTACTACCACTATAACGCCATCCAAAGCTGGCGCATCGGATCCGACGGGCGCGTAGAAAATGTACATGCGTAGCGTGTGGCTTTTGCTGCTGGCTTTCTGCGCGACAGCGCGGGCAGACGGATTCGGCATCGGCGCACCAGCTTCTGCCGCCCTGCTGCGAGCCTGGGACATCGACATTGCGCCGAATGGCGCTGGTCTTCCCCCGGGCAGCGGCTCGGTTGCCGCTGGGGCAAGCCTCTATGCGGAGCGGTGCGCCGTTTGCCACGGGGGTAGCGGCGAGGGCAAGCCGCAGGACCGACTTGCGGGTGGCACCGGCACTCTTGCTTCGGGCCAGCCGGTCAAGACCGTCGGCAGTTTCTGGCCGTATGCCACCACGCTATTCGACTACGTGCGCCGGGCCATGCCTTTCAACGCTCCGCAATCGCTCCGTGACGAGGAGGTCTACGCGCTGGTTGCGTACTTGTTGTACCTCAATCGCGTCGTACAGTCGGATGCGGTCATGGATGCCGCTTCTTTGCCGGCGGTGCGCATGCCCAACCGCGACGGTTTCGTGCCCGATCCGCGTCCCGACACTCGCTGAGTTGCAGCGGGCGCAACAATTTGCGGCACATCGCTCCCTTACTCAATACAAGCCGGAAACAGCGTCAGTACGGTTCCGCGGTCAATCAGTGGCGCTGGGAGAAGACTTGACTCAGATAATGAGAATCATTATTGTTTGAATACGATCGCCGCCGCGTACGGCAAGCCCGCGCCGCGCGTGGGTTTTGCGCCAACCCGCCAGCCAGCCCGGGATTCCTGCCGGAGCCAGCGAGCCCGGTTCATCAGGGCGTCGCTTTGACCACAACCGCCAGCGCCGCTTCTGCTGGATCAAACGACGGCCCCATGTCAAACCTGGACTTTTAGGAACCCCTCATGAGCATCAAGACTCCAGCACCGAGCCGCGTCGAGACCATCATCGCTGCGACGTTCTATCTGATGAACGCCTATCAGCGCACGCGCTGTCCGCGATTGGCCCGGTGCATCGCCGCGCACTTGGACTGCATCAGTCGACATCCGGACGCCGACCCCACGATCCGCGCCGTGTGCAACGGGATGTTCGACGATTGGCGTGCGGTCGCGGAAACCGCCCTGCCATGCCCGAGTGTCCACTAAGGCGTTGCGAGATATAGGTATGTCCGGCGGACGCCGCCCTAGTCTTCGCACCCAGATGCCGCAACGCTAAATCACGCGTCAAGGCGCCCTGCGCTGCTCCCTGCGTCCGGGGCAAGCCTCCCGACAAGCTCCATCGGAGCGGGTGCGACGCGCGTCTCCGGTAGGCGAGACGCGTCCGTGCTGTACCACCTCAGTTCGTAGTGAAATTCACCCCACGCCTTCCGGGCTGCCAGCGACTCTATTTCGAGCGTCGAGTCGCAGTCGTTTCCGCCCCCCTTCGGACACCGGTCTGCAATGGCCCATGGTTCACGGGAATTTTTCCCAGCTTGATCCGGGAAGTATTCCCTGCATCTAGCCATGCACCTCAGCCTAGATTGTCGGCTTAGTTCGGACCGCGTCTCATGGGCGCCACCGGAGAACAGCGGGAGGACGTTGCATCAGGGGAGTTCTGATGCAGCGGGAATGCAATCGACAACAACGGAGACCAACAACCGTGACACTGAGAATCGCATTCACCGCGTCCCTTGCGGTGCTCGGCTGGGCCGCTCTGCCAGGCCACACTCAAGAGACCCCAGCGCCCCAGACCACGCAGTCGCCGGCGACTCCGGGAGCGCAAAAGACCCCGACTGACACCCCGGTCGTGGAAGTGATCGGCACTTCTCCGGTCCCGGGACTCGGCGTAAGCAAGGAAATGGTCCCGGGCAACGTCCAGACCGTCAACGAAAAGACCATCGATCAGCTCAAGCCGATCAATCTGAATTCGCTGCTCGAGCAAAGCGCGGGGTCGGTCAACATCAGCGACTTTCAGGGCAATCCGTTTCAGCCCAACCTGAATTACCGCGGCTTCACCGCATCGCCGCTGTTGGGAACGCCACAGGGCCTTTCGGTCTACCTGGACAACGTTCGGATGAATCAACCGTTCGGCGACGTGGTGAGCTGGGACACCATCCCGATGAACGCAATTTCGCGGGTGGACATCATCCCCGGGTCCAACCCTCTGTACGGCCTGAATACGCTGGGAGGTGCGATTGCGCTCCGTACAAAAGACGGCTTCCTCGATCCAGGCGGCTATGTCGAGGCCTCCGGTGGATCGTTTGGGAGATGGAACACCTGGGCCGAGCTCGGCGGGAATGACGGCAGACTGGGCGGCTATATCAACGCCAACTACTTCCAGGAGAACGGCTGGCGCGACTTGTCGCCGACGAAGGTCGGCCAGCTGTTCGCGAAAACCAGCGTGCGCACAGAGCACACGGATCTCGACCTTTCGCTCGCGTACTCAAAGGCAAACATGACCGGCAATGGTGGGACGCCGGTCAACCTCCTGGACCAGAGCTACAGCTCCGTCTTCACTGTCCCCGACCAGACAATAAACGAGAACATCCAGCTCAATCTTGCCGGGACACACTGGTTTGACGATAAAAACCAGATCGGTGGAGCCGTGTATTACAAGAAAACCCGGACGACCACGAGCAATGGCGACGCCTTCGACGACTTCCCGGATACCGTGTTCGACGGCTCGAATCCCGGCGCGCTCAACCCCGGTACTGGCACGCCCTTCAGTCCGACGGACGGCTTCGCGCCGACCGGCGTGTTCAACAACACCAGCACCAGTCAACAAGGCACCGGCCTCCAGGTGCAATTCACGCACCTCAGCACAGCCAACCGCTTCACGCTTGGCGCGACGTACGACTACAGCACCGTGGACTACAATCAGACTACCCAGCTCGCGGTGCTCAACGACCAGCGGGTCGCGGTGTTGCCTTCCGAGCCCTTCGTAGACTTCTTCAATGGCCAGGTGCCGGCAAATTCGATCTCGGGGCAATATCAGACCGCCAGCGCGTTTTTTACCGACACCTGGTCTATCCTCCCCACGCTGCACCTTACGCTCTCGGGACGGTATAACTGGACAGAGGTCACCACCAATCTGACCCACAACGTAAACGCGGAGGACATGACGGACTATGACGGAACCAATGATTTTCAAACGACGAACGAGACCTTCACCTATTCGCAGTTCAATCCTGCCGCGGGGGTGACCTGGAACGCGCGGCCTGACCTGACGGCGTTCGCGAACTACAGCCAGGGCAGCCGCGTGCCGTCGCCGATCGAGCTCGGTTGCGCCAACCCAAATACACCCTGCACCATCCCCAGCGCCCTCACCGGCGATCCTTTCCTGCCGGAGGTGATCGCGCGCACTGGCGAGGTGGGTGCGCGCGGGACCTGGCGCAATCAGATGGCCTGGAACGTAGCGCTGTTCCGCACCAACACCACCAACGACATCTTATTCGTGAGCTCACCCACCAACCCGCAGCAGGGCTACTTCACCAGCTTCGGCAAGACTCGGCGCCAGGGGCTGGAGCTCGGGCTGTCGGGCCAGATCGATCGCTTTTCCTGGCAAACGGCGTACACCTACCTGAACGCGACGTTCCAGAGCAGCTCTCAACTCGTCAACGGCGCCAACAGCAGCAGCGACGCGAACGGTGTGTACACGGTCAACCCCGGCGACAAGCTACCGGGTCTGCCCGCGAACATCTTCAAGCTCAACGTCGCTTATCAGTTGACGCGCGGCTGGTCCATCGGGGGCACGCTCTATGCGCAATCCTATTCGTACGTGCAAGGCAACGAAAACAACCTCGACCAGCCGGGTACGGTCAGCGCCGGTGACGGACTCCCCAACGTGAATCAGGGATATGTCCCCGGCTTCGCGGTGGTGAACTTCCGCACGCGCTACCAGTTCGACAACGGCCTGGCGATATTCGCCGAGGTCGACAACATTTTCAACCGGAAGTACTACACCGCCGGATCCTTGAACGTCAATCCGTTCGTGGCTGGCGCCGGTGGCATACAAACCGCGAACCAGTTCAACTACAACTCGAGCGGCTGGCAGAACGCTACCCTGTACACCCCGGGCGCCCCCATCGGGGCTTGGGTCGGTATCTCCTATGCCTTCGGTGGCAAGAAGACAGCCGCGAGCGACTGATCATTCGGGACTACGATTCCTGGTCCTGCTTCGAACGACCAGAGCGTGATCGACACCAACGGTCTTGGCGGCGCTATCCAGTTCACATTGCTCACGCCGCTGGCGTCGCACAAGAACAGCGTCACGTTCGGCGCGAGCTACGACTACGGCAGCACCAGCTTCCAACAGAGCTCGCAGGACGCGGTCTTCGACTCGATCCGTCAGGTGGTAGGGGTGACGCCATATGTGCTGGAGACGAACAACTCCAGCGCCAACGGCGCCGGCGATATCCAGGTGCAGCCCGGAGATCACATCCCTGGGATCCCGCGGAACAACTTCAAGCTGCGCGCAGACTGGCAAGCGACATCAAAGCTTTCCATCGGTGGAACTGTGGTGTACTCGAGCAGCCAGTACGCGCAGGGCGACAACAACAACCAGGATAGCAACGGACCAGTGCCGGGCTACACCATTTTCAATTTGGACGCGCGCTACTACATTACCGACCAGCTGCAGATATTCGGGCGCTTCAACAATCTCTTCGATCGGAAATATCAAACTGCGGGCGTTCTCGGGGCCAATTTCTTCACCGGTCCGAACTTCAGCTACAACAACGCCGGCGTGCCATCCTCCATGTTCAGCTCGCCCGGTGCGCCGTTCAACTTCTGGATCGGCCTGCGCTACGACTTCGACAGGCCGGCAAAACCGACGCATTCGGATGACGCCAACTAGGGCGTGCAGACAAGCGTGCTGGGTGGCCTACCCGGTGATCAGGCAACGATCGAACTCGACGGCCTGCAGACAGCTCTAAGACAGGTATCGCAGTGGCTTACGAGCCGCGGTTACAATGCGGGGCTTCGAAAAAAGGAGAACGTTCGTGAAAATGCGCATTCCACTATTGCCGGCCGCCGCGCTTGCCCTTGCGCTGGCCTGTCAGACCTTGTCCGCCGCACCGTTTGCCTACGTGCCCAACGAGGAAAGCGGCACGATCTCGGTCATCGACACCCAGAGCGATACGGTGGTCAAGACGATCAAGGCCGGCAAAAAACCGCGCGGGATCGCTACGGGCAAAGCGAGCAGCACGCTGTACGTGAGCGATCAGCCCAACAACGCGCTGCTCGTGGTAGATCTCGAGCAACAGAAAGTCGTGGACAGCATCGACCTGGGCGAATCACCGGAGGGCGTGGGTATGTCGGCGGATGGTCAATTGGTGGCGGCGGCAGTGGAGCTGACCAACTCGATCGCGCTGATCGACACCGCGACGAAGAAGCGCATCGCCAACATCAAAGTCGAAGGGAAGAACCCGGAACATGCCGTGTTCAGCCCCGACGGCAAATGGATCTACTCCAGCGCCGAGGAGGCGACGCAGGTCGACATCATCGATCTCGGCCAGCGTAAGGAAGTCGCGAGTGTGCCGGTCGGCCGCCGCCCGCGTGGCATCGGTTTCCTGCCGGACAGCAGCAAAGCGTACGTCGCGTGCGAGCTCGATAGCACGATCTACGTCATCGACGTCACCAAGCAGGCGGTGATCAAAAGCATCAAGGGTGGCAGTTTCTCCAACGGCGTCGCGGTACGCCCCGATGGAAAGCGCGTGTACATCTCCAACGGCAAAGACGCAACGGTTTCGGTGATCGACACAAGCAACGACGAGATCATCGCCACGATTCCGGTCGGAAAACGTCCGTGGAACATGGCAGTCACCCCCGACGGCAAGAAACTGTACGTGGCGGCGGGGCGCTCCAACGCCGTGTCCGTTATCGATACCGACACCAACCAGAAGATCACCGACGTGCCGGTTGGAGAGAGGCCTTGGGGTGTCGTGATCCACTGAGCAATCGCATTCGCGGGAGCGCGGTCGCAAGGCGATAACGCAAAACCGCTCTCCTGCATCGTCTAGTCCCCTTCACCACACGACAGCCTTCCAGGCTGCATTTCGTGATCTGACCCACCGCTTCGGGATTGCCTGTCGCCGGGGCCGCCGTATAATCGTGCTCAGTCATGCCCTCCTGTCTGCGACTCTTGCATTGAACGCGGTCCGCGCGCTGCTATTCGATGTTTTCGGCACAGTCGTCGACTGGCGTGGCAGCCTCGTCCGCGAAGGACGAGTATTGGGCGCGCGCAAGGGACTGCAAGTGGACTGGGCCGAGTTCGCCGATGCATGGCGGGCCGGTTATCGACCGGCGATGGAACGGGTGCGTCGCGGCGAGTTGCCGTGGATGAACATCGACCAGCTCCACCGACTCATTCTGGACGACATCCTTCCGCGCTTCGGCGTTCACGGGCTGTCCGAAACCGAGATCGATGAACTGAATAGGGCTTGGCACCGGTTGCGCCCATGGCCGGATGGGGTCCGGGGACTGAAGCGCCTGAAGAGCAAATTCGTCATCTCAACTCTCTCGAACGGCAACATATCGCTGCTCACCGAGATGGCAAAGCACGCGAGCCTCCCCTGGGATTGCATCCTCTCTGCAGAGTTGTTTCATTGCTACAAGCCCGATCCTGGGACCTACCTTGGCGCATCCGCACTGCTGGGTCTTCAGCCGGAGCAGGCGCTAATGGTGGCTGCGCACGAGGACGACCTGGCCGCAGCGCGCGCCCAGGGGCTACGCACGGCGTTTGTACGCCGGCCACGGGAGTTCGGGCGCCGCTCCGGCTACAACCTTCCCCGGGATGGCGGCTTTGATCTGGTCGCCGATGATTTTGTTCACCTGGCGGTGCAACTCGGTGCATGAGCCGCTGAACACTGCGCGACCCGTCGTCGTGCGGTCATCGGCCTTCGTCGCGCTCGGTTTGACCTTGTGCCTCTCCGGCTGCGCCGTGTTCCGCAGCTATGACAAGGAGCTCAACGAGACTACGAACCTCGCCGGTGCCGGCAAGGTGGACGATGCGATCAAGCAGCTCAACAAGAACAACACAGGCAAAGACAAGGATCTGCTCTATTACCTCGAGCTCGGCATGATGGAGCGATGGATCGACCGCTACCCCGACAGCCAGAAGGCCTGGATGTCGGCGAACGACACCGTACAAATGTGGGAGCAGACGGCGAAAACCGATCCCTCGAAGCTGGGTTCGAGCGTCGCCAGCTATGTGATCAACGACAAGGTGCGCCCTTACGAAGGGCACGATTACGAGAAGGTCATGCTGCTGACCTATATCGCTCTCAACTACCTGGCCCTGGGGGAGTACGACAACGCTCGCGTAGCTATCAAGCAGACGCACGAGTTGGAGGCCGTGATCGCCGACGTGCGTAGCAAGGAATTGGCCAAGGTGCAGCAGCAAGCCCAGAAGCAAGGCGCGCGTACCAATTTCAAGGAGCTGAACGGCTATCCGGTCCAGACCATCGACAACCCGGAGGTAAACTCGCTGAAGAACAGCTACCAGAGCGCGCTGTCGCACTACCTGGCCGGTTTCGTCTATGAGTCGTTGGGCGAGCCAAGCCTGGCCGCTCCCGGCTACCGCCTCGCAAACGAGCTGCAACCCAATCAGCCGCTCCTCGAGGAAGCGCTGCGCGGCTTGGATCAGCGGACGGGTGCCCCCGATGACGGGATGACCGACACGCTCTTTGTCATCGGCTCCGGTACGGCTCCGGCCCTGAAGTCGCGCCAGTTCCCACTGCCTATTCCCGTGAACGGCACGTTGATTCTGGTTCCGATCTCGTTTCCGGTGATGGTGTCGACCTCGACGCCCTACTTGCCGGGACAGCTGAGGCTGGGCGACGGAACGTCGCTGCCGGTGGCGCCGATTACCAGCATCGACCTGATGGCGCGCCGGGCGCTCAAGGACGATATGCCCGGCATCATGCTGCGCGGCGCTATCCGATCGGCGACCAAGGCGGCAACGCAATACGCGCTGCAGCACCAGTCGCAGAAACAGAACAACATGGCGCTGGCGATAGCCGCGCTCGCGGTGACCATCGGTTCGGTCGCGACCGAATCCGCGGACGAACGCACCTGGCGGACGCTCCCGTCCGAAATAGGCATCGCTCGCGCGCGCCTGACTCCTGGCAGCCATGTCATTACGCTGCAGACGCCAGGGGGGGTTCGCACCGTCGACCTGAAAGTATCCGGACGCTACGCCGTGGTAGGCTTACGGATGCTGCGCGGCCAACTCTTCGTACAGCCTCCAGAGCTTACGACCGGGACCGCTGGGTCGCCGCAGGATGGGGAAGGAACCGCACCGGCGCCGTCAACTGGCACGAAGTAGTATGCGTTTGAGCAGCAGCAACTCCACACCATGGAGATCCTAAAATGAAAATGAAATGGACATGCATCATCACTGCTCTGCTGGCGGCCGTGCTCGCAGCGGGTTGTGCCGCCAAGAAAGGGTTCGAAAAGCCCGGCTTCGCCTATGGCTGCCCGATCGGCGACACCAAGATCGGTTCCATGGAGGATCTCATCAAAGCCAAGGTGCTGATGGAAGGCAAACGTACGACGATCCAGGCCACCGAAATGCGCTGTACGATGACAGGCGATCTGCTGAAGATCGACGTCAATCTCAACAACGACAGCTCCAAGGTCAAGCGCATCAACTACAAGTTCCGCTGGATCGACCGCGAGGGGATGCGCGCATGGGAAGAGGAAGTCTGGAAGCCGTTGCTGATGAACGAGAACACCAACATCGTCGTCACCGGCATCGCACCAACGAGCAAGGCAGTTGACTACCGGCTGATTCTGCAGAGTCAGGAGTAGCGGCGAGCGCCTCGCCACATCGGATGACCGCCCTCACGGCGAACTTAGTGAAAGGAGATTACGCAATGATTGATTTAAGCCTCATCCGCCGCGCGGCACTGATCTCGCTTTTCGCCGCCGCCGCGCTCGCTGCCGGCTGCGCGCAGGAAAAGACCCAATACGGGGACGCGAGAGCCACGGAAACGGTTACCAACCAATTCGGCTCGACTGATCTACAGATGATCGCGGAGTCGATGACCCGCTCGATGCTGCAGGACCCGGTGATCGCCAGCGGCAATCTGCCGATCGTCACAGTGCAGGAAGTGAAGAACAAGACCAGCGAGTACATCGACACGCGCTCCGTCACGGACAGCATCCGCGCGGAGTTGCAGAAGAGCGGCAAAGTGCGCTTCGCGGTCGATGCCGCCGCCATGCAGCAGCAGGTCGAGGAATTGCAACGCCAGCAAAGCGAGCTCTACGACAAGGAGCAGGCTGTCGAGAAGGGCAGGATGGTGGGCGCCCAGTACCGCATGGAGGGCAACATTACGTCCATCGTGAAGCAGGCAAAGGACGTGAAGGACGTTTACTACAAGTTCAATCTACAGCTGTGGAACATCCGCAACGGGCTGCTGGAGTGGACCGACGAGAAGGAGATCCGCAAGACCACCAGCAAGGGTTAGACGTGATTCGCGTTCGTGGTTCGTGCGTTACCCCTCATCCTTCCCCTGCGAATGGGGGAGGATCGGGAGGCGCCTAGTTCCTCCCCTTCTGATACGTGCCGACCAGCTGCGCTTCGGCGACGACGTGACCTTTCATCGCTTGCTCTAGCGCGGCCTTCGTCGGCTTCTTCAGATCTGGCAGCATCGCGTCGAGCGCATATAGCTTGAGGAAGTAGCGGTGGCGCCCGATCGGCGGGCACGGACCACCGTAGCCGGTCTTCCGCCAGTCGTTCGTTCCTTCCAGTGTACCCTTCGGCAATCCTCCAGCCGCTGCACCCTCCACTAGACCCGACGCATTCGGGGGGATGTCGTACAGGACCCAATGCACCCACGTCATCTGCGGCGCTGCCGGGTCCGGAGCATCCGGATCGTCCACGATCAGCACCAGGCTCTTCGCGTTCGCCGGCACGCCGCTCCATGCGAGCGGCGGCGAAACATCCTTGCCTTCACATGTGTACAGCTTGGGGATCGATTGCTTTTCGCCAAATGCCGTGGAAGTCAGCTTCATGATGTCCTCCGCGAAAACAGACCCGCACACGACCAGGGCGACCAGCGCCAGCGCCGAAGCGGCTGCATGTGCGAGCCCGGGGTTTGAAACCGATACGTCAAGCTTGGACATCGTATTCCTTCCGCAGTTTGCGCTGCTGCTCGCCGATGGCCCACACCACGTGCTCGCGCACCAGCTCGGATGGATGGGTCCGCCGGCCCTCCAACGCCAGAATAATGGCTCGATCGCCGGGGGCATTGCCCAGCCCCACGGCGATATTGCGCAACCAGCGCTCGTAGCCGATACGGCGGATCGCGCTGCCCTCCAGGTTATGGTCGAACTCCTCAGCGTTCCACGCGAACAGCTCCAGCAGCGTGGAGCAATCCAACCCGTTACGAACGCGAAAGTCGTCCTGCTCGCTCGCCTTCGAGAAACGATTCCAAGGGCACACAAGCTGGCAGTCGTCGCAGCCGTAAACGCGGTTGCCGATGAGCGGGCGCAGGTCTTCCGGGATGCTGCCGGGATGCTCGATGGTGAGATAGGAGATGCAGCGGCGTGCATCCAGCTGGTATGGCGCGACGATCGCACGCGTAGGACATACGTCGATGCAGCGCTGGCACGTACCGCAATGCTCACTCTGCACCTCATCGACGGGCAACGGCAAATCGGTGTAGATCTCGCCGAGGAAGAACCATGAGCCCGCGTCGCGGTCGAGCAGCAAAGTATGCTTGCCCCGCCAGCCGAGCCCCGCTTTAACCGCGAGCTCCACCTCCAGTACCGGCGCGCTGTCGGTGAAAACACGATAGCGAAACGCGCCGATGTCCTCCTCGATGCGGTCGGCTACCTTCTGCAGCCTGCTGCGTAGAACCTTGTGGTAGTCGCGCCCGACGGCGTAGCGCGACACGTAAGCCTGCGCTCCATCCGCGAGCACCGCCTCGCTGTCCGTCGCATCCGCGGGCCAGTAGTCGAGACGCGCAGAAATCACGCGCAAAGTGCCCGGCACCAGTTCGGCGGGACGGCTGCGGCGCGTGCCATGCCGCTCCATGTAGTGCATCTCGCCGTGAAATCCTCGGGCCAACCACTTGAGCATCCGCACCTCGGCATCGCCAAGCTCGATGTCGGTGACGCCGATCCGCGAAAAGCCCAGCTCCGCGCTCCACGCCCGGATACGGCTCTTGAGGCGTGCGAAGTCGATGGCGTCTTGAGTTCCTAGTGGCACAAGCGAGGCAACTCGGATTTAGACTGACGGTTAGTTTAACCTGCTTACGGACGCCTTTCGCCTTGCCTGGAAACACGACGACTCAACGGTATTGGAGCTTCGCCTTGGCCTTGGCCTTGGCCTTGGACCTGGCAGACTGGTCTCCAGCTTGAAGCGTTTGGCCGTCTAGATATTGCCGACCCTTGATTCCGATCAACTCACCTGGCCATTTTCTCACGTAGCCTGGTGAGCGTAGTAGGAAGCTTGCAGCAAGACGCGCCGGCGAGAATCGCGCATTCTCCGGAGGCTTCATCACGAACAGTCGATCCAATTCGAGGCTCCAAGAGGAACGCTTGTTGTGACGGCACGCAGGTGCAGCGGGGCAATCCGGTCAGCCACGAATTTCGCGTCTGCTCTGTCGCTGATCGCGCTCGGCTTTTTTGCCGGCCCGAGCTACGGCCAGATCTCCGAGGAAGTGCTCAAGCGTCAGATCTCAGACTACGCGAACGATGTCTGCAGTCTTTGCCATGATCTGCGCGTTGGCGAGGAATCGGCGCCCCGAATTGCAGGACAGCAGCGCGCGTACATCGAGGCCCAGATCAACGCGTTTCGCCGCCAGAGCCGGGCCGAGCCCGAAGCATCCGATTGCATGTGGGGGCTGTCCTCGGCGTTGAGCGACGGCCTGGTGGCAGCCTTGGCGGGATACTTCGCAACTCAGCCTCCCCGCCCTGGGATTCCAGGCGATCCGGTCCAGATCCAACTTGGCTTGGAATTGTTCAATCGAGACGACGGGAAGAACGGAATCCCCTCCTGCGCACAGTGCCATGGGCAACGCGCGACGGGCGTCGATGCCGTTCCCAGGCTGGCGGGCCAGCTCTCTCCCTACCTGATTCGCCAGATGCGCGTTGTGCGCCTCAAGTTCCGCGATTCCCCGGTCATGCACGGTATGGTGAAGGACCTGTCGGACGAACAGCTGCGTTCGCTCGCGGCCTATCTGCAATCCCTGTAGTCGCCAACCCCGAGCGGGACTTTGTTTCGCGAGCACGGTTTGGTTGATCTTCGTCAACCGGCGCTCAGTCCATCATGTCTATCGTCTGCCGTTGCTGGTAGGCATTGGAATGCACTTCACGGAGCGTGAAACATGAATTGGAAAGATCTCGCGCGCGGCGCTCGAACACATCGCCTTCCAGAAGCAGATCGCGCGGTCGCGACGCTGTCTTTGCTCGTTGGCCTTGTTCTAGCGGGTGCACCGTTCGGACTGCTTGCGGCTGGCGACGTCGCCTCCGGTCAACGGCTGTATCAGACCCGCTGCCTGGGGTGCCATGGGAGCGGCGGTGGTACCGAGAACACGCTCGGCCCCAGCTTGGTAGGAATCATCGGGCGCAAAGCGGGAACCGAGGAAAACGGAGTGCATTCCCGCGCTATGACCGAATCTGGCATCACATGGAATGAAGCGTGGCTTCGCATATTCCTGGCTGCACCGACCGGAGAGATGCCGGGAACGACTATGCCCCTGGATGGGCTATCCGAGGAAGAAGTCGACGACCTCATCGCCTACCTCAAGACCCTGCGGTAGCAGGCAATGCCCGGCTTATTCAGGATCGGCTA
>Ga0335085_10011467_pt1 | contig 13145 bp, 25 predicted proteins | sample Lox_Sample_45_FD_206712 | JGI IMG/M metagenome (GOLD analysis project Ga0335085, IMG submission 206712) | Soil microbial communities from Loxahatchee National Wildlife Refuge, Florida, United States - Lox_Sample_4.5 | ecosystem: Environmental > Terrestrial > Soil > Wetlands | place: USA...
AGCTGAACGTGCAGGTGGCCAAGATCCTCGAACGCACCGAGTGGCACCAGGCGGAACTCCAGCAGCACGAGCGGCGCATCAACCGGCTCGAAAACAGGAACCTTTCAAGGGGGCAAGTGAAATGACCGAAGCAACGATGACTCCGGTGGAGTCGATCAAGGTGGTGATCTCGGCCGTAGGCGACCTCTCGTCGCTCGTCTCGGACGTGACCCAGGGGATCAGCTTCTCCGACGTGGCGAAGCTCATACAGGTGGCGGGCGACGTCCCCGGGGTGCTCAAGAACGCCCAGGCGGCCTACGACCAGTACCTGGCGCTCGACGACGAGTCGCGCGCGGCGCTCATCGACTACGTGGCGCAGAACGTGACCTTCGCCGAGAGCGTCACCGTCCAGCAGGGCATCCAGCTCGTGCTCGACGCCGCGATCGCGTTCTCCAAGGTCCTGCAGGCCTTCGGAGGATAGGTGCTGCTGAAGAAGGGCGTCGATGTCAGGCTCTCCCAGAATTTCACCTCACGCGAGTTCGACTGCCGATGCGACTCCCCGCTCTGCCAGAGCACGGTGGTGGAGGAGCTTCTGGTCGAGAGCCTGGAGCTGCTTCGGGAGGGGTCGGGCCCGCTCGTCGTGCTCTCCGGCTTCCGGTGCGAGGAGCACAACGCCCGGGTCGGTGGAGTCAAGGACTCCCAGCACCTGCTCGGAAGGGCTGCGGACGTCAGAGCTTCGAGGGGTCTCAGCCCGAATTCTGTGGCTCAACTTGCAGGAGCCGTGAGGGCGTTCGCCGCCGGGGGGATAGGGATCTACAGGGACCTCAACTTCACCCACCTCGACGTGCGCGACGACGGGCCGGCCAGATGGACCCACCCGATCAAGTGCTAGGCCTTTTCTTTCTCTAAGGCGCCCAAGAATTCGCGCGCCATGGTCCCCGGCGGATATTCCTTTCCCGTCCTCGGATCGTACTCGTAGAAAAGATCAAGGTCGCACCCTGCAATCTGGTCGGCGTAGAGCCGGATGATCTCTATCGCGCGGTCCAAGGCCTGCTCCAAGACCTTTTCGGTCATACTGGCTCCCTCATCGGCGGCAGCGGCTCCACGAGGCTCGCCCCGGCGTCCCACGCCCTGACCCTCTCGGAGAAGATCGCCGCGTTCCTCGACAGCGACTCGTCCTTCATCCTGCGGTACTCGGTCCTCTCCCCCACGTCGTGCACGAGGTGCCGGGACTTCAACCCGGGAACGTAGAAGGAGTTGTAGCCAGCGCGGTTCACCCGCTCGTTCCACGAACTGTCTTCGATCCCGTAGGGTCCGTAGCACTCTTCAAAAAAACCAAGCGCCTCGATGAGGGACCGCCTGAAAACTGTGACTCCGAAGCACCGATTAAGCGTGGGCGTGAGGAAGTGTGCCTCGACTCCACACTTTGTGGAGAGCGGCGGGACCCCGCTGTGTCCCCAGTCGATCGCGGCGAGCCCGGAGTTGGGGACGAGTTCCAGGTACTTGACCGCCTTCGCGAGCCAACCGTCGGGCATCTCGATGTCGTTGCCCATGAGCACGAGGAACTCGCCCGTGGACCTGAGGTAGAGCTGGTTGAACGAGTGGGCGCAGCCCTCGTTCCCGGAGTTCCTTCGGAAGTACGCGGGCCGAAAACCCTCGATCATGGGCACGACCCTCTGGTCAGTAGACCCCTGGTCGCACACGAGAAGCTCCACCATGGATTGGGGAAGGCCGTGGTTCGAGAGGCTCTTCTCCAGCACCCGCTTGGTCACGTCGTGCCGCTCCCAGGAGATCATCATCAGGCTCGCGAGCACAACGCCTCCCACCTCTTCGTCTCCGCCGCGAGACCCGGTTCGTCCACCTTGAACCTCCTCAGTCCCACGTCGTTCGGTTTGAGGTACCTCGCCGGGACGCCGACGAACACGCAGCCGGGCATCACCGCCTTGCCCTTCGGCACCGCGGCGTTCATGCCGATCATCGAGTACGAGCCCACGACGGTCCTCTGGTGGAGCACGCAGCCGAGCCCCAGGTTCGCCCCGCGCATGACGTGGCTCTCCCCGCCGATCATCGCCGAGCAGCTCACGGTCACGTCGTCCTCGACGACCGAGTCGTGCCCGACGTGGCAACCCCGGAGGAGGAAGCAGCGGTCCCCGATCGCGGTGGGGAGGAGCGTCCCCGCGTGGACCGTCGAGAACTCCCGGAACGTGTTGCTCGACCCTATCTTCACGCCCCTAGATCCCGTCCCGTCGAAGAATCCGTGCTTCTCGGCCGGCGAGCCGACCACCACGTGCGAGAGCAGCGAGTTCTCGTCGCCGAGCACCGTGCCCGGGCCGACGATGCAGTACGGACCGATGATGTTCCCGTCCCCCATGACGACCGACTCGTGGACGATCGCCGTGCTATGCACCCTGTTTGCCAACGAGCACCTCCAGTCTGGTCTTGTTAGCGGACGTGAGCATCCTTGTCCTCGCCACCTCGCACCACAGCGTTGCCCTGATCCCCGCGTCCTCCGCCCTCGCGATCTCGTAGCGCAGGGAGGAGCTGAAGAACCCGTCCTCATAACAAAGGCCGCAGAACGGCGTCCACTCGTCCCACGACCTCCCGATGCAGACGGCGCCGCAGAACGACGCCTCAAGCGCCGCGATGCACGACTTCGACCGGTTGAACGCGTTGTCGGCGAGCGGCGCCATGGCCACGAGCGGACGCAGGGCGCAGATCGTCTGGTAGTATTGCAGCGGGCTCATGGGAGCACGGATGCGGATCACCTTCCCGCCCGCGGCCTCTATCCTCTCCGAGCAGGCCCAGGGCACGGGATCGGCGCCGACGAACGCCCAGGCCCAGTCCCTGTGCTTGGCGGCGATCCCCACGATCTCGTCGGCCACCGAGGCCACGTCCCTGTCGTGGGTCGGACTCCCTCGCCAGAGCACGATCTTCTGTCCCGGCTGCGTCGGCCGCAGGTGCAACAATGAGTTGTCGATCGCATTCGGCACGACGACTGGGAACCTTCCCCCGCGGTTCACGTACGCCTTCGAGAGCGCCTCGGTCGAGGTCGTGACGACGTCGGCGTTCTCTATGAACCACCGGATGTTGTGCCGCACATCGGTCCTTGAGTAGAAGAGCCAGTTCGGGTTGTCGGTGGGGACCTGGAGCAGATCGTCGTCGTAGTCCGCCCAGACGCGCACGCCGTGGTGCTTCGCCGCCTCCGCGAGCCGCTTCGCCTCCGACTGGCACGGGCGGAGCAGGAACAGGACGTCCGACGCCATCGCCTCGGTCACCGTGGGGGCGGCGGAGAACGTGACCCGGATGTCAGGGTACCCGCGCGTGATCGCGGCCCATGGACCGCTGGACCTGTAGAACGAACTGGCGTCGTTCGCGTCGCCGTGGCAGACAAGTACTTTCATTTCCGTCTTTTCTTCCTTTTGGTTGTTGTCTTGAGATTTCGATCATATTTTCCTTTGAGTTCGATCATCGTTTCGACGAACCCATGGGCCGCAATAACCGCTATGGCCGAAGCAAAAACGATTCCGAAAAACGAAAAAAAATCCGTTTCTGTTATTGTCATGCTTCCTTCTTTCTTATCTCCTCGTCGAGCCTTTGCGCGCACGCCGGCGAGCAGACGTCGAGTATCACCGCGCCGTCCTCGGACCGGCACTGAAGCCAGCTACTGGGCTTCACGTGCTTGCCGTTGGCCACCGTGGCCTCCGCCTCCTTCTTGCACGCGTCGCAGACGACCCTCCAGCTCATCGCCTCCTCTCCTTGAGGTACTCGTCCGAGTCGATCGCCCTCGCCACCGGGGTCGTCCCGCCGTCGGGCGTCTGGCCTATCTGGGGCATCATGTCGAAGTGTGGCTTGACGTAGAACTGTTCGGGTTGCAACGTCTGCTCCTCGCCCTTCCGGGCGTACTCTGAATCTATCGAGAGGACTGACACGCGGTCTTTGAGATACTCGTCCGAATCAATTGCCCTCGCTCCCGGGGTTGTTCCGCCATCCGGCGTCTGTCCTATCTGAGGCATCTTGAGACCCCCTGCTATGTAGTTGTAGTCGGAGATCCCCCGGTAAATGTTCATCTGTCCCTCGTCGAGGACTGACACGCGGTGGAACAGGTAGAGGTTCGCGCCGATCAGGGCGAGAACAATGGACCAAAAAAGCATTTCGCGTTTCATAATTTCTCCTTCAAGTGCCGTGAATCGGAATTTCATTTCTTCCCCCCTATCTCCCCCTCCAATATCTCAAACAGCTTCTCCGTGAGACGATCAGCCGCCGCCGCCCACGCCGCCCACGCCGTCCACGCCGCCTCCGCCCTTGCCGCCGCCTCCGCCGCCCACGCCGCCGCCTCCGCCGCCGCCCGCGCCCGCCGTTGCGCCGCCGCCTCCGCCGCCCACGCCGCCGCCGCCGCCACCGTCCATTCATCCTTTGTCGGTGAATCTCCCGCTATCTCTCGATCTAACAAAGCGATGACGGTGCGACACGCGGCTAGCACAACTTCGTTCGTTGTGTGCTTCATCGATTCAAGCACACACTCCTTGCGGAACTTGTACTCTGCCCTGTGCCACTGTTCCTCTGTCAGCACGTGCCAGCGACCGGCGAGGTCTGCATATCGACGCACCATCGCGGGCCACTTCTCAGCACTTCCCGCGTCGTCTATCCACGGAGTCAAGTACGCGAGCCATCGGGGCATCACGGAGGACGGGCACTCAGGGGGTCTATCATTTCCAACCAGTGCGGCGTACAGACACGCCGTCTGGCGTCCCTGCTCGTCGGTGCCAAACCAATTGTTGCGGATGAGGCGATCTTCCTCGATGTACTGCTTTAGGGTTTCAAGGCTCATGTGGGCGGGGCCGGCTTTCGCTTCCTTCTCTCGTAGTACTTCTCCACCGTCGAGCGTATCGCCTCGTCCATGTCGATCCCGCCGTCCGCCCGGAAGGCGGAGGGGATCTCGCCGAGCACCCGCAGGTCGTACACCCGCCCGCGCGGCAAGCGGTAGCAGCCGAGGACCGGGAACGCGCTGCCGTTGCAGGCGAGCACCTTGATGAAGGTCCTCTCCCGGTTGATGAACGGCACGAGGCTGCCGCGCTCAAGCTTCGAGACGTCTACTCCGTTCTTCCGGCACACCTCGACCAGGCCCGGGATCATGTACCTTAAGTCCGCGTCGACGAAGCACTGCACGACCCTGGCCCGCCTCGCCGGCGCCGCGCGGTCAAACCCGTGGAGGACCGGTTGCTCGCTCCGTCCGTTCTTTAGGGCGTTCGCGCTAGCCACGGAGCACCCCCGCGAGGTTCCCGGTTATCCTCTCGATTGTCGCCGAGGGCCCGCGCAGGAGCACGATCGAGACCGTGTCGTCCTCCGGGACCTCCACGTTGACGAGCGTGGCTCCACCCTTCCTGCGCTTGGCCTTGCGGAGCTTCTTCCTCCAGTAGGCGAACGTCGGCACCGTCGTCCCCACCCTCTTCGCGGCCTCGACGATCGTCATCTCGCCGGCGCCGGTCAGCTCCTCCACTTCCCTCACGAGCCTTGCGGCATCTGCTTCGTTCATCATTTTCTGTTCTCCTTCCACTGTTTGCTCCCCAAAAAAAAAACTAGTGCTCGGTCTCCTTCTCCACCCTCTCTTGTTCCCCCTTGTCACCGAGTCTTCGCATGCGAAGTTCGGTGAACTTCTGCCGTAGCGACGAGAGGATCACCTCCTCCAGTTGTCCGCTCGGGCCTCCGGCGTCGTAGCTCGCAGCGACGACCGCGACCGACGACACGAGGGCGTCCACGTACGTGTTGAGCGCCACCGCCCGCATTGCCCCGGAGTTCTCCGGCATCTCCCGGCAACTCGCGAGCAAGCACCGCTCGAAGCTCCGCCAGACCTCCTCCCCGAAGCGAAGCGCCTCGACCTGCACCCTCTGTTCCCAGGACGTGCATTTGAGGATCATGCGTCTTTGGCTCCTGCACCTTCGCTCATTTGTTTTCCCTCTTTCGAGAACCTGCCTTCATAGAACCCGCTGTAGAATCCTCGAAAATAAACGGACTCCAGAATCGCATAGATCACTCCTCCTTCTTCTACTCCGAGCGAACGTAGGTACGTCTTGCAAGCCTCGAAATCTTCATTCATTTTTTTTCCCCACCTTTCTCCAGCGTCTTCTGCATCCGCTCGACGTCCTTCAATACCTCCGTCATCGCGTCCCGCCACCCGGCGGCGAAGCCGTTGGCCGCCGCGTTCTGAAGGTACGCACGGCGCTCCAGGTCCTGGAGGTCCGGGAACATGTCGGCGACGTACCTGGCGCCGAACTCAATGCACCTTGCTTGCAGATCCATGTCCGTCATCCTTCTGTTTTCCGACACGCTTTGCCTCCTTCTTCTCTTCTTTCTTCTGCCTCTCGGCGTTCACCGTGCCGACGAACTGCATGTAGCTCGCGAACAGGGCGTCGAACGCCCGCTCCGGTGAGCCGTAGAAGTGCACCGCACCGGTCGTGGAGTCCACGGCCGCCACGACCTCGTTGTCCTTGTCGAACACGTTGACCCACTTCGCCCCGGAGGGCCTCTGGACCACGTTCGAGACGCACCCGCAGAGCGCTAACCCGACCACGATCATCTCGATAGTTTTTCTCATCTTTCCTCACCTCCCAAAACCCGGTCGATGAACTGCCTCAGGGCGTTCGCGACCTCGGGCTCCAAAAAAATCCTGCTTGAGGGACCTGAACCGTTTTCCGTTATTAGAACGATGTAGCCCTCCTGCACGTACGCGTAGACCGAATCACCCAAGTATATATTTTCCGTCTTCACTCTTCCTCACCTCCTGAAGCCTTCACCAACTTCCACACCGGCGGGGTCAGCTCGAACCGCCACCCCCGCCTCCACAGCGCCTCCATCACCGACATGTGCGCGTTCGCGAAGCGGTGCCAACCGCCCGAGTGCTGCTCCGAGTGGTGCCTCCGGCAGAGCGGCATTAGGTTCGCCGGCTCGTCGCCCCCGCCCGATCCACGCGACCTCACGTGGGCCGCGTCGGACTTGCACCCGCACACCACGCACGGCTCACTTCTCGCCTCCCTCAGCGCCCCCTCGCTCCTCAGCCTTTTCCTCTTCTCCACCGGCCACCCCCAGATACGCCTCGTTCAGCTCGTCCGCCACCGTCCGAGACGGAGGTTCCTCGAACTCCGGCCCCACGCCGAAGTCGTACTCCGCCTGGTTGAGCCCGAACAGGACATCGGGGAACAGGTCCTTCAGCGCGTTCCCCCTGGCCCGCAGCTGTAGCATCCGCTTGGGGTACTGCGCCCAGACCTTCTTGCCCCACAACCCGGCCGCCTCGGCCTCCCTCCTCGTGAAGGTCCTCGTGATCGGCTCCTCGCCAACCCTCGCGAGGGAGCAGTAGGAGGACTCGGCCAGGGCCGACAGGTTCCCGTTCTCGGGACAAATTTCCTTCCCGTCCTTGTCCTGCCACCCCTCGACGTGGCCGATGATCAATCCGCTGCGCCGGACGAGCGCCAGGGGGAGATCGCCGAACAGCGAGGGCGTGCCGTTGATCACGCAGATCCGTCCGATCGACATCATCGGCGGGAGCCTTAGCTCGTGGCAAAGCTGGAGCGCCACGAGCACCTTCTCCGGCGTGTTCAGGGCCTGCGGCATGAGGCGCGATTCACAGTAGTAGCGCGCGAGCCGGTACTGCTCCTCAAGGGAACCACCGACGAGGAGCCCCCTTTCGGATGCCCGCAGCGGGTTCGCCCGCACGATCGCCGACTTCTTGGGGGCCACCATCTCCGGCGCATCACCCGCCTCGAACGGGAACCTATCCGCCTTTTCCTTCAAACCCTGCCAGTTCTGCTCGTCTTCCGGCACGTCAAACCTCCCGACACACATATATTATTTTCCAATAAAAAAAACAATAAAAAAATCATGTATCCCCGCTCCCGCTCGACTGATCTACCGCCATTTCCAAACCCTTGATTCCCGTCATCCACGAGGGCGGAAGCTCGTGCCGATCCGTCTGAGACCGCCACAGATGCAAGCAGAACGGATGGTTGTTGACGTATTCTTCGATCGAGGGGTGGAACTGGACCACCGTCTCGTTTGGGTCAAAAAACAGATCCTTCACCATGCACATCTCCGGCCACGTCGGACAACGGGTCTTGAGCGACACGGAGACGTGGTCCCAACCGCCGCCGTCACTACAGATGACCTTCAGCGTCTCCTTCGGCTTATAGCCGGGAATAAAGAAAAGACCGTTGTGGCCGTCGGCCGAGGAGGAGTGCCGCTTGTCACGGTAGCGCTCTATCTTCTCTGTCGTCGATCTCATTCCCCGTCCTCCACGTACCGGACCCACTGCGGGATCACGACCTGCTCGGCGTGCTCGTCGTAGCAGGGCCACTCGTTCTTCCTCAGGCACTCGGCGTAGAGCCTGGTCACCCGGGAGCGCTCCCGCTCGCCGACCTCAAGCGCCGCCTCGTCGAGCGAGTAGATCCGCACGCCCCACGGCTCGGTCTTTTCGACCGCGACGAAGACGAAGTGGTCCGAGCGGAACCGCTTCGTGAGCCTGCAGCAGTGGGCGTAGTGGCTCGCCTGGAGCACGTAGTACCGGGAGTCCGATCCCCGGTCCGAGAAGATCTCCCTCGTGAAGAACCCGTGCGAGGCGTCGCGCGTGGACTTGAGGTCGACCACGAACCCCCCGTCGGAGATGAAGTCGGGCCGGCACTTGAGTACGAGCCCCGTCTCCGGGTCGCTCACCTGTATCGTGAGTTCCCTCCGGCCGGACTCGAAGAGCCGCGAGACGAGCTTGTGCCGCTGGCAGGCCTCGATCATGCCGGTGAGGTTCCGCGCGTCCTCCGCCTTGAGCACGGTCGTCCCGGGCCTCAGGTCGGCGAGCCACGCCTCGCGCTTCTCCCTCGCCTCCGCCGAGCGCGTGCTCTCCTTCCCGTCCTTCGTCCTCCCCGAGAACTCCGGCTCCACCACGATGCGGTCGCGGAAGGTCTTCGGGTCCTCCATCGCCGCGTGGAACGCCCTGCCGAACTCCAGGTCCGGCGAGTCCCTGCGGGTCTTCCGGGCCGCCACCCAGTGGGCGGGGCTCCGGCGCAGGAGCTTCAGGTCCGAGGCCCGCAGGCCCTCCAACCTCTCGTACTCCTCGAAACTCAGTCCCTCGATGATCTCCGTCACGTCTTCCTCCTCACGAGTTCCCACCGCCCAAGCACCCGGACCACCCGGACGCCGTACCGCTCGATCTCGCGGTGGTAGTTCTCCTGTTCCAAGCTCGACCGCAGCGTCCTCGCGTAAACCGCCCATGGTTCGATCCTTGGGATCTCGAATACCGCGCCCCCGGTGTCGCCGCGGAATCGCACGAGCGGCGCGTTATCTCTAGGATTCGGGGGCGTTCTCCGGGTCACACGAGCCTCTTCGCGACTTCCCCGATCGGGGGGAACTTCATGTTGAGGTCCGCCGAGAACTGCTTTGGCGCGAACGTCCGCTCGAAGAGCTTGTCGTACATCTCGCGCAGCAGATCAAGCCTCGCGGTCAACCGCTCCCGGTGCAGCCTCTCCTCCTCCCGCATCGCCTGCGTCTCGGCCCGATAGGCCGAGAACTTCTCGGAGGTCTCCCGGAGCGACTTCGAGAACTCCTGAAGCTCCGTGCGGAGCGCCTGGTTCTCGTTCCGCAGATCGTCCGTCTGCGTGAACGCCATCGTCACGGCGGTCAGCTGCTTGTCCACCACCGGCCTCTTTTCCGTTTTCTTCTTCGACATGTCCCTCTCCTTGGTTTTCATTTTTCGCTGGTCCTCTCGTAAAACTTGTTCCCGCCGTAGTGGCTCCGGCCCCTCGGCTCCAGTTGCCGCGCCAGCTGGTCGAGCGCGTCACAACCCTCCAGGAACTGCGCCATGGTGTTCCTTCCGGTGTCCTTGTCCCTGAGGAGCTTCAAGCAAGCCTTCACGAAGTCCGGATCGGCCGACGACTTCCTGGCGGCCTGCTGGAGCGGGGCCGCGAACGACGGCCCGCCGAGTCCGCTCGACACGCGGTTCTGCAGGTCGCGGTTCCTGACCTCCGCTTCGAGCCTCGACAGGTCCTCCGCGAGCGGCGCCTGCCGCATGCGGTCGATCGCCGTGTCGACCATCGAGACGAAGGTCCCGTCGTCCAGGTCCTTGAACACGGCCCAGATCCTCGCGGATCTTTCGTCCCCGTAGGAATTCGGCCACTGCTTCTTGAGCCTATCGAGCTGTCTCAGGAAGTGATCTCTGTTCACCTTTTCTCTCCAGTTCCTCCACGTACTCGTGGAATCCCTTCTCGTTCGGGTTCTTCCTGCCCTTCTGCAGCGCGAGCTTCACGGCGTTGAGGTTCGAGCAGAAGGTCGGAAGGTCGTGTGCCTTCGCGAGAAAAAACCGGTCCTCCATCTGCACGTACGCCTGGAACATGAGGCCCAGCTGCTGGACGTTGTAGGTCGCAAGCAGGTTTTTCGCCATCCCGGCCTCCTTCGGCCCTATGTGCGGGGTCGTCTCCGGCCCGTAGCGCGATCGGTGGGCGTCCACGAACGCACGAATCACGTGCTGGGCGTTTTCGGTCACCACCGGAGGTGGTGGTGGATCGGCGTTTTTTTTCCGGTCGACTTTGGCGGGAGACGCGGGTTTTGGAATTCTCTGGTGATCTCTTATCTTATCTTCTCGTATTATATCTTCTTTAGAGTGCGGCGATTTGAAGTTCGATAAATCGATAAGTTTTAATTTCAATAACTTAAGTAGGTAGCTCACCGTGTGCCCACCGTTAGCTCCCACTAACCTCGTGGCGACCTCCCTCGTAGCTCCCTTGATCCTCCCCCCGAGCCGAGCCCGAGCTGCCAGCAACCTCAGGAAGACCTCACGCTGAGCTGGTGTTAAGCTCATTATTTTTGGGTCCTCGTAAAAGTTCACGTCGAACTTGATCCAACGGCGGTGCCGGTCCCCCCCAGGGTTCCACTTCTCGTACTTCGGAATGTCGATATCGAACGATGATTCGCGCAGCATCTCGGCCGTGACCTCTTCCTCCATGTTCCCTCCCTCTAAAAAAACTGCGGGCCGGACTCGAAACCGGCTATGCACGTCAGACCTCGGATTTGAACCGAGACGGCTCGGGCAACCAGACGTGCTTGGCCCCAGAGGTGATTGCCTCCGGCTAGCTCGGGAGATCGCTCTCCCTCCCCGGTGTCTTCCATTCCACCAGTCCGCGTGTCCTCGGTCCTCGGGTCGTTTCGATGAAAGCCTGTGAGTAGCCCATCAAAAGCGTTTACCGAGCCCCTTCGTCCCTCACTAGACTCCACGCCGCCGCAGCCAAAAGACGCCGCCCCACCAAAGCCGAACCGGCAAGGTTGGATGGGGCAGGGCGGCGGTTCCCCTCGCGGGGAAGCTCAAAAAACTTTCGATTCCCTGCCGGTTCATCTAGAATCCGATCCATATGCCGAAACCAGACAAAATACCAACAAAAAAAGAACGGCCGTCTATTGGAATCGTAGGAGCTGGATTCGCAGGAACAGTAGTGGCTAGAGAACTGGCCGAGGCCGGGCATAAAATAACTGTATTTGATTCACGTCCCCACTTAGCAGGGAACTGTCATACCGAACGCGATGTTGAAACTGGCATTTTGATTCATCAGTACGGCCCCCATATTTTTCACACAAATAGTGATCGCGTGTGGAACTACGTGAATCGCTTTTCGACTTTCCGACCGTATACGAACCGAGTGAAAGCGATAACCGATCGCGGTGTTTTCTCTCTTCCGATCAATTTACTCACCTTAAACCAATATTTTGGGAAGAGTTTCAACCCTACCGAAGCCCAATTATTTTTAAGTAAAATAGGGACCGACATAGACGATCCAAAAAACCTAGAAGAACAAGCCCTGAAATTTTTGGGTTCGGACTTATATCGAAGTTTTTTTTACGGCTACACGAAAAAACAATGGGGTCGCGAACCGCGAGATCTCCCAAAGAGTATTCTCCAACGGTTGCCGATTAGGTTTAATTATAACGACGACTATTATGATTCCAAGTTTCAGGGAATTCCCGTTGACGGCTATACGAAACTAATAGAACGAATTCTCGATCACCCATCGATCGAAATTATTCTTGGTCATCGTTATGTCCGGGGAGAAAACACCAATTTCGATCACGTTTTTTTTAGCGGCTGTCTCGATTCCTATTTCGATTTTGAATTCGGAGACTTGAGCTATCGTACTTTAGATTTCGAACGACTCGAAGGGGACGGAGATTTTCAGGGAAACTCGATTCTAAACTATTGCGAAGAAGGAATTCCTTTCACAAGGATCACGGAACATAAACATTTTTCTCCTTGGGAGAATTATCGCCGCACTATATGTTTTCAGGAGTACAGTCGTGAAGCGACCCGCGCAGACATTCCTTTCTATCCGGTACGTCTAATCAAAGAAAAAAAACTTCTCTCGATGTATATGGAACGTGCACAACAAGAAGAAAAGGTGACTTTTATAGGTAGGTTAGGCACTTATCGCTATCTAGACATGGATAAAGTGGTCGAAGAATCTCTTGATTTAATAACCAAATACCGGCTTTCAAAAAAATGGCCTCTATTTTCTAACGACGGAAACAATTAATTTTTTTTATTTTTTTCGCGAAGAATCATTGGGGTGGTGTTTTTCCAAACGATGCGATGATGAATTCGAGACTGCCCACTCCGCCCTCTGAATCTGCCTATTTTTACGGACGAAGGATGGTACATTACTGTGTAGAAACTTTTCGTGTACGTCCCTGATTTTTGGTACGTCTCCGTCATGCCGCCCGCCACCGATTGCGTCGGTGGTTGCATTATAGCAATTTGATTGGCAGTGAAAAATAATTGGCCTCTACTTCCGCCGACCACGTAGGTAGTGACGTCTTCGTTCATTCGGCCAGTAAAAATGAACGGGCGATCTACGCTGCAGACCCATGAATTCATGCATTTTCGCTTAAGCCAAATGTGCGTTTTTCCGAAGAGGAAATCTCCCTCTTGGGCTAGAGCCACTGATGTAGCTCCCGATTTAATGAAAAATTTCAAGAGAGAATAAAAAATAAAATCGAGGTTTTTTACTTGGACGTCGGGATTCGTTCTGAATTCTTTTTGATCGTCGAACTTAAAATGCAAGCCAAAATAATCATCGTCCAATTGAATAAAATATTTAATTCCAAGTTTTTTAGCAATCGAAAACGATGCGTTACGCGCGTGACAC